>Ga0187893_10000660_pt1 | contig 87680 bp, 61 predicted proteins | sample MA1701074metaG_FD_139574 | JGI IMG/M metagenome (GOLD analysis project Ga0187893, IMG submission 139574) | White microbial mat communities from a basaltic lava cave in the Kipuka Kanohina Cave System on the Island of Hawaii, USA - MA170107-4 metaG ... | reverse complement strand
GGGAGCAACGAAGCATGGCGCCAAAAGCGCCCGGCCCGCAGGGTTGCGCCCGGATGAACTTCCACGAGTCTTGGGTCTTCGAATATTCAGGGCGCAACAAACCCTACACGGACTTATGAATGGTGGCCCTTAGCTCGGTGACCCCCCGAGAAAGGGAACAGCGGGGCCTTCGCTTTACCCCCCCGGCGCGGACCGCGCACTCGGGCGGGCATTTTAGTAATGAACTTGTAACGCGCCGTACTTAGAATCCCACTTTCGCTCGCCGGCGTAGCGCGAGCCCCGAGCCGAAGAACCGGACCCGAAAGACCGCTGACTTCCATGCCCAAGATCACCTTCACCCGAGAAAACCGAGAGATCGAGGTGCCGGCCGGCACCAACCTGCGCAAGGCAGCCATGGCCGAAGGCATCGAGCTGTACCGCGGGCCGGCGCGGTTCCTCAATTGCCACGGCTTCAGCCACTGCGGCGAGTGCCGGGTCTACATCACAAAAGGGATGGAGAACTGCGGCCCGAAGACTCTCAAGGAGCGCTTCCGCATCTGGGTGAGCTGGTTTCGGATCGGCCACGAGAACGAAGTCCGTCTCGCCTGCCAGACGAAGGTGAATGGGGACATCGAAGTCCTCACGAAGCCGGAGTTCAACTTTTTCGGCCAGCGTCCGAAGCGGGCGGTCGCGGCGAAGGATTAGGAACGATTGTGACGGGCCAGGGCTACCTGAACTTCCTGGACCGGCTCTCCACGCTCCTCAACGCCGGCGTCCCGATCCGCCAGGCGCTCAACCAGATCTCCAGTGGGCCTGATGCGCGATCCGCCGGCGTTGCGCGGCTCCTCGAAGAGAAGATCGGGGCCGGCGCCACCCTCGCCGATGCGCTCGATGGGCTGCCGGAGGACTTCCCGGCCGCTCACCGGGCCGTCATCGGCGCGGCGGAGCGGGCGGGGCAGATTCCCGAAGCCCTCGTGCGGCTCCGCGCCGAGGTTGAACGGCGGCTCGAGATGGTGCGCTCACTCGTGAAGCGCGGGGCCTATCCCGTCGTGGTTCTCGCCTTGGTCCCCATCCTCTGCCCGCTGTTCCTGCTCGTTCAGGGAAACGTGGGCTCGTACTTGATGGTCCAGTTGCTCGTCTTCGGCCCCGGATTCGCCCTCGCAGCCCTCGCCAAGGCAAAGTGGCGAACTCTCCTCGCATTCTTGGCCCGCTTTCCTTTGATCGGCGGGGCGATCCGCCGCGGCGCAGCGGGAGAATCGCTCTCCCTCCTCGGACTTCTCGTGGGGGCCGGCGTCGGACTTAGAGAATCGCTCGATCTTGCCGCAGGGGCGGCGCGCAACCCCGAACTGGCCGCGCGATTGGCCCGAGCGGCGGGATCGATCGACCGCGGAAAGAACCTCGCCGAGTCGCTCGCGGGTCTTCCGGGCCTCCCACCCGACGAACACGCCGGCATCGCGACGGGAGAGTACTCCGGCGCGATGGACAAAGCGCTCGCCGAGGCCGGGCGGACGCTTGAGGACGGCGCTCGCCGCACCATCGAGCGGATCGCGATGGCCTTGCCCGTGATCCTCTACCTCCTCGCGGGGCTCGTGGTCGGCGTCATCTACGTGAACACGATGCTCAACTACTTCTCCGCTGCGGTGGGCGAGTGATGGAGGCGCGTTCGAGAGCCTCCGCGTTCGTGCTCTGCGCCGCGCTCGCTTTCAACCCGGGCTGCTACGAGATCGAGCCTCAGATCTCGAAGGATTTCATCGGGAGCCCCGCACAACCGGGCTGGCCCTCGCCCGCGGCCTACGCGGACGACCCGTTCCATCCGGCCAACCGGATCTTCCAGCGGCTCTTTGTCCTCGGAGCGGAGCCAGCCGCAGCCGGAGGCGACATGCCGACTTCGCCGAGAGAATCCCTGAGCGCAATCGATCGCGCGGAGCTGGCGGCCCTCCTCGATGCGCTGGCCAAGGGAGGAGACCGCACTCCACCCTTGGGCAACGAAGCGCGGCTTCTCCTCGAGACTGACCTACTCGCGGCGCTCCTCCGTCTGGTTCCGGAGAATCCGTCCTCCGACGAGGCGGAGCTCCTTGAGATGGTTCTCCGAGGAACGATGGAACCTGCGAGCCCCCCGCGATCGAGGCTCGACGTGCCGCCGCCCCTGCGCGGCGGTGGATGGACCGAAGCGGGAGGTCCTCGATCGGCGGGGCTCATTCCATCCCCGGCGGACTTCCGGTGGACCCGCAGCTTCCGCAGTGAGGGGCGGACGGCGCTCGTGCGGCTGCGGATCGCGGCGAAGGAAGGCGGCGAGCCGGCCCTCCTCCAGCTCGGGAGCGAGGCGTGGCTCCTCGACGCAGCGGGCCAAGGCCCTCCGCTCGCTCGCGTTTTTCATTTCCGTCGGACGAGGCTCCTCCGCGGAGAGGAGCCGTGGGAGGAGGTCCCCGCAGGGACGACGATAGCGGTCCGCCATCCCGAGAAGCCCTCCGCAGGGCCGATCTCGGGCGAAGTGCGCGCCATCTGCGCCGCCTGCCATGCCGGCCCGGGGCTCGAGGCGAAGCGGGAGTTGCCCCCCCTCGCGCGCGCGCCGGACCAGGCGGAGGCCGCTCGGGCGGTGCTGAAGGCACGAGTGCGCGGCGCACGCTGACCGATGCGGAGGCGGAAAAGAGATTGACCAGAGAGGGCACTGAGGATCGCAGAGGAAGAACCGGATGCGGCTCCGGAAGCGGATGCGGATGCCGATGCGGGAACGGGAACGGCTGCGGACGCCGATGCGGCTGCGGCCAGCGGAGTCTCTCCCGCAGTCCGTGCGGCGCTGACAAACCACCCGGCATTCCGGTATATTCCTCTCCTCATGGCGGCCCCCGCCTCGACCGTGCTCACGATTCTGGCGCACCCCGACGACGCGGAGATTCTCTGCGGCGGAACGCTTATCCTTCTGGCCGACCGAGGCTGGAGGGTCCACATCGCGAGCGCCACGCCCGGCGACTGCGGAACGGCGACCCTGCCGCCCGACGAGATCGCCGCCATCCGGCGCGCCGAAGGCGAAGCGGCCGCCGGGTGCGTGGGGGGCGCCTACCATTGCCTCGAGGCGCGCGATCTCCTCGTCTTCTACGACGAGGTGATGGTGCGCCGCGCCACGGCGCTCGTGCGCCGCGTGCGGCCCGCCATCGTCATCACCCACAGTCCCTCCGACTATATGCCCGACCACGAGCAGATCTCGCTCGTGGCGCGCGCCGCCTGCTTCAACGCGCCGATCCCCAACGCCCCTTCCGCCGACCTGCCCGAGGATGCGGCCGCGAGGGCCGCTTTCGAGTCGCGCCGTACGCCCGACCCCCCGGCACCGGGCATCCCGCACCTCTACTATGCCGATCCCATCGAGGGGAAAGATCCCTTTGGTCGCGCAGTCGCGCCGGGACTCCTCGTCGATGTGACGGCCGTCATGGACCGCAAGGCCGAAATGCTCGCCAAGCATGCCTCGCAGCGGGAGTGGCTGCGCCACCATCACGGAATGGACGAGTACATCGATGCGATGAGGCGTTGGGGGGCCGAGCGGGGCCGGCTCGCGCACGTGGGAAGCGCCGAGGGCTTCCGCCAGCACGTGGGCCACGCGTACCCGTCCAACGACCTCTTGAGAGAAGCGCTCGGACCGCTCGCTCGGGCGCCATCGCCGATTCACTGAGACGATTCGGGCCGCTTCACCTACCCGCAGCACGGCTCCCAAAGCAAAGTGCAGTACAAGAACATCGAGGTGCGCAACCAGACACAGGCCGCACCCTGATCACCGGCCCTTCGACTCCAGCACGAACAGGATCTGGCGCGTCTTCAGGATCGGCGTCGTGCGCAGCCGTTCCATCTTCGTCATCGTGAGGCCCAGCTCCCCGAAGAGGCTCTTCCAGTCCCACGAAGGACGGAAGCGGTAGGGGACGGGGATCGCGGGGTTCTCGATGTAGTTGAGGAGCTTGTCGACGATCCTGATCGCGGCGCGGTCGAAGAGCGTGTCGAAGCTGTCCTCAAGGAGGAGGATCCGCCCGCGGGTGAGGCGCCGCGCCTCACGGAGAACCGCGAGGCCGCCGTCGTCGCAGTGGTGGAGGACGAAGCCGATCACTACCACATCGAAGCTCGCGTCGCGAAACGGCGCGCGCGCCCCGGAGTAAAGCGCCATAGGAAGCGGCCGCTTCCGGTAGTCGAGGGTCTCGATGCCGAGCACCCGCGCGCCGGTGAGCTTCTGCAGCTCGTCGGCCACCACGAGTGGCCCGCATCCGACGTCGAGGACGCGCTCGCCGGGCCGGATGTAACGGCGCAGCTTGCGCGCGATCTTGTGCGCGCGCCGCAGCTCGAGGCGGTCGAATAGCCGGCGGAAAGGGTTCATGGGACGCGGCGCATTGTCGGACCGCCTTGAGGCAGGCGCAAGTCGAGCGTGAGGTCGGGATTGGAGGGGAACCGCAGAGTACGCAGAGGAGTGGTTGCTGATGCATCCGCCTGCATCTCAGCCAGGAGGATTTCCGCGACGGCATCGACTCTCCGATGCGGAAGCGGAACCGGATACGGACGCGGATGAGGGATGCGGATGCGGACCGCGGATGCCGATGCAGCTCCGGATGCCGATGCGGAGGCGGAATTCGGATGCGGGTCCGGATGCTGTGTGGCCCAGAGGAGTACACCCGGCCTTGACGCCCCCGGCGCGACTCGCTGAAGATGCGGGCATGCCACTCGTCCACGCCTTCGTGCGGCTTTCGATCCTCTTTTTCTTCGCGGCGGTTGCCCCGGCGGAGGAGGGCGTCAAGGACCTCGCCGCCGAGCTGCCCCGCATCAAGCCTCTCGCTCCCGAGGAGGCGCTGAGTTCCTTCGCCATCGCCTCGGGCTTTCGGATCGAGCTGGCCGCTTGCGAGCCCGAGGTCGTCGATCCCGTCGCGGCGGCCTTCGATGAGGACGGGCGGCTCTTCGTCGCGGAGATGCGCGACTACCCGTTCTCGCTCGATGCCGGCAACATGACGCGGAGCGACGAGGCCCGCACGCAGCCTTCGGGTCGCGTGCGGCTTCTCGAGGACCGGGACGGTGATGGCCGCTTCGAGAAGGGCGAAGTTTTCGCCGATGGCTTCCACTGGCCGACCGCTGTGGCCGTCTGGAAGGGGGGAGTCTTCGTCGCCTCCGCGCCGGACATCCTGTATCTGCGCGATGAGGACCGCGATGGCAGGGCGGATTCTCGTGATGTCGTCTGGACGGGTTTCGGGCGGGGAAACGTGCAGGCGCTCCTCAACAACCTCAAGTGGGGGATCGACAACTACCTCTACGGCGCGGGAGGCGGGAATGAGGGCGAGATCACTCCAGGGAGGCTCCTCCATACTGGTGCAGCCGTCAGGATCTCGATCCGGGGTCGCGACTTTCGCTTCAAGCCCGGAAGCAGCGGCTTTGGCGAATTCGATGCGATCCCGGCAGGCGGGCAGTTCGGCCTCTCTTTCAACGAGTGGGGCGACCGCTTCGTCTGCTCGAACTCGAACCACCTCCGCCATGCCGTCCTCCCGGGCCGCGCGCTCGATCGGAGGTCGGCCGCCGCGGGCCGCGCCGCGGTGGCCGATATCGCCGAGGACGGACCGGCGGCGCGCGTCTTTCGCCGGAGCCCCCCCGAGCCTTGGCGCGTCGTCCGCACCCGCTGGCGCGCGGCCGCGCCCGATGCGAAGAGCCGCTACATCCCGACCGAGCTGGTGCCGGTCGGGTTCTTCACTTCCGCCTCGGGTGTGACGATCTACCGCGGCGACGCTTTCCCAAGCGAGTTCCGAGGGAACGCTTTCGTGGGCGACGTCGGCGGAAACCTCGTCCACAGGAAGATCCTCGAGCGCCGCGGCCCGACCTTCGCCGCCCGCAGGCCCGAATCGGAGGCGACGAGCGAGTTCCTGACCTCGACCGACACCTGGTTTCGCCCGGTGAACTTCGCAGAGGGGCCCGACGGGTGCCTCTACATCCTCGACATGTACCGGGAGACGATCGAGCACCCCTTCTCGATCCCCGACTCGATCAAGAAGCACCTGAGCCTCACGAGCGGCAACGACCGCGGTCGCATCTGGCGCATAGCGCCGGTGGGCTTCCAGCATCCTCCCCCGCGCAAGCTCTCCGGCTCGAGCGACGGAGAGCTGGTCGACCTACTCCGCCACGGAAATGCTTGGCACCGAGAGACCGGCCAGCGGCTCATCATCGACCCGCGGCGAGCAAAGGGAGCGCGCGAAGGCGTCGAGAAGGCCCTCATCCGACTCGCCGGCGACCGCGAAGCTCCGCCCCTCGGGCGCATCCACGCCCTTTCGACGCTCTCAGGCCTCGACCGGCTCCAGTGGCGTGAGATCGCGGAGGGACTCAAAGACTCTGACCCGCGCGTGCGCGAGCATGCGGTCCAGCTTGCGGCTTCGGATCGGGAGAAAAGACCAGAAACGCTCGCCGCGCTCCAGCCGCTCGCGGCGGACGGCGATTCGCGCGTGCGGTTCCAGCTTGCCCTCGCCCTGGGGGATTTCGAAGGTGATGTGCCGGTTCCCGCTCTGGCCGCTCTCGCCGCAGGGGCGAAAGGGGACGCCTGGATCGAGACGGCGGTCCTCAGCGCCTCCGCCGGGCGTGAAGTCGCGCTCCTGGAGCGTCTCCCGAAGGAGAACACGGTCCTGGTCCGGCCGCTGGCGGAAACGTCAAAGGAGGAGAAAAGACTCGTGGCGTGGATCGCGATTGCCCTGAGGGAGAAGCGGACCGAATCGGCACTTCGCGCTTTCGCGGGCTGGGGAGATGGCCGAAGCCGCACGGCCGGCCCCCTCTCGAAGGTCCTCGAAGATCCTCCGAACGGCTGGAAGCCCATTGCAGAAGACTTGAAGCCGCTCCGCGACGCTGCGATAGGTTCGTTGAGGGCGGAGACGATCGGGATGAAGCTCCTCGGGATCGAGGCCTTCGCCCATCTGCCCTTCTCCGATGCCGAGAGCACGCTCCCGGGCCTCATCGATGCCCGCGAGCCTCCTTCCGTTCAGCTCGCGGCCGTCCGAGCGCTCTCCGCGCATCCCGGGCCGGCCGTCGGGCGGCTGCTCGTCGCGGCCTGGACCCGCGCGAGCCCCGATGTCCGCCGCGAGCTGCTCGAAGCCATCTTCAACCGCCCGGAGCGGTACCCGGCGCTCCTCGACGCCGTCGAGGAGGGGGAGATCCCGGCCCGGAGCGTCTCCACCGAGCGCCGCAAGCAGCTTTACGCTCGGACCGACCCTCCGACCCGCGCGCGCGCCCTCAGCCTCCTCGGCGTGGAGCCGGCTTCGGACCGCAGGGAGGCGATCGAGTCGATGCGCGGCGCCTTGAAGCTCGAAGGCGAGGTAGAACGGGGGAGGGTCGTTTATCGCAGGGCCTGCGCGACCTGCCATCGGCTCGCAGGGGAAGGCCACGCGGTGGGTCCGGACCTCGAGAGCGTCCGCGATCGGACGCCGGAAGCGCTGCTCGATCAGATCCTCGATCCGAGCCGCGAGCTACTGCCGGCGTACAGCACGTTCTTCGTGCAGACGCGCGACGGGCGGGCCCTCACGGGGCTGGTTGCGACCGAGAACGAGACGACCATGACGCTGCGCCGGGCCGAGGGAGTCGAGGAGTTGGTCCTCCGGAGCGGCATCCGCGAAGTTCAGGACACGGGGCTCTCTCTCATGCCGGAAGGCCTCGAGCAGGAGCTTCGGCCGCAGGACCTCGCCGATGTGATCGCTCTGCTGCGAGGAGGCGGCGGCGCCAAGTAGCGGCATCGCGTTCAACCCTTTACCTTCTCCAGCTCGTCCTTCGCGAGCCGCGCCGTCCCTGCTTCGATCCACTTCTCCGACAGCGTCCCCGTCAGCTCGACGGCGCCGATCGTCACGGGGTCCGCCTCGGTGAAGATCGTCACGGAGCCGTCGATGCGCCAGCTCCCCGCGGGGCCGAACTGCCTGGCGAAGACTCGAGCCGCCGCATCACCCGAGACGAGATAGACGGGCCTCCCCCCGAGGCTCCAGGAGATCTGGGCGGGCCCCAGTTCGACGTTCAGGAGGAGCGGCCCCTGGAAGCGGGGGGCGGGAGCCGCCCAGAAGACCTCATCTTCAGCGGGGAGCGTTCCCGAAACGGAGAAGACCGCGTTGGCGGGTGACTCGACCGACATGGGCCGCGGCTCGATCGGCACGTCGATGACCCCGAACTGGCTCACGTAGCCGGCGATGAAAGCGACGGCCGCTTCCTTCGGAGCTTCGGCGGCCGGCTGCGGTCCGCCGTGGACTTCTTTTTCGGAGGGAGCGCCCGGCTTCTCCTGCTGTTTTGGATCTGACTCGGCATTGGTCCCTGCTCTTTTCTTCGGAGTCTTCATCTTCCCAGGTTTCTCGCGCGACCCGAGAATCACGCCGATCCGGGGCGGCTGCGAGTACCCGCGGGCCGGGACGTGCATGATGGCTCGTATCTTTCCCTCGAACGGGTCGCCCGGCCCCAGGCGCAGCGCCCCCGAGAGGCGGACTCCATCGGTCGAGGGAAAAGCCCGTGTGTCGGAGTCGAGGATCCTCCAGTCGCCGAATTGCTGCGGGTCGCGCATGTCGTAGAGGATCCTCACATGCCGTTCGCGGCGTTCCTTGATCTGCCCGCGCAGCAGGTGCTCGGCCGCCTGCCCGCGCAGCGTTTCCGTCGCCGCCGCCACGAAGACCTCTTCGATAGAACCGCTCCCGGCCGCGTAGTGCGGTTCCTTGTGGTGGGCTGCGATGGTCCGCCGCACGGAATCGTAGAGCGCCGCCCATCCGGCGGAGGTCTCCGCCTTCGCGGCCGCTTTTTCGGCCGCCAATGCCTCACGGCGCTTCTTGTAGCTCGCGACGAGGTCGGCGAACTGACGCCCGCGCACTTCCTGGATCTTTGCCGCAAACTGCAGCCGGGTCGACGGTGGGAGAGTCGAGTCCTGGAGGACGACCTGCGCCTGCGGCGTGCGCCGGCCCGCGAGGAGGAGACCGAAAAGCCCTTCCTTGAAGACGGTGGGCTCGGGCTGCGAGCCGGCCAAGCTCTCGAGCGCCAGCGGATCGAGGTCGTAGAGGGAGATCTTCATTGCAGCGCTCGATCCGCGTCGCCGAGCGGTCAGCGTCGCCCCTTCCTTCGCCTCGATGACGAGGTCTTGCGGCTCGCCAGCTTCCCCCTCCGGACTGAAGATACGGGCGCGGATGGATGCCTTCTGCTCTGCGGCCTTGGCGGCGCCCGCATCGATCGAGTCCCGCGCCGCGATCGCGAGCTTCAATTCGCGCTTTAGCGCCTCCACGGGCGCCAGGAGATCGCTCGGCCCAGTCAACGAATCGAGGAGCGCGGCCGTCTCCTGGAGACTCGCCGGCTCCATCCGCTCCCGCGCCGCCACGACCGCCGCCGCGATCCGCTCCGCGGCCGCGGCGCGCTCCTTGCGGATCGCCGCGGAACGCTCGGCGAGCTGGGCACGCGTTGTGGTATCCGCGGGCGGAGCCAGTCGAGCCGAGCCGGCTCCCGCGAGCCGCTCGGCCTCGTCCAGCTTGCCCGCGGCGAGGAGAAGTTCAACATCCTTCGAGAGGGCCGAGATCGCCGCTTCCTGCTTCGCCAAGAGCTCCCTGCGGAGCGCAGCGGCCGGCTCGGCTTCGAGCGGGAAACGGCTCGCAAGCCGCTCCAGAGTCCCCGCGGCCGCGGCGAAGCTCCCTTCTGAGAGAAGTTCCGGCCAATCCTTGGCCCGCAGCTCCTCGAAAACTTCTCGACCCTTCTTCCGCCAGGCCTCGCGGATTTCCTCGATGACGAGGTCCGCGTCGGAGCGGAGAGCGCCGGCCTCGGGGAGAACTCGCAGCGCTTCCACTTTCCGGATCGTGTCCGCCCAGCCCTCGGGGCTCGACTTCCAGGCCGCCTCCAGCGCGGCGAGTTCCTTCGCGGCGGCTTCGGTCTTCGGATCGCGCGCGGGAGGAGTCGGCGGGGCCGGCTCGTCGGCCGGTGGAACGGCCCCCTCGTCCGTCTTTTCGTCCTGGGACGTGATGGGGCTTCGTTGCGGCTCGCCGGCGGGGCCGGAAACTCCCTCCGTCGCTCCTGGAGATACCGCCGGCTTGTCGATGGCGATCGAGACCGGCCGCTCCTTTCTCGGCGACTCGAATGGTCCCCACGCGCCCGTCCCACGGCCGATGGCGTAGATCGAACCGATGAGGGCGGCGAAGAGGACCCCCGCCGCGGCCAGGCGGCGACCCGCCGACCATCCGGACATGACGGGCCTCTCGAGGAGCTTCAGGAGAGCCTCACGAGCCGATCCAGCCGACTGGGGGCGCTCTTCCGGCTTCGGACGAAGGAAGGACATCACGGCATCGGTGATCGGGTCCGGGATGTCGCGGGTCCGAAGGGCTTCGGCGGCTTTCTCATCGGCGCGCCTCAGTCCCGAGGCGGGGGGCTCGCGCCCCGTGAGAAGCCAGGCGAGGAGCTGCCCGAGGGCGTGGACATCGGCTGATGCGGCCGGAACAACCCCGGTCGCGACCTCGGGGGCGAGCCAGTTCGGATCCGGCGGGAGGTCCGCATGGCCCCCGAGGGTCGAAGCCCACTCCAGGCTGGCGATCTTCAAGCGTCCGGCCGGATCCAGGAAGATGTCCTCCGGGTGGAGCCGCCTCAGGACAATGCCGGCGCGGTGCGCGGCCGCGAGAGCATCGACCACCTTCAGCCCGATAGCGACCGCCTGCGCGGGCGCCCACGGGCTCTTTCCGCGCTCGTGGAAGCTGCGCGTGAGCGGCTCGCCCGGCGGCAGCTCGACGATCTGGTAGAGCCAGCCGCCGGCGCGGCCGACGTCGAACGCGGCGACAATAGTTTCCGAGTGGAGCTTCGAGAGGAAGAGCATCTCCTCGCGCGCCCGCACCAGGGCGGTTTCGATCGCCGGACCGCTCGCCCCCTCGCCGACGAACCGGAGCTTGAGGAGGACTTCGCGTCCGAGCTTACTCTGGCTGGCGCGAAACCAGATGGCTTTCGGCGTTTCGCGGATTCGGGCGATGGGGGTTATGTGCGGGATCGAAGGAAGCGGTGCGGGGAGGCGCTCTGTCATGTAAGGGAAGGTTTCTCGGGCGGCCTTCCGTCCGCTCCGGCATGCGGGATCCGGTGGCCGAGTTTCTTTCTCTTCGTCTCGATGTAGCGCTCCCGGTGGGGATCATGGGGGGCGATGAGGGGGACCTGGTCGACGACGGTCAGGTCGTACGCGTACGTGATGAAGGCGTCGACCTTCTTCGGATTGTTCGTGAGGATTCGGACCCGCGTGAGGCCCAGGTCCTTCAGGATCTGGATTCCGACGCCGTAATCGCGCATGTCCGCCCGGTAGCCGAGCGCGAGATTCGCCTCGACGGTATCGAGGCCGTCGTCCTGGAGCTTGTAGGCCTTGAGCTTCTCCACGAGGCCGATCCCTCGCCCCTCCTGGGGAAGATAGACGAGGGCGCCAACGCCATCGCTGGCGATCATCCGGAGGGCGATGTTGAGCTGGTCGCCGCAATCGCAGCGCAGCGACTCGAGGACGTCGCCCGTAAAGCAGGACGAGTGCATCCGCACGAGCGGCGCCTCGGCGCGGGCGAGGTCGCCCATGAAGATGGCGAATGGCTCCTGCTTCTCGTAGCGCACATGGTAGGCGATCACCTGGAAATTCCCCGCCTTGAGGGGCACGGCGGTCGGCCCGACGGCGCGCACGACCAGCTTCTCGGTGCGCCGCCGGTAGCGGATCAACTCCTCGACCGTGATGATCGGCATACGGTGCTCCTTCGACAGAGCGATGAGCCGGTCGCGGCGGGCCATGCTGCCGTCCGAATCGAGGATCTCGCAAAGGATCCCCGCCGGCGCGAGGCCGGCGAGTCGCGCCAGATCGACGGCGGCCTCGGTGTGGCCGGCTCGCCGCAGGACGCCGCCTTCTTGCGCGGTGATGGGAAAGACGTGGCCAGGGCGGGCCAGGTCGTCGGGGCGGGACCGCGGGTCCACGAGGAGTCGCACCGTTTCGGCGCGCTCGTGCGCGGAGGTGCCCGTGCGGGCGCTCCGGGCATCGACCGACACGCGGAACGCGGTCCGGTGGAGGGACGTGTTGTCCTCCGCGGCCGGCCCGAGGCGCAACTCGTCCGCCCGGTGCGGCAAGATGGGGACGCAGAAGATGCCGCGGCCGTGGGTGATCATGAAGTTCACCATCTCCGGCGTAACCCTTGCGGCGGCGCCGATGAAGTCGCCCTCGTTCTCCCTGTCCTCGTCGTCGACGACGATGATCAGCTTTCCCTCCGCGATCGCGGCGATCGCATCCTGGATCGTGGAAAAGGCGACTCGCTCATCCGGCATGGCGGACATGATAGGGGCCGTTCTCGAGGCGTTCAAGCGCCGCGAGATCCGCCCCGGCGAGAGGCGGCGCTTGCGCGGCTTAACGAGGCCTCGTATCGTATGGGAACGCCATGCCTCGAGCGTTCCTCACTGGAGCCACTGGATTCATCGGCGGAGCGCTCTTGCGTGCGCTGCTGGTCCGCGGCTGGGACGTTCGCGTCCTGGTGCGGCCCGGCTCCGATCCTCGCAATCTGAGCGGTCATGCGGAGCCGTTCGACCGGTTCGAGGGCGACCTCCTCGACGCGAGCGCTCTCCAGAAGGGGCTTCAGGGATGCGACGTCCTCTTTCACGTCGCCGCGCGTTACTCCCTCTGGAATCCGCGGCCGGCGGAAGTCTATGCGGCGAACGTCGACGGCACGCGGAATGTCCTCGATGCCGCCCGGCGGCACGGGGTCTCGCGGGTCGTCTACACCAGCACCGTGGGGACGATCCATCTGGCTTCCGATGGCAAGCCGGCGGACGAGTCGCGGATGGCCGACCTTCCATCGACCTTCGGCCACTACAAGCGCTCGAAGATTCTCGCGGAACGCGAAGTGCGGCGGTTCTCGACCGATGGCCTCCCCATCGTCATCGTCCACCCGACGGCTCCCGTTGGGCCGTTCGACCTGAAGCCCACTCCAACGGGGGAGATGATCGTCGATTACCTCCGCGGAAAGATGCGAGCCTACACCGATACGGGACTCAACATCGTCGCCGTCGAGGATGTGGCGGTCGGCCACATCCAGGCGCTCGAGCGCGGTCGTCCGGGCGAGGGCTACATCCTCGGCGGGGAGAACTTGAGCCTCTTGCGGATTTTCCAGGAACTCTCCGATGCGACGGGAATTCCGGCTCCTCGCATGAAGATCTCCCGTGGCGCCCTGGCTCCGATCGCCGTCGTCAGCGAGGCGTTCGCCCGCCTGACGCACAAGCCGCCTCTGGTCTCCCGGGAGGCCGCGCACCTGGCCGGCAAGTTCATGTATTTCTCCAGCGAGAAAGCGATCGGTGAACTCGGCTATCGGCCCGGACCCGCGCACGAGGCGCTGGTGCGCGCGGTCGATTGGTTCCGCGCCAACGGCTACGCCTGCAGGAAGGGCGGAGCGCGCGCGGTCTGCGCTCCCGCCGCCGACATCGAACAAGTCGCGGCCGGTGACCGCCGCTGAATGGCGTCCTTCGATCACCCCTTGGGCGGCGTGAACAGCTCAATCACGTGCCCGTCCGGGTCGGTGACGTAGATCTGCCACGCGCCGTCGGGGCGGCGGCGGCGCGGGAGCGATTCGACACCGATCTCGCGGAAGTGGACTTCCCACTCATCCAGGCTGTCGACCCGAAGAGCCCAGTGGTTCCCTCGGTTGTGCGAGAAGACGGGCTCCTCTCTTTGCCCGATGAGATGCAGCTCTTGACCCCTGCCGAGGCGGAACCAAGCTCCGGGGAAGCTGAAGGTGGGGCGCGGCATCGGCTCGAGCCGCAAGACTTCCCGATAGAATCGCGAGCTTCGCTCCACATCCGTAACATGAAGCGCGACGTGGTTCAGCTCGAGGATCTTCATGGAGGACCTGAGCGAAAGCCGCTCTCCGTCGCATTGCGCCGGTTCTCACCATAGAGACACTGAGACACGGAGGACCGCCCGGGAGCGACCTTAGAAGCTCTTCACGCGCCGCGACGCGGGGACCGTCCAGATCTTCACGGTGCTCTCTTCGCCGTGGACTGCTTCGAGGCCGAGCGCCAGCGTCTTTCCATCTTGCGAGAAAGCGAGAGACCAGACTGTGCTGGGCAACTCGTCGAGGTTGTGCTGCTCGATCCCGTCGCCGGCCCCCCAGAGGCGCACCGTGCGGTCGAAGCCGGCCGTCGCGAGACGACCGGAGTCGGCGGTGAATGCAAGGCACGTGATCCAGTTCCGGTGGCCGGAAAGCGTGAGCATTTCGGCCGGAGCGGCATCCTTTTGGCCGGCGAGAGCCCAGATCTTCGCCGTGCCGTCGGCTCCGCCGGTCGCAAGGAGCTTACCGTCAGGGCTGAACGCGACGGCCCAGACGGCGTCGGTGTGCCCCTTGAGCGTGGCGATCTCCCTGCGGCCCGCCAGGTCCCAGAGCTTCGTGGTCCCGTCGAAGCTCGCGGAGGCGAGCGTCGCGCCGTCGGGCGAGAAAACGACGGCACGCACGGTGCCGGTGTGGCCCTTCAGCGTCGCTTGCTCCTGGCCGTTCGCGGCGTCCCAGACCTTGATCGTGGCATCTTCGCTGCCCGTCACGACGCTCTTGCCGTCCCCGGTAAAGGCGATGCACGTGATCCAGTTGGCGTGGCCCTTCAGCGTCGCCTGCTCCTTGCCGCTCTCGACGTCCCAGATCTTGGCGAGCTTGTCGTAGCCGCCCGTCGCGAGCCTCTTGCCCTCGCGATCGAACGCCGCCGCCCAGACCGTGCTCTGGTGTCCCGCCAGGCTTGCGACCTCCTTGCCGCTCGCCGCGTCCCAGACCCGCACCTCGCCCGGCTTGAAGAGGAGCGTGTGGCCGCCCGCCGTGACGAGGCGCTGCCCGCCCGGGCTGTAGCGGAGCGACGTGACCCAAGTGGTGGGGCCCTTGAGGACCGAGAGGTCGGTCCGCTGCACTTTCTTCACCTCGACGACCTCCGACCATTTGAATCCCTGGTCGATCCATGCCCGGAGAAGACCGACTTGCTGTGCGCTGAGAAGCTCACCGCTCGGGGGCATCTTGTCGTCTTCATCGATCGCGGAGACGCGCCTGATCAGGTCGCTCTCGGCGCTCTTTCCGATGACGATCGGCTTCCCGATCTCCCCCCCCTTGAGAGCCGCCTCGCGGCTGTCGAGCCGCAACTCGCTCTTCTGCTTCTCGGGGCCGTGGCATCGGATGCACTTCTCCTTGAGGATCGGATAGATGTCCTTGGCGAAGTCCACCGTGGCCGTCGCGGCCGGCGGGATCTTCTTCTCATCCTCACCGCTCACCGCCGCAGGGGCGGCGAAGGAGAAGAGGACGGCGGCGCAAGACAAGAACGACGGAACGGAACGGAGATCGAATCTCATGCTTCTTCCTTTTTTCCAATCTGCGGCTCTCCTCGGAAGGAGGCCCAAGATGAACGTCGATAGTCTACCACGCGGGAGGGCGAGGAGGAGAGGGGGTGATTGCCGGGGGGGCAGTCGCGTCCGCGTCCGCAGCCGCATCCGTATCCGAAGCCGCAGCCGGAACCGCGTCCGCATCTGCATCCGCACTCCGCGTTCGCTTCCGAGTCGGCATCCGCATCCGTCCGTGTTCCCGCCGCCCTCAGTTCCCGCTTCCCGCACCGGCCGCGGCCGCTCGCGTCGCGGCGCCCTCACCTCCGATCGCGTAAAGGTGCTTCTGCGTCCGGATGAAGAGCTGCTTCTTCAGGACTGCCATGGAAGCGAGCGTCGTCTCCTGGAGTGGATTGACGCTCAGGACCTTCAGCTCGGGGCCATCGGCGAGGACGGTCGTGTCGCCGTCCTCGCTCGTGATGTAGACCTTGCCGTCGCCGGCCACCGGCGAGGCGCTGAAGGTTCCGCCGATCCGCTTCTGGTAGAGGACCTCGCCGCTCCGCGCGGTGAAGCAGGTGAGGATCCCCATGTCGTTCACCTGATAGAGCCGCTCGCCGACGAGGATCGGCGAAGGGACGTGCGGTGCGCCGCGCGACGAGCGCCAGACGAGGTGGCTCGCGGAGATATCTCCGATCCCGCCGGCGCGGAGGGCGAGCATCGGCCCCACGCGGCCCGAAGCGGAGAAAATGAGTCCGTGGCCGCAGACCACCGTCGGAATGACCTCGTGGGTCGGTCCCGACGATCTCCACAATTCGCGGCCCGACGAAGGGTCGAAGGAGACGAGGGCGTTCGTGGCGCCGTAGATCAGCTCCTCGCGCCCGCCGATGCGCACGGCGAGCGGCGTGGACCAGCCGAGCGCCGGCGACCTCTCGAGATTCCAGCGGACCTGACCGTTCCTCTTATCGACCGCGACGCCGATCGACGGCTTCGAGCTCTGCTCCTGGAAGAGGATGACAAGCTCGCCGCACATGACCGGCGAGGCTCCCGTGCCGTGCATGGCGTCGAACGGGCCGAGGGGGCGGCGCCAGATGACCTTCCCATCGAAATTGAACGCGACGAGGCCCGTGTTGCCGAAGAAGGCCACGACGATGCGTCCGTCGGTCACCGGCGTCGCGGAAGCGAAGCCGTTCTTGGCGATGACGCGCCCTTCCGGGGCCGACGCCGGCGCATCACAGACGTAGAGCACCTTGCCGTCGAGGCGGCTCACTGCGACGAGCGACCTCCGTTTGCCGCTCTCGAACGATGTCGTCAGAAAGATCCGATCCCCCCAGATGACCGGAGAGGAATTCCCCGCGCCGGGGATCTCCGTACTCCAGGCGATGTTCTCGCTCGGGCTCCAGCGCTCCGGGAGCCCCGTATCTGCCGTCAACCCTTGTCCGCCCGGACCGCGCCAGCCGGGCCAGTGTCGCTCCGCGCCCGGGGCGGAGAAGATTGGCTCGATGGCGATCGCCGGATCGCCGCGGGCCGTGCCTTCTTTCGGGCCCTCTTTTGGTCCGGCGCCGGCGGTCGCCCCTTCGTCGAAGGGGGCCGGGTTCTTCCGGAAGGCGTACTCCTCGCGGAGGATCGCAAGAAACTTCTCTTCGATTTCCTTGCGGCGCACGTAAGCGATCCGGAGGGCCGGGTCGGCCTGAACGAGATCGGCCCCGCCGTTCTCCCGCGCGAAGCTCTCGGCGTTGCCGCGGACGGCGACGCGCTGCCATTCGGCGTTGAGGACGTTGACGTTGCCCGACTGCGCGCGCAGGAGTCTGCGGTACTCCTCGCTTCCAATGTCGCGATCGAGTAGCTCCATCTCGGGGCTGAGCGGAAACGGATCGGCTGGTGCAGCCGCCGAATTCGGAGGGGACTCCGGCAGAGAGGTGCACGCGGCCAGGAGAAGACCGGTGGACAGTCCGAGTAGCGACACGGCTGCTTTCAACCTGACTCCTTCAAGAGGACTGCTTCCAGAAATTCGGAGCGGTCATTGTCTGGAGAAGACGGGTGAGGTCAAGACGGCATGTTGCCCCGTAGAGCGTCTTGACGATTTCCCTATGCGGACTAGACTGAGCCGCCATGGGGACTGCGAGATCGTATCGAAGCGGGTTCGCAACGTGCGGCGCCGTTCTTGTCCTTTGCGGCTCGCTTGGGGCCCAGAGCCTCGACTTCGTCATCGTACAGCCGGGCTACCCGGGCTCGACCGACGAGGCGAGCGGCTTCATCGGCGAGCTATCCCGGGCCCTCGCGGGCTCCGGAGGCCCTCGGGGCCTCAAGGGCCGGTATCACAACCAGGCCGCCGCGGCCATCGAGTCGATCGAAACAGCCCGCCCGCGTGTCGCGATCGTCAGCCTGGGCTTTTACCTCGGCCAGAGGAGCAGGTTCCGGTTCGAGCCGCTCCTCGAGAGCCGGCCGCTCGAGCGTTTCTACCTCGCGGCGAAGAAAGGCGAGGGCTCGAAGCTCGACGGCCTCAAAGGCCAGAGCGTCGCCGGGACGCCGCTCCAGGAGATGGATCTCGTGGCCCGCATCCTCTTCGGAGCCGGCTCGGCGGCTGCGGCCGACGTCAAGCTCTGGAAGGTCGAGCCCTCGGCGGGCTCCTCGAAAGCGATCCGCGACACGGCGCGGGGGAAGGTCAAGGCGGTCCTCCTCAACGAGCGCGAACACCGAGTTCTCGGCGCCTATTCGGCGGGGCGCGAGCTGGAGGTGATCCACACGACGGAGGAGCTGCCGACGGCGCTTGTCGTGTCGCTCGGAGGCGAAGAAGAGAAACCGGCGAGGGCGTTCGCCGAAGCCCTACGCAGGCTGCCCGAGGGAGACGAGGGGAGGAAGCTCGTGGCCACAATGGGAATCGAGGGCTTCGCGCCGATCGACCGAGAGCGGCTCGCGAAGCTCCAGGAGAGGTTCGACGGAGGTAAGCCTCCCCCCGAGAAGCCGCCGGCGGGGAAGTCAGAGGTCAAGTGAAGGTTGGAGTCGGGTCGCATCGGCCTCCGAATCCGCATCCGCGATCCGAATCCGCATCGGCAACCGCAACCGAGGCCGAATCCGCATCGGCATCCGCATCCCGCATCCGCATCGGTATTCACGGGAGCCCGGTCACCTCCTGCGTCTCTTTCCTCCTCCTCGCCTCGGGCTGCACTTCCGCGCTCATTCGCGAAGCCGACCGCTTCGCCGTGGTCGAGACGACGCGCGATGCGGCCGTCGCCGACCGCAAGAGCCGGGATGCGGACGACTATTTCCGCTTGCCGCGGACGGCGGCCCGGGTCGAGGCCTCCCTCGATGCGTCCTTGGGCGCCGTCTCGTCCTCGATCGGCTTCGAGGGGCTCTGGAAAGCGGCTCGGGCCGCGGTCTGGCTCTCCGAGCGACACGATGACCCCGATCGGCGGCATTTCTTCGCCCGCCGGGGCCTCGCGATCGCCCGCGAGTCGGTGCGGCTCTCCCCCGAGCGCGTGGAGCCGCACTACTACCTCGCGCTCTGCCTGGCGCGCGCCTCGGAGATCGAGCGGACGGCGAAGTACCTCGACGAACTCGCCGCGGCGGCGGCGAGAGCGATCGCAAAGGACGAGAAGTTCGACCGCGCCGGGCCGCTCCGCGCGCTCGGCCTCCTCCACCTGCGGACGGAGGGAAAGCTCCTCGCGGGGTTCGGAGACCTCGACGAAGCCCTCCGCCACCTCGGTAGGGCCGCGCTGCTTTTTCCGGAGGACGCGGAGAACCAGATCGCCTACGCCGAGGCGCTGCTCGTGGACGAAGACATAGCCGCCGCGCGGCGCGCGGTGGCCGCCGCGCTCGCATCGTCCCCCCCGCCGGACCTCGAGGAGGAGCACCGGGGTTGGCTCGCGAAGGCCCGGAAGCTGCGGGAGAAGATCGAAGCAAGCCAATGACTCGCGGCGTGAGCTTGATCAGTGGGTGAGCTTCCATGTCATGCCTCGACGCGATCAGCGAACCGGAACGACTTCTCGCATTTCTCCGGATCGACGTCGCCCCAGGCAGCGCCGACGCTGAGGGCCGCACGAACCTCGTCGAGGCTGCCCGAGGCGATGCGCCAGTGATTGAGTCGATCTCTGCCGACTCTTTGCCGGCCTTCCGCGAGATTCAAAACCAAACTTGTGGCGGCGCGCCGGATCTGATCGAAGAGCTGCGGATCGCGGCTGCGGATGCGAATGCGGCACCCCCCCAACCCTCCCCTCACGCCGCGTCTTTCACTTCCTAGCCAGCGACTCGATCTCCTTCCACTCCTCCTCGCTCACCGCCATGACCGACAGCCTCGAGTTCTTCACGAGGGGACACTTCCTGAGCCGCGGCCGGGTCCTGATCGCCGCGAGCGGCACGGGGGCGGGCAGCCTGCGCACGGCCTCGATCTCGACCGCCGCGCTCTTGCCATCCTTCTTCTTCGGGTCGAGAAACGCGTCCGAGGCCGCCCTCGCGATGCCGACGACGGCCTTCTCCTTGCCCGTGTGGTAGTAGAGGACCGGGTCGCCTTTCTTCATTGCACGCAGGTGCTGCTGCGCGAGCGGGTTCTTGATGCCCTCCCAGACGGTCTTGCCGTCGGCGAGGAGGTCCTCGAAGCTGTAGTGGGTGGGTTCTTCCTTCACGAGCCAGCGGTTGGGCATGGTCAAAGATCTCCTATGGCCTCGCGCATCACTTTGCGGATTCGCTCGCCGAGTTTCTGGAGATCCTCGGCGGTTTGGGCGGCCTCCAGGTCGGCGCGAAAGCATTGAGCGAGGTGCGCGATCTTATCGATGTCGGAGCGTAACTCGACACGAAGGTTCCAGAATAGCCGAATCATTTTCAGCCCCATCGCGAGCAAGACGGCGGCGAAAAGATAGCCGGACCCAGCCAGAACGCAGAAAACCGAGCCGATCGAGGCGGCGACCCCGAAGCCCAGGAACAGTCGGAGCAAATAAACGTTCATGTGAAGACGCTCGGCTGTCGCCCCCGCCCGCTCTTCAATCCTCTCCACCGCCTTCGCCACCCTCACCCGCAAGCTCTCGAACTGATCCCCGATCAGAGCCCCCAGTGGCGCATCAAGCAGCCTCTCCAGCTCTGGAACGCGCATCGACTTCCTCGCCCACGAGGATCGGATAGTGCCCGTCGGCTTCACGGATGGCTTCTCACGAGGCGGGCAGCGCGGCAACGATCTTCTCGACGGCCGCCGCGAGCGCCTCCGCGGCCTTGTGCGCCCGCTGTCGCAGCTCGGGAAGTTTCGCGAGCAACGATGGCCGGCTCAGGATCACTCCGAGCGCCCGAAACGGCCGCACGGAGCCGCCCGGGGTCAAGATGCGTGCGAAGTCGATCGGCGGGAGCTCGTAATCGATGTCGTCGAGGATCACACGCACGTAGAGAGCCTTCCGGTCGTGGACGTTGGCCATCCGGGCGATCCCCGCCGACTCCATGTCGGTCGCGATCGCCCCGTGGCGCTCTCCGAAGGCGCGCTTGGCTTCTCCGCTCGCCAGCACGGTGCGCGATGAGGAGATCCGGCCCACGTGGAGCCGCACGCCGTCCGTGCAGGCCTTCCGCGCGGCTTCGAGCAGCTCGGCATCGCTCGTCCACGTCCGCGGGCCGTCGCCGTCTGGAGGTGGTGGGTCGTGGACCTCGCCGGCGATCGCGATGTCCCCCGTCGCCAGCTCGGGCCTGAGGCCCCCCGCGAAGCCGGCGCCGATCAGGATGCCCGGATGGGCGCCGCGAATGAGCCAGTCGGCCGCCTGCCGCGCGGCCTGGCTGCCGACTCCCGTCTGCGCAAGGATCACCTCATGCCCGCCGAGTCGACCTGCGACGTAGCTTCCGCCTTCGGCACGCACCATCCGGCGACCGGCGAGCCGGTTCTCGATCGGCGAAAGTTCAACGCGCAGCGCAGCCAAGATCGCCGCGGGGCAGGGAGAGCCGCTGTCCATGGGTTGACACTATAGGGGCTTGCTCTCCATGTGTCAGTGCTCTGGACGTTCCCGTAACGTTCGGCGGATGCGACTCCTCCGCGGCACCTTGACGGAGGTCGATCACCCATTCATACTCCTTCGAAACTCTGCGGGTACAGACAGAGATTTCCATCGCGGCCGCCGTTCGACACGCCATCCCTGGGTCGACGCTGCTGAGAGGTGGTACGGGGATGAGATGAGAGAGAGGAAGCCATAGCAGTACCGCTGTCCCAGATGTGGGCGGTCGCCAGCTACGTGATCAAGAAGCGCTTGAAGGGGGAGACGCGCTATCCCTTGGTCCTCATGCTGGAGCCCCTCTTGCGATGCAATCTCGCCTGCGCCGGCTGCGGGAAGATCCAGTACCCCGCGCACATCCTGAAGCGCGACTTGACGCCCGAGGAGTGCTGGAAGGCGGCCGAAGAGTGCGGCGCGCCGATCGTGAGCATCCCCGGCGGCGAGCCGCTCATGCACCCGAAGATCGTCGAGATCGTCGAGGGGCTGATCGAGCGCAAGAAGTACGTGATCCTCTGCACGAACGCGATTCTCCTCAAGGAGCGAATCGGGGAGTTCGAGCCGAGCAAGTTCCTCACCTTCAGCATCCACCTCGACGGCCTTCTGGAGGACCACGACTTCGCGGTGTGCCGCGAAGGGATCTACGAGGTCGCGGTCGAGGCGGCCCGGCTTGCGATCGACCGAGGCTTCCGCGTCACGACGAACACGACCCTCTTCGAGGGAGTCAACCCCGAGCGGGTGCGTCTCTTCTTCGACGAGATGGCGAAGCTCGGCGTCGAGGGAATGAACCTCTCTCCGGGCTACAGCTACTCGAAGGCGCCCGATCAGGAGCACTTCCTGCGGCGCAGCCGCACTCGGGAGATGTTCGCGAGGATCCTCTCGAACCCGAAGCGCTCCTGGCGGCTCAACAACACCCCGCTCTTCCTCGAGTTCCTCATGGGGCATCGGGAGTACCAGTGCACTCCGTGGGGGAATCCCACCTACAACCTCTTCGGGTGGCAGAAGCCTTGCTATCTGCTCCAGGACGGCTACGCCGCCACGTTCCGGGAGCTGATCGAGGAGACGGATTGGGGCAACTACGGCACGGGACACAACGAGCGCTGCGCCGACTGCATGGTGCACTGCGGCTACGAGGCGAGCGCCGTCAACGACGCCTTCGGCTCGTGGGGCGGCTTCATGAGCCTGCTGAGGGCCTACATCTTCGGACTCAAGCCCGCCGTGGATCGCCCTCGAGACGCGGTACCGGCCCCCTTCAGCCATCCGGCGCTCCAGAAGGCTCCCGCTCCCGCGGCCCTCGCCATCGAGCTGCCGGTCGTCGGAGGCCCGGCGAAGCGGAGCGTTTGACCGCACCAGCCATGTCCGAGCCTGCGAGGATGGAGCCCACTCGGTTCAACGAAGGAATGCGCTACGAGGGAGAGGAGCGGAGCCTCCTTACGGCGGCGATTGATGCCGCTTTCGACTACCGCGGGGATGTGACCCTCCTTCTCCACGGCGGCGCGGAGATCACGGGCTACCTTTCGAACCGCGAATTGAAAGCTCCGCGTCCGTACGTGGAAGTCCTATCCGCGGGCGCGGCGCGCGCGCGGCGCGTGGAGCTCGCCGACATCCGCGGGGTGGCCTTCACCGGAAAGGACCCGGCCTCCGGCAAGTCCTGGGAGACGTGGGTCCGGAAGTATCGAGAGAAGATGGAGGCCCGGTCGCGAGGCGAGAATACGGGGGCGATCGGACTCTTCCCCGAACCGCTCGATTGACGCGAGCCTACCGCTCGAATGTACCGTTCTCCGGGCCTGGCGGTCCGGGAGCGGCTACCTCCCGAAAATCCCACGCAGCGCCTGGCGGGCCATCGACGTCGCCGTCCGCCCACCCTGGCCGGGCCGGTCGGGCCGGAGGGGCAAGTCCACATCCTTGTCGCTGAGGGAAGCGCCGCTGCCCTTCAGTGCGCGCTCGTACATCCCCAGAGCGAAGAGCGGGAAATAGAGCCGGTACATGTGGTACCGGAGGTAAAAGACGCATGGGAAGCCGGTGCCCGTGAACTCCTGCTCCTCCCACGATCCGTCGGCGCGCTGGCGCTCCAAGAGGAACTCGATTCCTCGCTGGACTTCGGCCGACCCAGCTTCGCCGGCGGCGATCAGCCCCATGACGGCCCACGCGGTCTGCGAGGGGGTGCTGGTTCCGTTGCCCTTCTCCGCGGCTTCATCGTAGGAGCGGCAGCTCTCGCCCCACCCGCCGTCGCCGTTTTGTCTCGACCGGAGCCACTCGACGGCCTTTCGGATGTACGGACCGTTCGGGTCTTCTCCCACGGCCGTGAGGCCTTTGAGGGCCTGCCACGTGCCGTAGATGTAGTTGACGCCCCACCGCCCGTACCAGGCTCCGCTCGGGTCCTGCGACTGGCGGAGGAACTCGACCCCTCGCGCCACGGCACGCCGGACATCTGCGTGGTCGCGGAGCGAGGCGAACCGTCCGAGCATCTCGAGGACCCGGCCGGTGATGTCCGCACAGGCGGGGTCGAGCATGGCGTTGTGGTCGGCGAAGGGGAACTTCGTGAAGATCTCGCGATCGACATCGACGTCGAATGACGCCCAGCCGCCGTTGGAGCACTGCATGCTCAGCACCCAGGCGATGCCGCGGCGAATCGAATCGGCGCCGCCTTGCACGGACGAGAGGTCCGCGCGTTCGAGGGCCATCAGGACGGCCGCCGTGTCGTCGACATCGGGGTAGAACTCGTTCTGGAACTGGAAGTACCAGCCGCTCACCTCCACGTCGTCGCGATTTCGGACCTTCCAGTCGCCCGAGCTGCGCACTTCCTTACCGACGAGCCAGCGGGCCGCCGCGACGATCGCCGGGTCGCCGCTCGCGACGCCGGCCTCGTGGAGGGCGCTGATGGCCAGCGCCGTGTCCCAGACCGGCGACTGACACGGCTGGAGGCGGATCGCGTTCCCGTCTTCGATCTCCAGTCTTCGGAGCTTGTCGAGAGAGTGCGCCACATGGGGATGCGACTCGTCGTAGCCGAGCGAGTGCATCGCCATGACCGAGTTGACCACCGCCGGAAAGATGGCTCCCAGGCCGTCCGACTTTTCTATGCGGGAGAGCATCCACCGCTCGGCCGTTTTCAGCGCCAGACCTCGCAGGGGCTTGACCGGGGCCTTCTCGAGGAGCTTGAGGATCCGGTCGACGAGCAAGAAAAAGTTCTTCCACGTGAAGAGGTTCGGGTCACGCGGGATAGTCAGCGAAAAGGGCTCGTCGGCGCGCCCGAGCGAAACGTTGCCGTTCGCGGCGCCGTTCGATTCGCCATGGCCGTTCTGGATCCGGTGGCCGTCCCCGGCGCCGCCAGCATTCCCGTGCTTCACGCCGTCGTCGGCTCCACCCTCTGCCGAATGCCCGTTGTCGTTCCCATTGCCGATCGAACCGTTCCCGTTGCCGCGGTGCGTGGCCGCGAAAATCTCCCGGATGCTCAGCCCTTCCGGCACCCGGCGATTGGGTTTGCGGGCGTAAAGGATCGAGAGGGGGACGAGGATCGCGCGCGACCAGTAGGAGATCTCGTAGATGTTGAAGTAGAAGAAGCGGGGCAGCAGGACGATCTCCGGTGGAATCGCCGGGCAGGCGCTCCAATCCACCTGATTCAAGAAGGACAAGTAGATCTTCGTGAAACTGTTGACCTTCTCCGCTCCTCCCATGGCGATGATTGCATCGCGGGCGCGCTGCATGCCCGGGTCGTCGATCGGGACGCCGGCAAGCTTGAGGGCGAAGTAGCCCTTCACGGAGGCGCTCACTTCGGCCGGTCCGCCATAGTAGATGTTCCAGCCTCCCTCGGGGAGCTGTTTGGATCGGATGTAGTTGGCGAGGCGACGGATCTTGTCCTCGTTGGCGACAGGATCGAGGAAGTAGAGGAAGAGAATGTAGTCCGATTCGAGCGAGGTGTCCGCCTCCAGCTCTTCGTTCCAGTATCCGCGCTCTTCCGTGCCGGGCTGTCCCCCAACAATCGTCCCCCCAACAATCGGCTTGCTCGGAGGAACATCCTGGAAGCCCGTTGAAGCCCTAACCGGCCGATCCTCCGCGTCGCAGGTGCGGAAGATCCGGAGGTGGAAGTCCCTGGACCGATCGATCGCGTGTCTGACTCGATTCAGCATAGCCGAAGGCGGGTTGAGATCCGCCTTTGCTCCGTTTGGGTGCTCCATAGTCTTTCTAACGCACGTTTCAGGAACTGGATTCCATCCCTCTCCCATCACCGCTGCGATGCCTTCCGTGTCTCGCCTGCTGGAGGATTGTCCTGGCGCTCATTAGAAAGATAGCCGACTTTTGCAGACTCACCACAAGGGCGCCAGAAACCCAATCCAGCGCACTCGAATCCATCGAGGCGGGGCATGGCCACCAACCAGTCGGAGGGCCGTATGCGGCTCCGACGAACAAAACACGGGTTGATCCCTTGCGGCCCGCAACTGCTGTCGGCCGGTGTCGGCCGGGAAGCAGCGACGCGAATGCGAGCGAAGGAAACGATTTTGGGGCGACAGTTTAACGAGTGCGAGGTGCCATTGCCAGACATAATCCCACGCCTTACTTTACCGGCCCTCATGTTCCACCTGGGAGCGAGGCCGGTGCGGTGAGCATCGCCTTTCTCACTGCGTGCGATCCAGGCTTTTGGGAGGCGCGTTGACGGACCTTCGGGGGCTGCCATTCAGCCGGGACCTAGCCTAACGTAAGAAAAAGGTACGGGATTCGGCCACCATCCTTCAAGAGTGTTTTACCAAGCTGATGGACTGTATGACGGACGGGTCGCAAGGACTCGAAATCGTCGGTGATCCCCGGATCGCGAAGGTGATAGAATCTGAGTCCTTCGGTCCTCTAACGCAATCCGAGGGCGGGCATTTCCCGCCGCGAACAAATCCGTTACGGTAGAACAAAGCTCCATGAAGCAACGGTGGTTCTTGGTTCTCGTCGCCGCTTGGATTTTCGGCCCCACCGATCAGACAGGCCAAGCGGGCGAGAGGGTTCTGGTCTGGGCTCCGCCGGCCCAGGCGGGAGGTGCGACTCAGAGCGCTCCGGTTCTCCGGTCGGCCCTCGAGGGGCTGGGAATGGAGGTCACCGAGGCTCCAAGCCTCGCCGCGCATCCGCTGGACGGGTTCAGGGCGGTTTTCGCGGTTCTGGGAACTTTCCCTCGGAGCCACTCTCTGGCTTCGGAAGAGAGCGAAGCGCTCGCTTCGTACCTCGAGGACCTCCACGGTGCGCTTTACCTGGAAGGTGGAGATGCCTGGACGACTCTGCCCGCGCGCCTCTCGCCGCTTCTGGGAGTCGAAGTCGAAGGGGACGGCGCCGACGACCTCGCCACAATCGACGGGCAGGCCGCCGGGCCGCTCCTGGACTTGAGCGGGCTCTCCATCGAGTACGAGGGAGAGAGGATTTCCGTCGACCGCATCCGTCCGCGAGGCGCCGGCGCGGCCCTTCTGTGGAAAAACGGCGACACCGGGCGCGGACTGGGAGTTTTCCATGCCCCGGCCGCGGGGCATCGGGTCCTGGGCGTCTCGTTCGAGTTCGGTGGAATCGTTGGGGACCCGGAACCGATCCTGCGATCCTACTTGGAGGCGCTCGGGGTCGTCCCACGCTGCGCCGATGGGATCTCGTCGTTCGCATCGCACGTGGAGGACGGGAAGGTCTCCCTGTCGTGGAAGAACGGCTCCGGGTATCGAGAGATCGAGCTGCGCCGCAATGGCCTGCCCCTGGCGATGCTCTCCGGGACTACGGAGGCGTTCGAGGACCGACCTGGGCCGGGTGCGCACCGCTACGACGCGACGGGCCGCCTCGATGGATGCCGGACGGCGACCTCCTTCACGGCGGCATGGGTCCTGGATGGCGCCCATCTCGTCTGGCGGCCCGCGGAGACGCTCACGGGGCCGAGCGACAGCGCCCGGGAGATCCGCGACGCTCTAGGGGCGAACGGTCGGCCCACGATCATCTCCCCACGGCTCGCGTCGCTCGACCTCAGCCGCCTGGCGGGCCTCTGGATCGTCCTCGGGACCGATCCGCACCATCGCGCGCTGAGCGCGGAGGAGGGCCGGCTCCTCGCCGACTACCTCGCGGCCGGCCTCGGCCCGCTCCATCCGCGCCTCTATATCGAAGGGGGTGAGGTCTGGGGAAACGATCCGCCCACCGCGCTGCGCGCCCTCGACGGCGTCCGCACCATCGCGGACAACGGCGCTCGCCGCCTGCGGCACATTCGCGGGCTCGATGCGGGGAGCGGCTTCGACCTGTCCCGTCTGGTCCGGCTGCCGGTCGATTACACCTCCGAGAGCGAGTCCATCGACATCATCGCGCCGGATCCCGCCGTGCCCGGCGCCGCCGCGGCCTGGATCGATGATGACAGCGGCGAGACGCTCGGCGTCTACCGCCGCGATCCGGAGAAGCGCTACGCCCTCCTCTCCGTCAGCTTCGAGTTCGGCGGCATCACCCACACGAGGGAGGAGAGGGCGCTCCTCATGGACTTCTACCTCCAAGCGCTCGAATCGCCCGTGGCGCGCTTTCGCCGCGGGGATGTCGATGGAAGCGGAGCCCTGTCGCTCAGCGATCCCATCCAGATGCTCGGCCGGCTTTTCCTGGGCGGGAGCTATGACCAGGATTGCGAGGACGCGGTCGATGCCGACGACGATGGAATCCTCGGTCTCACCGACGCGATCGTCATCCTCGAGTACCTCTTCCTCGGAGGCCCGCGCACCGCGCCGCCCGGCCCGATCGAATGCGGGCCGGACCCGACGGCCGACGACACGCTGAGGGGCTGCAGGCCACGCGACACGGCGTGCCGATAGTGAGAAGTCGGTCGGCGCGGGCCGTCACCGGTCCGTCGCGATGGTTTCTACCTCGAACACGCGGCGGCTGATTTCCGGATCCAGGTCCGGCGTTCGCTCCAACTCCAGCTTGCGGAACTTCACCAGGACGCGCTCGACGAGGCGGCGGTTGGCGGCGATGAGGTCCGCCAGGAAGCCCGCGAGGACGACCGCAGAGCCTCCCAGGATGAGGATCGTGGCGAGGATGAGCGACTGGATGTGCCCATATCCGCCCTCGGAGAGGTAGTAGTAGAGAAAACGGAGCCCGAGGACCGCGCCGCCGAGGATCCCGAGCGCTCCGGGGATGAAAAACGTCCGCAGCGGGCGGTAGAGGAGATGGATCCGCAGCATCGTGTTGATCGATGCTCGGATGTAGCCGAGGTTCGAGCGGAAGAGTCGCGACTCGCGCCGCTTCGGGTTGATCGAGACCGGCACGCTCGCGATCGCGAACCTTTCGATGCCCGCTTGGATCAACGTCTCGAGCGTGTACGAGAACCGAGAAATGACATTGAGCCGCAGAGCCGCCTCGCGCGAGTAGGCGCGGAAGCCGCTCGTCGCATCCGGGATCCGAGTGCGCGACAGCCGGCGCACGACCCAGCTCCCGATCCGCTGGAGGACCTTCTTGACCCCCGAGAACTCGGGATGGTTCCGCACCTGGCGGTCGCCGACGACGAGGTCGGCCTCGCCCCGGAGGATCGGCCCGATGAGGCGGGGGATGTCCTGCCCGCGGTACTGGTTGTCGGCATCGGTGTTGACGATGACGGTCGCTCCGCGCCGCAGCGCTTCGTCGATACCGGTCGAGAAGGCGGCAGCGAGCCCTTGGTTCCTGCGGAAGCGGATCACGCGGTCCACGCCGAGCCGCCGAGCGAGTCGCGTCGTGCCGTCGCTGCTCCCGTCGTCGATGACGATCGTCTCGATCTCGTCGATGCCATCGATGGCACGAGGGAGATCTCGGAGCGTCTCCGGAAGCATCGCTTCTTCGTTGTAGCAAGGGATGATGATGACGAGCTTGGTCGGGCTGTCCATCGCTGCGCCGCCGTGTGGAACACCGTCAAGGGCCCTCTCCGGGCTCTCCCTCATATTCTCGGCCGTGCGCCGGGTCCACTGAAGCGGTACGAGGCTCGCCGGGGCTTATCGGACGGTGACTCATCTCCGTGGTGAATTTCGGCGTTGGAGAACTAACGGACTCTGGAGCCGTCTTCCGCGTCGCAGTGGAGGTCTCCGGCCGGCGTCGAGAGCGGATGGATCGCCCCCGCGGGGTCTCGGTAGACGACGCGGCCGCCCTGGATGATGAGCGGCACCGCCTGGAACTCTTCGATCGTCAGCTTGGTCTTTGGATCGCTCGCGATGCCCGAAGCGGCGACGAGATCGCCGACGTTCGCGTCGCCCGGATCGACGGGCGCGACCTTGCCGTCGCGGCGGTCCGTCGCGAGGATCATGCCTCGGCTCTCGATTCCGCGGAGCCTGGCGGCTTTGAGGTTCGCGAGAACCGCCACCTTTCGGCCGCGGAGGTCGTCGAGGCTCAAGTGGCGCCGGAGGCCGGCGCAGATCGAGCGGACATCGCCGCCCCCGAGGTCGACCTGCATCGCATAGAGCGCATCGGCGTCCGGGTGCTCGCGAATTTCGGCGATCGCGCCGACGCGAATCTCGACGCGCGCGAAAGGGTCTACCGGCCCCGTGGGAGCGGCGGTTGGTCTCGCCGCCTCGGGAGCCGACGCCGCCACGGGCGTCCGGGCGAACGCTTCCTCGCGACGCGGAAAGAGCGGCGGCTTCTGATGGACCTCGAAGGTCCCCGCGCCGAAGCGCAGCTCGCCGATGGGGCCCAGACGAAAACCGAGCGACGAGGCGATGGCCTCCGCGGTCGTCGGCATGGCCGGTGAGAGCAAGTGAGCGATCGCCCTCAGGGCATCGAGAGCGCTGTAGATCACCTCGGCGGCGCGGTCGGCTTCTGCGACCTTCCACGGCGCGCGATCGTTCAAGTAGGCGTTGATCCGGCGGATGTAGGTCCAGAGGGCCTCGAGCGCGCGGTTGTGCTCGCGCTCCTCTACGCGCGAGGAAAACTCCTCGATGACCGGACGGAAGTCCACCTCGGCGGAAGCGCCCCGGGGGCCGGCCTTCCCGCCGAGCTTCGTCGCGGCGAGCTTGGCCACGCGCATGACGAGGTTCCCGAGGTCGTTCGCCAGCTCGTTGTCGTAGCGCTGGCCCAGTTCATCGATCGAAAAAGCGCCGTCCTGGCATGAGGCGAACGCTTTGAGGAAGTAATAGCGGAGAACCTCCGCGCCGCGCGCCTCGATGACTTCCAGCGGATCGACCGTGTTGCCGAGCGTCTTCGACATCCGCCTTCCCTGGGCGTCGAGGATGAATCCGTGGGCGAAAACCTGGCGCGGGATCGCCAGCCCCGCCGACTGGAGCATGCAGGGCCAGATGACCGCGTGGAACCAGATGATGTCCTTGCCGATGACGTGCATATCGGCCGGCCAGAAGCGGCTCTGGAGATCCTCAGGCTCCCGGAGCGCGCTTACGTAGTTCGTGAGGGCATCGAACCAGACGTAGAGGATGTGCTTGGGGTCCCCGGGGAGCGGGATGCCCCAATCGAAGGTCGAGCGGGAGATCGAAAGGTCGCGCACGGGCTCATCGAGCCGCGCCAGCAGCTCGTTGCGCCTCTCTTCGGGGAAAACGAAGTCTGGATGGGCGCGGATGTGGTCCCGGATCCACTCGCGGTACTTTCCGAGCTTGAAGAAGTACGACTCCTCCTTCACGCGCGTGGTCGCGGTGCCGTGGACCGGGCATCGGCCCTCCTGGAGCTGGCTCTCCGTGTAGTAGGACTCGCACGCGACGCAGTACTCGCCTTCGTAGAAGCCCTTGTAGGTGTCGCCTTGGGCCTCGAGCTTTCGGTAGAACTCGCCCGCGAGCCGGTGATGGCGCGGCTCCGACGTACGGATGAAGTCGTCGATCGAGATCGAGAGCTTCCGGCAGAGGCTGCGGAAGGCCTCCGCCTTCTCGTCGACGAACTCCTGCGGCGAGCGGTTCTTGGCCCGCGCGGCCTCCTGGATCTTCTCCCCGTGCTCATCGAGCCCCGTAAGGAACCTCACGTCGCCCCCCCGAAGCCGGTACCAGCGCGCGTAGAAGTCCGCGACGACCTTCTCGTAGGCGTGGCCCAAGTGGGGGACGCTGTTGGGGTAGTCGATCGCGGTCGTGATATAGAATTTCATCCGCCTTCGGATTCGCTTGTCAGGCTTCGAGTTGCGCCGTTCGGCTCCGCGGCCGAACCGGCGGCCCGGAGGGCCCACATTTTTTTTTGAGCCAGGCGGCCAGATTCTCCCCCGGATCGGTTGAAGATCAAGCATGTGACCGCGGCGGTCCGGTCTCTGGAAATGGTAAACGGACCCGACCCTGACAAGTTTGTTTCCCGGTCTGAGGCCGGACGCCGCGGAGCGTTTAGAAAAGCTGAACATCGAAACGGTGCCCAAGCGAAGGCGCGTCGAGCGACGCCTGCGGCACACCGAGGAATACGAGACGAACACCGTGGCGCCCGGACGGCCTGGAGAGTTCGATGGACCCGTCCCTGACACGTTCAACGTTTTCTCTGGCACCGGGCGTCGCGGGGTTTGAACGGGGCGCTCTCACCTCGCGCTCTGATATAATCTGCGCGGGTTTCCCAGGACGATGTCAAAGGCCCACTACCGAGCCCTGATGGTTTATCTCTGCCTTGCCTTCCGGTCCGCGGAAGCGCAAGTGGGGATTGACCCGCTCGAGATCCTCAGTCTCGGCCCGAACGGGGTCCAGGGAGCGCAGGCGGCAATGGAGCCCGCAATCAGTAGAGATGGCAGCCTGCTCGCATTCACCTACGCCGGTGATGACCTCGTGGCGGGGGACATCAACAAAGTCTCCGACGTCTTCCTCAAGAACGTGACCACCGGAGCGGTCGCGCTGGTCAGCATCGTGCTCGGGAACCCCCCGATCCTGGGCAAGCTGGCGAGCGACCAGCCGGGGATCAGCGGCTCGGGGCGTGTTGTCGCCTTTCGCTCGCTCTCGACGTTCCTGGCGGTCGACGGCAACCGCCACGGCGACATCTATCTCTGGGATTTCAACCTCAGGCTGCCCGCCTTCGAGCTGGTGAGCGTGGCCTTGAACGGCCAAGCGGGCGACGGGGCTTCCTCCGGCCCGCCCTCCCTCGACGAGAGCGGCAACCTTGTCGTCTTCCTCTCCGCGTCGAGCGACCTCAGCACGACGAAAGGCAACGGGAAGGTACAGGTCTATCTGCGCGACCGGACGAAGAGAACGACTCAGCTCATCAGCCTGACCGAGAAGAACTTCGCCGCGATGGGCGATTCGACTTCGGCCGCCATCTCATCCGATGGAAACTGGGTGGCGTTCGCCTCGCAGGCGGCGGACATCGTTGCCGGCGATGTCAATGGCGCCGCGGACATCTTCCTGCGGGACCTGCGGAGGGGCGTCACGACGCTCATCAGCCGCCGCGCGGACTTTCGCCAGAGCAATCTCCCGAGCGATTCGCCTTCGCTCAGTGCGGATGGTGGCTGGGTCGCCTTCGCGTCGCAATCGACCGTTTTCGATCCGCTCGACCGATTGAAGGACTGGGATATCTACCTCTTCGACCGCCTGCGCGGAGATCTGGAGCTCATCACGCGGCCGCCCTCGATCGCCGGAAAGCCCGTGGCGCTCCCGGATGGGGACTCGGTCCGTCCATCCATCAGCTTCGGCGGGGAGCGGATCGCCTTCCATTCGAAGGCGGCGTTCGTGCCCCAGGATGCCAACGACGGCCTCGCCGACGTCTACGTCCACGACCGCGCGGCGGGCGGGCAGGCGCTGATCAGCCGGACCGCGCAGGGGCTCGCCGGCAACGGCCCATCGGAGTTCCCGGCGCTGAGCGGGGATGGGCTGACCGTCGTCTTCCAGTCGGAGGCCTTCAACCTGGTCGCCGACCGCAACCGTGAAATGAGCGACATCTTCGGGCAGAAGCTGCCCGCACTGCCCGCCGCGGCGGAGATTTCCCTTCAGGGGAGCCTCCTCTTCTACGCCGACGGTTTCCGCCTCGTGCAGCTCCGAGCCGACGGCGCCCCGAGCGGCCGGGATCCGGTGCAGCTCTCCTCGCGCGATCCTCCCGTCGCGTTGACCATGGACGACTCCGGCATCTTCTGGATCCTCACGCAGAGTGGGGAGATCCTGCAGTTGCGCGGGGATGACCTGAGCATCCTCCCCGGAAAGCGCATGCTGACCGTCCAGGGGGCGGTCCAGCCTCTTCTTGCCGCCGACGGAATGGTATGGGTCGCCGCGCCGCCGATCGTCGTGGGGGCCGATCGTGCGGGCAATCCCCTTCGGGTGGTCCTCGGCAAGGCGACGTCGATCGCCATCGCCCTCGATCCCTTCGGGAACCTCTGGGCGGCAGCCACCGAAGCGGCAGGCAATCGTCTCCTGCAGCTCACGCACCGTCTCGACGTCGTCCGGTCGATCCAGATCCGCGAAACGATCACGCGCCTCGCATCGGATCACCTGGGGAACCTCCACGCCCTGACCGACGCAGAGATCCTCAAGTACAGCCCCTCCGGGGCGGTCCTGTACCGCAAGAAACTAGCGGGGCCAGCCGCGCTGGCGGTCGACGGCGTGGGTCATGCGGTGGCGATCCACCGCGACGGAACCACCTGGTTCGACCGGAGCGGCAACCAGCGATTCTTCGTCAAGCACACGGTCGCCCTTCCCGCCGGTGGGTCGGCGGGGCTCGCCCTCGACGGCCAGGGGCGCTCGTGGATCACCATCGAGGGTCAGGCCGACGTCCTGAGAGTCGACAACCGCCTCCCCGCCGTTCAGCGCGAGGCCCGTTTCCCCATCGGGAAGGGGTTAACGAACGGCGACGACCTCGGGGGGGACAGGAGCGGCTTCTTCATCGCCAACGCGGTCGATCCAAAGGGCGACCTGGACGGCGATCGGCTCGCCAACCGCATTGAGATCGCGAACGGTTTCGATCCGCTCTCGAGCCAGAGCCCGGGAGCGGGGAAATTCGTCCTGCCCATCCTCTCCTTGATCGGGCGATCGACGGCCGCCAATCAGGTCGCCCTCGAGTGGACGAATTCCGCCGGCTATCGCCAGATCCGCGTCTTCCGCGACGGGTCGGAGATCAAGGGCTCTCCATTCCCGGGCGGCACGACGCAGGTCGGCGACACCGCCGCCGGCGGCCCGCACATCTACAAGGTCATCGGCGTTGGAAGCCCCGCCGGCGGAGAATTGCCGCAGGAGGCACCGCTGCCCGGAGGCGGCGGGCTCGACGAATCCTCGCCTGAGGTGACTGCGGTCGTCGTCGTCGGAGATGGCAACACGAAAGCTTCGATAGACCTCCCCGCGGGCGCCTATGCGGTCGCTCACTTTCCGCAGAACGGCGGCCGCGTGATCGTCTCCTCGTCGGAGGCGGAGCTGCCGATCTTCGATACGACCCTCGTGCCCGTCGATACGGTGTTTCCGCATCCCGCCCCCGGCGCCGAGATCCGCGGCATCGAGTACGACGCGACCGCCCCCGGCGGGCGGCTTCTCTTCCTCCTTTCCGACCGCCGCGTCTTCCGCACGGCCACCGACGGAACGGGGGCTGCCCTCCTGACGACGCTCTCTGGAGGCCCGTTGCCCGATGAGGGCTCGTACACGAGCCTCTCCTTGCGGAGCGGCACCCTCTACACGATCCTCGGCCCCGGCTACGACTGTCTCGTGGGGTTCCAGGCCTCGAACGGCCAGTTCACGGGCGACTCGAACTTGAGCGGGCCCCTCGGGTACGAAGTCGAGCAAGCTCTCGGACTCAGCGTCAGCGCGGACCGCATCCTCGTGGGTGTGGGGGAAGTCTCGAGCCAAGCGATCACCGATGCCGTGCAGTTCTCTTTCTCGGGAGCGGCCATTGTCAGCGCCGGCGTCAATATGCCCCTTGATGCCCTCGACACGAATTTCGTATCCGACATCGAGTACGTGCCGAATCTCGGCCTCCTGGCGGTCGACGCCGAGAACCAGAAGCTCTACCTCCTCGAGGCGAACCTCGAGGCTTCGCCGGTCATCGAGAGCATCGCGCCGGCGAGCGGCCCGACGGGCGGAGGGACGGTCGTCTCTCTCGGCCTCAAGAACCTTCGCTCGCAAGCGGACACGAGCGTGTTCATCGGCGGCATCGCGACGCCGATCCAGACCTACGGAAACGGGCCCGACGCGACCCGCAAGGTCGTCACGGTGGCGGCTCCGGCGCACACGGCGGGCGGAGTGCGCGTCGAGGTGGTCACCTCCGACGGCCGCAGCTTCGTCGACCTGGGCTTCACGTACCTCGACGCGCCTCCGGGAACGTTCATTCGCGGAGACGCGGACCGGAGCGGAGTCATCGACCTCACGGATCCGACGTTCACTCTGAACTTCCTCTTCCTAGGGGGCGTCGCCCCGCCCTGCCGCGACGCGGCCGACGCGGACGACAGCGGCGAGCTGGACATCACGGACGGCACCTACCTGATCAACTTCCTATTCCTCGGCGGCGTCGCCCCTCGCCCGCCGTTCCCGGTCGCGGGGCCCGATCCGACGCCGGGCGATCCGCTCGGCTGCGCCGGGCCGTAGGCCACCGCCGGCGATCCGCCGCCGCCTCCTCTTCCGCATCCGAATCCGCATCGGCATCCGAATCCCGCATCCGGATCCGTGACCGCAATGGCGAAAAAACCCGCCGGAGATTCCTACCGGAAGCTCCGGCGGGCTGTCGACCCGGACCCTTCAGAAGGCCCTCTACACCGTCTTACCGCTTTCCCTCTACCGCTGCGCCCATTGGCAGGCGCCGCACGGCGGCTGCACTGTAGGACTTCCCGAAGGACGCGACTGGCCTCACTTGAACCTTCCGGTCATCCTGCCCTTGCGGAAGGCCATGTGGCACATGAGCCCTATGAAGGTCACGAACCAGACCATCAGGATCCCTATGAGCGCAACGCGGACGGCAGGGCTGGGCTCCCAGCCGAGGCCGCCCCACACTCCCGCAAGGAGGAGCATGAACGCCATGCCCCCGAAGAGGACCCTGTTCGTCATGCGCAGGAGCCTCGCGTGCTCCTCGTCGCCGCCGGTCTTCTTGCTGTCCCCGGAAAAACCGTCGGTCACGATGGTTGGCCTCGCGTGGTCTACAGCACATTGGCGGCCCGCACCGAGCGAACAAGTCCCGTGCCGTCTCTCCTCGGTCGCTAGAGGGGCGATCATATGTTCTGGAAGAACTGAAGGAAAGCCTCCGCGTCCTTCGCAATGAGCTTGAAGTTTAGGCCGGCGAGGATGCCGACGATCCGCTCCGCAACCTCATCGAGGACCGTACCCGCGAGCTGGCTTCCGACCCAGGAGGCGAGCGCGGATATTATCGCGTTCTTGAAGATCGTCTTCCAGTCGGGATTGCCATCCGCCAGACCGGAGACGATATCGGTGAAGAGCGAGATGACGGCGGAGGCGGCCCAAGAGGGTACTCCAGAGACGGAGGCGACGACGGAAGCTACGCCGGAAAGGAAACCTTTGGAGAATGAAACCAGCCAGTGCTTCTTGGTCGTAGCGGTCGGGTCGACCCCATCGAGGAGTACCTGCAGGCCTCCCTGTATGATCCCTAAGGCGATCGCCAGGGCGATCCTGCCGAGGGCAAAGGCCGCAAACAGCAAGGCGGTTGCGGCAGCGAAGTTGATTCCGATCTTGATCCCAGAAATCAGATCGCCCGTGACGATGGTTCCGACGATCGCTGTGAGGATGCCAACGATGGCGACAGAGATCATGACGCTCGCAAGCGAGCAACAAAGTCCGGTGGGGTCCCAGTTGTTGACCGGATCGTTGTTCGTGTAGAGGTACTTGTGGAGGCTCGCGGGGTCGAAGATGCTGCCCTCGAAGGAGTCCATCGTGTGGAACCGGCCGATGTCGGTGTTGTAATACCGTGCTCGCAGGTAGTAGAAGCCGACGTTCGCGTCGTACTGCTCGCCTGTATAGCGGTAGTTGTTGATGGTGCTCCCCGTCGAGGAAAGCAGGTTGCCGAACGCTTCGTAAGTGTACGTGTCGCTGATGGAGCCCGAGGAATCCGAAAGCTGGCGGGCGGAGAGCTGACCGTCGTAGTGGTAGTAGCGAATCCCGCCTTCGGAGGCGGGCCGCTCCATGCTGATGAGGTCGTCGCCGTAGACATAGCTCACGATGGAGCCGCCGGAGGTGGACTCAACGAGCACCTGCGGCAAGTCCCGATTGTGGTCGACGAGGTAGTCGGTCACATCCGCGCCGGCGGTCTTTCGGGTCCGGATGTTGTCCACATCGTACGTGTAGGACACCGTTCCCGGATCGGATCCAATTTCCACCGCGGCGGAGGCGAGCCGGTTCCTGTAGTCGTACGTATACGTGTCCGTTTCCGACCCGTTGGTGCGCGCGAGGGTGCTGCCGTTATTGTCGTAGGTGTAGGTGATCGTCGGCGGGCCCGCTTGACCCAGGGCGGCCTCCCCGAGGGAGGCATAGAGCTGGGCGCTGTAGGTCATAGCGTGAACCTTGTCGGCCCCCAGGACCATGACTAGGCTCAAGATGGAGATGACGAAGCGATTCGACGACCAGGCCAGGGTACGTCTCCACTTGCGGCGACCTCTGCGGCCGCTCTGGTTGAGCCTGACCAGGAATTGGACGGTCCAGAACGCAGCAATAACCGCCAGCAGGACCATGAAGGCGTAGGTGCTGTGGTACAAGAAACGGCTCGGGGCCACGGGGAGGAAACCCACGGCCACAGGGCCATTGCCGGACGGCCCGTCGCCATTCCGCGCGATCGTTACGACTTCAACTTCGCGAGTGAGACGGTCATTGTCATCGAACGTGTATGTGGTCGTCGTGGTCTGGTTCCCGACGACGACCTTTCTTTCGGTCCTGTTCCCGACGGTGTCGTATTGATAGGAGATCTCAGAGTCTTGGTCGGTTCCCGCCTCGTCGATCGTCTCCTTTGTGAGCCTGTAGAGGCTGTCGTAGGTGTACTGGACCGTCCTTCCGGTCGTTGCCGAGCCGGCCTCGGAGACCTGCACGCGATTGCCGGCCAGTCCAAGGTCGTAATCGTACGAAGCGATCGGGTTGCTTGCTGCGTCCGCCGTAGCGACCGAGATCAGGCGGTTCAGCGCGTCATATGTGTGAGTGGTCACGTTGCCGTTCGGGTAACGGATCACGGTGCGGTTCCCAACGGCATCGTAGGAGTAAAGGGTGACGGCGCTATTCGGGTCCTCGACCGAGGAAAGCCGGTTAAGCGCGTCGAACGAATAGAGAGCGATCCCCGAGGGATTCTCCACGGAGGTCTTGTTGCCGGCGGCATCGTAAGAATACGCGAGGAAAGTTCCGTCAGGCTTGGTCTGACGCGTCAGCATGCCCCGCGTGTCGTATTCGTGCATCGTCTCGCCGTAGGAGTCAGCGACGCGAGTCCGCTTACCCCCGGGCGAGTAGGCGAACGTGATTTCCGATCCGTCTGGGTAGGCCTCACGAACGAGGCGATTCATTGAATCGTATTCGTACTCGGTCGTGGTACCGTTGAAGTCCGTCCGGCTCAGGACATTTCCATTGCGGTCATGAACGTACGTCTCCCGTTGACCCAAGGGGGAGACACGAGCCGTACGGCGCTTCAGCCCGTCGTATTCGAAGCGAATCACGCGGCCGAGAGCATCCGTCTGGGAGATCTGATTCCCCAATTGGTCGTATGTATAGGAGGTTTTGCCGCCCAGGGCATCCGTCACCTCGATGAGGCGGTCGAGGAGGTCGTAACGGAACTCGCGGCGCAGGCCAGCCTGGTCGATCTCGGCGATCTTCCGTCCGTTGAGGTCGTATTCGATCGCCTTGAAGGAACCGTCGTGGAATGTCTGCCGGACGAGACGCTTGGCGCCGTCATACTGGAACCTCAGTTCGCGACCCAGGGCATCCACCATCCGGGTCCGGTTGTTGTTACCGTCATATTCATGGACAGTCGTGTTCCCGAGTGCGTCCTCCACGATCTCCTTACGGGGAGAGCCGGCCGTCTTCTGGACATAGGTGTACGCGGTCTCGTTGCCCCGCTCATCGATCTTCAGAACGGTTCTGCCGACCGTGTCGTAAACGCTTCTTGCAACGGGATTGTCGCTCGGATCGCCTGGAGTGCCGTCAGGGTACGTAGTTCGTACTAGACGACCCAGCTCGTCGTATGCGAAGCGCGTCGTGAAGCCCTCTCGATCGGTGGAGCTCGTTTGATGTCCCTCGGCGTCGTACGTGCTCGACTCGGCTGACCCGTCCGGATGGATGGTGCGCGTGAGGTTCCCCATCGCGTCATATTCGTACCGAGTTACGTGGCCATTTCTGTCCGTCAGAGTCTCGCGCTTGTCGCGCGGGGTGTAGGTGATGAGGGTCGTATTCCCCAGTGGGTCCGTTGTCTTGACCACTCGGTCCTTCGCGTCGTACTCGAAGCGAGTGATGAGAGTTTGGGTTGAGCCGTCCGCAAGCGTCCTCGTCGTCGTCTCGCTGAGGCGGTTGCCGTTGGCATCGTAGGTGTACGAAGTTCGGTTCCCCGAGGCGTCGATGATCGCCGTCCGGCTTCCCGAGGAGTTGTACTCGTAACGGGTCACCGCGGTATCGCTGCTGTTGAGCTTGATCCGCTCTTCTGTCAGGTTTCCCGCTGCGTTATAGACGTTCTGTTTCTCGGAGACGACGTTACCGGCAGCGTTCGTTACCACTACGGTCAGGGGATGTCCCCGCGAGTCGTACGTGTTGGTGGTGAGGTTCCCCTCGGAGTCGGTCTGCGTGAGGATCTGGTCGCGCGCGTTGAAGGTGCGGATCGCAGTTCTGCCCTCGAAGTCGGTCTGGGAGATGTTGTTGCCCCTCGCATCATAGATCCAGGTGGCTGTCCGACCTGCGGCGTCCGTCTCGCTCGCGACGTTTCCATCCGCAAAGTAAGTGAACGTTCGCACCGCAGGGTAGACCACGCCCTGGATGGTCACGCTCTTCTCCTCCGAAAGGAGGAAGCCCCGATCGTTGTAGATGTAACGCGTGAAGTTGCCGAGCCGGTCCCGCACGATCTCCTCGCGGCCTTCGATGTTGTGGGTGAACTCGTAGCGATTGCCGTTGGCATCGGTCGTGGAGATCATGCGCCCGTTCTCATCGTATTCGGTACGGATGGCTCGGTTGCCCAGAGGGTCCCTCATCTCCGTCAGGTTGTGCCTCCGGTCGTAGGAGTACTCCGAGCGGTTGCCCACCTCGTCGATAAAGGCCGAGAGATCGCCGCGCAGATTGTACTCGTATCGAATGGCCCCCCCATTTGGGTCCTCGATTCGGGTGATGCGCCCTTCGCCGTCTCTGATGAAGTCGATGCCCACCCCGTCAGAACGCACCAGGCCGTTATCCGTGACCGTGATGGTGGTTCCATCGGGGTTGGTGACCGACCTCAGCTCGAAACTGAGGTCCGAGCCTGCCTTCGTGCTGAATCGGTAAGTGAAGCCGTCAGGGTGGTTGAAGGTGTAGGTCGATGGGTTATAGACGTCGAAGTCAAAGGTCAAGATTTCGACGGGACCCACGGCGGAGGAACTGACCAGGTCAGGCGGAGGACTGGCTGACAGGGTACCGCGCGTGCCTTCCAGGGGTTCGAACGTCATACCGTCGAGGATCGATAGTGGGAACAGCGTCTGCTGCGACGGATCGGGTTCCGCCCGGAACTGGAACTTCTGGTTGTCATCGAATGTGATCGTCACGACGTGCTCATCGGTCTCTTGCAGGTAGTACGTGGGGATGAATCCCCCAGTCCTGAGCTGTTCCCACTCCGTCCCAAGTACTATGTTCTGGGTGAGCTTCGGTCCGCTCAGCATGAGCCGCCAGCCGATGCCGAAGTCGTCCTTGACCTTGTTGCGGCTGTCGTAGGTCCTCGTGACTGTGAGTGGAAAGCTCCCGAGGAGCAGGACCTTGTCCTGGAACGACAGCGTGAAGGGCCCGACGATCGTTCCCCCATCGGCCTCAACGACGATCGACGTCAAAGCGGTCTGGCCCCCCAGGTTGCGGGCGGTCAGCCGGATGGAGTAGATGCCATCCTCGACCATCGTCGGGTCAAACTTCCCGAGGAGACCTCCGGTGACGGGGGCGCCGCCTGAAGCAAACTCGACGTAATCGCCGGTGCCGACCGGTGCATATTCGAGGACGTAGTCGGAGAAGCTGTTCCCGGCCGCCGTGCCCACGATGTCCGTTGCCTCCTTGAGGACCGAGTTCCCCGCGGGGCTTGTGATCGCCACGGTCAGGGAGGAGGAGATGGAGGGGTCGACGACCATCACATCGGTGCTGTCGCCGAACTGGTTCCCCGCCAGATCCTGGACCAGGACTTCGATCGTGTGTTGCCCGGCGGTCGACCCCGGCACGGTCGCCGAATAGGTGCCGTCGCCGTTGTCCACGACGGAGACGTTGACACCGTCGAGCTTGATCGTGACGAGCCCGATACCCTCGTTGTCCTGAGTACTCACGGTGATGATCGTCGAGCCGCCGAGCGGGATGTTCACGCTCCCAAGGCTGATGGAGGCTACCGGCGGTACCTTGTCGTCGGACGGCTCCGCCACGGTGAAGCTGGCGGTCGTCGAGGAGCTGAGGCCGTCCGGATCGGTGGCCTTGAAGGTGATGTTCTCCGCCACGCGCGTCCCGGCGGCGTAGGTGATCGTGGCGACGCGGGCGCCGTTGATCGAGACCGTAAGCTGCGACGAGCCGGTCGTACTCCAGGTCAGCTCGTTATCGGCGTGGTCGAGGTCGGAGACGAAGTTGTCGAGCGAGATCGCGGTGAACGGGTTCGGGTCCTGGACCACCTGGCCTGGGATCGACGTCACGACGGGTGGATGCTCTAGGTCGACCACCATGATGCCGAAGGCCTGGTCGCCGAAGTCGCCCGATGGATCCATGGCGCGCACGGCGACGGGATGGACCCCAAGCTGTCCGGCCGACGGGGTCCACTGGATGAGGCCCGTCGAGCCGTTGATGGTCATCCCGGCGGGCGCCGTGAGGAGCGAGAAAGTGATCGCGTCGTTCTCCTCATCGCCCGCGTCCACGTCGTAGACGTACGGAATCGAGACCTCGGCGTTCGTGACCGGGCTTGAGCCGATGGCCGGCGAATCGTTGACCGCGGCGACGCCGATGTTGAAGCTCTGGAGCCCCTGAGCGCCGAAGATGTCCATGGCCGCCACGGTCACCGGATGGGCGCCGGCCTGGCTCTGGGTCGGCGTCCAGTTGATGAGGCCCGTAGACGGATCGATCGTCATCCCCGCGGGCGCCGTCGCGAGCGAGAAGGTGATCTCGTCGCCGTCGGAATCCGTCGCGTCGGCGTCGTAGCTGTAGAGCGTGTCCTCGAGGGCCGCGGTGGGGGCCACGGATGTGAAGACCGGCGTCTGGTTCGCCTGGCGGATCGTCAGGGTGTAGGTCTGCTCGGCGTGACCTCCGTTCGTGTCGGAGGCCTGGATGGTCACCGTGTGGTCGCCCTGGTTGCCGGCTTGAGGCGTCCACTGGACGAGGCCCGATGCCGAGTTGATCGCCATGCCGGCGGGGGCGGCAAGGAGCGAGAAGGAGATCGTATCCCCTTCCTCGTCGGTGGCGTTGGCGTCGTAGCTGTAGAGCATCAGCTCGATACCGCCCTTGAGCGGCGTCGAATCGAAGACCGGGTCGTCGTTGACGTTCGTGACCGTGACGCTGAAAGCTTGCGAGTCGTTCCCGCCGCGGCCGTCGGTCACGTGGACCGTTACGGGGTTGACCGCAGGCGTCGCGGTCGTGGGGGTCCACTGGATGAGCCCTGTGGCTGAGTTGACGGTCATGCCGGCCGGAGCCGTCGTGAGCGAGTACATCAAGGAAGCGTCATCGGGATCGATGGCGTCGACGTCGTAGCTATAGAGGGACCCCTCGGTGGCCACGAGGACCGGAGCCGACACGATCGCCGGCGCGTCGTTCACGTCCGTCACCACGATCGTGAAGTCCTGCGTCGCGACGCCCCCCTGGCCGTCGTGGGCGCTCAATGAAACAGGGTTGGGGCCGAGGTTGGCATCAGTCGGAGTCCAGCGGAGCTGGCCGTTGATTGAATTGAGCGCCATCCCCGCCGGGCCCGAGTCGAGGACGAACGAGATCGGGTCGCCGTCGGGGTCGGAGGCGAGCACGTTGTAGGCGTAGAGGACGTCCTCCGTGGCCGTCAGGGACGGAGTCGATGTGATGACGGGGGAGTCGTTCACGTTGATGACCGTCAGCGTGAACGCCTGATCCGTCGTCCGTCCTTGGCCGTCGGAAGCCTGGAGGAGCACCGGGCGAGGGCCGACGTCGCCGTTCCCGGGCGTCCAGCTCAGGACTCCGCTGCCATCGAGGACCATCCCACTGGGTCCGCCGGCGAGGACCAGAGAAACGGGATCGTTGTCGGCGTCCGTGACGATCGGGAGGTAGCTGAAGGTCTCATCTTCGAGCACCGACAGTGGCGGAATCGACTGGAAGATCGGCGGCGCGTTGATATGGACGTTCACGGTGGCCTGCCCCTGGCCTCCGAATCCGTCGTCGGCGGTGAAGACGACCGGGTAATTCCCCGGAATCTGGAACCGGTGGCTCACCACGAGGCCGCTCGTCGTCGACCCGTCCCCGAAGTCCCAGGAGAAGGCGAGGGCATCCCCGTCAGGGTCCGTCGTCCCCACGGCGCTGAAAATCAATTCTTCATCGACGTTGCCGCTCGACGGACCGGAGGCCGTTGCGACCGGCGTCCCGTTCACGGCGCCGACGGTGACGAAGAACTCGTCCGTCGACATACCGCCCGCCCCATCGTCCACCATCAAACTTGCCGCGAAGACGCCCTCCGAAATGTAGAGGTGGTCCGCCTCGACCGTGAACACGGGATCGGTCGAGTCGCCGAAATTCCACTTGTACGTCAAGGGGTTACCGTCGGGGTCAAACGAGCCGGAGCCGTCGACGTGGAGGTTCTGGCCCAGACGGATGTTTCGGTCCGGGCCCGCCACCGCCACCGGCAGGCGGTTCGGGACATCGATCTGCACATTGGCCTGATCGGTCCCCACTCCCCCGCGGTCGTCCTGCACGAAGAGGGTCGCGATATAAGAGCCTGCCGCCCCGTATGTGTGCACGGGGTTCGGCTCCGACGAGGACTCGCCGTCGCCGAAGGTCCAGATGTAGGTGATGGGATCGCCATCGGGATCCGAGCTGCCCAGCGAGCTGAAGGAGATCGGGACGCCCGCCAAGGCTCCGTAGGGGCCGTTGGCCTCGGCGATCGGAACCACGTTGGCCCTCGGGCGGACCACGAGGTCGTAGATCTGCGCGTCCTCGCCTCCCTTATTGTCCTTGGCGAGGATGAAGACGTTCTGTGCGACTCCGACCTGCGCATCGGTCGGCGTCCACTGGATGAGGCCTGACGCGGGATCGATCGTCATGCCCGCGGGCCCTTGGACCTCGAAGGTGATCGGATCGCCGTTCTGGTCCGTCGCATTCACGTCGTAGCTGTAAAGCTGGCCCGCGAAGGCGCTCGTCGGGGGCAGCGTCGTGATCTTCGGTCGCGCGTTCGGGTCGCGCGTCCGGGGGCTCGACGTCACGGCACAAGTACGTGAAGCACCGATCGGATCCACCTCCGAGTGGTTCTCGTTGTGGTGGTAGACGACGAGCCGATAGAAGTAGCGCTTGTTGAGCTGGATGCCCTGGTCCAGGTAAGTCGAGAACGTCGAGTGGGTCACGGCGATCTTGTTGAAGCCGCGATTCGGGCCCACTTCGCTCCTCCAGATCTGGTAGTGCTGGCCTCCCTTCGGAGTCCAGGTGAGCTGGATCTTGTTGTCCTTGGGACGGCACGCCAGATCGTCGATGATGAGCGGGTAGATGAGCACGTCGGTGAAAGCGTCGTCGGTTAGATTGGGTTTGCCGGACTGCGGGAAGACCGCCGCGGTGTTGTCCGTGACGCGTAGCCCGATCGTGTAGGTCCCCGCCGCCGCGAAGCCCGGTACGAGCGGATTGGGGCCCGTGGCCTCGTCGAAGTCACGGGGCTGCAGGCCGTCCAGCTCCCATCCGTAGGCGGTGATCGAGTCGCCTTGGTCCTGGTCGATGTCGAAGGAGGCCGAGCCGTCGAGCTGGATCGACTCCCCCACGGCAGCAACATAGGAGCCGCCCACAACCGCCGTCGGCGGATGCGGCGGGATCGTGATCTGGACCTGCACCGAGCTTGTGTCCGTGAGGACGGGGCTGTTGTCGTCCGTCACCTGCAAGGTGACCGTGTAGTTTCCCAGGGCCCCGAAGGCGTGGTCGGCGACCGGGCCCACCGCATCGGGCAGATCGAAGTTGATCCCGTCGCGGTCATCGAAGTCCCACTTGTAGGTCACGATCGAGTGGACCGGGTCGAGGTGGTACGAGGCCGAGCCGTCGAGGTGGATGTTTTGACCGACCGCGCCCGGATTCGGGCTGGCGTGGATGATCGCGACCGGTGGCTTCTGGAAAAGCGTACTCGAGAGGATGATCACGCCCCAGGCCGTCGACAGGTGCGCGCTGACCCAGGCGGCCGAGTCCCAGTGGCCATCGGCGAACTGGATCTTGATCAGGTTCCGCGCCATGCCGTTCGTGTTGTCGAGGAACCAGGGGAAGTTGTTGAATCGGAGGCGAGAGATCGGCTCCGGCCGGGCCAGCCTCATGGACTTGGCGAAGGAATACCAGCCGTAGAAGTTCCGGGAGTTCATGAAGCCCGTCCACTCCCGCGCGAGCCAGTCCTCGCCGTTCCTCCAGAGGGGGTCCGTGTTCGGCACGTCGGACATTACGAGCTGGACGATGCCCGAGGGGGTCGTCCCGTGGCCGAAGCCCGGGCCGGTGTAGCCGAAGCCGTTCGTGGACTTCGAGTAGTTGAGCCAGACGATGTTCCGGTCCTTCACCCACTGCGGGATGGGCAGGCCGAAGGTGACGTGGCCCGCGAGGCACCCGATGGCCGCCCACTGGCAGGCCGAGTTGTCGGGGAACGTGTTCCAGTTGTACCGCCAGCCCCCGCCAGCGGAGGCGTCGTCGTACTGGCCCCAGTAGTACTGATCCATGGCGTCCTGAACGAGGTCCTTGAAAGGCCGGCCGATTACGTTCACTCCGCCCACCTGGGCCACGAGGTTCGGATCGCCCGCCGCGACGAGAGCATCCATGACCTGACCCAGCTCGTAGATCTCCTGGCCGGCCCCCATGTTGATTCCGATCCCGTTCCCGTTCGTATCCGGGTTCCCGTAGGTCTGGGGGCCTATGGCGTTCGAGGCGAGCCTCGTGAGGCAGAAGTTCAAGCCGCGGATCACCGTCTCGACGTAGGGATCGCGACCCGCGTCGCCGCCGGGCACGTGTCCGTTGATCTCGAAGGCTTGCACCGCCGAGCTGGTCGGCGCCGCCGTGAAGCCGCCCTCGCTCCAGTTTCCTCCTCGGATCTGGGGTGTGATGTTCGTCCGAGTCTGGGTCTTGTGGAGGTACCAGAGCCCCTCATCGATCGCGAGGTTGATCTCCACCTCGAGGGCAGGGTCGCGGACCTGGACGCGGTACTTCGCGGTGCTCGTGCTCCCACCCGCATCGACGATGCTGATCGTCGCCTCGAAGGGCGTCCCGTCGCTCCCCGTGTACGTGTGGGCCGCTTCGATCCCGTAGGCCTGGACCAACGTCGTCGCCGTGCCGGACACGGTCGGGGAGCCGTCGCCGAAGTCCCATGTGTAGTTGACGGGCAGCGCCGCGGCGCTCGCGACGGCCTTGAGCTTCGTGGGTTTGCCGGAGATCACGTCGTGGGGGACCTCGAAATTGCCGATGATCTGCCACGGCACGGTCCGCACGAGGCTCTGGCCCGTGATCTGGATCGTGTGCGTGGCCGTCGAGCTTTGGCCTGCGTAGTCGAGGACGGTCAAGGTCACCGTTTTCGGCCCGATCGTCGTCCAAAAGTGGCTAACGGTCCGGCCGTTGCCCGTCGAGCCGTCCCCGAAATCCCAGGTGTAGCTGGCGATCTCGTAGTCGTCGGTCGAGCCCTCTCCGGAGAAGTTCAGGTCGACCCCGACGCCCCCGGAAGCGGGGCCGCTCAACGCAGCCACCGGCGGGTCGCCCGTCACGACGGTGATATTGATCGATGTGGAGTGTGTCAGGAGCGCGTTGTCCGTGACCGTCAACTTCACGGGCCCACTCTGGCCCATGGATCCCGCGACCTGGATGCCGCCGAGGAACGCCGTGACCTTCCAGTCGTCGAAGCCCCACGTTCCCGAATAGACCGGGGACCCGTGGCGGAGGAACTGGGAGCTCGAGTAGCCGCTTGTGTAAACCAGGGTGTAACTCGCCGCCCCGGCGGGACGGAAGTAGTACTTGGCCCCCGATGGCAGGAGGGATTCGACCTTGAAATCGTACGCCTGCCCCTTCGTGTACGTCGAGAACTGCCCCCGGTGGCTGCCGTCCTCGTAGACGTTGATGGCGCCGTTATTGAAGTAGAGCGCGTGGGTGAAGTCCGGGTAATTGCCTCCCGTACCGGTGTTCTTGAATCCGACCATGGCGTGTGAGGCGGCTGCCCCGCCGGGGGTTTCAATCCGGCCTTCAATGACCGTCCCCCTTCCCACGGTTTCATTCGAGAAGAAATAGCGGTTTCCCCAAGCGGTCGTTCCAGTCACGAAGAGCTTGTCGTTCTGCGTGGCCCCAGGGCTCACGGTCCAGTTCGCGACGTTGATCGTCGTCCCATCGAACGTATCGATACGCGGTGGAAACTCCCAGTCGTAGCGGATGATCCCGAAGTCGTCGGTCGAAGCGGCCCCCGAAAGCGGGAAGGGTTGCTTCCCTTCCACGGTCGTGATCGGTGCCGTGATGACGGCCACCGGCGGGCTGCTGCCGGCCACGACCACGTCCTGGGTGACGAAATGGCTCTGGCGGCCGAAGTCGAACACGGTCAGCTTCACCGTGTAGGTCCCTGGCGCGCAGAAGTCGTGGCTCGGAGCGGCCGCCGTGTTGATGGGCGTCCCATCGCCGAAGTCCCACTCGACCTTCCAGATCCCGCGGTCGTCGGTCGACGTCGAGCTGTTCCACTGGGATTTCCAGCAGCCGTTCACGGCCGCGCTCTCGTTGAGCTGCGTCGGGCCCGTGATGCGGGCCACGGGAAGCGCATTGGCCTTCACGAGGAAGTTCATGGAGGCGGGGGTGGACTGGTTGGCATGGTCGAACACCCTCACCGTCGCGGTCTTGTCGCCCGCGGTCGTCGTGGTGAAGGTCACGGGGTTTCCCGTGTAGACGCTCCCATCGATGTTCCACTCGTAGCGCCAGATCCCGAAGTCGTCGGCCGAGCCGTTGGCGTTGAACGACGCGCTCCAGACTCCGTTCGTGGCGAAGGTCTCGTCGACGATCGCCGGGCCGTTGACCACGGCCGTGGGAAGCGCGCCAAAGTTGAACGTCACCGTCGTACTCTGGACGGAAGTCTGCCCCGCGGCGTCGGTCACGGTCAGGGTCACGTTCCACGGGTTCCCGGCGTTTGTGCGGCTCGCCCAGGTGTGCGTGGGCGTGGGGCCCGTCCCCGCGGCCGTCCCGTCGCCGAAATTCCAGGAATAGCTGACGATGCCCACATCATCGCTCGACGCGGAGCCGTTCAATGTCGCAGTCCACTTGTCCTGGTTCGCCGAACTCTCGCCGAAGACATACGGCCCGCCCGGATTGGACGACGGGCCGGCACCGTTGACCTGGACGCGGGCCTTGCGCCGGTGTTTGATCCCATCGGCCGCAGTGAGGACAACCTGCGCCGTGTAGACGTTTTCAATGGGGTAGACGTGCGTCACCGAGCTGCCGCTCGCCGTCCCGCCGTCCCCGAAGGTCCAGTCGATCGCCGTCGCCCCCGCGACGGCGGGACCGACGGCCGAGAAGGTCGCGGTGCCCCCCGCGACGATCGTCTGGTCGGCCGGATCGATCGAGAAGCTCACGAGGGGCGGCAATCGCGGCGCCGAGACGCCGAGAAGATTATCGGGGAGGTTCGCGCCGATCTGCTGGCTCGCCGCGAAGGTCCCGTCTCCGTTCCCGGGGAAAAAGCGCACCTGGCGGGACGAGTAGTTCGTCCCGATGAGGTCGGCGTTGCCGTCGTTGTTGAAGTCGAAGGCGTCGTAGGCGGAGTAGTTGTTCATGTCGGCCGAGGGGACGAAGATCCCCGCGGCGAAAGTGCCGCTGCCGGTTCCTTTGTAGAAGTAGGGGTCCCCGCCGCCTCCTCCGCCTGCGATGACGTCCAGGTGGCCGTCATTGTCGAAGTCCGCTGCCGCAAGCCCATAAGGGTCGCCGCCCGAGACGCTGGCGATGAAGGTGACGGCAAAATTGCCCGTTCCGTCACCGGCATAGAACTCCATGCGGCCGTCGCAGCATCGGGCGCGGACGAAGTCGAGCTTCCCGTCCTCGTTGAAGTCCCCGTCATCCGTCCCGCGGCCGTTGCCGCCCAGGGACCTCGTCTGCAATGTGAACCCGCCCGTGCCGTCCCCGAAATAGAAACCCGAGTTGGTTGAGTTCGTATTCTGGATGAAGTCCAGGTTGCCGTCGCCGTTCCAGTCGCCGGCGGCCATGTCCATCGTGTAGCTGCCCGCCCCCGGCGTCACCGCAAGCGCGACCTTCGGCTGGTAGCTGCCGTCACCGTTCCCCTTGTAGAAGTGAGCCTGGCCGTTAAAACCCGAGACGAAATCCTCGATCCCGTCCTTGTCGAAATCCCCGATCGCAACTCCGCGGGTGTAATAAGCAAGATTCGGACTCGGAAGGATCTCCACCGGGGCGCTAAAGGAACCTGAGCCGTCCACGGCGATGCTCCAGATGCGGCCGCTGTCGCCTACGACGATCGGATCGTGCAAGCCGGTCCCTTCACCGGGGGCAAATCGTGCCGGCCCGGAATCGCCGGACCCCGAGCCTCCACCTCCGCCGCTACAGCCCGCGGAGCCGAGAACGAGGAGCGCTGGAAGCAACGTGTGAAGGAAGGGGATCGAAGGACGGCGGGCGCTGATTTGCATGATCGTACTCTCCAGGTTTCGAGGCCGAGGATCCGTGAAGGCCCTCGTGGCGTCTTTGAAGGTTCTCGTGAATTTCACCTGCCTCTCACCCAAGGCAGAGGGGAGGAATCGCCGGGTTCGACGGAAGTTCCCCCGACGGTCCCACAACGGCGGTTTCTGCTTTCAATCCTTCTCATGTGCCGCGGAGGGACCCATGGAAGGCAGTCCATCTCATTCCACTCTCCTCGCTCGACGTTCGGTCCTTCTCAGGTCTTCCGCCGGCGACGGGCGAGTCCCGCCGCGGCCAAAGACCCGAGACCAAGAAGCGCGAGCGTCGTCGGTTCCGGGATCGGAGCATTCGGGTCAGGCGGAGGAGGCGGCGGGGGCGGGGGGGGCGGGGGTGGGGGAGGAACGATGATTCCTCCCTCGATGCGGATCTGTGCCGTGAGGGTGATCCTGTCCGGGGAGTTCTCGTCTCCGTGCGTCAAGGAGAAGCCGCTGTCCTGCAGCGTCGCTCCCGAACTCGAAAGGAGGATCGTGAAGATCGCGGACTGGTCCGTGTCGAGCGTCAGGTCCCATCCGATCGCCATCGCGACGTCTTCGGGGCTCTGCGGGCCGACCGCGTTCGTTCCGTCCAGGTTTCCGTCCGTGAAGTTGTCGAAGATGTCCCCGAAGACGAATCCAGGTTCATCGGCTTCCCACTGGCTGGGGTCCTTGCCGTTGCCGACGTTGGCGACGCCGGCTTCCTGGGCGAACTCGTTGAAGAACGTGTTGATCTGCTCGTCGATCTCGTGATCGAAGAAGGCGAAGATTCCACCCGTCTGGAGCACGTTGCCCTGCGGGGTGATCGTGCCCGTGATCGTGCCGAGGCCGGTGACGGTGTCGAACTGCGCCGTGTCGATGACGGCATCAAAGTCGCCGTCCACGCGAACGTGGTGCTCGAAGAGTACGATTTCCGCGCGCGCCCCATGAGGAAGCGCGAAGGCCATGGCTCCGGCTAGCAGAAACCAAGCGAGGGAACGCATAAGAGAGGCCTCCTGGCGCCCAAACGCGCCGGTCAAATCACTGAAAGTCTCGTCAGACGAACGAAAGGAAAAACTGTGCTTGCGACGGACTTCGCACAAAGGGAAATCCCCCGACCCCTTAGCGGAGGATTTTATCGACCTGCGTCGATGGAAGTAAATAGGCTAGGGGAAAAAATATTCGTGCCAGACTCCGCGAGGGCATGACCCCCGCTCCGGGGGCGTTCCTATCGCCCGGAGGGCAGAGACGGCCGGCTCCGGGCGGACCGGAGCCGCTGGATGGTTCGGACCAGGTCCGCGACGTCTCGCTTCAGCGTGCTGACCGAGACCTTGAGTTCGTCCGCAATCTCCTGGTTGGTCAGCTCCTGCACGAACTTCATGACAAAGAGCTGCTGGGCCGTGGCCGGGAGCAGCTCCAGGATGCCGATGAGGCTCCGGTACTCGTCCTGAACCGCGATGCGGCGGGTGATCGAATCATCTGTGCTCGCAACCTGATCCAGTGGTGCGCCACCTTGTGAGGTGTCCCTCGCAGGAGCGACCTCACGGCCCGCATTTCGCTTCTCGACGAGATAGTGGTGTTCATAGAGGTCCCGGATGCGGTTGTCGATCATCCGATAGATCGCACGATGGACGCCGCGGCGGTCGACTTTGTCGAGAAAACCCTCTCGGTTCTCGACGATGGCGGCGTAGATGTCCTGCAGGACGTCGTCTGGATCGACCCGCGCACGCAGTTTTTCGCCGATTCGGTAGTGGGTGAAGAGGAGGAGGCGCGAGCCGAGCTGGCGGACGAAAGCATCGAGCCCTCCCGTTTTCTGCTCCCGGATCCGCTCGATGATCTCCTGTGTGATCCGTCCCGTGGTTTCCACGGCGCTGAGTGTACCAGGGGCTGAGTTCCCGCTGAAAGGGGGTCAGTGAAAGGGGGGCGTTCAGAGGATCAGCTTCAGCCGGAACCCGATGCGATCGCTGACGTACGTGGACGTTACCTGTCGGCGGATGGCGAGGCGGCAGGCGTTCTCCGTCAGCGCCCAGTTCCCGCCGCGTAACCCCGCCACGCCCGGACGGGTGTCGAACGCGTCGTAGCAGAAGTCTCCCACGTTCCCTGTGAGTCCTCGCACGCCGTACGGCGAGCGGTCCTCGGGGAACGAGTCCACCGGCGCCACGCCTCTCTTCTCCCCGGCGAAGTAATTGTTGCAGAATCGCTCGTCGAAGGAGCTTCCCCACGCGAAGAAACGGCCGTCGACGCCGCGCGCCGCCTTCTCCCACTCGATTTCGGAGGGCACGTCGTAACGGAGGCCATCCCGAGCGCTCCGCCACTGGCAGTAGAGCCGCGCATCCTCGAAAGAAACCCCGAAAACCGGCAGATCGTCGGCCCACGGGTAGCGTCCGTTCTGAGGATAGGAGAACGTGCCGTCGGGTCCCGAACTCCAGTGGTGTCCGGACTGCTCCGACTCGCGCGGCGAGCGCCGACGCGCCTCCGCAGGGTCCGTCCTGGCAAGGTCGTCGAGGAACTCGCGGTACTCCCGCGCGGTGACGGGGTGGACCTGGATCGCGAACCCCTCCACTGTGCGCACGTCGGGCTCCGTGGGGACCGAAGGAGTGTGCGGGTCGCCGTGGTAGAGGAATGGCCCCTCCGGGATGTAAATGAATCCCGGAGGGATGGCGGCGCCGCCGTAGAGCTTCACCATCGCCCTCACCTCCTGGTTGCGCCGGATCAGGACCGGGTAGGAAGTCGGGGCGCAGCCGTCGCGCTCGATGGAGAGGAGGTAGCTCCCCATCGGGACCTCGCCCAATGAAAGTGGACCGGCCCCTTGCCAGACCACTTCGACGGGCCGCAGGACGCCGTCGATCTCTCGGTATCGGGCGAGCTTCATCGCCGCGCCGCCGGGGGTCGTCTCTATGGCGAGCGAGCCGTCTCCCTTCAGGACGCGGTTGAGGGAGCCATCGTTCACCTGATCTATGAGGCCGCGGTAGAAGATCAAGTCCGCTTGTTTCCCCTCGCGGTCGGCCTGCAGGAACTTCTCGAGGTAAAGGTCCGCCAGCAGCCGGCGCATGACCGCGCTCTCGGGATCCGCGGCGAGCCCGGAGGAGAGGAGCGTCTGGGCGCGCGTATAGAGCGTCGCCACTTCTATCGCCTTCGCCTCCATGCGGGCCAGTAGCTCGCGCTCCCTCCGCCGGTCCTCCGACCGCAGCGAGGTCCGCAGCAGCCGCCGGAGGTCCTCCATGTCGGTCCGCAGGGCGGAGAGAGCGCGCTTTTCCAGGTCGTGGTCCCTCAGGACCTTTCGCGCCTCGGAGAGGAGCTTCTCCGCCTCCTGGCGGCGGCGCTCCTCCTCCCGCGTGCCGTCGAGGAACACCTGGATGTCGTCCGCCAGCGCCTGAGCGGTCTGGTAGCGGTCATCGGGATGGTACTCGAGCGACTTCATGCAGATCTCTTCGAGCGCCGGCGGGATCTTCTGCTTCGGCGAGCGCTCCCGGGGAGGTGTGATGAGGCCGAGGCGGGACTCCTCGAGGATCTCCTCGACGACTCCGCCGGCGCGCGGCGGCTGATAGGTGAGGATCTCGTACATCGTGGCGCCGAGGGCGTAGACGTCGCTCCTCTGGTCGACCAGCGCGCCTCTTCCTTGGGCCTGCTCGGGAGCCATGTACTGGAGCGTGCCCTGGACGTATCCGGGCATCGAGGCCATCGGGCTCTCCGATCGAAGGGTCTCGACGGGATCCTCGGTCATCTCGCCGCGGGGCGTCTCGATCGTGCCGAGGACTTTGGCCAGCCCCCAGTCCATGAGCTGCACTTCGCCGAAATCCCCCACCATGATGTTCTCGGGCTTTATGTCGCGGTGAATCACCCCCTTCTCGTGTGCGAAATGGACGGCGTTGCAAACCGCCTGCAGGATTGAGAGGAGCCTCTTGAGGGAGTAGCGTTCGCGCACGTCGCGGCGCCCGATGTGTAAATCGCGGATGACTTCCTTGAGTGTGCGCCCGCGGACGAGCTTCATGGTGAAGAAGACTTCACGGTCGCTGTTGATCCCTAGCTCGTGAATCGGCGGGATGCCGGGATGCTCGAGCTGCCCGGTGACCTGGGCCTCTTCGAGGAACCGGACGAGGTGGTCGCGGTCGCCGGCCAGGTGCTTCTGGATCACCTTGACGGCGATCCGCCGCCGGATATCGCGATCGAAGGCGAGAAAAACGCGCCCCATGCCCCCTCGGCCGATCTCCCTCTCGATCACGTACTTTCCTCCGGCGCCGCCGTCGACGGGAAGAGGCCCGCCGTCGGGAGCGAACTTCCGTTCTTCGCCCAGGTCGTGGCCGAGAAGCTCGCGCAACTCCGAGAGGACGCTCGGCAGCGGTCCTTCAGGCTTCTTGCGCGGCCCGGATGGAGAAGTCGGCGAGTCCGTAGAGTCGAAGGGATCGCTCGAGAAGAGCGCATCGGAAGATTCCAAATGAGGCTCGGCTCCTTGTGCCGGGGGCCCTTTCGAAGCGGGGACCTTCGCTGATGGATCCGGTTGTGGAGGGAGGGAAGAACTGACCACGGAAGGATTCTCCGGCTTGGGGCTCTGGACTGCAATCCCTCAAGGGATTCCGGGCGGCTCACGGCACGGCCGGAGGATCCATGGAGCCAGAAACGATCGGGAGAGAGTCGCCTTCCGATGGGAATCGTCGAGAAGAAAGATTTTTATGTTTCCTCCCCCTGCGCGGCTTGGTAATTTCTCGCCTCGTCAACAAATCAGGGTCTGGATCTGCGACCGGGACTTTGGAGAAGTCTCTCGCGGCGTCTCTTCCCACCGAGGGTTTTGGGATAGAGGAAGGCCACCGCGAAGCAGCATCGCCTTGCCGGGCTGGTTTGAAGCCCGGTTGATTCTCGGCGATGGGCCGCATTTCTTGGCTCGGAGTTCGGTGGGTAAGAGTTCAGGGATGGGTCCAGTCGTCGGCGGCAAGTCGATATCAAGGGAGCTTGCTCGGTCGGCTCTCGGCGTGCTTCTAGCGTTCTCCGCGATCGCGGCGACGGGGAGGGCGAGCGCCGCGCCGCCGACCGGCGTGACGGCTGACTGCAACCAGGACCACCACGTAGACATCGCCGATGCGATCTACGTGATCAACTACCTCTTTCTGGGCGGGGCTCATCCGGAGTGCTCGTCGCAGTGCGATTTCCACGGGAACGGCACGGTGGATCTCGCCGATGCGATCTCCCTCCTGCAGTGGCTCATGCTGGGGGGGAGGGCGCCCAAACCGGCTCTCCTCTCCGCCGAGATCTGCGACGGCAAGGACAACAATTGCGACGGGGAGGCCGACGAGGTCTGCCCCAAGCCGGTTCCGTTCAAATACGACGTCACGCTGGAGTGGGAGGCCGTGGCCGAGGATGTCTTCGGCCGGGCTGCCGCCCTCGCCGCCTACCGGATCTACGTCGGGACCGTTCCGGCGCAGGGAAACCTCTACCGCGAGGTCTCCGGCTGCGCCTGTGCGACGCTCAAGGACCTGCAGGGCGGTGCGAGCCATTACGTTACCGTTCGGGCGGTGGACCGAAACGGCATCGAGAGCGCTCCATCGGTCGAAGTCGAGATCCTCAAGAAGGAACCGTGACTTTCTATTGATTCCCCGCCATGCGCCGGGCGATCAGCATGGCCATCTCGAGCGCCTGGTCGCGATTGAGCCGGGGATCGACCTGGCTCTTGTAGGCCCGCGGAAGGTCCGTCTCGGTCAGGCCGCCCGCCCCTCCCGTGCACTCGGAGACATCTTCGCCCGTCAACTCGAAGTGCACGCCCCCGAGGATGGACCCGGCGGCTCGGTGGATCCGGAAGGCCTCCTCCAGCTCGCCGAGGATGCGGTCGAAGCTCCGGGTCTTGATGCCGTCCCGAGTGGTCTCGGTATTCCCGTGCATCGGGTCGCAGCACCAGAGAACGACGCGTCCCGCCTTCCGGACGGCATCGATGAGGGGTGGAAGTTGACGAGCGATCCGGTCGGTCCCGAACCTGTGGATAAGCGTGAGCCGGCCGGCTTCGTTGAGCGGGTTGAGGATCTCCGTGGCGCGAACCAGTTCGTCCGGAGCCATCGAGCCGCCCACCTTCAGTCCAATTGGGTTGGCGATGCCGCGGAAAAATTCGACATGGGCGCCATCGAGAGCGCGCGTGCGGTCGCCGATCCACGGGAAGTGCGTCGAAAGGTTGTACCAGCCGGTCCTCCGCGGGACCCGCCGTGTCTGCGCCTCTTCGTAGGGCAGGTGAAGCCCCTCGTGGCTCGTGTAGAAATCGACTCCGTGGAGTTCGCCGAGGCTCGCTCCCGAGACCGTCTCCATGAAGCGCACGGAATCCACGATCGAATCGACCATGCTGCGGTACTCGGCCGCCAGCGGCGAGCGGGAGGCGAAGCCGAGGTCCCAGTACTCGGGGTGATGAAGGTCGGCGAACCCGCCGTCCACGAGAGAGCGGATGAAATTGAGCGTCAAGGCGGACCGCTCATAGCCGCGCAGGAGCAGCTCCGGATCCGGGGTGCGGTCTGATGGGGTGAACCCGATGCGGTTGATCATGTCGCCCCTGTACGACGGGAGCGTCGCGCCGTCGCGGGTTTCCGTGTCCGCCGAGCGCGGCTTGGCGTACTGGCCCGCGAATCGGCCCATCCGGATGACACGCATCTTCGAACCGTGGACGAGCACGAGGCTCATCTGGAGGAGGATCTTGAGCTTCGACGTTATGATTGCGGCGTCGCAATCCTCGAAATCCTCCGCGCAGTCGCCTCCCTGGAGGAGGAAGCCCTTCCCGCGCGCCGCGTCGGCGAGCTGCGTCTTCAAGGACTCGACCTCCCAGCTCGTCACGAGCGGGGGGAGCCGGGCCAGCCGCCGGATGGCGTCGTCGAGGGCGGCCGCGTTCGGGTAATTCGGCTGCTGGAGGGCGGGCTTCTGTTTCCACGACCCCGGATTCCACTCGGGGACGTCCTCGCCGCTCCCTGAGGTCGGGCCGGGATGCGTCATGGCGTAGAAATATGGAGCCTCGGGGCCTTCGAGGCAACAGGGTGCCCGCGAAGGGGCGAGCCGGCTTTGGTGAATGCCTACAATCTTTCTTCGTAACCGTTCAGCGGCGATAAGCCGCCGCGCGATAAGTCCCTTCGCTGCATGGCCCGTGGCCGCGGTCGGCTTCATCGCCGCGTTCTTGGCGAGGGGATAAGCCGCCCGCGATCCACTCAAGAGGCGGATGAGGCTCCGCTCGGGCGAGCTTCATCCGCGATGGATTGACCCCGGGTGGTGAACGGTTACCTTTCTTCTTCGTTCCCGCCCGGCCGGCGTCGTAGAATGCCGCGACCCCGACTGTTCGCTTCGAGCGTCCGCCAGGCGCAGTTCGGAGGATGGATCATGCCGGACGTAACGGAACTCCAGATCAACGGGACCAAGGTCAGCGTCAAAGTCGACGCCGACCGGCTTCTCCTCTCCGTCTTGCGGGACGAGCTGGAGCTGACGGGAGCCAAGTACGGCTGCGGCGAGGGGCAGTGCGGCGCATGCACGGTACTGGTCGATGGGGCGCCCATTCGCTCCTGCATCACTCCCGTCGGCGATGTCGCCTCGAAGTCGATCACCACGATCGAAGGGCTCGAGCAGGGCGGCAAGCTGCATCCGGTCCAGGAGGCGTTCCAGGAAGTCGGCGCCATGCAGTGCGGGTACTGCACGTGCGGAATGATCCTCTCCGGCGTCGCGCTCCTCCGGAAGAACGCCAAGCCCACGGTGCCGGAGGTCGTCCGCATCATGGATGGCAACATCTGTCGATGCGGGACATATCCGCGAATCGTCGCTGCCATCTTGAGGGCCGCCGGAGCGGTCCAGGAGGCTGGACGATGAGCGGGCGACCGTTCGACGAGCTGCCGTACGACGAACCCGAGATCGAGCCGGAGCGGTACGAGCTTCTCTCCGAAGCGATGCGGCGAACCCGAGTCGGCCGGCGGGAGTTCTGCAAACTCCTGGGCGGAGGCATCGTGGTCCTCGTCCTCTTGGATGAGGTTCTCGCGCAGGAGGCCGGGGGAGGTCGCCGTTCGAGGGGAGGCCGCGGCGTTCCGCAGGAAATCGGCGCGTGGCTCCACATCGCCGAGGACGGTCAGGTCACGGTCTTCACGGGCAAGACTGAGGTCGGTCAGAACATCCGCACCTCCCTGGCCCAGATCGTCGCGGAAGAGCTGACCGTGCCCCTCGGCTCAATCCGGCTGGTCATGGCGGACACGCAGTTGACCCCTTACGACTCTGGGACCGTCGGGAGCCGCACGTCGCCCGACATGGCGCGGCAGCTCCGCAGGGCCGCCGCCGCCGCGCGCGAAGTGTTGATCGACCTCGCGGCCGAAACGTGGAAAGTGGATCGGACAACGCTCACCGCCGCGGAAGGGAAGGTCCTCAAGGGGGGAACGACCGAGTCGATCGGATTCGAGAGGCTCGCGGGCGGCAAGAAACTCACGAAGACAATCTCCGGCGATCCCCCGCTCAAGCCGGCCGGCGAGTGGAAAGTCGCGGGGCATCCCGCGAAGAAGGCCAACGGCCGCTCCATCGTCACCGGGCGGCACAAATACGCCTCCGACATCAAGCTCCCCGGCCTATGGTACGGAAAAGTGCTGCGGCCCCCATCGATCGGAGCGACGCCCGCTTCCATCGACTTGACGGAGGCCGAGAAGGTGCGGGGGGCGGTCCTCGTTCGAGATGGGAGCTTCGTTGGGGCGGCCGCGCCCACCGAAGCCCTCGCCTCGCGCGCGCTGAACGAGGTCAAAGCGGAATGGAAATCGAGCCCCCAGGTCTCAAGCAAGGAGCTGTTCGAGCATCTGAAAAAGCCGGTGACCGGACAGCAAGGAGGCCGAGGCGGCTCCGCCACCAACACAGGTTCCATCGAGGAGGGATTGAAGTCGGCGGAGATCCATCTGGAACAGACCTACACGATCGCCTACATCGCCCACGCGCCGATGGAGCCCCGCGCGGCCGTCGCCGAGTGGCAGGACGGCAAGCTCACCGTCTGGACGGGGACGCAGAGGCCGTTCGGGGTGCGCAGGGATCTCGCGGAAGCGCTCGGCGTCCCCGAAATCGACGTCCGCGTCATCGTTCCCGACACCGGGTCCTGCTACGGCGGCAAGCACACCGATGAAGCGGCGATCGAGGCGGCCCGCCTGTCCCGCGCCGCGAAGAAGCCGATCAAGCTCGTCTGGACTCGCGAGGAGGAGTTCACCTGGGCGTATTTCCGTCCCGCCGGCGTCATCGAAGTATCGAGCGGGGTCCGCAAGGACGGAACTCTCACCGCGTGGCAGTTCTTCAACTACAACTCCGGCGGGTCGGCGATCCGAACGCTCTACGAGGTGCCCCATCAGCGGATCGAGTTCAGGCAGTCGAACTCGCCGCTGCGCCAGGGGTCCTACCGTGCGCTGGCGGCCACGGCCAACACCTTCGCCCGCGAGACGCACATGGATGAGCTCGCGCATGCCGTTGGGATGGACCCGCTCGAGTTCCGGCTGAAGAACCTGAAGGACTCGCGGCTCCGCGCCGTGCTCGAGGCGGCCGCCCGGGCGTTCGGCTGGGGCAAGAAGCCCGCGGCCGACCGCGGCTTCGGCATCGCCGGGGGGTCCGAGAAGGGGAGCTACGTCGCCACGTGCGCGGAAGTCGCGGTGGATCGCCCCGGAGGCCGCGTCAAGGTCGTTCGCGCCGTCTCCGCCTTCGAATGCGGAACCATCATCAGCCCGGACCACCTGAAGAATCAGGTCGAGGGGGCGTTGGTCCAGGGGCTGGGCGGAGCGCTTTTCGAGGAGATCCGTTTCGAGAACGGAAAGATCCTCAACGGGGATTTCTCCGGTTACCGCGTACCGCGGTTCAGCGACACGCCGGAAATCGAAGTCGTGCTCCTGGACCGAAAGGACCTTCCCTCCGCGGGTGGGGGCGAAACGCCGATCATCGCGATCGCGCCCGCGATCGGAAACGCGATCTGCGCAGCCACGGGTGTCCGTCTGAGGTCGATGCCACTTCTCCCCCGCGGGGCGAAGCTGGCGCTCGAGCGATAGGAAGAATTCACCACGGAGACACGGAGGCACGGAGGTGGGGGGATAGAGATGCGTTCAGAATCGTTCCTCTCAGTCCACATTCCGCGGGCCTCGGACCTCGACGATGAGGATCGGTTGGAGTCTCTGCCGAGCGGTTCTCCGTGCCTCCGTGCCTCCATGGCGAGCATCATCCCCGGAGCACGATCCCCCTCCTGATCGAACGGCAATCACCCCTTGGATCTCTCCAGCAGCACGAAGCAGTGCCCGCTGAAGAGGGACGAGAGAGATTTGCAGCAGATGGAACGAAAGCCTTCGTCGCGGGCGAGGGTCTCGACCTCGGCGCGGCGGAGGGTGAGCTTCGGGTCTTTCTTCTGGCGGCGGAAGCGGTTTCCCAGCTTGTGCAGCCGGTTCTTGAGCGTCTCTTCGCCGAAAAAGGTCGCCAGAACGAACCGGCGGGCCACCCGCATCATCTCCCGGAGGTGATCGAGTCTCCCGGAGCGGTCGGGGATGTGGTGAGAGAGGCGGATCGAGACGACGAGATCGAATGAGCGCGAACGGAAAGGGAGCTGAAACGCCGTGACCGCCGCCGGGAGAGGCTCGTACCCGCACGCTCGCTGGCGGCAGAGCTTGAGCATCTCGACCGAGTAGTCCGACTCGAAGATCCTCTCGCCGTGCGCCGCGATGATCCCCGAGAGTCGGCCCGGGCCGGAGGGAACATCGAGGATCCTCTCGCTGCGCCCCGTCCGGCGCAGAATGGCTTCGAGGAGCCGCCTCTCCCGCCACTGGGAGATCCGCTTGTGGAGCTTCCGGTCGTACTTCGTGCTGTAGCTCAGAGCCTTTTCCCGCGTCCGGCGATGCTCCGAGTATTGAATCTTGTCGGTACGCAAGGTTCCCATCGTCTCTTGCTCGTCAGAAGGGCCAGAACTGCTCCAGGTGGAGCCGTCTCAACACGGTCTTGATCGCCAGGCTCAGCCGACCCATGGGAGTCCGGTGCTCCATCCGATCGACCGAGCCGAGGATCCCGTGGATCAGCTCCCTGCGGGACGCCTTCATGAGGCCCAGGGATGCAATGTAGGTTCTCAAGAACTCCCTCCGGACGCTCCCATCGATCGCGGTTGAGGCCCATTTGTCGAGAGTAGCGAGGTCGCGCACCGCATGGCGGAAGAGGAACCGGCCCGCCCCCGCCGGGATGAACCGCGGCACATCGCACAGCGCCAGCTCCGCAGCCCCTCCCGTCCCCCGGCGAACGAGAATGTTCTTCGCGAGCAGCGTCTGGATCGCGCCGCCGCCGCGATGGAGGGTAGCCAGAGCCGGCGCCAGTGCGAGGAGCAGACCCTCGATTTCCTCTCGTGGAATCGGGCGTCGCTCCGCGCGGGTCCACTGCCTCAGGCTGATGGAGCCCTCGAAATCGCGGGTGACGAGGAATGTCCGAAGGCGCAACGGGCCGAACCCCTGTTGACCGTGGGCGATCGGCTCGACGGCGGGGAAACCGAGCGCGCGCAGAGACTGGAGGTTCCGGAATTCCCTCTCCGCTGCCGAACGGCTGATGAGCCGCCGCAGGATCCCCGGGAGTGGAGGCCGCTCAACTTTCAGGATGGTTGCGGGACCTTCGCCCGGACCGGGGGCCAACCGCCAGACTCGGCGACCCCCGGAATGGGAGATTGCGGCGGCCCGGGGGAGGGCGGCGCCGCGCCAGGGCGGGCCATCGATCCCGATCCGCTCGCGGTACCACTCGGCGTACTCGCGCAGCACCTCCGCACGGGTCCGCAGGAAGGATGACTCCCCCTCGAGGACGATGACCGGTGCGGGAGCGGTAGTCGGAAGTCCGGAGGACGTCGCAGCCTGCATGAGCGGGGTCATTCTCGCCGGTGCCGAGCGCTCTGGGAAGGGCTCGATCGCGCTTCAGGCTCCGGGGATTGCTCATCCGTTGAACGGATCTCCGTCAAGTCCGGATTCAGACCGGCCGATATTCCGAACATGAGTGTGTTTGCCCGGAAGGTTCTCGTATCCCGACTCCGCAAAGCCGAAGGGCACGTGACGCGCCGGATCGCCGGAGAGACGATCATCGTGCCCGTGCGGGGCGGGGTCGGCGACCTGGATTCGATCTACACGCTCAACGAGGTGGGTACGAAGATCTGGGGTCTCCTGGATGGGAAGACCGGCGTCGATGAGATCGTCCGCTCGATCGCCGGAGAGCACGATGTGACTGAAGAGGAAGCGGCCCGCGATGTCGCGGAGTTCCTAACCGAACTCGAGGAGCGCGGCCTGGTCCGCCCCACCGCCGCCAACGAGAACTAGCCGGATGCGCGCCTCCAGCTACGCCGATTTCAGCCTCGCCCTCCATCGCCGGGTCTCCCGCGATCGCGTCCCGGTCAACGGGACGATCGAGGTGACCCGGCGCTGTCCCCTCGAGTGCTCGCACTGCTACAACAACCTCCCGATGGACGACCGCGCGGCCCAGCGGGGTGAGATGAGCCTCGATGAGATCCGGCGGCTCCTCGACGATATCGCAGAGGCGGGCTGCCTCTGGCTCCTCTTCACCGGCGGCGAGATCTTCGCGCGGCGGGACTTTCTCGACATCTACGCCCACGCCAAGCGGTGCGGGTTCCTGGTCACCCTGTTCACGAACGGCACCCTCATCACCCCGCGCATCGCCGATTTCCTGGTCCAGTGGCGCCCCTTCGCGATCGAGATCACGCTTTACGGGCGCACAAAGGAGACCTATGAGGCCCTCACCGGCATCCCCGGCTCCTACGAGCGCTGCATGAGGGGGATCGATCTCCTGCGCAAACGCGGACTCCCGCTCAAGCTCAAGACGGTGGCCGTGACGACCAATCGCCACGAAGTCGCCGCCATGGCGGAATTCGCGCGGGAGCTGGGGGTCGAGTTCAAGTTCGATGGGATGATCAATCCTCGCATCGACTGCTCGCAGAGCCCGCTCGGCGTCCGCCTGAGCCCGATGCAAGTCGTGGAGATGGATCTGGAGAGCCCCGAGAGGACCGGCGAATGGACCCGCTTGGCGCGCGAGTTCCACGGGCCGGTCCACGCCGGGAGCGACGAGGTTTACCACTGCGGAGGAGGCATCAGCTCTTTCGCCGTCGATCCCGAGGGGAAGATGAGCATCTGCGTCCTCTCGCACATGGAAACCTACGACCTCCGGCGGGGGAGCTTCCACGAGGGCTGGGCGGGATTCCTCCGCAGAGTTCGAGCTAAGAAGATCACCCGGCTCACGAAGTGCAACGCCTGCGCGATCAAGTCGCTTTGCAGCACGTGCCCGGCCAACGGCGAGCTCGACAGCGGCGATCCTGAGGCGCCCGTGGACTTTTTCTGCCACGTGGCCCACCTGCGCGCGCACGCACTCGGCTACCCCCCGCTTCCACATGGGGACTGCGATTACTGCCCGGGGGGGAGGCATCACGCGGAATTGATGCGGGAGGCTGGAGCGCTTGATGCGCTGCGGCGGAGCCCTCCGCGGTTCGGGGGCGGTTCCATCCGGCTGCTTCCCGTCCTCGAAGGGGTTTCGCGGCGCGGGAGCTGCCGGGGAGGCGGGTGTGCTTCCTGCGGAGAGGGTCATCCGGCCCCAGGTGAAATGCGAGTGGGGATGGAGTGAAACGAGATGGACGAAAAAACCCCCGTGGGGACAGACCCAGAGTCCCGGCGGCGTTACCAGAAGCCGCAAATCACGGAGGTGAAACTCCGTCCCGAAGAGGCGGTGCTCGGAAACTGCAAGGTGAGCGGGTCGAGCGGTCCGGCCACTTCCAATTGCGGGACCTTCGTCTGCAGCTCAGTGGGGTCCTGAAGAATCCGGCGGTTCCCGTGGGGCCGACCCCGACCGGCGCGGGCGAGGCGAAGGAAGTTGCGGCAAGCAGGCTCTGCCTGCGGATCGCGGATCTCACGATCGCCCTCACGAGCCGCGACCCGGACCTCCGGATGGCCGCCCCGGGTGCGATCGCGAGCTTCGTCGCCCGATCGGAGCGGCCGGACGTATCGATCGAAGTGGGACGCGGAGAGCCGCCTTTTGCGGCGCTTGGAGAAGAGGTATTCGATTCGGGCGGCGTCTGGCGGCTCCGTCGCGGACCCGAGTTCTTCCAGTTCCTGTTCTCCTCCCCGGTACTGGGATCGACCCCGTACAAAGTGGCCCGTTTCGACGAGGACTTCGCGCACGGCGAGGTGATCCTTCGCCGCGATCTCGCCGCCGATGGGGTGTCTGTCTATCCGCTCGAGTACCCGCTCGATGAACTCCTCGTCACCCACCTCCTCGCGCAGGGGCGCGGGGTGGAGATGCACGGGTGCGGCCTCGTGACGCCGGAAGGACGCGGCCTCCTCTTCCTCGGCCATTCGGGCTCCGGCAAGACGACGACCGCGCGACTCTGGACGCCGCGGGATGGGGTGAAGATCCTGAGCGACGACCGAATCATTCTCCGCCGCGAGGGCGGGCGTTTCTGGATGCACGGGACCCCCTGGCACGGCGAAGGGCGGATGGCGAGCCCCGGCCGGGCTCCCCTCGACCGAATCCTTTTCCTCGCGCGGGGCGGGCGCAACGAGCTGATCCCCATCCGGGCGGCCGAGAGCGTCGCTCGGCTATTCGCCTGCGGATTCCAGCCGTTTCACGACCCCGACGGCCTCGCGTTCTCCCTCGAGTTCTACGAGGAGGTGGCGGACGCCGTCCCGTGCCACGAGTTCCCCTTTCTTCCGGACTCGAGCGCCTCGGATTTCGTCGAGGCGAACTGACCCCGAGCGGCCATGCCGGACAGCACCGCTTTCTTATGCCTGAGCGGCGACCTCCTGCGGCAGGGACTCCCCATTCGGTTCCGCGCGGAGGGGAGGAGCATGTGGCCCGCGATCCGTTCCGGGGAGCCGATCACCGTGGAACCCGTCGACACCTCGCGTGTTCGGGTGGGGGATATCCTCCTTTGCCTGCGCGGAAGCGGACCGATCGCCCACCGCGTCGAGCGGATCGACCGTTCCGGCGGCCGGCCGGCGACCTTCACGCTCCGCGGAGATGCGTCGCTCACTTCCGACGCGCCCGTCGAGGAAGCGGCGATCCTCGGGCGGGTCACGGGCGTCGAACGGGATGGCCTATGGGTTTCGCTCGCCGGACCGTGGGAGAGGTTCCGCCGGGGGCCTCGCCGGACGATCCGCCGGGCCCTTCGCGGAGGCCCTCCATCCGCCGCCTCCCTCCGCCCCGAGGACGAGATCCTCTTCTCCTGCGCTTCGCCCGCTCTGACCGCGGACGAATTCGCTCGGATTCGCCGGCTCTTCGGCTCGGGCATCGACTGGCGGCTTCTCGTCCGCCGCGCGCGCAGCCATGGTCTCCTGGGTCTCCTCCACCGGCTTCTGGCTGCGGTCGGGTGGGAGGCCGTCGGCTCCGCGGAGCGCGGGGAGGCGGCCGAGTGGTTCGGATCTCTCCGCCGGAGAAACTTGTTTCTCGCCGGAGAGCTTTGCCGCGTCCTCGATCGACTCGGCGCTCACGGCATCCAAGCCGTGCCGCTCAAGGGGGCCGCCCTCGCGGCGAGCGCGTACGGCGACATCGCCCTCCGCCAGTTCGCGGACATCGATGTCCTCGTGCGGCCCGAGGATCTAGCCAGGGTAGAGAGGGCGACTGCGGCGCTCGGATTTCGTCCCGCGCGTTTCGCCTCCCGCGAGTCGGACGGGGAGATCCTCCTCGCTCGCCAAGGGGGCGCGGTCTTCCTCGAGATCCACAGCGAGGCGATCCCGGCGTACCTGGGTCTATCGCGGGTCGAGCGGGGGCTGTGGGACCGCTTGCGACCCTCGGCGGGCGGAGCCTGGTCCGCTCCCGCCCTTGCCGCGGAGGATCTCCTCCTCCTCACCTCTTGCCACGGGGCGAAGCACCTGTGGGAGCGGCTCATCTGGATCGCCGATGTCGCCTGGCTCCTGCGCGCGGAAACGCCCTTCGATTCCGGCAGGCTTCTGGATCGCGCCCGGAGCTGCGGTGCGGAGATCATTCTGCTCACGGGGTTGGCGCTCGCGGAGTGCCTCCCCTGCGTCCGACTGCCCGCTGGGCTCGAAGGAGCGCTGCGGGCGAACCCCCGGGCACGAGCGCTGGCGCGGGAAATCCTCGAACGGATCGCCCGGGGCCCTGAGGGTCCGCCCACCGCCCGCGAGCGGTTTTCCTTCCACTACCGGATGAGGGAGCGGTGGTTCGACCGCCTGAGCTACGCCGCGCGGCTCGCGCTGCGGGTATCCCCACGGGACCGTGAGCTGCTCCGCCTCCCCGCCCCGCTCGCGTTCTTGTATCCCGTCTGGCGCTGGATGAGGTTGGCGGGCGAATACGGCCTGCGGCTGGGAAGGTCTCCATCTCATGGAACTCCCGAGCGTTGACCTGCCGCCCGAATCTCGGGAGGACCCGCGGGGCTCCATCGGTCTGGCCCTTCGCGAGCTTCGCTCCGTTCGGGCCGCACTCGCGTTCCTCCTGATGGCCTGTCTCGGCTTCACCGAAGGCATCGGGATCGTCTCCCTCGTGGCGATCTTGCGGTTTGCGGGCTTCTCCCCCGGCGGCGGCGGCCTCGACCAGTTCGGCGGACCCATCGCCGCCATCGTTCATGTGCTCGGGCTCGAACCGGGCTTGGGCGGCTCCCTCCTAGTCTATGTCGCCGTCGTGGCGTGCGGGTCGCTCCTCCTCCGCACGCAGTCGGTGGTCTGTCTCGGCGTCCAGCACGACCTCGCCGCAGCCCTGCGCGAGCGGCTCCACCGCGCGATTTCCGGCGCGAACTGGAACCTCCTCAGCCGCAGCCGCGGCTCGACTTTCACCCATCTCCTCACGAACGAAGTGGACCGGGCCGGCGCGGCCGTTTTTCATCTCCTCCAGCTTGCGGCGACGGGGCTTCTGGCCGCCGTCGCCATCGGCTTCGCGCTCCGCATCTCGGCGCCGATGACGGGCCTCGTCCTCGGCGCCGCGCTCCTCATGGGCTTCGTTCTGCGTCGCAAGACGGGACAGTCCCGCGGTGCGGGCCGCGGCCTCTCCGATGCCCTCGAGGGGCTGCACGCCTCCATCGGCGAGCACCTCGCGGGCATGAAGACGGTGAAGGTCCACGGAGCGGACGATCGCCACCGCGAAGCCGTTCGGCTCGCGAGCCGGCGGGTGCGGAGCCTGTACCTGAGGGCGATGCGGACCGCCGCCGACGGAAAATGCTGGTTCGACGTGGGCTCGGTCGCCCTCCTCGCCCTCGCCGTTTACCTGGCCGTCGAGAGGTGGAAGATCCCGCCGCCGGACCTGGTCTTGATCGTTTACCTCTTCGCCCGGACGCTGCCCCGGGTCTCGACTCTCCAGCAGGCGTATCTGGGGTTCGTCCATCAATTCCCCGCCTTCGAGGCGATCCGGAGCATGGAGGAGCGCTGCCTCGCGGCGGCCGAGCCGCATCCCCAGGGTCGGGAGGCGATCGAATTCCGCCGAGAGGTCCGCCTCGAGGGCGTTTCGTTCGCCTATGACGCCTCCCCCGTCCTGCGCGGGATCGACTTGACCATCCGGGCGGGCGAGGTGACGGGGTTCGTCGGGCCGTCCGGGGCGGGGAAGACCACGCTCGCGGACCTCGTAGCCGGCCTTCTGACGCCCGATTCCGGCCGCGTGCTCGTGGACGGCCTCCCGCTCACGGCCGATCGAATGGCTTCGTGGCGCGAGAAGATCGGCTCCGTCGGCCAGGAGCCGTTCCTTTTCCACGACACGGTACGGGCCAACCTCCTCTGGGCCCGCGGCGCGGCCACAGAGGTCGAGCTGTGGGAGGCCCTGAAGCTCGCCGGGGCCGACGGATTCGTAGCGAGGCTCCCACGGGGCCTCGACGCCGTCGTCGGAGACCGCGGGACGCGGCTCTCGGGGGGCGAGAGGCAGCGGTTGGCGCTGGCCCGCGCGCTCTTGCGCCGGCCGGCGCTTCTGATTCTCGATGAAGCGGCCAGTCACCTCGACCGCGGGAACGAAGAGTGGATCCTCCGCGCGATCGAGGGACTCCGTGGGAAGATGGCGGTCGTCTTCATCACCCACCGCCTCTCCAGCGTGCGGGTCGCCGATACGATCCACGTCCTCGAAGGAGGCCGGATCCGCGAGTCGGGGGGCTGGGAGGATCTCCTCGGCCGCGACGATGGAAGGTTCCGCGCCCTCCACGGCGAGTTGGGGGCTGACCCTAGCCTCCTGCGGGCGAGTTCCGGCTCCATCCGCCGATTGGCGTAGCTCATCGCTTTCTCCCCCTGAAAAAGTACTGTCCTCCGAGAGGAAGCCAGGCAAGGAACCTCTCGATGCCCCCCAACCTCCGGTGGAGCTTCTCGGGGACGAAGAGGACGAACTTGCGGGCGAGGTCGCTCAGCTCGGCGGCTTCGAAGAGTGCGCGGAGCCTCCGCGGAGGGATCATGGTGCAGCCGGCGTCGACCGGCGCGCGCTCGAAGATTTTCCGGGTCACCGGATTGTGCGGGTTGTGCTCGAAGACGTAGACGAGCCCTCCGGGCCGCACGACGCGCGCCATCTCCCGGAGATGGCGGAGCCGCTCCGGCTCCGGGATGTGGTGGAAGACGCAAAAGGCGTAGGCGATGTCGAAAGCTCCGTCGCGGAAGGGGAGCCCTCCGCCCGGCTGGAGGACCCGTGGGAGGTGCGGAGCGGCCTCGCGCAGCATCCCGAGCGAGACGTCCGTTCCGGCGACGCTCCACCGCTCGCGCAGGAAATCCAAGGCGACCCCCGTTCCGCAGCCCACGTCGAGCACCCTCAGGCGGGCCGAAGACAGCCGCCGGCTCGCGTCGTGGAGGAGAGCGCGGCACTTTCCATGGATGAAGAACTTCGCATCTCCGGCGAATCGGCTTCGCAGCGGGTCGGAGAGGAGGTCATCGTATCTCGAAGAGAACCGATCGAATGTGCTCAAGAAAGGGATCCTAGTTGAGCGGAGGGCTCGAGCCGATCCTCGGCGCCGCCGGGGGCAGCGGGGTGGCGGACCTCCCGGGCACGCGCTCCGATCCAAGGAGACGGGATGGCGGCTGGGATCGCTCATCGAAGTTCACCTGGTCGCTCAACAAGTAGAGCGGCCGGCGCTTCACCTCCTCGTAGACGCGCCCGACGTATTCGCCGAGGATCCCGATCGCGATGAGCTGCACTCCTCCCAGGAAGAGCGACACGACGATCAGCGAGGTCCAGCCGGGGACGAGGCCCGTGCCGCCGGCGAGCCAGTAGAGGACGAAAAAGCCCATGAAGGCCAGGCTGGCCAGCGCGCAGAGGATTCCGAAGTGCGATGCGATCTGGAGCGGCCGGTGGGAGAACCCCGTGATGCCGTCGAGGGCGAAGCGGACCATCCTGAAGATGGAGAACTTCGTCTCGCCCGCTCCGCGCGGCTGGCGATCGTACGGGACGGCAATCTGGCGGAAGCCGATCCACGTGACCATGCCGCGGACGAAGCGGCTGTGCTCTCCCATCGCACGAAGCCCTTCGACCACGCGCCGCGACATGAGGCGAAAATCCCCCGTGTCGAGGGGGATCGGCAGGTTCGTCAGCCGGGTGAGGAGGCGGTAGAAGAAGTTCGCCGTGGTCTTCTTGAACCACGTCTCGCCCGCGCGGGCCCGCCGCTGCGCGTAGGCGACGTCGTAGCCTTCCCGATAGCGGGCGTACAGCTCGGGGATCAGCTCCGGCGGGTCCTGCAGGTCGGAGTCCATCACGACGACGGCTTCGCCGCGGCTCAGGTGGATCCCCGCCGTGATGGCGACCTGGTGGCCGAAGTTGCGGCTCAGGTCTACTCCCCGTACGCGCGCGTCGGCGCGGCAGAGTTCGAGGATCCCGTCCCAGGAGCGGTCTCGGCTGCCGTCGTTGACGAGGATCACTTCGTACTCGAGGCCCATCCCGTCGAGGACCTTCGAGAGCCTCTCATACAGCTCGGCGAGAAGCCGCTCCTCGTTGTGGATCGGCAGGACGACGCTCAGTTCGATCCGGTCAGGGGGCATCCGTTCACCGCTCATCGATCTGAATCAGTTCGAAATTCTTCAGGAGCGCGTAATGCATCGGAACGTCGTTGGCCGGAACAATCCGTAGGTCCAGCGTGCCGCGGACCCTTTCAGCCGGGTGCTTCGCAATCGCCTCGCCGAGCAGATGAACACGCATGGGCATGGTACTCGGACCCGCGCCGAAGGAGTAGAGGAGGCACCGGGTCCCCGCCTCTGGGTCGAGCCGCATGAGATCGCGCACGTCCCCCTCGCCGAGGACGAGCCGGATGAGGAGGCCGCCCTCCTCGATGTGTCCCGTGGCGACGAGAATGTACGGCTCGAGCGGCTCATGGCCCTCGATCGGGAGGACGACCTCTCCGGCGACCGGAAGGTCGATGGGTCCATCGCGGCGCACGATCGGCCGGAGGGCTTCGCCGCGAGCCACGAAAGCGAGGAACCGCTCGCGCTCGTATGTCGTGAACGCTTTGATCCCGGCGCGGGCTCCCCCGAGCCCTACGGCGATGATCGCCGCGACCGAAAGGAAGCGCAGCGAGCGGCGGCGGAGGACGGGATCGGCGAACGGCGACGCCGGCGGTGTGCGTACTCCGCGGACCCGTTTATGGAGGAAATCCGCAGCGGCGACAAGCGGTGGCAGGGCGAGCGCCGCCAGACGGCCCCAAAGCAGGCAATAAGTGAGATGCCCCGGGACGAGATACCGCGCCTCATAATGGACGAGCCCATAGAGGAGGCAATAGTAGACCAGCGGGAGGAACACGAGGGCCATGCTCCGAGGCTCGAAGAAGAGGAGCGCCAGCCCCAGAAGAAGAAGGAGCTTCAGCCTTCCCTTGCTCGACCATGAAAGTCGCTGGAGGATCCGGGGCTCGAGGAGCCGGGCATACTGAAGCCGCTCGAAAAGCGCCTGAGAAGTCCGGAGATAAAAGAGATGGGCGATGTAGGCCGGGTTTGACCGGGCGAACTCGACGACCTCTTTCCGGAGAAAGCGATTCCCCTCCACGGTGAAGTAGGCGAACCCGTTCGCTTTGAGGTAGTTCCCCATATAGGTGTCGTCGAGTACGAAACCGTACGGGTTGATCGTCTCCCCGAGCCCCTCCCAGGTGGTCTGGCCACTGCCCACAGTGGTCGGCAGGAACTCTCCCGTCACCGAACGGGTGTGGAGGAGCCAGGGAAGGAGAAAGGGGATGAAGACGGCGGGAATAAGAAGCGGGCGGGTGAATCGCTCGCGCAGTCGCCACTCGGTCTGCGTGAGCGCGGCGATCCCCACGAGGAAGGCGGGCAGGATCAGAAACTCGCAGCGGGCGTAGTAGCCACCCACAAGAAAGAGGCCGCAAAGGGGCCAACTTTTTCGCCATCTTCCGGGAGAGGAGAGCCCCCTCTGAAAGGTCCACAAGACGGCGGTGAGCCAGAATACCGAGGTCGCCTCGGGCAAGAAGTGGATACACGATCCGATGAATTCCCAGGAGGTTGCATGCACGAATGCCGCGACGATCCCCGCTGCGCGGCCGAAGAGGGACGACCCGAGGTACAGGAGACCCACCGAAGCGACCGCGTCGAGCCCCGCCTGGAGGAGCCGCCCGCCCAGGAGCCCGTTCTCCGGTCCGAAGATCCACACCATCGCTCCGTGGATCCAGGCCGTAAGCGGCATGTACGAGACGCCCGCGGGGAAGAAATCCCCGCCGGCGACGGCCGACGCCCAAATACCGAAAAGGCGAGTGATCCCGTCGAAGTATTACGTGTCGAAGGGGGGAGTCTTCAGGACCAGCGACACTCGCAGAGCGAGGCTCAAGGCGAAGATCGATACTGCCAGCGCGGCCGAGGTGAGGGCGCTGTGCGCTCGCCAGGCTCGGCCGGTCGGTACGCCCGTACGTGGAAGGAATTGGCCGGCGGTCGTCAAGGAATCGACACCTCAAGAGGATCGCCGGCTTCGACGGTAAGGTCCCGAGACAACCGGATCGTGCAGCGCCCGGTCTTCGCCGAGTGCTCCGCCGCGACCGGTTTGGCGGCAAGGCGCACGCTCACCGACCGAGCCGGATTCTCATCCGTCGCTTCGAAGACGGGGATTCGGGCAATCAGGACTCCCGCGGAGCCCGATCCCGCGAGCTTGAGGAACTGGCGGTGTGCCAGCGGATCGAGCGGCCGACCGGTGTCTTGCGGGTTCATGGGCTCGAGCTGCTACCTTACGGACCAGCGCGGGCCGCATGATATCAGAAGTCATCGCTCATCGCTCATAGCGCATCATGCATCCAGCCTCGCTCATCAAGCGCCGCGCGCAGCCACGGCGGCCGCAGGTTCTCCTTGGGGCGTCCCGCAGCGCCGGAGGGCGTCGCGGGTCGCTTCGAGGAAACCCCTTCCGCTTCGCACGTCCGGCTCGAGGTGGCAGCCTTCGGCCCATTCGTTCCAGGCGTTGATGAATACGAGCCGCTCGTCCGGCTCGTAGGCCTCGGCCCTCCCGAGGGCGTGCCGGAGCCATTCGGCGTAGAGGGCGGGATCGAGGTTCTGAAGTACCGTGGCGCCGGTCCGGCGCCGCGGACTGTTGTCCCAGCTCGGCACGACGCAGGGAAACGTCTTGAAGCGCGGCGCCGGCGATTTCAGCACCGACTCGAGGGCGCGGCGGTAGGAAAAGACGTTCGTCACGGGCAGCACCGGGAGGACTCCGCCGAGGCCGAGGATCCGCGTCGCCTTGTTCCAGATGCGGCCGAAGAGCCAGGGAAGGAGGCTTCCGGCCTCCCTCCGCAGCGCCAGCCGCCGGCTCGGAAAGAACTCCACGCTCGCGTCGAAGCCGACCGCAAGCGCCGCGGCCGGCGAGAGGCCGTTGCGATGGCTGAGCACCGAGGCGAGGTAGAGCCCCGGCAGCCCGAGCCGGGCGGCGGCCTGGCGCCAGGCGATGACTTTCCCCGCGATGTCCGGCAGGTCCGAAGGGTTGTAGACGAGGAACAGCGGCCGATCCTTCACGCGGATGTAGCGGCGGTCGCGAAAGGCTCGGGCGAGGTGGCGGATGTGCTCGAACGGATCGTAGGCCGCGTAGTCCTGGCGCATGAGCACGCGGCGCTCCTCGCCGTCCCAGCTCCGGGTCCAGTTCTCGTTCGCCCAGCAAATGCAGAACGGGAAGTCCGGCTCGCCGAGGGAAAGAACTTCTTCGAGCGGGCGCTCCAGGAGCAGCTTGCCGTTGAACCAGTAGTGGTAGTAGGCGAATCCTCCGATGCCGTGGGTCCGCGCCAGCTCCGCCTGGGCGGACCGCGCCTCGCGCGACGTCAAGTCGTAGTAGCCCAGCTCGGACGGAACGTGCGGCTGGTAGTGGCCGGGAAGCCGGGGAGTGGCCCGCTTCACGTTCGTCCAGTCGGTGAATCCGGGGCCCCACCATTCGTCGTTCTCGGGGATCGCATGGAACTGGGGGAGGTAGAAGGCGATGGCCCGCATGGTCCGCGCTCCCGATCCTTACCTCGCCATCCAGGACGCGCGCCGCCACGCGCCGGCCCAGCTCAAGGAGAACGATGTCCACTTCGAGAGCGCGTAGAGCGACCAGTAGCACTTCTGCGCGGCCGAGATGGGGGCCCGCAGCGCGGAGCGGGCGAGCTGCACGTTCTGCCGCAAGCTCCGGTAGATCGTGCCGAGGAGGGAGGGGCGGTGGTGGAAGATCATCGCCAGCGCGAGCTGCATTTTCACCTCGCGCTCGGCGCGCGAGCGCAAGGGCTCGCGGTGCGAGTGGTAAGCGCGCGCCGACGGTTCGTAGACGATCTGATGTCCGGCGAGGATCGCCCAGCGGGACCATTCGAGGTCCTCGGCATAGGGCAACTCCTGGAACGGATGCGACTCCCAGAGGCTGCGCCGGATGACCGAAGCGGCATTCGAGAACCTGAAGAAGAGCGGGTAACGCTCACCGTCCTCTTCGCCCCACGTGAACCGCCGCGCTTTCACCATTCGAAACGGCGGGAACTCCGTCTCGAGCCGCAGCCTCTCGTAGAAGTCGGCGTCGGGCCAGGGGATCTCCCGGCTGAAGGCTCCGGCGACCTCGGGATCGCGCATGGCTGCGAGGAGGGTGGAAAGCCACCCCGGCCCGATCGGGACTACGTGGGCCGAGAGCGAGAGGACAAGCGGCGCACGGGCGGCGGCGAATCCCCGGTTGAGGGCCGAAGAGTAGGTGAACTCCCCCGGCGGGATCTCGATGATCTGGACCGCGCGGCGGCGGGCGATCTCGACTGTTCCGTCCGTGGATCCGGAGTCGACGAGGATCACCTCAGCCGCTCCGGCGCAGTCCTGCGCCGAAAGCGCATCGAGGCAGCGGCCGATCAGCGCGGACTCGTTCCGGGCGCGGATGACGACCGACACTGCGGGCGGCTCGCCGGCTCCGGGTGAGAGAAAGCGCATGGGGACCCTGGAAGCACTCCCTCTCCTCAACGGATGTATCGGCAGAAGGGCTCAGGAGGGGGATGCCGATGCGGATGCCGATGCAGAACGCGGATTCGGATTCGGATGCCGATGCGGAAGCGGACCGCGGATACGGATGCGGATGCAGGTGCCGGCGGCGGTTCCGGAAACTCGAAGGGCTCGCTCGTTCCGGAAACGATCACCGCGCCTTCGCCGCGACCGGCTCGCCGTAGCCGAAACTTTCCGCCAGCCGGACGGCTTCCGGGCGGTCCCTGAGCCAGCGGTCGACGGTTTCGCCTGCGGCGGCGCGCCAGCGCTCCCCGTTCGATGCATCGATGCGGCCGGTCCGGATCTTCCCGGAGGGATCCCCCCAGTTCACTTTCCCTGCAAGCGGCGAGCGGCCGCCCCTCTCTCCATAGCGGAGCATCTCGGGCTCGAACGCGACGCCGAGGAACGCGCAGGCGCGTCGCAGCTCCGCTTCACCATCGAGGAGTTCCTCGTAGCGCAACAGGAGGATCGTCTCGGCCCGGGCGGTCCGGCAATGCGCATCGAGCGCGCCGTAGTACTTGAGCCAGTGCTCGAGGCCGCTCTCGATCGTCGGAAACGTCCCGGGGAACGTGGCGGCGCACGATGCGGCGACGCCCCCCGGCGAGCGAACGAGGATGAGCTTCCTCACCCCCTCTGGGAAGAGGCGATCGATGGCGGGGGCGTTCAGGGAATAGCCCGGCGTCTTCTCTACGAGGATTTCCTTTCCGGCGCGGCTGCGGACCTCCTTCGAGATGCGGTCGAAGGTCTCACGGTTCTTTCGCGGGTCCGGATCGAGCAGCTCACGATCCGGAATGCGGAGCCCGTGAGCCGCGAGGGCCTCACGGGCCAGCCGCAGCACTTGCCGCCTGACGGGGCGGCTCCGCCATCTCCACCAGCTTCGTTCTCCCTCGGGCAGCTCGAGAAAGGGCAAGTGCAGCTCATGGAGCCCCACCATGCGGCTGTGGGCGTTGAGGAGGCTCTGGAGGAGCGTCGAGCCCGAACGCCATGAGCTGAGAATGAAGGCGGAGGAGTCGTTCATGCCTGCGCACTCCCTCCCGTCCTGGCCGCCGGCCTGTTCCCCGTCATGCTACAGAGCCAGTCGATGGAGGCCCGGCGGGCCGCGCGTCCCAGAATGAGCCAGCTCGCGGCCGCGTAGGCCGCCGTGAGTGAGAGCGCGAAGCCGATGACCCATCCGCGGCTCCAATCCGTGAAGTCAAAGGCCCAGGAGGCGCCTGCCGCGAGGGCGAAAGGGAGCGATAGGCGGAGGAAAGGCCGCGCGTGCTCTCCCGCGGCGATGGCGAGCTTCCTTGCCAGGTGGACGGGGATCGCGATGGCGTTTCCAAGGCACGTGGCGATGAGCGACGCCGCGAGGACTCCGTCGATCCCGAAGCGCCGCACGAGGAGGAGCGAGAGGCAGAGGTTCGCCGCCGCGGAAACCGCCGAGCGGCGCGCCATCGCCTTCACGTCGCCGGTGGCCTGGAGGATGAGCGCGCCGACGTGAGTCACGGCCTGGAGAAGGAACACGCCGGCAAAGAGGAGGGCCGTCGAGAGGGGAACTTCGAGGCCTCTCCGGCCGGTCCAGGCCCAGAGAAGCGGCGTTCCCAGAAAGAGGTAGAGCGCCGCGGCCCAGCCGGCGAATGCGAGCGAGAGGTTCAGGGTTCCACGGTAGAGTCCGCGGAGCGCCGCCGGAGAGTCCGCGCGCCGGGCGATGAGGGGAAAAAAGGCGTCCGAAAGCACGAACGCAAACGGCAGAGCGACCTGGAGGATCTTCCCGGAGAGGTCGTAGCGGGCCGCCTCGCCGCTTCCGTGGACCGCTCCGAGAATGATGGCGTCCGTCGCGCTGAAGAGGAGCACGCTCAGCGTGTTGAGCCCCATGCTCGTCGACTCCGGCAGCACCTCCAGGACCGCATCCCGCCGAGCCCGCCTCAACGAGAGGGCATCGAGCGGAGCCGTGCGGCGGATGAGCGCAGAAAACACCGTGCACTGGACGAAGGTCGAGGCCCCGAATGCGATGACGAGCCCCCCCAGGCCGAAGCCGATCCGGAGGAGCAGCACCGCGGCGATCCCCTGCGCCAGCGCGCCCAGGATCGCCGCCAGCTCGCAACCCGCCTCGCGAAAGCTCGCCTGGAGAAAGGCTGCATGGGCCGCGAACGGAAGCGAGACTGAGGCGAAGATCCCGAGGAAGAAAAAGGTCCGCGCGGCCTCGTAGAGCCCGAGAACCGGTCCGAGGACCAGGTAGATGGCCCCCGTGAGGGAAAGGGCGACGGCGCCGAGGGCGATATCGAGCGCGAAGTAGCTCGAGAGGAGCCAGCCGGAGTCCGCTCCACGCCCGATCGCTCGCGCGAGACGGCGCGACTGCGCCGCCGGGAACCCGAGCCGCGCGAGGGCGAGGTAGTTCGCTGCGGAGAGCGCGATCACCCAGTGGCCGTAGCCCTCGGAGCCGAGGGCCGCGAGCGCCACCGGCAGAGTGAGCACGCGGACGGCGAAGCCGGCGGCTTGCGAGCCGCAGCGGGCGGCCATCGCAAGGATGATGCGCCGCGATGCGGCTCCCGCCGGATCGGCAGGCCGCTCGACCGGCCCGCGGCCCGCGGCTGGCGAGCCTTCGGCGAGGACCTTCTCGGCGACGTTCTCCACGAGGCTCTCTCAGGGCCCTGGTTGGCGGCCGAAGCCGAGGGCGCGCAGCGCTTTCATGCCGAGCCCGGCGAGGAGCGACCTCCAGGCCTCTCCCGAGAGGTCCGTGGGGGCCAGGAGATGCGTCCCCGCCCCTCTCCCCGGCTCCACCCCGGTCGATGCGAGCGGCCTGAGGGGGGTGAGGTCCGTGCGCCGAGCGCCGACGACGGCCCGGCGGAGCCCGCGGCGGTAGTCCTCGGAGCCCTTCCAGTCGCCGAAGCGAGGCTCGAGCGGCTGGACGCGGTAGTGAAACTCGCGCATCGCTTCGAGGAGAGCCGGCAAGGTCGGCCAGAGCACCAGTTCGCGGTCGATGGCGTTGCGGGGCTCGTCGATCGGCTCGCGGACCAGCTCGAAGAAAGAGCCGGAGGCCTTCGAGATCGCGGTGTCGATGACGAGGACATCAGTGGACGCGACGGCGATCCTCTCGAGCAGCTCGAAAGGCTTCGAGATGTGGTAGAAGATCCCGAGGGCCAGGACGACGTCGAAGGGCCCCTCGCGCTCGAGGTCGACGCGGGTCAGGTCGCCGTGGATGAAACGGTAGCGCCTCGGGTCGACGCCCTTCGTCTCGAAGACGAGCCGTGCCTGGTCGATATGCGCGGGCCGGCCGTCGATGCCGGCGACGAAATCGCATCCGGCCTCGATCGCCAGGAGCGACCACCATCCGGCGTTGCAGCCGAGGTCGAGGACGCGCTTTCCCGCCAGCGTTCCCCCGAGGAGCCGCACGAGCGGGTCGAAGAAGTAGGCCCGGCGCTCCTCGTGGCGGCGGACGGAATCGGGATCGAAGATCGGAGTCTTGACGCCGCCGAGGTCGAACTCGTAATGCCAGCGCTCGAAGCGGGCGATGCGTTCTCGGATGGTGCCATGGGCGGCGACGTCGGTGGTCATCGGTGCGTGGAGACTCCTCTTCGCTTCCGCTTCTATCGACCGGGCTCGTGAAGGGGCTGAAGGCGGGAGCGGCCGGTAATCTGCGCGGTCCGGGCGTGTTCTATGCTGATGAAGACGTTAACCGCAGAGGACGCGGAGGACGCAGAGGTGCGCAGAGGTGCGCAGAGGAGATTTGCGCGTGATTTTCTCGGGCGGGTGGTGTTTGATCTCGTCTCGCTCGGGGGTGGGAGACTTCCGCCGGTCGGTCTAGGAGGCTGAGACGGTTTTGCAGGAGATTCTGAATTTGGGACCGAAGAAAGCTTGGTTGTTGCGGAGTGGGGCTCTGGTGTTGCTGGGGATGCTTCTTTGGATGACCGGCTGCCGGTTCTCTCCGGGCGTGGATTGGCGCGATGGGTTGCGCGCTTATTTGCCGCTTCTTGGGCATCGCAACTGGATCGTCGTTGCGGACTCGGCGTATCCGGCGCAGGCGAGCCCGGGCATTCAGGTCGTCTATACGGGTGAAGGGCAGATCGAGGTCCTTCGCGAAGTCCTGGAGGCGCTCGATGGCTCGCGGCACGTCCAGCCGGTAGTCCACCTCGACGCGGAGCTGGAGTTCGTGCCGGAGGGACTTGCTCCGGGCGTCGGCGCGTATCGCGCCGAGCTGAAGAAGCTCCTCGAAGGCCGCCGCGTGGCCTCGGAGCTACACGAGGGCATCATCGGCCGACTCGATGCCGCTGGAAAGCTCTTCCGCGTACTCATCCTGAAAACGGACCTGACGGTTCCGTACACTTCCGTCTTCCTCGAGCTGGACTGCGGCTACTGGGGGTCCGACGCGGAGAAGCAGCTCCGCGAGGCCATGGGGACGACGACCCGATGAGCGGAAAGCCGCAGAAGGACTCCGGAGGCCCCGCCCAGTTCGATGGCCTCACCCATCTCGACGCGAGCGGCGCGGCCCGGATGGTCGACGTGGGGGAGAAGGCCCCGACGCGGCGCGTCGCGCGCGCTTCGGGGCGCGTCCGCATGCAGCCGGCGACGAGGAGCTTGATCGAAAAAGGCGGCGCCAAGAAGGGCGACGTCCTTCAAGTGGCCCGCATCGCGGGCATCCAGGCGGCGAAGGAGACGTCGCGGCTCATTCCGCTCTGCCATCCGCTCCCCCTCGACCGCGTGACGGTCGATTTCGCCTTCGAGGAGGCCGACCGCCTCGCCATCACCGCCGAAGCGGCCGTGACGGCGCGAACCGGCGTCGAGATGGAGGCCCTGACGGCGGTGGCGGTCGCCGCGCTGACCGTCTACGACATGCTGAAGGCCGTCGACCGGTCGATGGCGATCGAGGAGATCCGCCTGGAGGAGAAGACCGGCGGGAAGGCGGAGTACCGAAGGAGTGCTGGATCCTAGCGCTCCCCTGACTCGATCGGCTACTTTGTGCCTCCGCCCGCGAACGCCGCGTACTTCGACACGTCCACGCCGCTCGCCTTGAGCTTCTCGACGACGACGCCGAGCTTCTCCTTGAGGTCGCGCAAGCCCCCCGTGGCGGATTCGATTTTCGTCCTCAACTCGCCGGCCCTCACGAGGTCGGTGAGGCTGAGCTTCGCCAGCTCGGTCTCGAGCCCCTTGCGGGCGCCGTCGCTCTTCTGAGCCGCATCGAGGAGCTTCCCCGCCAGGTCGGTCAGCTTCTGCGTGTCGAGAGAGGCGACGAGCGCCTTCAGCTTCTCGACGCTGAAGCTCGCCTCGACGGCGGCCGTAAGGTCCTGGACGTCCTTCTGCACGTCCTTCACCGTCTCTCGGGCCGCGACGACGGCTTCTTTCGCCTCCTGAGGGACCGCGGCGGTCGCCTTCACCGGTTCCGCCGGAGCCGACGACGAGCCGCCGGGCGTCACGGCAGGCGTCACGGCCGGCCCCACCGTCACGGTGACCGGTGTGGCGGTCCGTTCCGGTTCTCGAGAGCAAGCGCTGGAGAGACCGGCGGCGGCGAGGAGAAAGAGAATCCGATTCATGGATAGACTCCTTTCAACGATCGCCCGCCTGCTGCTGCTCGAGCAGCCCGCGGGCGCAATAGACCACGTTGCGGGCCAGGACGGCCACCGTGACGGGGCCGATCCCGCCGGGGACGGGAGTGATCCACCCCGCCACCTTCGAAACCTCCGGAAAGACGACGTCGCCCACGAGGCGCGTCGAGCCGGTTCCGCGCGTAGGGTCCTTGACGCGGTTGATTCCGACGTCGATCACAACCGCGCCGGGCTTGACCATGTCCCCGGCGATGAGCCCCGGCTTTCCGACGGCCACGATGAGAATGTCCGCCCGGCTCGTCTCGGCGGCGAGGTCCCGCGTCGCGATGTGGCACGTCGTCGTCGTCGCGAGGTCGCGCAGGAGACAGAGCGTCACGGGCATGCCGACGATGTGCGAGTGGCCGACCATGACGGCGTGCGCTCCCTCGGTCGGAACGCGCGTGGAGTGGATGGCTTCCAGAACCGCGATGGCGGTGCACGGGCCGATCGTTCCCCTGTTCAGGATGAGGTTCCCGAGATTGGACGGGCTCACCCCCTCGACGTCCTTGGCCGGGAGGATCCGTTCCTGGATTCGGTTCGGGTTGATGGCCGCGGGGAGAGGGAGCGCGATCATGATGCCGGTGACCTTCGGGTTGTCGTTCAGGTCCTGGACGTGGTTCGCGACGGTCTCCTCGTCGACGCCGGCGTCGAGGTCGAGGTGAGTGAACTGGATCCCCATCTCCGCGAAGCGCCGCTTCTGGTTCTGGATGTAGACATCGGTCGCGGCCGCGGGTCCGACCTGGATGGTCACCAAATGCGGCGCGAGCCCGGCCGCGCGGAGCTGATGCGCCCCCGAGGTCGCCTCGGACTCGATCGCGCGAGCAATGGAAAGGCCGTCGATGATGTTCGCCACGGCGGGATTCTAAGTGAACGCACGGGAGAGGCAAAGAGGCGGGGGAGGCGGGTGCGGAGATGCGGATGCGGAGGTGGATGCGGACGCGGATCCGGAACCGGATGCGGAAGAGGGACGGGGATGCGCCTGAACGTCCACGAACGGCGATGCCCTCTCCCTCGATCAGAGCCCATGGTAGACTCATGGCCATGCCGATCCACGATTGGTCGAAGGCCGATGCCGGGGTCTTTCACGACCTCCACGTGTCATGGATCGCGGGGGTCAAAGCAGTCCTCAACGAAAGACTCCTCCCGGCGCCGTTCTATGCGATCGCCGAGCCTGCGGTCGGCGACGCCGTTCCCGACGTCTTGACCCTTCAGGCTGAGGAACGGCCTCGTTCGCCTGCGGCGAGCGCTCCCACCGCGCTCGATGATTCCCGGGATGCGACGGTCGCTCGAGCTCCCGCATCGGTCGTCGTCCAGGATCTGGAGCCGGCCGACCCTTACACGCTGCTCGCGCGCCATATCCTCATCCGCGACAGCCTCCGGAACGATCGGCTCGTGGCGGTGATCGAGCTGATTTCAAAGGGGAACAAGACGTCCCGGGAGCGGGCGGACCAGTTCGTTGATAAGGCGGTCTCTCTATTACGAGCTGGAATGCACTTGCTCCTCGTCGACTTGCACCCGCCCACCCAGATCGTTCCGGCGGGACTCCACGCTCGGATCAGTGAGGCCTACGGCACCCCCCCTCCGGAGCTTCCGGAGGACCGCCGCCTCCAGGCGGTGTCCTACCAGGTCCTCGATGGAGGCTTCCCTCGTGCCCATGTGGTCCCCCTCAAGTTGGGGGACGCGCTTCCAGAGATGCCGATCTTCCTCGGGCCTCATTCGTTCGTCAGGGTGCCTTTCGAGGAGACCTACTCCGAGGCGTTCCGCAGCTTGGCCGGGAAGTTCCGTAGGGTGCTGGGCGAAGGGTGAGGGGCTCGGGGGCCTGTGTTTTTTGTGTCTCGACGCTGGAATTTGCATTTGCCGCGCCCCCTAAAGCGAGTCCAGCCGTTATGTCAGAACCAGCCGGCGCGGCAGCCGTGAACTGCCGTGCAGTCTCCATGCAGCGCCGCGCGGACCCCATGCAATGCCGTGCGGTCTTCCTGAAATGCCCTGTGATCGCCGTTAGACTCCGTTCAAACCCCCGCCACGCCGTTCGAAAGACGCGTAACTCCGCTCGAACGCCCGCGGAACTGTCCGCCCGGTGAGACCCAGTCCCGCCATGAACCTTCATCGGCCGTGGGATCCCCGCACTCTCTCTCACGCTTACTGTCGCACGAGCTCGACGATCCCCACAAGAGCCGCCGCACCCCGCTACTCCGCGCTGCTCTCTTTGACCACCGACCTTACCCGCGGAGCACGCAACGCTCATCCCGCAAAGACGTTAGGAGCCGCAACAGATGCTCTATGGACGCGGATGCGGAAGCGGATGCGGCAGCGGCGGCGGATTGCGGCCGCCGGCGCGGACTGGCGAGGCATCCCCTTTTCCGCCCGTTCCTTGACCGCGCGGGGGTCTTTCTTACAATCCCCCTCGCTTCGATGGTCCAGATCCGCATCCTCCCGCCCGAGATCGTCAACCGCATCGCCGCGGGGGAGGTCATCGAGCGGCCCGCCTCGGTGGTGAAGGAGCTGGTCGAGAACGCGATCGACGCCGGCGCGACGCAGATCGCGATCGACGTCGAGGACGGCGGCCGCAAGCGGATCCTCGTGCGCGACAACGGCTCCGGCATGGGGGCGGACGACCTCCCCCTCGCCTTCCGGAGCCACGCGACATCGAAGCTTCCGCTCCTCGATAGGACGGAATCGGACGAGGATCCCGCGGGCGACGGCGACTTCCTCTCCCGGCAGCTCTTTCGCATCGGCACGCTCGGGTTCCGCGGCGAAGCGCTCGCCACGATCGCGAGCGTCGCGGAAGTCGAGGCCGTCTCGCGCACCCCCGAAGCCGACTGCGCTGTCCGCTACCGGATCCGCGGCTCGGAGGAGACCGGCCGGGGGCCCGAGCCGGTCGCGGGGCCGCAGGGCACTTGCTTCGATGTGCGGAACCTTTTCTTCAACACCCCCGCGCGGCGCAAGTTCTTGCGCGCGGGAAGCACCGAGCTTTCCCACGTCGTCGAGCAGACGATCCGCATCGCCCTCGGGTTCCCCGGAATCGAGATCACCCTGTCGAGCGGAGGAAAGCGGTTTCTCGACTGCCCCGCCACTTCGAGCCTCCGCGAGCGGCTAGCCGCGATCCTCGGGAAGGCCCGCGCGAACGAGCTGATCGAGCTGGAGGATGCGGCCGAGGGTTCGGACGGCGGCGGCAAGGTGCGGGTCCACGGCTTCATCGGCCCGCCGTCCCTCCACCGGCCGGATGCGCGCGGGCAGCACTTTTTCGTCGATGGCCGTTGGGTGCGCGATCGCGTCCTCGGCCACGCGCTCCAGGAAGCGTTCAAGGGCTATCAGATCCCCGGGCAGCGACCGGTGGCCTATATCTTCGTGGAGATTCCTCCGGGAGAGGTCGACGTCAATGTCCACCCGACGAAGTGCGAGGTCCGGTTTTTCGATTCCGGATCGGTCCACCGAGCCGTTTTCTCGGCTGTGCGGAGCGCGCTCGAGCGGTTGAAGGATGAAGTGGAACGTGAGGGTGAGCCTCGCGGCGCTCCCGGAACGGCCAAGGGGGATCCGAGCGGGCACGCCGAGCGCGTGCGGGCCGCCGCGCGCGACTTCTATGCAACGGGGAGGCCGCCGAGCTCGTCCCCGCGGCAGCTCCAGCGCTCGGGATGGGCGGCCGGGTCGCCGCCCCACCCGCGACGGAGCGATCCCGGCGGGTCGGAGGGGTCCTTCGCGCCGCCGCGGCAGGCCGAGTTGCCCCTTTCGGCGGCGGCGGCTCTGCAAAAGGGCCGCGGCGCGGGTCTCCAGCTCCTCGACTGCTTCATTCTGATCGAAAGGCCGGATGGGCTCCTCCTCTACGACCAGCACGCCCTTCACGAGAAGATCCTCTTCGAGAAGGTCCTCGACGGCCTGCGCGAGGGCGAAATCGCACGCCAGCGGCTCCTCGTGCCCGAGGTTGTCGAGATACCGCCCGACCTTTTGCCCCTCCTCGGCGAGGTCGCGGCGCGCCTCGGCCGATTGGGATTCGAAATCGAGCCGTTCGGCACTCGAGAGGCGGCCGTTCACGCCGTTCCCGCCCTCTTCGACCACATTGCGGCCGGTCCCATCGTGCTCGAGACGGCGCGCTGGCTCCGGGAGGGGGCCGTAGCCGCCGCGGACGACGGCGCGACCGAGGTCGCGGATTCCTCGGCCGCGGCGGACCCTCTCGGTGCGGAGGTCCTCCGCCTCGCCCAGATGGTCTCGTGCAAGAAGGCGGTCAAGGCGGGCATGCGCCTCGATCCGGAGGAGATCCGAGCCCTCCTTGCTTCGGCGGAGCGCGCCCGAGAGCCGCGTTTTTGCCCCCACGGGCGGCCGACGTCGATCTTCATTCCCCGCGGCGAGATCGAACGGAGGTTCCAGAGGCGGTGAAGGGATCGCGAGAGAAGGTCGCCGTGACGAGAGGAGGCAGCGCGCGGGCGGATCCCATCCGGTTCGAGCGGCTCGACCTCCCCGGCTGCATCCGGCTTCACGTCAATTCCACGCCGAAGCTGAAGACGGTTCTGGTCCAGGCGGTCTTCACTGGGAATCTCGACGGTTCGGTGACCCGCAAATCCCTCCTCCCCATGGTCCTGCGGCGCGGAACGATGCGCCGTCCCGACATGCAAGCGATTGCGCGGCACCTGGAGGACCTCTACGGTGCGGCTCTCGCGAGCGACGTCGCCAAGGTTGGGGAGTGGCATCAGGTGAAGTTCACGCTGGAGGTGGTCAACGACCGGTTCCTTCCGGCCTGCGGTGGACTCCTGCGCCAAGGACTCTCCTTCCTGCGCGAGATGCTCTTCGATCCGCGCTTCGTCGATGGGTGCTTCGACCGCGGTTACCTCGACGAGGAGAAGAACAACCTCCGCCGCTCGATCGATGCCCTGATCGACGACAAGGGCCACTATGCGGTCGAGCGGTGCGTCCGGGAGATGTGCGCGGGCGAGGAGTACCGCCGCTACGAGCTGGGCGACACCGCGGACCTCGATGGGATCGACGAGCGTGGACTGACCGCCGTCTACGAGGACTGGGCGACGCGGTACCCGCTCGACATCCACCTCTCTGGCGACATCGAGGTAGCTTCGGCCCGCGACCTCTGCGCGGAAATCTTCTCGGCGATCGCTCCCCGCGAGGCGCAGAGCGGGAGCCTGATCCTCGCTCCCCCCCCTTCCCGTCTCCGGGTGAAGGAAACGCGCACCGTCGAGGAGCGGCTCGACGTCAGCCAGGGGAAGCTCATCCTCGGCTACCGCCACGGAACAGGCTTCAAGGAGGGCGACCTGCCCGCCATGGTGATGCTGAACGGAGTCCTGGGAGCTTTCCCGCACTCGAAGCTCTTCCAGAACGTCCGCGAGAAGGCGAGCCTCGCTTACGACATCCACTCGTCGTTCGAGAAGTCGAAGCGGCTCTTCTTCGTCGCCGCGGGCATCGCCGTCGAGAATTTCGGCCGCGCGCTCGAGATCATCCAAGCGCAGCTCGGGGATGTCGCCGCCGGCCGGATCTCCGCGGACGAGATCCTCGCCACCCGCCGGAGCCTCACGGGCCACCTGACGCTGATGGAGGACAGCCCGGGGGACCTCATGGAGGCCGACCGCGCCTGGCGGCTCCACGGCGTCGAGTTCGACCTCCCCGCCTATCGCTCCCGGATCGAAGAAGTGACCCCCGAGCGCATCGCGGCCGCCGCGGGCGACCTCGAGCTGGATACGGTTTATTTCCTGAGGAGCTGACCGGATGGGAGCCCTGCCCGCCGTCGAGACCCTCAAGAGCCCCACGCTGCGCGAAGAAGTGCACCGCGCGGTGTTCCCCGGCGGGCTCCAGATCTATTTCTGCTCCAAGCGCGGCTTCAAGAAGCGCTACGCCTGCTACGCGACCCACTACGGCTCCGTCGACAGCGTTTTCGCCGCTCCGGGCGAATCCGAGACGCGGCGGGTGCCGGACGGGATCGCGCACTTCCTCGAGCACACTCTGTTCGAGACGCCGAAAGGGAACGTCAACGAGCTCTTCGCGCGGAACGGGGCGTACTCGAACGCGATGACGTCGTTCAACACCACGGTCTACCTCTTTGCGGCCTCGGACCGCTTCTACGAGAACCTGGCGCTGCTCCTCGAGTTCGTGGAGAACCCGAGCTTCGATCCGGCGAAGGTGGAGAAGGAACGGGGGATCATCGGGCAGGAGATCCTCATGTACCGCGACGATCCGGGGTGGGTCGGCTACATGGGGCTCCTCGAGAGCCTCTTCGTCGAGCATCCGCTGCGGATCGACATCGCCGGCTCTCCGGAGTCGATCCGCCGGATCGACGTCGCGGCCCTCGACCGCTCGTACCGGACGTTCTATTCCCCTGCGAACATGATTCTCTTCGCGATCGGCGACATCGAGCGCGATGAGCTTCTCCGCTTCGTCGGCGAACGCTCGAAAGGGGCCGCCGCGTCGCACGCTGCGCCGGCGGTGAGGGCCATCGAGCGGTCGATTCCGGCGGAGCCCCCCGCGGTGGCGCGCGAGGAGTTTCGCCGGGAGATGGAAGTGGCGCTCCCGAAGCTGCTCCTCGGTTTCAAGGAGGTCGGGATCCCCGCCGCGGGGCCGAGTTTTCTCCGCCGCGAGATGGTGACGGGCCTCGTACTCGACATCCTCTTCGGGCGGGCGAGCGACGGCTTCCAGCGGCTCTACCGCTCGCAGCTCGTCCTCGACGACTTCAGCGCCACCTACCACGCCTGCTCGGGCGCGGGTTACGCGGCGGTCGGCGGAGAGACGCCCGACCCCGCGGCGCTCCGCGTGGCCGTCTGGGCTGAGATCGAGCGAGGCCAGAAAGCCGGCATCGATGAGAGCGACTTCCGCCGCCAGAAGAGGAAATTCATCGGCGGATTCATCCGCCAGTTCAATTCGCTCGAGTTCATCGCGGGAGCCTACACCTACTACCGCTTCCACGGCGTCGACCTCTTCGACGCAATCGACGTCCTGGAGTCGATCGGCCGAGAGGAGGTCGAGGAGCGCCTGCGGACGCTCTTCCGCCCCGAGGCGCAAGCGGCCTCGGTGATCGTGCCGAAGGGGGGGTAGCCATCGTTCACAGAGCCGTGCGGGCCGTGAACTATCGTTTCATTTCAGGCATAGGAATACCATGCGAGTCCTACTGTTTGGTCGGATGCCATTCATGAGCATTCTGACGTCGCTCTGCTTGATGACGAGCCCCATGCACGCCCTTGCTGCTGAATTTGCACCGGAGTTCTATCGTCTCGATCCGAACGGTGACGGGCGGGTGGACCTCACCGACGCCATATCTCTACTCCAGTTCCTATTTCTGAAAGCCGAGCCGGGACTCGACTGTGCTGATAGTGCCGATGGAAACGATGATGGTCGAGTGGACTTGACGGATGCCATCTCGGTATTGCTATATCTCTTTGAGGGTGCAATTCCCCCGAGTCCCTTTCCCGATTGCGGCCAAGACCCGACGGAAGATTCTTTGGACTGCCTGCTCTTCCTGCCGTGCGGATACACCCCTGCACGGAGAAGCTCTCTGGGCATCGATTTCGTTTACCTCCCCTCGGGGACTTTTCTGATGGGCTCCCCGAATACGGAACGGGGAAGGGATCGAGAGAATTCGAGGTCGCTCAGGGGCCCTTGGGCCCTTCACGCCGAGGAGTTGCTGCACCAGGTGACCCTGAGTTGTGGTTTCTATTTCGCAACGACCGAGGTGACGCAGGGGCAGTACCTGGAGCTTATGGGAGATAATCCCAGCATATTCAACGGCATGTGGGGAGCTTCGGACGTCTTTGTTTAGCGGGGTAGAGGGGGGTTAAGTTTGTTACCGGTCCGTCCGATAACATCGGTTGATGACCGAAGACGCACTCGAACATCTCTCGCGCGAGGAGATGCTCGATCTCCTCC
>Ga0187893_10000658_pt1 | contig 87911 bp, 84 predicted proteins | sample MA1701074metaG_FD_139574 | JGI IMG/M metagenome (GOLD analysis project Ga0187893, IMG submission 139574) | White microbial mat communities from a basaltic lava cave in the Kipuka Kanohina Cave System on the Island of Hawaii, USA - MA170107-4 metaG ... | reverse complement strand
GTTCGAGCCCCCTCAGCTCCACCAACTTTAGAGATTCACCGGCACGAGGCAGGCGATGCATCGCCTGCCTCGTCGTCTTTTCGCTCCCAGCAGCGGCGGTGGTAGGGCTTGCCCTCAAGAGGGGAAAGTTCTCGACCGACCGGACGATCCGCCAGTACGCGGAGATCTGGGAGATCGTCCCCAGCCGTCCCTAGAAGGCGGCCCCGCGGTAGGCGTGGACCTTGTTGATCCCGGCGAGCGCCGCCACCTTGTAGCACTCGGCCAGGGTGGGATAGTTGAACACGTGGTCGATGAAGTAGCGGAGGGTCCCGCCCAGGGCGATCACCGCCTGTCCAATGTGGACGAGCTCGGTCGCCCCGTCCCCGATGATGTGGACGCCCAGCACCGCGCCGGTCTCCCGGTGGAAGATGAGCTTGAGCCGGCCGATCGTGTCGCCGATGATCCCGCCCCGCGCGATCTCCCGGTAGTTGGCGATCCCGACCTCGTAGGGGACCTGGCCTTCCGTGAGCTGCTCCTCGGTGTACCCAACGAAGGACACCTCCGGGATCGTGTAGAGCCCGTAGGGGAAGAGGGCGGGTACCGTCACGGTCGGGATGCCGAAGGCGTTGGCAGAGGCGACCCGGCCCTGCTCCATCGAGACGGACGCCAGGCTCGGGAAGCCCACCACGTCCCCCGCCGCGTAGATGTGCGGCACCGTGGTGCGGAACGTCGCATCCACCGCCAGCCGGCCGCGCGCGTCGGCTTCGAGCCCGGCCGCGTCGAGATTCAGGGCGGCGGTATTGCCTTGACGTCCGGCCGCGTACAGCAGCGTCTCGCCGTGGAGCTCCTTGTGGCTGGCCAGGTAGGCGACCACGTGACGGTCCGTCGGGCATTCCACCCGCTCCACCACCTCGCCGAGTCGGAAGGTCACCCCGGTCGTGCGCATGTGATAGATCAGCGCCTCGGCGATCTCCGCATCCAGGAACTCGAGCAGGCGATGCCGGCCATCCACGAGCGTGACCGCGACCCCCAGCGTGGCGAACATGCACGCGTACTCGACCCCGATCACGCCGCCGCCGACGATGATCATGCTCCGGGGCACGTCGGTCAGGCGGAAGAGACCGTCCGAGTCGATGACCGATGGGTGATCGGTCGGCACGCCCCGCGAGCGCGCGGGCGCGGTCCCGGTGGCGATCACCACGTAGTCAGCCCGGAAGCGGGCATCCCCGGAAGCGCCGGTGACCCGGATCGTGTGGGGGTCCTCGAAGGCGGCGTGACCCTCCAGCACGTGGACCCCGTTGCGGACGAACTGCGCGCGGTAGACGTCGATCTCGCGCTCGATGACGTGGTGGCAGCGGAACATGAGGTCGTGCATCGTGATGTGAGGCTTGACCCGGTACGAGACCCCGTAGAAGCCTCGCTGATGGACGCCGGACAGATAGAGCACCGCCTCTCGGAGTGTCTTCGACGGGATGGTCCCGGTGTTGATGCAGACCCCACCCACGCACTGTTGCCGCTCCACGATGGCGACCCGCCGCCCGAGCTTGGCCCCCTGGATGGCGGCATGGTGACCCGCCGGTCCGCTGCCGATGACGATCAGGTCGTAGTCGCTCATGGCTCGCGCAATCACAGCGCGGACGTCGGGAGCGGTTGATGACGACGGTGCGACGGGACGGTGTCGAGGCCCCGTCGGTGGGTGCCATGAAACCTTAGCCGGCCGGCGATCGGCCAGCAACCTCCGGCGGGTACCCTCACCTGCATGAGACAGAGCGTATACCAGAGCATCCTTGTTCTGCTGGACGGCCGCGCGACCGGGGAGCGCGGCCTGGCCTGGGCGCGGCAGCTGGCCCACGGCCCCCTCAGCATCATCCATCTCCTGGTGATCGAGCCCCCGGCCCGGTCGGTCCGGGAAGGCTCCCGGGTCATCGCCTTCGCCGATCAGATGGAGGACGCCGTCCGGGCCTCCGCCCTCGCCTATCTCGAGCGCGTCGCCATCCCGCTCCGCGAGGACGGGCACACCGTCGAGATGCACGTACGGATCGGGACCCCGATCCCGGCCATGTGCGCGGCGATCGACGAGTTGGCGGCCGATGTCGCGGTCCTGAGCCCGTCTGAGCCGGGTGGCCTCCCGCGCGATCTTCTTTCTGCCACCGCTCGGGTTCCGGTCCTGGTGGCCGGCCCTCGGTGCCAGCGCTCCGCCTAGAAAGGGAACCATGAAGCTGAAGACTCTTCTCAAGCGGCCGGCCGTCACGGCCGACGAAGCGATGCCGATCCGGGACGCCTGCCATGGTGAGGCACGGGGTCCCCTGCCTGCCCGTGCTCCGGCAGAACAAGCTGGTTGGCATGATCACGAAGCTCCACCTCCACGCCGCGAGCCCTTCGAGCGTGCCCGCGCTGCGCCGGTACGACTGGGGTGACGCCATCGCCGGATTGACGGTGGGAGACGTGATGTCGCCCGACCCGATTGCCCTCACGCCGGAGGCCTCCGTCGCCGAAGGCTGCTCGTCTGACCGGCGCCAACGGCGTGGACGCCGTTCCGGTAGTCGCCAAACCAGTTGCTCCGGCCCGGCTTTCCGACGACGATCAGGTCCGAATCCAGCTCGGCCGCGCGCCGGGCGATCTCGTGTGCGACCGGACCGTCGGCCACCTCGCAGGTGACGTTGCAGGAGGAGCCCGCGTGGCGGTTGCGGGAGGAGCCTGCGTGGCAGTTGCAGGAGGCGCCCGCGTGGCACATGGCGGCCAGGGCCTGCCGGGTGATGCGCCGCCGGGTCCGCTCCACCCACGCCACCTGCCGGGCGGGGGCGCCCTCGAAACCCGGGAGCCGGCTGATCCGGGGCAGGACGTGGAGCGCGGTCAGCGCGGCCCCGGTGGCCGTTGCGACCCTCAGCGCCTCGCCGAGCGCCCCCGCCGAGCCCGGGGGCCGAGGCTCGACGCGGCGAGGAGGTGCCCCAGCCCGGTCGGATGCCGGTGCTCGAGGAGACCGCCCAGGACCGCGAGCAGGTCTCGCCGGGTCACCGCCCCGACCACGTCCCCACCGTCGAATCGTCACGGAGGGCCGTCGGCCACCTCGGCCAGGAGGTCGAGCAGATCCTCCTCGGTCAAGACTCCGAGCAGCTCGTCACCTCGCAGCACGGGGAGCGCGGCCAGGCGTCGAGCCCGCATGAGGCGGATCGCCTCGGTGAGGGGGGTCCGGGGACCCACCGCGATGACGCCGCCCGCGAGGATGGCCCCGATCGGGGTCTGGGCCAGACGGCCCCCGATCTCGCCGAAGCTGAGCGTGGTGGCCGCCGAGGGGCGGTCCAGCGCGACGTCGGCCTCGCCGAGCATGCCGACCAGGAAGGATCGGCGGACGATGGGGATCGCGCGGACACCCTGTCGCGCCAGGACATGGGCGGCCCGCGCGATGCTGTCTGCCGGCCCGAGGTGGGCCATGTTCCGGCGCATGCGCTCAGTGACTCGCACGGCTCTTCCTCTGATGATCCCGAGGGCGCTCCCCGGGGAACGGCGAGCACGGGGCACGGAGCCACTCTCGCGAGCTGATCCGCGATACCCGGAAGGGCGAAGCCAACGGCGTACTGGCTACGGGCGTGCGCCCGTGCTACGGTCCGCCCTGCTCCCCGGACCCCGACGAGCCCAACACGTATGGCGATCGACGCGAGCCTCCATCACGTCCTGGCCGCGATGCGCGCACAGGTGGACGTCGTCCAGGCCCGCGCGCGGCGAGCGCGCGCGGGGCGAGATCCCGAGGACCTTCATCAGATGCGCGTCGCGGTCCGCCGGCTCCGAGCCATCCTCCGCGCCGGGCGGCCGCTCTTCGAGCGAAGGTGGGTCGAAGGCCTCCGGCGTGAGCTCGACTGGCTCGGAACCGCGCTCGGGGAGGTCCGCGATCTCGACATCCTCCGCGCGCAACTCGGGCCTCGGGTGGGCGCCCTCGGGGCCTCGCAGCGCCCGGCAGGCCGCTGGCTCCTGCGCCGGCTCGACGCCGACCGCGCCCGGGCGCGGGGCGTACTCGGGTCCGTGCTCGACAGCCGGCGCTATCCCCGGCTGATCGGGCGGCTCGAGGCGGCTCTCTGGCGCCCCCGCGTCGGGAGCCCGGACGTCTCGCTGCTCGACGTCGCCGCCGCGGAGTTCCGCAAGCTGCGGCGGGCGGTCAAGGCGCTGCCTGGCCGCCCGAGCGCCGAGGACCTGCACGCCGTCCGCATCCGGGTGAAGCGCGCCCGATACGGAGCAGAGCTCGTGCGCGCGACGGTCGGCCGGCGTGCGGATCGCTTTCTCGACCAGGCGGGGAAGATCCAGGACATTCTTGGAGAACATCAGGACACCGTGGTAATCCAGGGCTATCTCCATGAGGTCATGGACCGCACCGAGCCCGGCCGAGCGCTGGCCCAGTCCCTCATCCGAGGTCAGCGCAAGCGCCGCAAGAAGGCGCGAGCGGCCTTCTTCGACGAGTGGCCCCGCCTCGAGCGCCGGGGTCGTAAGGCCTGGAGCGTGTGACCGGCGCCGTGGCGAGCCGCGGGCGCGCGCCGGACGCCCGTGAAGCTGCTCCTCATCCGCCATGCCGCGGCGATCCCGCGGGGAACCCACGGGGTCCGCGACCACGAGCGTCCCCTCACGCGCCGAGGTCGTGAGAAGTTTCGCATGGCCGCGAGAGGACTGGCCCGGATCGTCGATCACCCCGACGTGCTCCTCACGAGCCCGCTGACCCGCGCCCGGGCCACCGCGGAGATCGCCGCCTCCGCCTTCAAGCGCCTCGCGCCGCGGATCGAGCCCGCGCTCGCGCAGGAGAGCGCCGAAGTGGTCGTGACCGCGCTCCGGAAGCATCCCCTCGACGCCATGATCGCGATCGTGGGACACGAGCCGGTGTTGTCCCGGCTGCTCGCCCGCTTCCTCGGCGTCCGGGAGGGCGACGAGCGGCTCGCGTTCAAGAAGGGCGGCGCCGCGCTGATCGATCTCCCGCACGGCCCATCGGCGACCGGCCAGCTGCGCTGGTTCGTGAAGCCCGCGATCCTTCGATCTCTCGGAGCCGACTAGGGCCGACCAGCGCCGATGGCGGACAGTCCGGCCGTCCGGTCTCTGAAAGTACGGCTGCTCCTCCCCCTGTCGCTCGTGCTGGGGGTCACCGTCACCGGGACGCTCGGCTACCGCTGGCTGTGGCACGACGTGGGAGGCTCGTGGATGGACGCCCTCTTCATGACCGTGACCACCATCACCACCATCGGCTATGGCGAGGTCAAGCCCCTCACCACCGCCGGCCGGCTGTTCACCATCGTCCTGGCCTTCACCGGCATCGGCAGCCTGTTCTACACGCTGGGCGTAGTCATGGAGTACCTGGTCAGCGTCCGCCTGGCCGATCCCATGGGGAGGCGCAGAATGGAGCGTCGCATCGGAGAGCTCACCGGACATGTGGTCGTGGCGGGGTTGGGCCGGGTGGGACGGCAGGCGGCGATCGAGCTCCACGCGGCCGGCACCTCCTTCGTCGTCGTGGATCCGAGCGAGCCGGCCATCCGCCACGCCACCGAGCACGGCTACCTGGCGCTGCTGGGCGACGCCACCGAGGACGAGGTGCTGCGCCGGGTCGGGATCGCGAGGGCTCGAGGGCTCATCGTCACCACCGCCAACGACGCCACCAACATGTACGTCGTCCTGTCGGCGCGCGTGCTCAGCCCCGATCTCTACATCGTCGCGCGCGCGGCCGACGAGGCCGGCGTCACCAAGCTCGCCCGCGCCGGCGCCAACCGGGCGGTGAGTCCCTACGCGATCGGAGGCCACCGCCTGGCCCACCTGATCCTGAGCCCCGCGGTGGTGGACTTCTTCGAGACCGCGCTGCGGCGAGGTACCGACACCCTCAACATCGAGGACCTCGCCATGTCGGCCGACAGCCCCACGCTCGGCAAGACGCTGGATGGCCTCGACATCCGGCGCGCGACGGGCGTCACCGTGCTCGCGATCCTGCGCGACGGCAACCCGCTGGTCAGCCCGCCCGGCCATCTGGCGCTGGCCGCCGGCGACCACCTCCTGGCGCTGGGCACGAGCGATCAGCTGCGGCGCCTGGAAAAACTGATCGGCCAACCATGACTCGCGCGCTTTTGATGCGCTCCGAGGGACCCCGGCGTGTACTACCCCCCGGCGAGCGGCTTCTACGACAAGGTCAAGCCTGTGCGCTGCTTCGCCACGGAAAGCGCGGCCCAGCAGGCCGGGTACAAGGCAGGACGGGAGGAGCGCCCGCCCGCCGCGGACGACGGCCGTACTCGCCGACGGAGCCCGTGAGGGCGGTCAGCCCTCCATGAACGACGCGAGGTCCGGCGAGGAGACGCCGCGGTCGACGTAGGCGAAGGTGCCCTTGTCCTTCACCTCGCGAGCCGCGTCGATCAGGCCGCTCATGGCCGTGCGATAGAGTGACGTCGCGAGGCTGATCCGTTTCACTCCCGCCACGGTCAGCTCGGCCACCGTGAAGGACTTGCCCTTGATGCCGACCATGAAGTTGACCGGCTTCGAGACCGCGCCGCACACCGCGCGCACCGCGGCCAGGTCGGGCAGGCCGGGCGCCATGAGCACATCGGCCCCCACCTTCTCGAAGGCCTGCAGCCGCTTGATGGTGTCGTCGAGGCTCGGATTGCCGCGCAGGAAGTTCTCCGACCTCGCGGTCAGCGTGAAGGGAAACGGCAGCGCCCGCGCGGCCTCCACCGCCGCAGCCACACGCTCCGTCGCCTGGCCGATGTCATAGAGCGGTTTCTGCTTGTCCCCGGTCGCGTCCTCGATCGAGCCGCCCACCAGACCCACCGACGCGCCGAGCCGGATGGTCTCGGCCGCCGCCGACGGAGCGTCGCCGAAGCCCTTCTCGAGATCTGCGGCGACCGGCAGGTCCGTCGCGGCCACGATGGCGCTTGCGTGGGCGAGCGCCTCCTGCCGCGTCACCCTGCCGTCGCGCCGGCCGAGGGTACCGGCCGAGGCCCCGCTCGAGGTGGCCAGCGCCTGGAAGCCGAGCGCGGCGAGGATGCGGGCCGAGCCCGCGTCCCATGGATTCGGGATCACGAAGGCGCCCGGCGCCTCGTGCAGCGCCCGGAACCGGGCGGCCTTCTCGTTCTGGCTGATCGTCATGAGCCACCTCCCGGACCTCACTGTACCGGTGCCCGGCGGCCGGTCAACCGGTTTGCGCGGGGCGCGGCCCCGACCCCTCTATCCGGTGCGGCGCCGCGCCCTCAGGACCCGGGCCAGGGCCACGCCCAGCGCCTCGATCTGGAAGGGTTTGAGCAGGACCGGCCGCGCGCTGCGGTCGAGGAAGGCCTGCGTATCGGGGTCGGCGATGTCTCCGGTCACGAAGATCACGCGCACCGCCGCCGCCGGGTTCTCGCGCTCGGGCCTTCGCGTATTCCGCAGGGCTGCGCCCCTGTCGGACATTCTGGACATTGTGGCCACCGCGCCCGACGCCGTAGGATCCGGAACGACCGTGATCAAGACGGGACGGATCGAGTTCTACGACCGGCCGACGGCCTGGGGCCTGATCCTGGGCGATGACCAGGAGCTCTACGTCGTCCGGGGGCGCGACGGGCGCGGGACCGCGCCCCGGGTCGGCGAGCGGGTCTCGTTCGAGCCGCGCGCGGCCTCGGACGGCAAGCGCGCGGCGGAGGTGCGGCTGGTGACCCGCGGGCTCACGCAGATCGGGCGTGAGCCTGCCGCGGGAGGGCTCAGGCCCCTCCGATGATCTCGGGCACGACCGCGAAGCCGCGTGTGCGGATGGCCTCGTCGACGCGGATCTGGCGGCGGCGATCGGCGTGTCGGCGCTCGGTCGCGGTGCTCTCGTCACGCTCGCGCCGCTCGGCGTGGCGCCGGTCGAGGATCACGGTGACCGGCTCGCCCGCGTACTCGCGCTTGAGGTAGTCGAAGAGCTGGATGTTGTGGCGCGCCACCACGAAGAGATGCCCCAGGTGCAAGAGCTCCTCGGCGGCCCGGGACAGCCAGAACCGCATGTCCATCTCCCGCAGTAGCCCGAGCGCGGTGGCCAGGTGATCTTCCGCCCGGTCGCGGTCGCCGGCCAGCCGCAGGAGCCGACCCAGGCCAAGATGCGTGCGCGCCTGCAGCGGGCGCATCTCGAGCTCCTCGGCCAGCGCGAGAGCCTGGCCATAGTAGGCCTCCGCCTCATCGACCGCGGCCGGCTCGCTCTGCCCGGCCAGCTCGCCCATCAGCCGGAGCGCCCACGCCTGCTGCCCGCGCTCCTTGTGCCGGAGCGCCTGGTCGAGCGCGCGCTGGGCGACCGTCCGCGCGCGGTCGAGCTGCCGCGCCGCGGCCAGGCCCTCGCCCAGGTTCGCGGTCCACAGGGCGAGATACGCGCGCACGCCCAGCTCCTCGGTCAGGGTCACCCCGTCGTCCAGGAGCCGCAGACCCTCCTCCACCCGCCCCAGCAGCACGAGTGTGAGCCCGAGCAGCGACGAGGGGATGGGCCGCCACACGTCCAGGCTCTTCTCGCGACAGGCGTCGAGGCTCCGCTGCAGCGCGGGCAGCGCGCGCTCGAGCTGGCCGCGGCGCAGCCAGGCTAGCCCGGCCATGGTGCGGGCGATGGTCTGGGTGTAGGCGTGACCGCTCGCCTCGCCGGCCCGCTGCGCCTTGTCGAGCGACAGGGCGGCCGCGTCGAACTCGCCCATCTCGGCCAGCGTGAAGGCCAGCCAGCCGCTCGAGGTGACGTAGGAGACGCCGGCCTGCCCGCCCGGGGCCTCGCCCTGCACCAGCTCGAGCGCTTCCACGTTCTCGCGCAGGATCGAATGGGCGCGGCGGTACTGACCCTGCGCGTGGCAGCTATAACCCAGGTAGCCGCGCGCCAGCGCCTGCAGCGCCGCGTCGCCGGCCGCGTCGCCGATCCGCAGGCAGCGCTCGCCGTACTCGATGGCGAGATCGGGCTCGCCCTTGAGATAGTGATAGTTGATCAGGTAGGTGTAGACCCGGGCCAGCCGCTGCTCGTCGCCGAGCTTCTCGGCCATCGCCTCCGCTTCCTGCGAGAGCGTGAGCACCCGCTCAAGCTGGCCCAGCTGGAGCAGCGGCGAGCGCAGGTCGAGGCGCAGGTCGATGGTCTGCTCGGAGGCGGCCCGGCCCTCCGGCAGGCGCGTGAGGGCGCTCAGGGCCTGCTCGAAGAAGATCACCGCCTCGCGGTTGGCGGAGCGCGCCGCCGCCTTGGTCCCGGCCTGGCGCAGATACGCCACCGCCTTCGCCCACACCTCGCCTCGCACCGCGTGATGGGCGAGCCGCTCGAAGTGCTCGGGGAGCCGGTCGGCGTACACCTGCTCCATGGCCTGGACCACGCGCCCGTGCAGGGCGCGCCGCCTATCCTGGAGCAGGCTCGAGTAGGCCACCTCGTGGGTCAGGGCGTGGCGGAAGGTGTACTCCACGCTCGGGAAGAGGCTGATCTCGTACAGAAACTCACCGGACTGGAGCAGGGCCAGGTTGCGGCGCACCGTTTCTTCCGACAGGTCGGCGATCTCCTGCAGGAGCGCCATCGGCACGTCCTTGCCGATGACGGCGGCCGCCTGCAGGAGCCGCTTGGCCTCGATGGGCAGGCGATCGATGCGCGCGGCCAGCACCGCCTGCACGGTGGCCGGCACCTGGACCTTCTGCACCTCGCGGGTCAGGCGATAGTGCCCGCGGGTGCCCGCGAGCACCTTCGTCTCGGCCAGGGTGTGCACGCTCTCTTCGAGGAAGAACGGGTTGCCCTCGGTCCGCTCGATCAGGAGCTGCTTGAGCGGGCCGAGACCGGGATCGTCGCCCACGAGCGCGCGTAGCAGCTCCTCGGCGCTCTGGGGCGGCAGCGGATCGATCCGGAACTGGGTGTAGTAGCTCTTGCGCGCCCAGCCGTGCTGGTACTCGGGACGGTAGCTCACCAGGATGAGGGCCCGGGCCAGGGGGAGACTGTCCACGAGGCTGTCGAGGAAGGCCTGGCTCTCCGAGTCCAGCCAGTGGAGGTTCTCGAACACCGCGAGCACCGGCTGCACCTGGCCTTCTCTCAGGATGAGCCGCTTCACCGCGTCGAGCATGCGCTGACGGCGCTGCGGGAGGTCCGGCGTCTGCCACTCGGCGTCGTCCACCGGCACGTCGAGGAGCTGGAGGAACGCGGGCAGGGTGGGCCGCAGGCTCTCGTCGAGCGTCAGCAGCTTGCCGGTCACCTTCTCCCGGACACGCCGCACGTCGTCCCGCTCCTCGAGCTGGAAGTAGGACTGGAGCAGCTCCTTCACCGTGAGGTACGAGGTGTTCTTGCCGTAGGAGGTCGCCTGCGTCTCCATCATGAGCCAGCCGTGGGCGCGGTGGGAGTGGGTGAACTCCCAGAAGAGCCGCGACTTGCCCACGCCCGGCTCGCCGGAGACCGCGACGATCTGCCCGTGACCGGCCGCCGCTCGCGCCATCGCCTGATGCAGCGTCTCGACCTCCGACTCGCGCCCGACGAAGGGGGTGAGGCCACGGGCGGCGCTCGCCTCGAGCCGCGAGTGCACCTGTTCGGTGCGCACCAGCTCGAAGACCTCGACCGGCTCCGGCATCCCCTTGACCGGCACCGGTCCCAGCGGCTTGACCTCGATGTAGCCTTCGGCCAGACGCAGCGTCTCCCGCGAGATCAGCGTGCTCCCGGGGCGGGCCAGCTGCTCCATGCGCGCGGCCAGGTGCGTGGTCTGCCCGATGGCCGAGTAGTCCATGTGGAGATCGCTGTCGATGGCCCGCACCACGACCTCGCCCGAGTTCAGCCCGATGCGGATCTGCACGTCCACGCCGCGGCCCCGGCGCAGCTCCTCGGCGTACCAGCCGACGGTCTGCTGCATGCGGAGGGCGGCGTGGCAGGCCCGCACCGCGTGGTCCTCGTGGGCGAGCGGCGCGCCGAAGAGCGCCATGATCCCGTCGCCCATCACCTGGTTGACCGTGCCCTCGTAGCGGTGGACCGCCTCCATCATCCGCTCGAGGACGGGATCGAGGAGCCGCCGCGCTTCCTCCGGATCCCGGTCGGCCAGGAGCTCCATGGAGCCCTTGAGGTCGGCGAAGAGAACGGTGACCTGCTTGCGCTCGCCCTCCAGCGCGTGGCGCGAGGTGAGGATCTTCTCCGCGAGGTGCTTCGGGGTGTAACCCTGGGGGGAGGCCCGCCGCTCGACCGGCTCCGGCGTCGCCGGGGAGCCGCAGGAACCGCAGAACCGCTTGTCCGGGAGGAGCTCCGCGCCACAGCTCGCGCAGGTCGTGACGAGGCGGCCGCCGCACTCCTCACAGAACCGCACGCCCTCACGGTTCTGCGACTGGCAGCGTGGACACTTCACTTCGGCCCTCCTAGCGGGTCGGAGCCCGAACAGGTTCCGGAGAGAGTAGCTCCTCCGGGTAGGGGGGTCAAGTGCTCGGCACTACAGGCGCTGCGCCTACTCGGTGAGCCCCGGGACAGACTCAGCGCGGCTCCTCGGGCCCCAGACGATAGCGTCGGACCTCGGCCTGCACATCGCGCACGACGTCGCCTTCGAGCTCGACCCGCACCTCGTGCCGCTCGACGTCCCAGTGGCGCACCGTGAAGAACCACGCGAAGACGCGCCGGGCTTCCGGCACGAGGCGGCGCCCGCGGTAGATCAGCGTGGTGCGACCTCCGCCGCGGAACTGGTCCTGTCGCTCCACCTCGGTGCCGCAGAAGCGCAGCACCTCCTCGCGGGTCGTCTTGCCCGGCGCGATCCGATCGAGCACCTCGCGGGCCAGGATGACTCCGGACTCCCGATCGCGGCCGCCGTGCCAGCCGCCGAGGTGCACGCGCGTCGCCATCACGTCGACCAGGCGCACGAGGCCGCGACCGAGGAGCGGGCCCATCGCCTGGCCCAGGGCGAAGAGCAGGATAGGGGCGGCCACGAGCATGACGGTCTGCACTCGGGAGAAATAGCCGAACTGCACGGCGAGCTGCTGTGGGGTGATGCCGTCGGAGCGATCGAGGAAGAGCGAGACCACCTCGGTGGACTCGAGCGTCTCGCTCAGGCGGCGGATCGACGTCGGCGGGTACACCTCGTCGATCTTCAGTCGGTCGGACTGCGGGAACTGCACCACCAGCTCGGCCGGCGCGTCGGCCAGACGCACGACGCGATCGCGGTGGGCGAGGTACATGGAAAAGAGCGGGCGATCTCTGACCTCGTGGAACCCGACCGCCACGCGGTAGTGGGTGCCGCGCACGAGGGTCTCGACCCAGCCCACCTTCTGCGGCTTGATGAGCCCCACGGTCTGGAGCGTCAGCTCGATGAGCCAACTTCGATCGGCGAGCCTCGGCGTCCACGGGATGCGGATGAACGTGGCGGGCGGGCTCAGGCCCAGCGCACCGGTCTGCACGAAGGTGACGAACGGCGCGCCCGGGCTCGGGGCCTCGGCGCTCCCCTCCTCGCCCAGATTGCGCGCCACGAGCCGCACCCGGCCCTCCGCGATCACGTCGAAGCCCTGGTCCGTCACGTAGCGGGCCAGCGCCGCGTCGGGCTTCTGCTCGGGCGCATCGTTCGAGACCTCGCCGGGCCAGAGCAGAAAGAGATCCTGGGCCACGTCCGCGGGCCGGCGGCTCGCGGGCAGCTGAAGGCTCCAGGCGACCACCACCGGCACCGGCCCCGGCCCTTCGCGGACCGTGGCCCGGATCATCAGCGGCCCGATGGTGAACGGCGGATCCGGCCGGGAGGCGACGAAGAGCTGGGCCCGCGCGGGAGCCGGAGCCAGGACGAGGGCGACGACCGCGAGAGACGAAGCAAGCCGGCGCATGGTCGACGCCCGATCATACCCGTCTCGCGCAGGCCAAGCCAGGCAGGACCAGCCCAGGCCCTCGACGTCGACGACACCCTGCTCAGCACGCGGCATCCGCTCTTTCGCTCCCCGCTCGAGGAACCCTGTGAGCTGCTCGCGAACCTGTTGCTTGCGAGCGGCCTCCTGCTGAAGTAACTGCCGCGACCGGCGCCCGGCGGGCCGTCCCGCCGTGTGATAGGCTCGCGGTCATGAACGCGACCGCGCTGCTCGCCGAGTTCGTCACGAAGAGCCGCCCGGAGGACTGTCCCAAGACGACGGTCGAGGCCGCGCGTCGCGCCATCCTGGACTGCCTGGGCGTCATGCTGGCCGGCTCGATCGAGCCGGCCGCGCGGATCCTCCAGCGGGTGGCCCAGGCGGAGGGCGGCAGCCCACTCTGCTCCGTGGTGGGCACGAAGCCGCGCACCGGCGCCGTGTGGGCCGCGCTCTGCAACGGCACCGCGGCTCATGCGCTCGACTTCGACGACACGAACTTCGCCCTGATGGGCCATCCCTCGGCGCCGGTGCTGGCGGCCGCGCTGGCCGCGGGCGAGCTGGCCCTGGCCGACGGGCGCGCGGTGCTCCACGCCTTCCTCCTGGGCTTCGAGGTCGAGACCACGCTCGCCGAGGTCATCAACCCGGCGCACTACGCGCACGGCTGGCACGCCACCTGTACGCTCGGCACCCTGGGCGCGACCGCGACCGCGGCGCGGCTGCTGGGACTCGACGCGGCGCAGACGCGCGCCGCCCTCGCGGTGGCCGCGTCGCAGTCCTCCGGACTGAAGGAGAACTTCGGCACGATGACCAAGCCCTTCCACGCCGGGCACGCGGCGCGGAGCGGGGTGCTGTCGGCGCTCATGGCTCGCGAGGGCTGGACCGCGTCGGAGCACGCCCTGGAGGGCCCGCAGGGCTTCTTCAACGTGCTGGGCGCGGGCCAGCAGACGCTCGAGCCGCTCGAAACGCTCGGCGCGCCCTGGAAGATCTTGACCACCGGTGTCGCGGTGAAGCCGTATCCCTCCTGCGCCTGCACGCACTCCATCATCGACTCCGTCCTCGAGCTGCGGCGGGTCCAGGGGATCCGACCGGAGGAGATCGAGAGGGTCACGGTCGGCGTGACCGCCGGGGTCCAGCGCATCCTGATCCACTCGCGTCCGCGGACGGGGCTTCAGGCCAAGTTCTCGGCCGAGTTCGTGGTGGCGGCCGCGCTCACCGACGGCCGCGTCGGCCTCGCCACCTTCCAGGACGAGCGCGCGCAGGACCCGGCCATCCAGCGCCTGATGGAGCGTGTCACGATGGTGGTGGATCCAGAGATTCCCGGCGATCGCGAGCGCCACATGTGGACGCGGCTCACGGTGCGCCTCAAGGACGGGCGCGACGCCATCATCGCCCCCCGGCCCGTGCCCGGCCATCCCGAGCATCCGCTGCCGCTCGAGGCGCTGCGGGCGAAGTTCAAGGAGTGCGCCGGCCTCGTGCTTCCCGCGGATCGGGTGGACTCGGTGGCCCAGATGGTCGAGACCCTCGATGCCTGCCCAGACCTCCGCAGCCTGACCGCGATCCTCGATCCCGGCTAGCTTATCGGAGGGGGTCTCGACGACCCCCTCCGAACCTCCCCCAGAGCAGGTTGGGCCGGCGAAGCCGGCGCTCGAACGGAGGCCACTCGTCCCCGCCCCTAGGGACCCGCGGCCGTCCCAAGCGGCCCCGGCGTGAGGCGGCGCAGCCACAGCATCGAGCCGCCGAAGACGAGGCTCGCGCCCACCACCAGCGCCGCGTTCACGCCCCGGCCCGGCGGCGAGCCCACCCACGCGGACAGGAGGACGGAGACCGTGTTGTTGGCGACGTGGCAGATCACCGCGGGGCGGACGCTGGCGGAACGCTCGACCACGAAACCCAGGTAGAGCCCGATTCCGGCCGCGAGGACGGAGTGCACGGCTTCGCCGTGTATCAGCCCGAAGGCGAGCGCGGTGACCAGGATGGCCGGCCCCGCGCGCCACGCTTCCCGCAGTCGCGCCAGCATGTAGCCGCGGAAGAACAGCTCCTCGCCGATCGGGGCGAGCACGCCGATGACGAGCACGGCGAGGAGCAGGCCCGCCGCCGAGGCGGAAGCCAGGGCACGGCCCACCCACTCGAGCGCCGGCCCGCGGCCGACGCCGAGCGCGATCACCAGGGATTCGAGCACCTGGCTCACGGCGAGCGTCCCGATGACCATCGCCCCGATCGCGCGCGGAGGCACACGACTCGGCGCGAGCCGCAAGCGGACACCGGGCGGGCGACCCGCGGCCAGGAGCGCGATCGCGATCAGCGCCGCCGACGAGGCGGGCACGCCCACGAGCAGGGTGGCGAGTCCGTCACGCTCGAGGTCCAGGCCGCCCGCACGCCACGTGAGCCAGGCGGTGACGGCCAGGAGCTGCAGCCCGAACACCGCCGCCACGGCGATCAGGTAGATGAGGAGGGTGGTCCAGATCGGTCGCACCGAGAGTCCCATCACCGCCCCGCTCACCCTGCCCTCTCCCTCGAGGGGAGAGGAGGACCTCAGCTCAGTGGTGGCAGGTGACGCACTCGAGGGGCGCGTTGCGCCGCACGCTCTCGCTGCCGGGCGGCTCAAGCACCGACCGGATCGGCGCGTCGGCCACGGTCTGCACCGCCTGGACTCCCTTGGCGTTGGCGGTGCGATGGCACTCCACGCACCAGCCCATGGTGAGCTTGGGCGGCTTGGTGGGAATCAAGGCCAGGTTCATCAGGTCGTTGACGATGCTCTGCCCGGTCTCCGCGTGCACGCGCTCCATGGCCTCGATCCGGCCGTGGCACGTCTGACACTGCACGCCGGCCTGCACGTGGGGCTTGTGAGGGAACTGGGCATGCTCGGGAACCTTGAAGACGCGGATCCAGGGAATCGGCTCCTTGCGCTCCCAGTAGCCGTGCAGCTTCTTGACCTCCGGATTGCCCTCGGCGGCCACGATCTTGTGGCAGCCCATGCAGCGCTCCACCGACGGCACCCCCGCCGCGCTGCTGCGGCGCGCGCCCGCGTGGCAGTACTGGCAGGCGATCTGAAAGGAGCCGGCGTGGATCACGTGGCTGAAGAAGATCGGCTGCACCGGACCCTGCCGCGTGGTCGCGATCGGGAGTACCTTCTTCGGGTCGTACGGCGGATCGGCCAGCGTTCTGACATACGCGATGGTCTCTCGGATCTGAACGTCCGACAGATAGGGCGTGAAGTTCGGCATCAGCGGCGACAGGCCGACCGCCTGGCCGCCGTTGGCGATCACGTTGTGCAGGAAGTGATCCGGCAGGGCGTTCAGGATCCGCCCTTCGGTCAGGTTCTGCGGCTTGATGGGCAGGTTCTGTCCGGCCAGGCCGTCGCCCTTGCCCTCCGCGCCGTGGCAGTTTGCGCAGTACACGCCGAAGGCCTGCTTGCCCCGGTCGAGGATCCGCGGATCGACACCGTCGCCGCCACGGCCTGCCGCGCCCTTCTGCCCCGGTCCGGGCGTGGTGGCGGACTTGGCGCTGGAGATGGGGAAGCCGATCAGGACGCCGATCAGGACGGCCGCGATAGCCGCACTACCGACGACGGCGGATCGAGCGATTGGCATGAGGTTCCGCTTGTCTCCCTGGGAAAATCCCACCGAATATACTCAAAATCCGGCCGGAAGCCTAGACAGAAAATGCGAGGACCCTCAGCGGCGCCGGTAGAGCGCCTGGAGCCACGGGGGCGCCGCGAACGTCGTCAGCATGACCACGACGACGAGCGCCGAGTAGAGATCCTGGGCGATGACGCCCGCCGCCAGCCCGGTCCCGGCGAAGATCAGGCCGACTTCACCACGGGGCACCATGCCGACCCCGACGGGCCAGCGCCGCACCCCCTTCTGATACACCGCGAGGCCCGCGGCGAGCTTCGAGGCGACCGCGAGCGTGCTGAGCAGCACCGCAATGCCGAACTGCGTGTTCTCGGCGAAGGGGTTGAGCATCGCGGGTTCGACTTTCATCCCGACCGTGACGAAGAAGACCGGCACGAGCAGGTCGGCGATGGGCTTGATGCGCTCCTCGATGTGGCTGCGCCGCTCGGTCGTGGCGAGGATCAACCCGGCCGCGAACGCTCCGATGATCGTGGCCAGGCCGATGCGTTCCGCGACGGAGGCCAGGGCCAGCGCGAACACGAGCGAGTAGACCACCAGGGTCCCCCGGGCCCGCAGCCGGCTGATCCAGCCGACGAGCCGCGGGGCCAGGCGAAGGCCGAGCCCGAGCGCGACCGCCAGGAAGACGACGGCCTTGCCGGTGAGGAGCGCGATGGCGCCGAACGAGACGCCGCCGGTCAGCGCAACCCCGGTCACGACGGCGAGGATGATCAGCCCGAGGATGTCGTCGACGACCGCCGCGCCGAGCGTCACGTTGGCGGCGGGGTCCTGGAGACGACCGAGGTCGGCGAGCACCCGCGCGGTGATGCCCACGCTGGTCGCGGTGAGGGTGGCCCCGACGAAGACCGCCAGGAGCGGGGGATGGCCGAACCAGTGCATGACGCCGAAGCCGGCCGCGAACGGCAGCACGACGCCCACGACCGCGACCAGCGTGGCCTGAGGCCCGGCTTTGAGCAATTCCTCGAGGTCGGACTCGAGGCCCACCTCGAAGAGCAGGATCAGCACCCCGAGCTCGGCCAGGGCGTGAATGACGTCGGACTCGTGAACGAGCCCGAGGACGCCGGGGCCAATGACGACCCCGGCCAGCAGCTCCCCGAGTACTGCGGTCTGGCCGATCCGCTCAATCCCCTCGCCCGCCACCTTGGCGGCGAGCCAGATGAGGACGAGCCCGAGCAGCAGCTCGCTCAAAACAAGAGCTTGAGGATGCCGATGATCACCAGTGCGACCAGCAGCATGGACAGGCTGACCACGAGGCCTTCATATCCCTTTTTTACCTTCATGGCTGTCCTCCGCGCAACGCGGGCGTGGTGTCGATAGGGCACGGGCCCCGGAACGGGGCCGCCAGACATCACCGCGTGCGGGAGGGACTAGCGGGGATCTTCGGAAGCGGGAGCCGGCTCGCGAGAGGCCCGAAACGACCAGATCATCAGGAGACGGCCGCGACGCTCCATCTGGCCGGTCCGCGCCCAACGATCCTCGACCTCGGCGGGTGCCTGCGACCACACGAGCGCAGCGCCGGGCACCGCGGGCAGGACGGCGACCCTCGCCGCCACGCGGGCGCGACCGATCTGAATGGTCTCGACGGAATCGGCCGGCTCGAACTGGAAGGCCCCCGGCATCATGGCGAGCGAGAGATCGAGCGTGACGTAGATGAGGATCGCCAGGAGGAACACCGGTCGACGCTTCACGCGACTCATTCTACCCGAACTGGTTCAGCCCCCGAGGTAGAGGCGCTTGACCTCGGGGTCCTCGAGCAGGGCCCGTCCCGTGCCCTCGAACCGGTTGCGCCCCAGCTCGAGCACGTAGCCCCGGTCCGCCACCGCGAGGGCCTTGGCCGCGTTCTGCTCCACGACCATCATGGTGTAGCCGGCGCGCCTCATCTCGACGAGCTTGTCGAAGATCAGGGAGACGAACTTCGGGGCCAGCCCGAGCGAGGGCTCGTCGAGCAGGATCAGCTTGGGGGTGGTCATCAGGGCCCGGGCGATGGCGACCATCTGCTGCTCCCCGCCCGACATGGTGCCCGCCTTCTGGCTCCGCCGCTCGGCCAGGATCGGGAACAGGGCGTGGACCCGCTCGAACGCTTCCCGCACGCGGCGCCCATCGCGCTCGATGTAGGCCCCCATCTCGAGGTTCTCCAGCACCGTCATCTGGGGAAAGACGATGCGCCCCTGCGGCACGTAGGCCAGGCCGCGATGGAGCACCTGATCCGGCCGGAGCCCGGCGATGTCCTGCCCGTCGAAGCGCACCCGGCCGCCGGTCGGGCGGAGGAAGCCCACGATGGTCTTGAACGCGGTGGACTTGCCGGCGCCGTTGGGACCGATCACGCTCACCATCTCCCCCGCGCGCACCTCGACCGTCACGTCGTGGAGGATCGACATCTTGCCGTAGCCCGCCGTGATGGACTCGGCGCGCAGCAGCACGGGACTCGTCTCCGCGGTCACGGCCGGCGCCGCGCGATATAGAGCACGTGGGGATACGGCAGGATGTCCACCATGAGGTGGCGGTGCACGTCGAAGCCCACCTCCTCCAGCAGCGCGTGCAACTCCTCGGTCCCCCAGTAGCGCACCGGCGTGGCGGGATCCATCACCTTGTCGAGCAGGTGGGTGAACCAGCGCTTGTAGGCCGGCTGGCGGTCCACGTCCTTGACGAGCAGCCGCCCGCCCTCCGGCAGGGTCTTGGCCACCTGCTCGAGCAGCGGCCGCACCGCGTCCTCCGGGATGTGGTGCACGATGTCGAGCATGTAGGCGGCGTCGTAGCGGGCTCCGCCGCGGAAGTCCAGCACGTTGCCGACCTCGTAGCGCACGTTGGCGAGGCCGAGTCGCCGCGCCGCGGCCCGGGCCATGCCGATGCGACGCTGGTTCAGGTCGAAGCCCTCCACCGTGAGGGCAGGATGAACGGTTGCGTAGTAGAGAGAGAAGAGGCCGAAGCCGCAGCCCAGGTCGAGCACGCGGCCTCTCGCGGGCAGGTACTGGCCGATCTCATCGAGGAAGCGCTGGCGCAGGATCCAGAAGCGGCCCCAGCAGTAGGCGCGCACGACCGGATCGTCGTACGCGCGGATGACGCTACGAACCGCTTCGCTTCGCATAGATCCGGTATCCCGCTCCGTCGACCGCCACCGTGTACGACGCGTCCAGCGTCCGCCGCAGCGCGGGGAATGCGTCGAGCCGACCATAGCCCGGAACGGGCCAGCTCTTCTCGAGGATCACCACCGCGGCCGGGCGGCCGGCCTCGAGGCTCGCCAGGAACTCCGCGCGGAGGGCCTCGATGCGGGGGTCGCCGACGTCGTGGAAGAAGTGAAAGTCGTAGATGAAGCGCGTCGGCTGCCTCAGCCCGAGCCGCAACAGCGCGTGGATGCCGCCGGTGGTGGTGTCCATCACCTGGACGGTGGCGCCGGGCGGGACGAGCGGGCCCAGGTCGCGCGTGATGGCCGCCACGCGACGCGCCTTCTCGGCGATCCAGGGCGCATCGAGCGCCTCCACGCCCTTGGCGCCGAGCACGACGACGAGAAGCGCCCAGACCGCGAGCGCGATGGGCCGGCGGGCTCCGGCGAGATCGAAGATGCGGGGCCAATCGGCCCGGCGCCACGACAGGACGGCGGCCGGAGCCAGCGCGCAGCAGAACAGCACGAGCGGGTAGAGCTGGTACTCCCATCCCTTCCCCTGGAGGACGAAGTGGGCCAGCCCGTACAGCGCTCCCGCCAGCGCGAGGCCCTTGTAGGCGGGCTGCCGCAGCGGCGGGGTGGCGAGCGCGAGCAATGCCAGGACCAGCAGCAGCAGGACGACCGGCCGGCCGAAGGCGTGGCCCTCGATCGCTTGCCACAGGGACGCGCGGCCGCTCCGGCTGTAGAGCGGGACGACATAGCCCGTGAAGACACCCAGGAAGGATCCCAGCCCGCCGCGCCAGGCCAGCCAGCCGAAGATGGCCCCCGGCACCAGCAGGCCGGCCGCGATCACGAGGCCGGCGGCGCGCCAGGCGGAAAGGGCGACCGACCGGTCGCGGGCCGCGACCGCGGCGCAGAGCGCCCAGTAGAGTGCGGCGTGGGGTTTGAGCGCCACGGCCGCCCCGAGCGCGAGCCCGCCCCAGAGCAACGCCCCGGAGGCGCCCTGCTCGGTGCCGCGCGCGACACCCCAGGCGCCGAGCAGGAGAAAGAGGCAGAGCAGGAAGTCCCGCTGGCCGGCGTGCCACGCGCCACCACTCAGATGGTAGAGCCCGAACAGCAGCGCCCCGGCCGCCGCGGACCAGCCGTCGCCCACGTGCCGGCAATACGCGCCGAGAAGGCCGCAGATGCCGACGAGCCAGCCCAGGTCGAAGAGCCGCCACGACAGGTCGCCGGGGCCGCCGAGCCGCAACACGGCCAGGTGCAGGAGGTAGACCCCCGGCAGGTTCATGTCGAAGGCGTCGCGGTAGGGCACGGCGCCCTGGTCGATCAGCCAGGCGATGTAGTGCATCAGGGGCGCGTCGTGGATGACCGGCCAGCCACGCGAGCCCCACACCAGGTACGCGAGCAGCGCGACGCTAGCGGCCGAAATAAGCCTCAATGACCCGCTCGTCGGCCTGGATGACGCCGGGCGCCCCCTCGGCCAGCTTCTCGCCGTGATCGAGCACGAACACGGTCTCGCAGAGCCCCATGACCACCTTCATGTCGTGCTCGATCAGCAGCACCGTCTTGCCCTGGTCCCGCAGCCCCCGGACCGCGTCCAGCAGCTCGTTGAGCAGCGTGCGGTTGACGCCCGCGGCGGGCTCGTCGAGCAGGATCATCTCGGGATCGGTCATGAGGACGCGGATGAACTCGACCAGCTTCTGCTGGCCGTAGGAGAGGTTGCCCGCGAACTCGCCGGCGAGGCGCTCGAGCTTCACGAGGGCCAGGAGCTCACGCGCCCGCCGCAGCGCGGCCGGGTAGTCCGTAGTGGTGACGACCAGCAGGTTCTCGAGCGCGCTCAGCTCGGGAAAGACCCGGATCACCTGGAAGGTGCGCCCGAGGCCCAGGTGGAAGATCTGGTGGGGCTTCAGGCCCTCGACGCGCCGGCCCTTGAACCAGATCTCACCCTCGTCGCACTGGTCCACGCCCGTGATGGAGTTGAAGAGGGTGGTCTTGCCCGAGCCGTTGGGGCCGATCAGGCCATAGATCCGCCCGGGCTCCAGGGCCAGCGACACCCCGTTGACCGCGGCGACACCGCCGAAGCGCTTGACCACGCCGCGGACTTCGAGAATGGGGGGCACGGCGCTAGATCGTCCGCGGCAGGTTGTACTTCTGCTGGAGCACGCCCAGGATCCCGCGCGGCATCATGAGGACCACCGCCACGATGATGGCGCCGAAGAGCAGCTGGTGCAGGTAGATGAACCGGGCCCACACCAGCTCCTGGAAGGTGAAGAGGACGACCGCGCCCAGGACGGGGCCCCAGATCGTCCCCTTGCCGCCGAAGAGCGCCATGACGATCATGGTGATCGTGGTGATCAGGGGAAAGACCGAGAGGGGCTCGATGTAGCCCTGGTCGCGGGCGGCCAGGCCGCCCACGATGCCGGGCCCCACCGCGGAGAGGAGGAACGCGTAGAGCTTGTGCCGGAAGGTGTCGATCCCCATCGCCTCGGCGGCGACCTCGTCCTCCCGGATCGTCATGAGGCGCAGGCCGAACCGCGAGGTGATGATCAGGTAGGTGAGCCCGGTCACCGCGATCGCCACCAGCCCCATCGCGTAGTAGATCGGCACGCTGGCGTGCAGCGTGGGCAGGGACAGGCCGTTGCCGCCGCCGGTGAGACCCTCGTAGTAGGAGACGATCACGCGCAGGACCTCGTTGAGCCCGAGCATGGCGATGGCGAAGTAGGGCCCCTTCAGCCGGAGGCAGGGCCAGCCGATCACGAGCGCCAGCACCATGGCCATGACCCCGCCGGCCAGGCACGCCACCGGCCACGCCCAGCCGAGCTTACCGATCAGGATCCCGGCGCTGTAGGCGCCCATGCCGAAGAAGGCCACGTGCCCGAAGGAGACGTAGCCGGTGAGCCCCGAGATCAGGTTCCAGGATTGGGCCAGGGCGATCCACATGAAGAGCTGCAGCATGGTGCGGACCCCGTAGCCGGTCCCCTGCGTCGGGTAAAGGGCGAGGGCGACCAGCGCCAGCGCGAGGCCGACGAGAAACGCGCGCTTCACGAGGCGCGCCCCTTGAGCAGACCGGTGGGCCGCACCAGCAGCACGAGGACGAGCAGGATGTAGGCCACCGCCTCGTTGACCTGCGTGGTGAGGAACAGCGACGAGAGCTGCTCGACGAGGCCCAGGAGCAGGCCGCCCAGGAGCGCGCCCGGGTAGTTGCCGGCGCCGCCCAGCACGATCACCAGGAACGACTTGAACGTATAGACCTGTCCCATCTCGGGCTGGATGGCGACCATCACCGCGACGAGCGAGCCGCCCGCGGCGGCCAGCGCGGAGGCGACGCCGAAGGCGAGCATGTGGATCCGCTGCACGTTGATGCCGCACACCTGGGCCACCTCCCGGCTCTGCGACACCGCCCGGAGGGCCTTGCCCAGGCGGGTCTTCTGGAGGAACCAGAAGGCGCCGGCGGTGATCAGGATCGCGACGACGCAAGCGATGACGCGGGACTTGGAGAAGGCGAAGGGCCCGAGGATGAACGACCCGGTCAGGTACTCGACCGACCGCAGATCGGAGGTGAACATCAGCTGGGCCAGGTTGACGATGGCGATCGACACCCCGAACGTGAGCAGCAGAGAGGACAGCTCCGGCGCGTCCACCACCCGCCGGACCAGCAGCCGCTGCAGAACGGCGCCCACCACGAACAACACCGGCATGGACACCAGGAGCGAGAGGTACGGACTCAGGCCCAGCCAGTGAAAGAGCCAGAACGTGGTGTAGGCCCCCAGCATCAGCATCGGGCCATGGGCGACGTTGAGCACGCGCATCACGCCGAAGATGAGCCCGAGCCCGAGGGCCACCATCGCGTAGAGCGATCCGGCCAGGAGGCCGGAGATGACGACCTGGCCGACCATGGCCGGGGTGATGGCGGGCGTCATGCGGCCTCGTGAGCTGGAGGGGGCCAGACGAGCCGGCGCCCGCCGGAGGTCCGGCGGGCGCCCGGGCCGATGCGGATCAAGCGTTCATGCGGTCAGCGCTGGCTCCAGGGCGGCGTCGGGAAGCGCGCCTTGCCGCCGGCCAGATCGTCCGGCCACACCGTGACCTTCTTGCCGTCCTGCCACTGGAACATGACCATCTTGTGGGCGACCTGGAAGCCATCGGGCTCCACCTTGTAGTCGCCGAAGAACGTCTTCATCTCGAGCTTCAGGAGCTGCTCCCGCACCTTGTCCGAGTCGAGCGTCCCGGCGCGCCGGACACCCTCGGCGTAGATCACGCACCCGGCGTAACCCGCCGCGGAATGGTAGACCGGCTCACGATTGAACTTCTTCTGATAGGACTCCACGAACTCCTTCTGGCCGGGATACGGCAGGGTCGCCTCCCACTGGGTGGCGCCGTAGACGTACTCGGCATTCTGCTTGAGCAGGTCGTAGAACTTCGGGAGGTCGCCGCCCACCGTCACCCCGTACATCTTCGCGTTGACGTTCAGCTCCTTCATCTGGCGGGTGATGGCGACGGCGTCGTCGAAGTAGGTCGAGGCGGCGATCACGTCGGGGTTCGCGGCCTTGACCTTGGTCAGCAGCGCCGAGAAGTCGGTGTTGCCCTTCGGATAGGCCTCCTGGAAGACCACCTGCATCCCCTTCTTCTTGGCCAGCTCGACGACGCCGGTGGCCGACGCCTTGGTGAACAGCGTGTCCTCGTTGAGGACGGCCACCGTCTTGAGGCCGCGCTTGGCCGCCATGTCGACGAGCCCTTCCAGGTATCCCTCGGCGGGGGAGATGACCATGAAGATGTACTTCCGCCCTTTCTTGAAGATCGAGGTGGTGGCGGCCAGCGGCGAGACCATGACCTTCTGGTACTTCTCGCTGACGTTCGCGACCGCTTCCGTGATCGGGGAGGAGTACGGCCCCATCACCGCTTCCACCTTGTCCTCGGTGATCAGCTTCTCGTACAGCCGCACACCGGTGGCGGGAGTGGACTGGTCGTCGTAGAAGACGAACTCGACCTTGCGTCCCAGCAGCCCTCCCTTGGCGTTCACGTGGTCCGCGCACAGCTCGTACCCTTCCTTCTGGTAGGTGCCGGGCTGGGCATAGGTTCCGGTGAGGGAGAGCGACGCGCCGATCTTGATCGGCGTCTGTGCAGACACCGGCAGCGACGCGAGCACGACGCCGGTGAGGGCGAGCGCGGCCGGAGCCAGGCGTTTCCAGGACGTCATCGTCATGCGATTCCTCCTCGGGAACAGTATGGAGCGGATAGCGGCGTGGCCGGAATTGGCCTTTGTTCTAGCAAACATGCCTCGGGGTGTCAAGGTTCCAGGGGGCGAAGCCGCTTGACGCCAGCCGGAGGAGCGTCAATCATGTCATGCCCTCTCATGGCCAAGGATCTGCGCGCGGTGCACCACCCGGACAAGCGCCACGTGGAGATGCCCTACGCCCCGGCGATCCTGGTGCGGCGGGGCAGCCTGCTGTTCCTCTCGGGCCTCACCGCGGCCCCGGTGTACCACAGCCACCCGCATCGCGAGGAGGAGTTCGACCTGCCACCCCGCATGCGGGATCAAGCCGTGCTCGTCATGGAGAACCTCAAGACCACGCTGGCCGCGGCCGGCTGCGCGCTGTCCGACGTGGTGTCGGCCACGCGCTACCTCACCGACGTCGCCGAGCAGGACGACCTCAACGCGGTCTGGGCCTCCTACCTGGGCGCCCACCGACCGACGACGACCACGGTGGAGGTCTCGCGCCTCGCCACCCACGCCAACTGCAAGATCGAGATCAGCGTCGTCGCGCTCGCCGATGACGCAGCTACACGGAGCGTCCGCCGCAGTGGCTTGGCGAGGCGCACTGGCAGGGCGAGGCGCAGCCGCAAGGCGAGCCGAAAGTCAGCACGACAGAAATGAGCACCCCCCTCGGCTTCATCGGCCTCGGCGCGATGGGCGCCCGGATGGCCCGGCGCCTGGTCGACGCCCGCTACGCGCTCCACGGCTACAATCGAACCGCGGCCAAGGCCGCGGAGCTGGTGCGAGCCGGCATGACGCTCGCCGCCTCGCCACGGGAGGTGGCCGAGCGCGCCGAGGCCGTCTTCACCATGGTCACCGACGACGCCGCGCTCGAGGCGGTGACGCGCGGGCCTCAGGGCATCCTGGCCGGGCTGCGTCCCGGCGGCATCCTGATCGAGATGAGCACGGTGAGCCCGGCCTCGATCCACCGTCTCGCGGCCGACGTGGCGGCGCGTGGGGGCGCGCTGCTCGACGCGCCGGTGTCCGGCAGCCCGGCCACACTCGAGGCGGGCCAGCTCTCGTTCATGGTCGGGGGCGACCCGGCGGTGCTCGACCGCGCCCGTCCCTTCCTCCTCGCCATCGGCCCCACCATCACCCACGTCGGCCCTGCCGGACTCGCCAAGAGCATGAAGATCGCGGTCAATCAGGGCCTCGCCGTCCAGATGCTCGCGTTCTCGGAGGCGGTTCTGCTGGCCGAAAAGGCCGGCATCGACCGCGAGCGCGCGGTGGAAGTGCTGCTCAAGAGCGTAGTGGCCTCGCCGATGGTCAAGTACCGCGGCCCCTTCGTGCTGGGCATGCCCGCCGAGGCGTGGTTCGACGTGGACATGATCCAGAAGGACCTGCGCCTGGCGCTCGACATGGCGCGCGCCTCGGGCGTCACCATGCCCACCGTCTCCCTCACCCACGAGCTCCTCACCGCCGCCCGCAGCCTCGGCCTCGCCAAATACGACTTCGCCATCGTCTTCGACGTGATCGCCCGCCTCAGCGGCCTCCCCCCCAGCAAGAAAACCCCAGTGTAAGCGCCAGGGCGGGTCGCGCCGAAGCCCGAGCCGCGGGCCACCAGGACACCGGGGGCCGAGACAGATAGGGGAGCGACGCGATGAGCGCCACCGCGCGAGCGCGGCTCAGAGCACCCCCGCCCGCCGCGCGCGCTCGGCGATCTTGCGGGCTCGCGTCAGGTGCGGCATGTCCATCATCTGCCCCTTCCACGCGAAGGCCCCGGCGCCGCGCCGCGCCTGCTCCTCGAAGGCGGCGATCAGGGCGACCGCCTCCTCCGCGTCCTCCTTGGACGGCGTGAACTCCGCGTTGATGACCTCGATCTGCCCGGGATGGATGGAGATCTTGCCGCTGAAGCCCATGGCCACCCCTTCCCGGCATTCGCGGCGAAGACCCTCCAGATCCGGGATGTCGGTGTAGACGGTATCGAGCGCCTCCACGCCCGCCGCCGCGGCGGCCACCGCGCACATGACCCGCGCGTAGCGCGGGATGTCGAGATAGCGGCCCGCCTCGTCGCGCGTGCGGGGCAGGCCCATGGCCGCCGACAGGTCCTCGATGCCCCAGGACAGGGCCACGACGCGCGGGCTGGCCGCGGCGATCTCCTTGATGTTCAGCAGCCCCTCCGGCGTCTCGGTGGCGATCAGGACCAGGCGGGTGGAACCGAAGGGCACCCCGTGGCGCTGCTCAAGCCCGTCCAGCATGGCCACGACCCGGCGGACGTCCTCGGCGCGGCGCGGCTTCGGCACCACGTAGCCGTCGGGACGACCGGCGATCGTCTCCGCGAGGTCGGCCTCCGCATAGTCGGTGAAAACGGGATTCATCCGCACCCAGCGCTCGCGCCCCCCGAAGTCGAGCGTCTCGAGCCATCGCCGCACGATCGGCCGGGTGGCCGCCTTGAGAGCAGGGGTCACCGCGTCCTCCAGGTCCAGGATCAGGCCGTCCGCGGGCAGGGTGAGCGCCTTCGCGACCATCTTCTCGTTGCCGCCCGGCACGAAGTGCAGCGACCGGCGCATGCGCGCGTCTCAGGCCGAGCGGCGTCGCATCATGGCGGCGCGGCGGCAGCGCATCACCACCTCGCCGTGCTGGTTGCGGGCGCGGTGCTCGAAGATCACGACGCCCCACTGCGGCCGCGACTTCGACTCCCGCTTCTCCACGACCTCCGTCTCGGAGTAGATCGTGTCGCCGTGGAACACCGGCTTGGGGAACTCCACCTTCTCGAAGCCCAGGTTGCCGACGGTGGTGCCGAGCGTGGTCTCGCCGACGCTCAGCCCCACCGCGATACCGAGGGTGAGCAGGCTGTTCACGAGCGGCTTGCCGAACTCGGCCTTCTGGGCCGCGTGGAAGTCGATGTGCAGCGGCTGCGGGTTCATGGTGAGGCAGGTGAAGAACACGTTGTCCGACTCGGTGATGGTGCGCCCGGGCTGGTGCTGGAACGTCTGGCCCGGCTCGAGCTCCTCGAACAGCTTACCGGCCATCGACGGCCTCCTTCTCTGGCTGGGCGGCCGAGCGGGCCCGCGAGACCTAGCAGGCTGCTGAAAAAGGCCCATCTGCTTCGTTGGCGCCCTCGGCCGCACGCTCAACGTACAGAGAGTACGCCTCGCGCGCGGCCGTCGGGCGCCGCCTCGCATCTGGACCTTTTTGAGCAGCCTGCGAGCTGTTCCGCACCCTGCTAGCAGACCGGACGGCGGAGCACGACCGGGTCGATCCGTCGCGACACCCACTGGCCGTCGCTCGAGCTGCCGAGCAGCTTTCCCCGCTCGGCGATGACCTTGCCGCGGAGGAGGGTCATGACCGGCCAGCCCGACACCGCCCAGCCCTCCCAGGGGCTGTAGTCGGTCACGTGAAAGTCGTCCCTGCTGAGCGTCTTGCGAATCGTGGGATCGATCAGCACCAGATCGGCGTCGCTCCCGGGGGCGATGACGCCCTTCTTCGGGTAGAGACCCAGGATCCGCGCGGCATTGGTGGCGGTGACGTCGGCGAAGCGCGTGAGCGACATGCCCCGCTTGACCACGCCCTCGCTGTAGCCGATGCCGATGCGCGCCTCGGCACCCACGTTGCCGCCGGTGACGTTCTCGATGGTACGGCCCTTGAGCTTGAGGGCCAGGCTCGTGGGGTATTCGTCGGTGGCGAGCGTCGAGAGCCCGTCGCGCACGAGGCCGTCCCAGAGCGCCTGCTGATCCTCCGGGAACTTGAGCGAGGGATAGGTGTGGGAGCAGAAGCCCCGCGGCGTCTTGTAGTAGTCGGCGTTGAAGCAGGCGTACTGGTGCAGGGTCTCCCCGTAGACCGGCAACCCCTGCGCGCGCGCTTCCGCCACCGTCTCCACGCCCTCGCGCGCGGAGACGTGCACGAAGTACACGCCCGCGCCGCTCGCCTTGGCCAGCGCGACGGTCCGACGGAACGCGAGCTGCTCCGACAGCTTCGTGTGCACCAGATGGAGGTTGCTCCCATCCATCCGTCCTTCCTCGCGGAAGCGTTCGTAGTTGAACTGGACGAGATCCTCGTCCTCGCCGTGCACGACCATGATGCCGCCCGCCTTTGCCACCTTCTCCATCGCGAAGTGGATGCGCCCGAAGTCGATGCGGTTGCCGGCCCGCTTGGGATGAGGCGGCAGCACGTTGGTGGTGAAAACCTTGAAGCTCGGGTGACCGGCCTGGATCGCCTCCGGCAGCTGGTCGAACACGCGGAGGGGCAGCGGCCCTGCCAGCGTGAGGTGGAAGGCGTAGTCGACGTAGGAGTTCCCCTTCCACCGACTCGCGCGCTGCTCGATCACCGGCTGGACATCGCTGCCCGGCCGCAGGTAGGCGAAGTCGATATGGGTGGTGGTTCCTCCGCACGCCATCCCCCGGGTGTCGTCCTCGGGACCCAGCGTGACCGCGGGCTCCTCTGGATGCGACATGATCCCGTGGGCCAGATGCGCGTGGGGCTCGACGCCGCCGGGTGAGACGATCTGGTTGGTCGCGTCGATGACCCGGGCCCCGTCGGCGGCCAGCGTGCCGGGCGCCGCCACCACCGCGATCTGCTCGCCCCGCACGCCCACGTCCCAGAGACCGACACCCTGCGGCGTGATGACCTGCCCGTTGCGGATCAGGAGATCGAGCACGGTCGGAGCCTAGCCCAGGTCACGCGTGCCGTCAACGATTGCGCGCGCGATGCGACCGGGTTCGCCCGTCACATCCCCAGGTAGGCGCGCTGGACGTGGGGGTTGTCGAGCAGATCACGTCCGGGCCCCGACAGCACGACCCGGCCGTTCTCGAGCACGTAGCCGCGCGCGGCCAGGGCCAGCGCCTGGCGCGTGTTCTGCTCGACCAGCAACACGGTGGTGCCCGCGCGGTTGATCTCCCCGATGATCCGGAAGATCTCCTGCACGATCCGGGGCGCGAGCCCGAGCGACGGCTCGTCCAGCATCAGGAGCCGGGGCCGGCCCATCAGCGCGCGACCGATGGCCAGCATCTGCTGCTGGCCGCCCGACATCGTGCCGGCGGGCTGGCGCCGACGCTCGGCCAGGATCGGGAACAGGCCGAGCACGCGCTCGAGGCTCTCGCGCCGGTGAGCGCGGGCCGCCCGCGGGTAGGATCCGAGCTCGAGGTTCTCGAGCACGGTGAGGCCCGGGAAGATCTTGCGGCCCTCCGGCACCTGGACGACCCCGTGCTCCACGACCGCGTGGCTCGGTAGCCGATCGAGGCGGGCGTCATCGAGCACGATCTCCCCCGCCCGCGGACGCAGCAGGCCCGAGATCGCGCGCAACATCGTGGTCTTGCCGGCCCCGTTGGCGCCGACCACCGAGAGAATCTCCCCGGGCTCGATGACGAGATCGACGCCGGTGAGCGCGGGAAGATCGCCGTAGGCCACGTCCACGCCGCGAAGCGCGAGCAGGCTCATGGGGGCGGCGAGCCTAGCATCCGCTCCGGAGCGTGTCAATTCGACGGGTCTGGGAGCGTGCGGTTGCGACGGGCTGGGAGTGTGCGGTTGCGACCCGGCGGCGGTGTAGAATCGGCGCGATTCCATGCCCGATCGCCCGCGCCTCGACCTGCTCATCAAGAACGTGCGGGTGGTGCGCCCCCATCTCGACGCGGTCGAGACCCGGGACGTCGCCGTCAAGGACGGACGGTTCGTCCGCGTGGAGCCCGACATCCCGGCCGGCCTCGCCCGCGAGATCCACGACGCGCGCGGCCAGCTCGGCTTCCCCGGCGTGGTGGACGCCCACACGCACGTGGGCATCTACGCGCCCCTCCGCGATGACGCGGTCACCGAGAGTCAGGCCGCGGTCACCGGCGGCGTGACCACCGTGCTCACCTACTTTCGCACCGGTCAGTACTACCTCAACCGGGGCGGGCCGTATGCCGCCTTCTACCCCGAGGTGCTCGCGGCCTCCCGCGATCGATACTGGTGCGACTACGCATATCACCTGGCCCCGATCGAGGCCTCCCACGTGGACGAGATGGAGTGGCTCGCCACGCAGCAGGGTGTGCCCTCGTTCAAGATCTTCATGTTCTACGGCGGCCACGGCCTCCACGGCCGGGCCGACCGGGCCGCGCAGGGCCGCTTCCTGATGGTGGGCGAGGACGAGAGCTACGACTTCGCCCACTTCGAGTTCATCATGCGCGCGGCGGCCCGCATCCGGCAGGCCCACCCGCGCTTGGCCCCCCACGTCAGCGTGAGTCTGCACTGCGAGACCGCCGACATCCTCAACGCCTACACGCAACGAGTGGCCCGCGACGGCTCGCTCGCGGGCCTGCGCGCCTACAGCGCCGCGCGGCCGCCGCACGCGGAAGGGCTCGCGGTCTGGATCGCCGGCTATCTCGCCCACGAGACGGCCTGTCCCGGCATCAACCTGTTGCACCTCTCCTCGCGCAAGGCGGTGGAAGCGGCGCTGGCCCTGCCGCGGGTGTTCCCGCATCTGGACGTGCGCCGCGAGGTCACGGTGGGGCATCTCCTGCTCGACTGTGAATCGCCCACCGGCGTGCTCGCCAAGGTGAACCCGCCGATCCGGCCGCGCGAGGACGTCGAGTTCCTCTGGCAGGCGCTGCTCGAGCGGAAGCTCGACTGGGTGGTGAGCGACCACGCCTGCTGCGCCCGCGAGATGAAGGTGGCCGCCGAGCGCCCCGACGACATCTGGCTGGCGCGCTCCGGTTTCGGCGGTACCGAGTACCTCCTGGCCGGTGTCGTCAGCGAGGGCAGCCGGCGCGGGATGGCATACTCGCACATGGCGGAGGTGCTCGCCTGGAACCCCGCGCAGCGCTTCGGCCTCCTCAACAAGGGAGACATCGCCCCCGGCTATGACGCCGACCTGGCCCTGCTCGACCCCACGCGGCGCTTCACGGTCCGCGCCGCCGATTCCCCGTCCGGCCAGGGTTATACGCCCTTCGAGGGCCTGGAGCTGAGCGGCCGAGTCACCGCCACATTCTTGCGGGGCGCGCTTGTCTACGATGGCCAGCGCGTCGTGGGGCCGCCGCGGGGCCGCTACCTTCATCGCCCGGGCTAATCCACAGCTATCCACAGGATTTCCAGTATCCCCAGGCTACCCACATGTTGGGGATAAGCCCCCCGGGTGCCCCAACTTGTGGGGGTCATATCGGGAACCTCCGAGGCCGAAAAGGTGCGTGTTGACAAGGGTTTAAGTATCGACTAGAGTAGCGGAGTTTCCCTCACTGCAGCGACCGTCCCCATGGAGGCGGAGCGGCCGATGATCACGGTTCCTGCGCACCGCGTGAAGCAGTTCGGGGTCGAATTCTTCCAGGCGTCGTTCTCCGCCAAGGATATCGACCGGCTCGTCAAGTTCGAAGTGCTGGGCTACGGGAGCGAAAGCAACCCGCCCGTCAAGGGCAAGCAGCGCGCGAATCGGGCGCGCGTGAACTGGGAAGCGCTCGAGAAGCGGATCGGCGAGAGCGAGGTCGCTTACCAGCGCCCGGTGATCCGCCGCAAGATCGACGAGCTGGTCAACTACTACCGCGACTGCAAGGACGCGGGCACCCTGCCCGCGATCCCGGGCGCGGTCATCATCACCTCCGAGAAGCGGTTCACCTTCACCCCGATGGCGAGCCAGCACGATCTCGGGCTGCTCCAGATTCCGGAGGAGCACGGAGTGCTACGGGTGCTGGACGGGCAGCACCGCCTCCTCGCCCTGCACGCCCTCACGCAGGCGGGGGAGAACCTCGGCATCGAAGTCCCGGCGGTGCTCTTCGATCGGCTCGACGCGCGCCAGATCGTGGAGCTGTTCGTCACGATCAACGCCAAGCACACGCGGCTCAACCCCTCGCATATCGTGAGCCTGGCCGGTCGCAAGCTCTACCCCGATCCCAACCAGGCGCTGGCCCACGACGTGATCCGCTCGCTCAACGAGGACGAGACCTCGCCGCTCGCGGGCGACATCAAGATGCTCGGGACCGGGCGCGGGCGCGTCTCCCAGGCCCCGCTGGCCGAGGAGATCGTCGACTTCCTGGAAGCGGTCGAGAAGATCGGCGGCGGGGCCCGCATGAACGAGGTGCGCCAGCACGCCAAGCGCTTCTTCCTGAACTACGTGAAGGCGATCGCGGGCGTGTTCCCCACCGCGTGGGCCGGGCGCAAATACTCGATCAAGACCGGCGCCGCCCTGCGCGCCTTCATCCGGGTGGCCCCCGACGTGATGGCGCGCGCCCGCGAGCTGAAGCGCGACGCCTTCGACTTCCACGCCATCCGCGAGGCGGTGAGGCCCTGGGGCGACCGCCTCAAGGACCGCCGCTTCGACACCGAGGGCGAGTGGAAGAACAAGCTACAGGGCGGCACCCGCGGCACCGTCGAGGCCCTCACGCGCGAGCTGCGCGAAGCGCTGCGAAGCTAGCGGTCCGAGAGCACCGGCACGAGCGTCCGCGGCTCCACCACGAGCGTCTGCGGACTGGGGGAGCGCGGGGCCCGTTTTGCGAGCCGCAGCCGAAGGCGAGGCGAGCGGATCCGACGAGTCGGGCCCCCGCAGATGAAGAGCAGCTAAGGTGTTAGAGCAAAGTTCGCGGCGAGAATTTCGAAGGTCTTTCTCCCCGCGGGTAGCTGCGCGGTCACGTGGTCGCCGACCTTCTTGCCGATCAGGGTGCGGGCCAGCGGGGACATGATCGAGATGAGCCCGCGCTTCGGATCGGCCTCATCCGACCCCACGATCTGGTAGATCAGCTCCTTCCCGTCCTCGTCTTCCACCTTCACGGTGGAGCCGAAGGTGACGCGATCGCCCGCGGTCGGCGGATCGATCACTTCGGCGGTGCCGACCTTGCTCTCCAGATCGGTGATGCGCGCCTCGATGAAGCCCTGGCGCTCCCGCGCCGCATGATATTCCGCGTTCTCGCTGAGGTCGCCGTGGGCTCGCGCCTCCGCGATCGCGCGTACGATGGCGGGGCGCTCCTTCTTGAGCCGCTCCACCTCCTCGCGGAGCCGGTCGTAGCCGGTGCGCGTCATCGGCGTGCGCTGAATGCTCATGGGGCGATGATCTCGTCGCTCCGTTTCACCTCGGCCAGAAAGCCGTTCAGGCTGGCCAGGTGCGTGCGGTGATGGGCCGCCTCGCGCGTCGTGGTGTCACAGCACATCTGGGCCATGAAGCCGGAGCCGATCACCCGCTCGACGCCCCGGGGCCGGACGACCTTGCCGATCGGCGCGAAGTATTCCGGCTGGGCATCGATGATCAGCAGCGCGGCTTTGTCCATCGCGGGGCGGGACCGAGCGGTCAGCGAGTCATGGTGGCGGGCTGGCCGCCGACTTCGACCTTGGCCGACGCGAGCCGGCCGCGGAGCCAGTTGTCCCACGCCAGCGCGCGCTTCTGCTCGAGCGCCTGCTTCTCCAGCTCGGCGCGCTCCCGGTCGAAGCCGTCGGCGGCGGCGGGTTGGCGCTCCAGCGTCTTGACCACATAGACGCCGCCTTCGGCGCGCACCGGCTCCGCGACCTGGCCCGCCGGGGTCTGCAGGGCGGCCAGGAGCACGGCGCCGGGCAGGCTGGCCCGCTCCTTGGGCGGGTCCGCGCGCGAGAAGAGGGGGATGCTGCCCGTGGTGAAGCCGTCGCCCTTCGCGACCGCCTCGAAGTCTCCGCCCTTACCGAGGGCGGCGATCAGGGTCTTGGCCTTGTCCGTCACCTGTTGCTCGGCGCGCTCGCGCTTGATCGCATCCACCACGCGGTCCCGGATCTCCGCCACCGGCGGCACTCCGGCCGGGATCTGCTGCAGCACCCTGACGATCGCGTAGCCGACCGGCGTCTTGAGGGGAGCCGAGAGCCCGCCGACCGCGAGCCCGAAGATCGCCTCCTCGAGCTGGGGATCGCGGCCCGCCTCGGCGAGCGCGTCGCCCCGACCGAAGGTGATCTCGCGCGGCTCGACCCCGAGACGCGTGGCTTCCGCGGCGAAATCCTTCGCGCCCAGCAGGGCGGTCTTCACCTCGTCGGCCTTGGCGGCGGCCGCCCGCTCGCTTTTCTGCGCGACGAGCGCCTCCTTGATCTTGGGCGCCACGTCCTTGAGCGGCGTCTTGCCGCCCTCGCGCACCTCGAGGGCCCGGATCGCGTGATAGCCGAAGGGCGTCCGCACCGGCGCCGAGATCTCGCCCATCTTGAGGGCGAAGGCGGCCTGCTCGAAGGGCGCCACCAGCTCGCCGGGACCCACGAGCCCGAGCTCGCCGCCCTGCGCCGCGCTCGCCTTGTCCTCCGAGATCTCGCGCGCGAGCTTTGCGAAGTCCTCGCCGGCCCGCGCGCGCTTGATGACCTCCTCGATCTTGGCGCGGGCCGCGTTCTCCGCCTCGCTGCCGCCCACCGGCGGCACCCGCACCAGCACGTGCGCGACGCGCAGCCGCTTCGGCTCCTCGAACTCGGCGCCGTGCTCCTTGTAGTAGGCCTCGATGTCGGCGTCCGACACGCTCTGGGCAACCTTGGGCCAGCTCACCATCACGTACTGCAGGCGGCGCCGCTCCGGCTGGCTCCACTGCGCCGGGTGCGCCTTCACGTAGGGCTCGAGGTCCCCGTCCGCCACCTGCACCGTGGCTATGATCGGCTTCACGTCGGCGTAGGCCCACGCCGCCCGCACACGCTCGTGACGCTGGCTGTAGGCCTGCCGCACCTCCTCCTCCGAGACCTTCACGCCCTGCTTGATCAGCCCCTCCATCTTGCGGCGGACGAGCTGGCGGCGCACCTCGGTCTCGAACTCCCCCGGATCCAGGCGGATCTGGCGGAGCACTTTCAGATACTGGTCGCGGGAGAAGCGCCCGTTCTCCTGGAACTCGCCGATCTGCTGGATGGTGGAGCGTAGCTCTTCGTCGCTGACCCACACGCCTTCCTGCCCCGCGCCCTGGACGACGAGGGTCTCCGTCACCAACTCGTTGATTACCTGCTGGGAGAGCCCCAGCCGCTCGGCCAGCTCGGGGGTGAGCCGCTGGCGGGACATGCGCTCGTACGCCGCGACGATGTTGGACTGGGCCCGCCGGAAGCGCTCCTGGGGGATCTCCTCGCCGTTCACCACCGCCACCGCGCTGCTCTTGCCGTTCCCGAACGGCCCGGTCCCGAAGTACAGGAACACGCCGGAGGTGAGGATGAAGACGACGACGACGATCAGGAGCAGGACCTTCAGGCTCCTGGCATATTCGCGCATCACGCTGATCACTGCCGGGTCCTCCTAGAGAAACCGCCCGGTCGACACGGTCAAGGTCCTAGCCTACCACAGGGCGGCCCGCGCCCCCGCCGGCCTCAGACGGGCAGCAGGCGCTGGATGAGGGGCAGGAGGAAGTAGACGACGAAGGCGAGCGCGGCCGCGTACATCATGGGCGCGACCTGCTCTCCCTTTCCGCGCACGAGCTTGATGAAGCAGTAGGCGACGAACCCGGCGCCGATGCCGTTGGTGATCGAGTAGGTGAAGGGCATCACGGCCAGGGTGAGGAGCGCGGGGAAACCTTCCTCGAAGTCGGCGAACGGGATCTCGCGCACCACCCGGCTCATCAGATAGCCGACCACGATCAGGGCCGGGGCGGTGGCCTGGGCCGGAACCACCCCCGCGAGCGGGGCGAGGAACAGCGCGAGCAGGAAGCCGGCCCCGGTCACCACCGAGGCGAGGCCGGTGCGGGCCCCCGCCGCGACGCCCGCCGCCGATTCGATGTAGGTCGTGGCCGACGAGGCGCCCGCCGCGCCGCCCGCCACCGCCCCCAGCGAATCTACCAGCAAGACGCGATTGAGCCGCGGGAGGCGGCCCTCGCGGGTGAGCCAGCCGGCTTCGCCGCCGATGCCGATCACCGTTCCCATCGTGTCGAAGAAGTCGGAGAGCATGATCGAGAAGATCGTCACGAGCGCGGTGATGACGCCCACCTGCACGAAGACCGAGAAATCGAACCCGGCGCCCAGGCTCGAGAGGTCTGGCCACGCCACCAGCGCGGGGGGCCACACCGCCTGCCCCGGCGTCGGGAAGGCCCGCCCGCCGGTGGCCGCGTTGACCGCCACCGCCGCCGCCGTGCTCACCAGGATGCCGACGAGAAGCGCCCCGCTGAACCGACGGGCGGTCAGCCACAAGGTCAGGAGGAGCCCGAAGACGGCGACCGCGACCGGCGCGGAGGTCAGCTCGCCCAGGGTGACGGGCACGCCGGGCGGTCCCGGCTTGACGATGCCGGCCGACACCAGGCCGATGAAGAGGATGAACAGCCCGATGCCGACGCCGATCGCCCGCTTGAGCGATCCGGGAATCGCGTCCATCACCGCCTCGCGGAACCCGGTGAGCACCAGCACCGTGATGACCAGGCCCTCCAGCACCACCACGCCCATCGCGGCCGTCCACGGCAGCTTCATCCCCGCGATCAACTGGAACGCCACCACCGCGTTGAGCCCCATGCCCGAGGCCACCGCCAGCGGGTAGTTGGTGGCGAGCCCCATCGCGATGGTCAACGCGCCCGCGACGAGGCAGGTGGCGGCCTGGGTGGCCGGGAACGACGGCCCCTGGCCCTGGAGCGGAGGGATCCCGGCGAAGGAGAGGATCGCCGGGTTCACGAAGATGATGTAGGCCATCACCATGAAGGTGGTGACGCCTCCGCGGACCTCGCCGCCCACCGTCGCGCCCCGCCGGCCCAGCTCGAACCAGCGCTCGAGCACGCGCTCAGTCGGCCTCGGGGTCCGCCAGGCGGGGAAGGGCGGCGCCCTCCTCCGGAACCACCCGCCGGGCCACCGTGAGGAACCCGGTGTGCGCGACCATCCGGTGAAAGGGTCGCACGGAGGTACCGTCGATGTTCCACGGCCGCAGGAGCGTCTCGAACGTCTCCACGAGAGCGTAGCCGCGGTGGCGCCGCAGCGCTTCGGTGAGCTGATGGGACTGGATGATCGTGGGCACGTAGGAGAGGAAGATGCCGCCCGGCCGCAGCACGGTCGCCACCGGGTCCACCAGGCGCCACGGCTCGGGCAGATCGAACACCGCGCGATCCACCGGCTCCTCTTCCGCGAGCCCGTCCTCCACCGGACGGATGCGCACGATCAGGTTGCTCACCTCGCCCAGCCGCATCTGGATATTGGCCAGCGCGCGGCGGCAGAAGTCCTCCCGTTGCTCGTAGCTCACCACGCGGCCTTCCGGCCCCACCGCGCGGAGCAGCGCGAGGGTGAGCGCGCCCGAGCCCATCCCCGCCTCGAGCACGCGGGCGCCCGGGAAGATGTCGGCCCAGAACATCACCATCGCGAGGTCCTTCGGGTAGATGACCTGGGCGCCGCGTGGCATGTCGAGGACGTACTCGGCCAGCGTGGGCCGCAGGGCGAGATAGCGCGTGCCCTTGGAGGTGCGCACCCAGGAGCCGTCGGGATGGCCGATGATGGTGTCGTGCGTCACCCAGCCGCGGTCGGAGTGGAAGGTGTCGCCCTTCCGCAGCAGCAGCAGATGACGGCGGCCCCGCTGATCGATCAGCAGGACCTGCTCGCCGTCCTCGAACCTATCCGACGTCACCGGTCTTGGGATCCGGCAGGAACAGGGCCACCACGAAACCGGCGAGCGGCATGGAGGCCGAGACGGCGAGGGCGGCGGTCAGCCCCCAGTGGTCGGCGACCCAGCCGAGCACGGTCGCCCCGAGGCCGCCCGCGCCGATGGCGAAGCCCACGATGAGCCCGGAGGCCATGCCCGGGTTCTTCGGCAGGTAGGCCTGGCCCAGCACCACCGAGACGGTGAAGGTGGAGACCAGCACGAAGCCGAGCAGCGCCAGCATGACGAACACGAGGGCGACGCTGCTCACGAAGAGGAAGGCCACCGCGATCGGCGTGGCGAGCAGGAACACGCTCACCACGTACCGCCGCACCCCGACCCGGTCGGCCACCGGGTCGGCGGCGAGCGTGCCGACCACGCCGGCGCCCAGGAACACCGCGAGCAGGGTGCCGACCAGCCGCGGATCGCCGTGGAGCACGTCCTTCCAGTAGAACGGCATGAAGGTGGTGAAGCCGAGCTGCGTCCACGAGCGGATCGCCACCATGAGGATGAGCAGGCTCATGGCGCCGACCATCGTCCGCGCGCCCGCGGCGTTGGCGCGGGCCACCGCCGTGGCGGGCGGCGGCGCGGAGAGTCGAGGCAGCGCCGCGGTGAGGAGGATCGCGGCGAGCAGGCCCGGGACCAGCATCCCGAGGCTGCCCGCCAAGCCCGAATCCGGCGAGCAGCCCGGTCAAAAGCGGCGGGCCGAGCGCGATGCCGATATTGCCGCCGGTGGAGAAGATCGAGACCCCGGTGGCCTTCCGGGCGCCCGCCACCGCCGTCGCGGTCCGGTAGCCCTCCGGGTGATAGGCGGCGACTCCGAAGCCGGTGATCATCACCAGCGCGAGCACCGCTCCGTACGAGGGGGCCAGGCCCGTGAAGGCGAGCCCCACCGACGAGAGGAGCACCGAGAGCGGCAGCAGCCAGCGCCGCGCCGTCTGGTCGGCGAGGTAGCCGAAGATCGGCTGGATCAGTGACCAGGTGACGTTCGCGGTCAGCACGATCACGCCGGTGGCCGCGTACGAAAGATTGAGCGCGTCCTTGAGGAACGGCAGGATCACCGGGAACGAGCCCTGGAGCGGGAAGCGCGACGGCGGGCGAGGACGGGTCCGGAGTCATAGGGCCCTATGCTACACCAGCAGAACCCCTCACCCCACTCTCTCCCCCAGAGGAGCGAGGGCCGGGCCTCAGATCCCGAAGGCGTCGAGGCCCGTGATGTCTCGCCCGACGATCAGGGTGTGGATGTCGTGTGTCCCTTCGTAGGTGTTGACCGTCTCCAGATTCATCATGTGCCGGATGATCGGATGCTCGTCCACGATACCGGCCGCGCCCAGGATGTCCCGGGCGAGCCGCGCGCCGTCGAGCGCCATCTGAACGTTGTTCATCTTGGCCATCGAGATCTGCTGCGGCCGCGCCCTCCCCGCGTCCTTCAACTGGCCGAGCCTCCAGCAGAGAAGCTGGGCCTTCGTGATCTCGGTGATCATCCACACGAGCTTCTGCTGCACGAGCTGGAACGACCCGATCGGCTTGTTGAACTGGATGCGCTGCTGCGCGTACTGGAGCGCCCAGTCGTAGCAGCCCATGGCGGCCCCGATGGCGCCCCACGCGATGCCGTAGCGCGCCTGCGAGAGACACGAGAGCGGGCCCTTGAGCCCCTTCACGCCGGGCAGCTTGTTCTCGAGCGGGATCCGGCAGTCCGCGAAGGCCAGCTCGGAGGTGATGGAGGCGCGCATGGAGAACTTCCCGTGGATGTCGAGCGTGCTGTAGCCCGCGGTGTCCTTCTCCACGAGATAGCCGCCGATCTCCCCGTCATCGCCCTTGGCCCAGACCACCGCCACGTCGGCCACCGAGCCGTTGGTGATCCAGAGCTTGGTGCCGTTCAGCACGTACTCGTTGCCCTTCTTGAGCGCCCGCGTCTTCATCCCGCCCGGATCGGAGCCGTGATCGGGCTCGGTGAGGCCGAAGCAGCCGAGCGCGTCGCCGGACTGCAAGCGCGGCAGCCACTTGTCCTTCTGCGCGTCCGAGCCGTAGCTGTGGATCGGGTACATCACGAGACCGCTCTGCACCGAGGCGAACGAGCGCAGCCCCGAGTCGCCCCGCTCCAGCTCCTGCATGATGAGCCCGTAGGCCACGTTGTCGAGGCCGGCGCAGCCGTAGCCTTTGAGCGTGGCGCCGAACACCCCCATCTCGCCGAGGTCCTTCGCCAGCTCCATCGGGAAGGTGCCGTCGCGGTGGTGCTGGGCGACGATGGGCAGGAACCGCGCCTCCACCCAGTCGCGGACCGCGTCGCGCATCATCCGCTGCTCTTCGGTCAGAAGCTCGTCGATGCCGTAGTAGTCCACACCGCGAAACTTTTCCATGACGCCTGTCCTTCTCGAGCTCGGAATTACAGGTTGGTGGGGTGGGCCGGACGGTCCTCGCCGAGGGCCTGCTCGAGCGCGGCGGCCAGCCGCTGATCGTGCTCGTGACTCATCGCGAAGATCCGGCACTGGGCGACCTTGCCGGGTAGATACTTGAGCAGCTCCTTGAGCGGCTCGGCCGACACGGTCCGCGAGCCCGCATCGTAGACGTAGATCTGCCGGTCCTGCATGCCGATCGGGTTCAGCGGGCGCGGGTCCTGCTGGGCCATGTCGATCTTGAAGGGGAAGCTGCGCAGGCCGGGCGGCAGTAGCTCCCGCACCCGCTGCTCGACCTCCTCGGCCTTCATGAAGCTCTGCCCCCGGCGCGGCTCGAAGAGGTCCAGCACGACTTCGTGGGACATCCGCCACTTCAGCTGGCGGTCGAGCACCTGCCGCCACTCCCGGCCGAGCGCGCGGCGCTCCCCGTCCTCCGCGTGCTCCCACCGGGCGACCTCCTCGAGCAGCGTCCACTCCGTCATGTTGAGATACGGCTGGAGCTCCTTGTTGAGGTCGAAGGGAAAGACCTGCCGCATCGTCTCGCGGAAGATCTCCTTCAGGTGCAGATCGATGCCGCGGGTGGTCCGGTGGTAGTAGACGTTGGTGTAGAGGTAGAAGCGCGCGTTCAGGAACATGATGAACGCCTGGATGCCGCCGCGGTCCAGGGTGAGCCCCTTCTCGCTGAAGAAGGAGTAGTACATGATGCGCTCGATGTCGATGGGGCCGACCGCGACCCCGCACATGTAGGAGTCGCGCAGCACGTAGTCCATGTTGTCGGCGGTGTAGATGCCGGAGAGCAGCGGCTTGAGATGGGCGAGCCAGCGCGGGTGCTGAGCGGTGGGCGAGGTGTAGCTCTTGCCCATGAGGTAACAGATCCAGTCCGGATCGATCCGCTCGCCGTCCTCGAAGGGGCCCGCCGGGCTCCGCCGCAGCCCGCGGATCAGATCCCCCAGCTCCTCGCGAATGATGCGCTGGCCGACCTTCTCGTGGGTGAGGTCGAAGTCGGCCAGGAAATTGTCGTCGAAGAAGTGTCCGAAGGGGCCGTGGCCCACGTCGTGCAGCAGCCCGGCCATGCGCATGAGCTCCTCGAAGAGCGGAGCCGACGGGGCATCGGGAAACTCGGCCTTGAGCGAGCGATGGAGCTGCTGGGCGAAGCGCCCGGCCAGGTGCATGGCGCCGAGGGAGTGCTGGAAGCGGCTGTGCTCGGCCGCCGGGAACACCCAGCGCGCCGACTGCAGCTGCGGCACCCGGCGCAGCCGCTGCATCCAGGGGGAATCGATCAGGTCCTGCTCGGTCTTCTCGCCCGTCATGCCGTCCGGCCGGGTGTAGAGGATGTACTGGTGGATGGGGTCGGCGATGAGACCACGGCCCTGGTAGGTATCGACGCCCTTCATGGCCAACAGCCTAACCTACTTGTCGGAGGTGCGATAGAAACGGTAGCGGTCCACCGGCCGCACCGTGACCGCCTCCGTGCCCCCGGCCCGGCGCACCGTCACCCGCACGTCCTGATCCATCGGGAGCTGCCAGAGCGTCCGGTAGTAGTCCTCGCGGCTCGCCACCGGACGGCCGTTCACCTCGACGATGACGTCGCCCGGGCGCAGGCCCGCGGCCCGCGCGGGACTGAGCGGCGAGAGCCCCGAGACCACCACGCCGCCGTCCACCGACTCCGTGTAGAGGCCGAGCCAGGGCCGCGGGCCGCGGCTGGTGACTCGCCCGTTGGCCAGCAGCTCGTCCTTGCCATCGAGAAACTTATCGATGGGGATCGCGAGGTTCACGCGAGGGGAATCGCCCAGGCGCAGCGACGTGACGCCGATCACGCTGCCCGCCGCGTTGACGAGCGCGGCGCCGCCGAAGGCGGCATTGTACGGCGCCACGATGAAGGCCCGGTCCAGCATGTACTCCCAGGCGGCCGCGAACGACCGCACCGACTCGACGCGGCCCGGCGTGGCCACCAGATCGCCGTTGTCGGAGACTCCCACCGTGCCCGTGATCTCGCCCGCCGTCACCGCGCGCGAGTCGCCCAGGGTCGCGACCGGCCACGGCCCGCGGCCCTCGAGCCGCGCGACGCCCACGCCCACCTCCAGGTCGAGACCGTGCAGGCGCGCCGGCACCTTGCGGCCGTCGCGGAGCGAGACCTCGATGCGCGCGGCGTCGAGCAGGACATAGCTCACGGTGAGCACGTAGCCCTGGTCGGCGTCGAAGATGACGCCGCTCCCCCAGCGCCGGGTCCCCAGCGTGGCCGCCGACGGGCGATCGCGCTCCACCTCCACGCGGATCCCCACCACGGCTGGCTCGACACGGCGGATCTGGGAGGCCAGGGGCGACACCTGCCGGGGGTCGAGCCGGCGCTCGGCGTCGCGCGGCGCGGCGAGGGCCAGCCCCGGCAGGATCAACCCCAGCAGGGCCACGCCGGCCCCGCGAGTCAACGCGCACGACATGGAGTTACCTCGCGGCGTACTGGGTCTGGTAGTACTGCCGGAAGGCTCCCGACTTGATTGGCTTCCACCACGCCTCGTGGGTGCGGTACCACTCGACGGTGGCGGCCAGCGCGTGGTCGAAGCTCGTGCCCGGCGCCCAGCCCAGCGCGCTGACCTTGGCGGAGTCGAGCGCGTACCGGCGATCGTGGCCCAGCCGGTCGGCCACGGGCGTGATGAGGCTCTCCGGCTTGCCGAGCAGCCCGAGGATCCGGTGGGTCAGCGCCACGTTCTCCACTTCCGTCCCCCCGCCGATGTTGTAGATCTCGCCCTCCCGCCCCTCGCGGAGCACGAGGTCGATCGCCGCGCAGTTGTCGAGCACGTAGAGCCAGTCGCGCACGTTCCTGCCGTCGCCGTAGAGCGGCAGCGGCTTGCCCTCCAGCGCGTTGGTGACGAAGAGCGGGATGACCTTCTCCGGATACTGGAAGGGGCCGAAGTTATTGCTGCTGCGCGTGATGAGCACGGGCAGCCGGTGCGTGGTCCAATAGGCGCGCACGAGCAGATCGGCGGCGGCCTTCGAGGCCGAGTAGGGATTGGAGGGGTTCAGCGCGTCGCCTTCGCGGGAGGCGCCCTGGGCGACGCTGCCGTACACCTCGTCCGTGCTCACCGCGAGGAACCGGCCCACCCGGAGCTCGCGCGCGGCTTCCAGCAGGGTGAACGTTCCGGTCACGTTGGTGCGGAGGAAATCGTCCGCTCCCAGGTTCGAGCGGTCCACGTGCGTCTCGGCCGCGAAGTGCGCGACCGCGTCGACGCCCTGCATCGCCTCGCGCACCCGGGCGCGGTCGCAGATGTCTGCGTGGACGAAGCGGTAGCGCGGGTCGGCCTCGACGTCGCGCAGGTTCTCGAGATTACCCGCGTAGGTGAGCTTGTCCAGGTTGACGATCGAGTCGCCCGGATGCGCGGTCAGCACGTGGCGGACGAAATTGGACCCGATGAATCCGGCCCCGCCCGTGACGAGGATCTTCATCGCGCTAGCCGCGGGCGACGTCCCAGACATCGGCCCCCGCGAAATCCCAGGGCAGCCGCCCCTCCTCGGTCTGGTCCGGATCCGGCGAGAACTGGAAGTCAACGAAGTAGATGATCCGCCCACGGGTCGGCCCGAGGTTCTTCACGCCGTGGGCGACGCCAGGGGGAATTCGCAGCAGCCGCGAGTGGCCGTCGCCGAGCACGATCCGCCGCTGCGCGCCCTGGCTCTTCGAGCCGGCGCGCACGTCGAGCAGAATCACCAGCATCTTGTCGCCGGGCGGCACGAACCAGACGTCGGTCTGGCGCCGGTGCAGATGGAAGGCCTTGATGACGCCCGGGTCCATCTCGCTGTAGTTCACCTGACGGCACTCGAAGCCGGGCAAGGCCGCCGGCACGCCCGGCTGCAGGCGCGCCAGCTCCATGAAGGAGCCGCCATCGTCGGTGAACCGCTTGAGCTCCACGATCTGCACGCCTTCGATCTCGGGGGCGGGGCCGTAGTCCTGCAACGCGAAGGCCCGCTTGGCCGTGTCGTTCAGCTCGACCGGGTCTCGGGACGCCATCAGACCAGCCCGACCTCGCTGCGGTCGCCCAGCATGAAGTTGAACGAGCGCGGCTTCGACGCGGTCCGGTAGATGGACACGTTGCGCCCGATCAGGCTCGACTCGATGCGGCCGCCCACGTCGGTCACGCTGGCCCCCTCGAGCAGGATCGAGTGCTCCACCTCGCTGGCCCGGAGCACGACCCGATCGCCGATCGAGGTGAACGGGCCCACGTAGGCGCTCTCGATGACCGCGTCGCGGCCGATGATGGCGGGCCCACGCACCGTGCTCTTGACCACGCGCGCGCCCGCCTCGATCACGACCCGCCCGACGATCTCGCTGTCCTCGACCGTTCCGTCGGTGCGCGGGAGCAAGGTGTCCAGGATGATCCGGTTCGCCTCGAGCATGTCCTCGAGCTTCCCGGTGTCCTTCCACCACCCTTCGATGACGTGGGGCCGTACGAGGTAGCCCTGGTCGATCAGCCACTGGATGGCGTCGGTGATCTCGAGCTCGCCGCGTGCCGAGGGCTTGATGGCCTTGACCGCCTTGAATACGGTGGCGTCGAACATGTAGACGCCGACCAGCCCGAGATTGGACGGGGGCTGCTTCGGCTTCTCGACGAGGCGCACCACCTGCCCGTCCTTCAGCACTGCGACGCCGAACTGCGTCGGGTCCGGCACGGACGCGAGCAGGATCTGGCAGTTCGGCTTCTCGTCACGGAAGCGCATCACCAGCGGCGCCAGCCGCTCCCGGATCAGGTTGTCGCCCAGGTACATGCAGAACGGATCGGTGCCGAGAAAGGGCTCCGAGACGAGCACCGCGTGGGCCAGGCCGAGCGGGGCTTCTTGCTCGATGTAGGTGACCGAGACCCCGAAGCGGCTGCCGTCGCCGACCGCCTCGCGGATCTCCTGCTTGGTGTCACCGACCACGACGCCGATCTCGGTGATCCCGGACGCGGCCAGCGCCTCGATCCCGTAGAAGAGGATGGGCTTGTTCGCCACCGGGACGAGCTGCTTGGCCGAGGTGAAGGTGATCGGGCGAAGACGTGTGCCGCGACCGCCGGAGAGGATTAACCCTTTCATTTAGCGCCTGATTATAGCAGTCTTACCCTGTCGCCAACACCGAGGACCTCGTGCTCTCGTAGATCCGACCGGAATTGGTGGTATTATGAACTCGGTGAAATCGCGAGGGGTTTCCTCAAGGAGCGGGGAATGAAGACGCTTAAGGAGATGCTGGCGGACGCTCGGCAGGTGGTGCCCGAGCAGGGGCCGGCCGAGCTGAAGAAGCGGATCGACGCGGGCGAGCCCCTCGTCCTGATCGACGTGCGCGATCCGGACGAGTATCGCGACGGCTTCATCGAGCCGGCGACCAATATCAGCCGCGGCTTCCTCGAGTTCCGCATTGGCGGCGCCGCGGCGGATCCCACGACGCCCATCGTCCTCTACTGCCAGAGCGGCCTCCGCTCCATGCTCGCCTCCAAGGTCCTCAAGGATCTCGGCTACCAGAACGTCACCAACCTGCAGGGCGGCTTCCAGAAGTGGGCCCAGTCCGGCCTGCCGGTGGCCAAAGACCGCCCGATGAACACCGAGCAGATCCAGCGCTACAGCCGCCACTTCCTGCTGAACCAGGTGGGCGAGAAGGGCCAGCGCAAGCTCTTGCGCTCGAAGGTGCTGCTGATCGGCGCGGGAGGCCTCGGCTCGCCCACCGCGGTGTACCTGGCCGCCGCGGGCGTGGGCACCATCGGCTTGATGGACGGCGACGTGGTGGACGTCTCGAACCTGCAGCGCCAGATCCTGCACACCACCGCCAACGTGGGACGGCCCAAGGTCGAGTCGGGCACCGAGATGATCCGGGCGCTGAACCCGGACGTGAACGTCATCCCGCTGCCGATGCGAATCGACGTCGACAACGTGATGGACATCATCAAGGACTACGACCTGGTGATCGACGGCTCCGACAACTTCGACACGCGCTACCTGATGAACGACGCGTGCTACCTCGCGGGCAAGACCAACGTGCACGGCTCGATCTTCCAGTTCGAGGGCATGGCCACCGTGCTCGCCCCGAACCAGGGCCCGTGCTATCGCTGCCTCTACCCGACCCCGCCGCCGCCCGGCCTCGTCCCCAGCTGAAGCGAGGCCGGCGTCCTGGGCGTGCTCCCAGGCATCATCGGCGTAGTGCAGGCCACCGAGGCCATCAAGGTGCTGCTCGGTCTCGGCGAGCCCCTGATCGGCCGCTTGCTCACCTACGATGCGCTCGGCATGCGCTTCCGCGAGGTTAAGCTGCGCCGCGATCCCAAGTGCCCGCTCTGCGGCGAGCATCCGACCATCACGGACCTCTCGATCCACAAGAGCGGAGCCGCCGACGCCTGCGCGGTCAGCGACAACGGCCACGCCGCGCCGGCGGCCGTCCCGGCCGCAACGCCGCGAGGCTGACCCCCGCGCGCGCGGTCATCGAAGCAGGACGCGGCCGGACGCTCAGGCCGCGCGGATTCTCGCCGGCACCCCCGCGGGCACCTGCTCTCGCCGATCCTTCACGGTCACAAGGGTGAGGCCCTCTGCGCGGTTGAGCCACACGCTGGGGGGATACGTATCTTCGCTCCCGCAAGCTGGGCAATGTCGAGAGAGCGATCCATCGAAGACCGCGTTACACGCCAGGTCGAGGCAAAGGAGAGCGGATTCCAGCTGGATCTTGACTGAGCAGATCGGCTCCATGACGTCCTCCCCGTAAGGCTAGCGCGCGTGCGTTCCGAGCTGAAGTCCCGTTCCTCACTCGAAACACTGCGCGCAAGAACCAAGCCACCGGGAGACCGACACGAAATCCCTGGGTTACGTGCACCAGAGACTCGCGGCGGCCTGGCGTTTCGCCCGAGCGAGAAGGAATTCCCCGGCAGGAAATGGCGCGCCTGGAGGGATTCGAACCCCCGACCCTCGGCTTAGAAGGCCGATGCTCTATCCAGCTGAGCTACAGGCGCGTGCCGGTATTCTGCGGGGTTAGCGGGTGGGAATCAAGGCTCTCGGCTGCTGATGTGCGCGGAGATAGGCTGGGTTCACGATGTCGTAGCGGTCAAAACACGCTGCGGGTGAGGTAGACCGTACGCGCTTCGTCGTTCTTGGTCGTTCCTGGCTCTAAGCGGAGTGTTCCCGCCTCGAGATTCACTCCGTGGCCGACTCGTTGGCCTCACTCCCCGTGCATATTGGCGAGGGTCGTGACAACCTCAAGGACAACAGTCCTCGTAGAAACGAACTCCGCCGTCCAGATCACCGCAGCGCCGATGCTCCGGTAAGAAGGCATCGAGGATACCCAGGAGGTAGGGCATGGGAGCGGCCGCATAGCAGACGTGATGGTGAGAGGACAGCGGGAGGTCAGTGGCAACGGGCCCCACGTCGCTCACATGTCACGCTGCACCTGCCCCAAACGATCGCTTCTGTGCCGTGGTGACGTCCCATCCTCGGGTAGGCAGTACAGCCCGATTCCCTCGCCGGCAATGCGCTCCCACACCTTGGCTCGCTCCTGGCAGGCGTGGAAGGTTGGGAAGAGGTCGCGCCGATGGTTCACGCCGACGTCGATCTCGGACTCCTTGATGAAGTCATAGGCCCACAAGACCCACAGCACTGCCACGAGCGCCACAATCTGCTTCGCGGGGGCAGTCGAGTGCCACGCGTGCAGATCCTGCGGCATCAGCGCCTTCATGGTCTGTTCCCCGGGCTGGGGTGGCAGCAAGCCTCAGGCCACAGCAGAACGGCGGTGAATCAGCGAGTTGTGGTGTACCTGGATGTGGCGGACTGCCGAGGAACGTCAGCGGAGTGGTGCTACGGAGCGGTGATGCTACGCGCAGACTCCTTGGGCAAGTTCGCGACTTGCCGAGGGGCCCAGGCCTTCACGGTGAGCTCTTCGGCGCCGCCGCCGGGTCGACAGTGCCGGGGAGACATTGATATTCATATAGCTTCAGCTTCCTCTTGACGTCGGCGGCCGGCCCTTCTTTCGGCCTCAGCGTCTCGTTGATCGAGGTGGTCATGGCTCCTTTGCACCACCGCTCGGTCTCGAACCCCTGCTTCCGACGCCACTCGCCACCCGGCTGACCCTTGCCATCGAGCTGACGCTCCCACAGCGTCCATTCGTTCTCGGCTTGGGCCGAGAGACACGAAGCGATCCAGCAGAGCGTAGCGAGAAAAACCGCAAGACGACGCACGATCATCTCCTCCACTACGCGCGCGGGGCAGCAAGATGGCCAGACCGCCGCAGATCCGCGCTCATTTTCAATAAGCACAAGATGTGGATTGACAGCGGTGGGATGCCACGATAGGCTGCGGTCATCATTCACACCGACTCGGTAGCAACGGAAAGCAGTAGTAGCGTCAGCGACAAGTCTCCTCCGCCCGTCGACGTCCTGACCGCCGAAGCTCTCCTGCTCGAGCTCCGCAGCTCGCGCACCGACCTGGGGCGGCTCGTCGAAGCGGCCGCTGGGCGGTATCTCCCGTACCTCGTCGTGCCTCAGCGCAGCGTCGATGCGTGGGAGCGTCGCGAGCCCGAGACGTGGGCGAAGGTCTCGAGCTGGCTCGCCGCGCGCCGGGTTCGCATCGTCCGGGTCTGATTAGGTCTGCCCGCGGATCGGGCAGGGTAGGATGGTCGGGGTGAGAGGATTTGAACCTCCGACTCCCTGCTCCCAAAGCAGGTGCGCTACCAGGCTGCGCCACACCCCGAACTTACCGGAAAGCTTACCATTTCTTCGCGCCGGTGGGTCGTGGAATTAGATAGGTGCTCGCACCTGCTGCCTGCCGGCCCAGAAAATCCGGGGCTTCTGCGTCTCGTCGGCCAAGTTCCGCGGGCCGTACTATCCTGAAATATCCCGAGCTGTCCTCCGAAAACCGTCAGCCTCACGTCAGCGAGGATAAACGCGATCTGTCGGCGATTCGCTTCGAGCTTGCCGTTCGAACCAGAACGGACATCAAGGCTTGATTCAATCGAGTTCGATAGCCGATTTCGCCTGGGTCGAACGGTCTCAATCGGTTCGTTCGCACGATGGCCGACACCCCAGCTTCAGGCGCCGGCGCTCCTGGTGCGGGCATCCGGCGGTCCGTAGCGGGCCGCCCAGTCGCGGCGCAGATGCCCTGGGCACCTCGTTGCGTGAGCTGGGTCACGAAGGCAGGCCGCGAATAGACCCGGCCGCGGTCCCCCGACGGCCGAAGAAGCCCTCGAGCTCTCCCCCGGGCGAAGTCTTGCGGGTCGCTCATGGATCAGCTGACCGGCGCGCACCCCCGGGCCCCCAGCTCGTGCTCAGAGGGCTCGGTCAGCACGTGCCGGGCAACCTTCGGGTCGGGACCCCGGAGATCGAGGGTCTCGGTCGCCACCCAGAGAATGGTGCCGAGAACTAGGATCCAGGCCAGCCGGCCACCCAACTACGCGCGCCCGTCCATGCCGCAGCCCTGGTTCGAGGAGCACGGCCCTACATCCTCCCGGATTTGTTGATGCCCACGACCACCTCCACGCCGACAAGGCGATCCCCGACACGGTCAAGCTCGGCGCCTGTGAACCGCTGCTCGCCTACGGGTGCCACCTTGCCCGCCGGGCGAGCCGGGGAGCGAGCGAATGAGGGCATGGGCCGTGCACGCTAAGCGTACACGTTCCTTGGGGAATAATCCGGTATGCGTCATGCTGGAAGAGACCGACGCTGAGCCCAGGAGGGCCGTGATCCCGGCTCCGGATCGTGCGCGTCGCCGCGGCCACCGTCGTCAGCTCGTTGCCGCGGCGATCCGGCTCGAGACGATCTGATAGGACCCACAGCGAGACACGACGCGGCGGCGCAAAGGGCAGGACCTTGGGAGGGATCCCGGTAAGCTGGGCGGGCAGGCGTACGTGGGTTGAGGCGCTTGGCATGGCCGCGGCGTACTTCGCGGTCGGCCGCCTCAGCCTGCTGCTTGCCATTCCACCCGGGTACGCCACGGCCGTGTGGCCGGCGGCCGGCATTGCGTTGGCCGGGACGCTGCTGCTCGGCAATCGGGTGTGGCCGGGGATCGTTCTCGGCTCCTTCGCGGTCAACGTCTGGACGTCCCTCGACGCGACAAGCCTTAGGACGCTGGCAACCTCGGGCACGCTCGCCGCCACCATCGGTCTCGGCGCGGCGCTGCAGGCCGTGCTCGGCGCGCTCCTCGTCCGGCGCCTCGTCGGGCATCCGACGCTGTTCCTGCGGGACCGGGAGGTGCTGAGGTTTCTGCTCCTGGGCGGCCCGGTCGCGTGCCTCGCGAGCGCCGTCTGGGGTGTCACGACCCTGCTGCTCGCGGGGGTCATCGGGCCGAGCGAGTACGTCTTCCACTGGTGGACCTGGTGGGTCGGCGACACCATCGGCGTCATCACAGTGGCGCCGCTGGTCCTCATCTGGCTCACCGAGGCCGGCCGGGTCACGCCCCGCCGGCGCGCGGCCATCACGGTGCCCACGGCGGTGGCCTTCGCGCTGGTCGTGGCGTTCTTCGCGCTCTCCGCCGCGTGGGAGCGCGACCGGGTCCGCCTGGAGTTCGGGCGACAGACCGATACGCTCGCGCAGACGCTGGAACGTAGCGTTGAGGGCGACATCGAGGTCCTGTACTCCATCCAGAGTTTCTTCGCGAGCTCTGCCGAGGTCGATCGCGCGGAGTTCCGCACGTTCGTCACGCGACTGCTCGCGCGCCATCCGAGTCTGCAGGCGCTCTCGTGGAACCCGCGCATCCGAGGCCCCGAGCGCGAGGCCTACGAGCAGCGCGCCCGGCGTGACGGCCCCGCCGACTTCCGCATCACGGAACCCGACGCCCAGGGGGACCTGGTCGCCGCGTCCCCACGCCCCGAGTACGTCGCCGTGTACTACATCGAGCCGCTCGCGGGGAACGAGCGGGCCCTCGGCTTTGACGTTGCCTCCGACCCGGTCCGGCGTGCGGCCCTGGATCGCGCGCGCGCCACCGGCCAGGCGTCCGCCACCGAACCGATCATCCTGGTCCAGGACGCGGGGCGTCGCGTCGGCTTCCTCGCGTTCCTGCCGATCCGCGGATCGCGACGGACCTCGGCGGAGGGCGACGGCGACGTGCTCGGCTACGCGACAGGGGTATTCCGTGTCGCCGACATCGTTGCTGCGGCGCTCACGGGGGCGGATACCGCCGGGGTGAGAATGCAGGTGTACGACGCGACGGCGGGTGGCAGGCGGCCCCTGCTCGACGATGGAGCGCCGGAGACCGCCGAGTCCGCCCAGGTGCCGGCGCGGGTGATTTTCCTGGACCTCGCGGGGCGCCGCTGGGAGCTGCGCTTCATCCCCACCCGAGAATATCTCGTCCTGCACCGCTCTTGGGAGAGCTGGGGCGTGCTCGTCCTGGGAATGCTGTTCACCGGGCTGCTCGGTGCGTTCCTGCTCATCGTCACTGGCCGGGCCGGGCAGCTGCAGACCGTGAACGCAGAGCTGCGGAGCCAGATCGCCGAGCGCGTCCGCGCCGAGCGCGCGCTGCACGAAGCCGAGGAGCGGGCGGCCCTGATCGTGTCGGAAGCCCTCGACGCCGTCATCACCATCGACCTCGAGGGCCTCGTCACGAGCTGGAACCCGCAGGCCGAGCGCCTCTTCGGCTGGACCGAGCGCGAGATCCTCGGCCGGCGGCTGGCCGAGTCGATCATCCCGCCCGAGCACCGCGCGGCGCACGAGCGCGGACTCGCTCGCTTCCAGGAGACCGGCGAGGGCGCGATTCTGGGCCGACGTCTCGAGCTGACGGCGCAACATCGGGACGGAACGGCGTTCCCGGTTGAGCTCGCGGTCACCCGTGTGATGATCCGCGGTCGCGTGGCCTTCAGTGCGTTCGTGCGCGACATCTCGGAGCGGAAGCGCGCCGAGGTGGCGCTGGAGAAATACGCGCAGCGGGTGAGTCTCCTGCACGAGATCGATCGCGCGATCCTTGCCGTCCACTCTCCGACCCTGATCGCCGAGACAACGCTCCGCCACCTACGCCGGCTCGTCCGTGCCCCGCGAGCCGTGCTCGCTCTATTCGACCTCGCGGCGGGGTCTGCGACCTCGCTCGCTGTGGACGTGGAGGGTGAGACAGAGCTCCAGCCGGGAGTGCGCTTTCCACTCGAGATGGTGGGAGACCTCACGGCGCTCCGGCGCGGAGTGGTCCAGATCCTCGAGGTCCCGTCCCTGAGCCATCTCGCGCTGGGGCGGACGCTCGCAGCCGAGGGGATCCGCTCCTACGCCGTGGTGCCGCTGATCGCCCGGGGCGAGCTCATCGGCTCCCTTAACGTGGGTGCCACTGAGCCGGGCGGCCCCTCGGCCGGGGATCTCCTCGTCGCGCGCGAGATCGCCGACCAGCTGGCGATCGCCCTCCAGCAGGGCCGCCTCCATGAGGACCTCAAGCACAGCCGCGATGCGCTGAAAGCTGTCGTGGACGGTGCACCGGTCGCGATCTATGCCGTCGACAACAGTGGTGCCGTCACCATGTGGAATCCGGCCGCCGAGCGGCTGTTCGGTTGGACCGAGGCGCAGGTGATCGGGCGCCCGTTGCCGACGGTCCCACCGGACAAGGCTGCGGAGTTCCTCGCGCTGTCCGAGCGCACGCGCCAGGGGGAGGCGTTGACCGGCGTCGAGGCCCGGCGACAGCGCAAGGATGGGTCAGCGGTCGAACTCCTCGTCTCGACGGCGCCCTTGCGCAGCGCCGACGGCACCGTGCAGGGGTTCGTGAACCTGTCGCTCGACGTGACCGAGCGAAAACGGGCCGCGGCGCGATCGGAGGCCCTGGCCCGGGTGGGCCAAGAATTGAGCCGCACTCTGGACACGGCTCGTGTAGCCGATTTAATAGTGTCCAGCGCGTTGAATCTCCTGCAGGTCAGGAGCGCCGCTCTGTTTACCCGAGACGGGAGCGCGGGACCGCTGGTGTGCCTGACCTCTGCCGGGGCCACCGACCGGGATCGCTGGCGTGGCCGAACGCTCTTGCCGGGCCAGGGCGCGGCGGGCCAAGCCGTCGCAGAGGAGCGCCCGGTGTGGTCGCCCGATTTCCTCGCGGACCCGCGGTTCCAGGTCCCGGACTGGTTGGTGGACCGCGCAGCCGCCGAGGACTACCGGGCCGTCCTTGCCGTCCCGCTGAAGACCAAGGACGAGGTGACGGGAGTGCTGGGCGTCGGGGACATCGCGGGCCGGGCGTTCACCGAAGACGACGTGCAGCTGCTCTCGGCGTTCGCGGACCAGGCCGCGATTGCGTTCCAAAATGCGCGGGTCTACGCCCAGACCGAGCGCGCGCGTCGGGAAGCGACTGATCTGGCCGATGTGGCCAGGGAGCTGACCGAGACCCTCGATGTCCCGAGCGTCGGGGAGCGCATCGTTGACCGTGTCCTGCCACTCTTCAAGGCGCGGCTGGCGATCGTGCGGGTCCTTGAGCCCGACGGCAGCTTGCGGGCCATCGCAGCAAGTGGCACGGCGCGCATCCCGTTTGGGTCCGGCCATGTGCTCCCGCCCGGCATCGGCCTGATGAGCTCGGTCGTCACGGAAGGCCGCTCGCTATGGACCACGGATGCGCGGACCGATCCCAAGATCGCCCGTTCAGCAGACTACACCGAGCGTCTCGAGGAGTCTGGCACGGAGGCGGCAGTCGCGGTTCCTCTTCGCGTCCAGGGGCGGACGATCGGGGTGTTGGGGATCTCCGATGCCGCGGGCCGGGCCTTCTCACCGGGAGAAATCTCGCTCCTGCAGGCCTTTGCGGACCAGGCCGCCGTGGCCCTGGAGAACGCGCGCCTTTTTGCGGAACAACGACGGGCGGAGGAGGCGGTACGAGACGCCCGCGATCGTCTGCACGGCATCATCGAGGCCTCGCCGCTCGCGATCATCGCGCTCGATGAGCGTGGGCTGATCAGGACCTGGAACCGAGCGGCGACCAATCTCTTCGGGTGGACCCAAGAGGAAGTTCTGGATCGTCCGTTGCCCACCATCCCGGAGGACCGGCAAGAAGAGTATGAGGCCCTGAAGGCTGGGTACCGGGTCGGCACGGCGGTCACGGATCTTGAGACCAAGCGCCGGCGGAAGGACGGCTCGATCGTGGAGGTCGTGCTGTCGGTCGCGCCGATCACCGACGCCGAAGGCCGATCAGTGGGCAGCATTGGCGTCATGGCCGACATTACCCAGCGCAAACAACTTCAGGCTCAATTGGTGCAGGCGCAAAAGATGGAGGCGGTCGGGCTCCTGGCCGGCGGGATCGCCCACGACTTCAACAACCTCCTCACGGTAATCGGCGGCCGGAGCACGCTCCTAGTGCAGCGCGGCGGCCTCAGTGAGGCCATGAGGCGCGATGCGGAACTGATCAGCAAGACTGCCGAGCGGGCCGCGGCACTCACGCGCCAGCTGCTCGCCTTCAGCCGCAAGCAGGTCTTCGAACCCAAACCTGTCGAGCTCAACGCCCTTGTTGGTGGAGTGGCGCCGATGTTGAGACGCCTGATCGGCGAGCACATCGAGCTCGTCATCATCCCAGGGGGCAACCTCGGCCACGTCATGGCCGATCCCGGGCACGTCGAGCAAGTGATCATGAACCTGATCGTGAACGCTCGCGACGCGATGCCGGATGGGGGAATGGTGAAGATCGAGACGGCGAGCCGAGCCCTGCAGGACATGGCCCACCATGCGCAAGGCGAGGTGCCTCCTGGGCGGTACGTCACGCTGAGCGTTCAGGATACGGGCTGCGGCATGGATCCAGTGACCCTGGCGCGGATCTTCGAGCCGTTCTTTACGACCAAGGAGCCCGGCAAGGGGACCGGCCTTGGGCTTTCGACGGTCCACGGGATCGTGCACCAGAGCGGGGGCCACATTGGCGTCGACAGCACGGTAGGGCGGGGCACAACCTTCACGATCTACCTGCCTCAGATCACGGGGGCGGTCGCCGTCTCTGAAGCCCGGCCCGGGGAGCCGCGAGAGATGGCGCGGGGCACTGAGACGGTGTTGCTCGTCGAGGACGACGAGGAAGTACGACGGCTTGCATCCGAGATTCTGAAGGCGTGCGGCTACAACGTCCTCGAGGCCGGCGATCCGCTCGAGGCACTCACCATTGCGGAACGGCGAGCGGGAGCCATCGACCTCCTCCTGACGGACATGGTCATGCCGGCGATGCGCGGATCCGAGCTGGCGCAACGCCTGGGCGCTCTATGTCCCACGCTGCGCGTTCTCTACATGTCCGGGTACACGGACGAGATGATCACCGCGGCGAGTGCCAACGGGCCGGCTCGGGCATTCCTGCACAAGCCGTTTACCCCAGACGACTTGGCACGAAAGATCCGCGAGGTACTCGCGCCGCGCTAGCAGCGCGATCCGCTCCGAGCCGTCCTCGACGTCCCCTACAAACGGCGGGTGAATGTCCTATTACCGCTCAACGTGCAGGCCTTCTGCTTGCGTGACCCGCGTGCCATGAGCAACGCTCCGTGCAGACCAGAGATCGGCAATCCTTCACCGGCATGGGTCTTCGCCTGCTGACGCCCCGCTGACGGGTTTCGGCGGGATCAGCGGGGTGAGTCCGGGATGTATCAGGACGGATACACGATAGGGAGGGGACGATCTGGGAATGACTTAGACTGAGCGGGCCGTGCGGCGGTGGCGCTCCCAAAGCAGGTGCGCTACCAGGCTGCGCCACACCCCGATCTCGAACGCGCGAGCAGTATACGCTTGGCCGGGTGACCCGTTCAACTCGCCCAGCGTCGCAGCAGCTCACGCGCGAGGGCCATGGCGCGACCGCGGTGGCTGACCGTGTGTTTCGCCTCGGCCGGGATCTCCGCGAAGGTGGCGCCAAGCGGCGGGTAGTAGAAGATCGGGTCGTAGCCGAAGCCACCCTGGCCTCGCGGGGCTTCCAGCAGCACGCCTTCGACCGCGCCTTCCACCGTGGCTTCACGGCCGTCCGGCGCGGTCACCGCGATGACCGCGCGGTAGCGGGCGGTGCGGCGCTCGGGCGGGACCCCCTGCAGCTCCCGTAGCATCAGCGCGTTGCGCTCCGGGTCGGTCAGCTCCGGGCCGCCATAGCGCGCCGAGAGCACGCCCGGGCGGCCGCCGAAGGCCTCCACCTCGATGCCCGAGTCATCGGCCAGCGCCAGGGCCCCCGTCGCCGCGGTGACGGCCCGCGCCTTGCCGAGCGCGTTCTCGGCGTACGACGACTCCCCTTCAGGTGGTAGCTCGACCCCGGGGTAGGCAGAGAGGTCCCGGATGCGATAGGGAAGGTCCGCGAGGAGCGCCGCCAGCTCCCGGCCCTTGGCCGGGTTGGCGGTGGCCAGGACCAGCAGCGGATCAGAGGGTGAAGCGCTTGTCGCCACGCGCCTCGAGGGCGCGGCGCTGCAGCCCGATGAGGCGCGCGATGCCGTCGCCGGCCAGCGCGAGCAGCTCGTCGAGACGGGCCTTGGCGAACGGCGTCTGCTCGGCGGTGCCCTGCACCTCCACGAACGCGCCGGCACCGGTCATGACCACGTTCATGTCCACCTCGGCGGTGGAGTCCTCCACGTAATCGAGATCGAGCACGGGCCGGTTGCCCACCACGCCCACGCTGATCGCGGCGACGCAGTCGCGGATGGGCGAGCCGGCGAGCGCGCCCGTCTTGACCAGCCCGCCGATGGCGTCGGTCACGGCCACGAAGGCGCCGGTGATGGCCGCGGTGCGCGTGCCGCCGTCGGCCTGGATGACGTCGCAGTCCACCCAGACGGTGCGCTCGCCGAGCTTCGCCATCTCCACCACCGCGCGGAGCGAGCGGCCGACCAGCCGCTGGATCTCCTGCGACCGGCCGCTCGGGCCGCCCCGCTCGCGGCTGGTGCGGGTATTCGTGGAGCGGGGCAGCATGCCGTACTCCGCGGTCACCCAGCCCTTCCCCTGCCCCTTGAGGAAGGGGGGCACCTTGTCCTCGAGGGACGCCGTGCAGATGACCTTGGTATCGCCGAACTCGACCAGGACGGAGCCCTCGGGATGGCGCAGGTAGTCCCGCGTGACCACGACCGGCCGGAGCTGGTCGGGGCGGCGGCCATCGTGCCGCAGGTGCACGGGGCTCACCGCGCCGGCGTGCTCCGCGGGGGCAGGCTCTGGGCCGTGCGCAGGCGCTGATCGTAGCGGCGCTTGTACTCGGCCAGGCCCGCGTAGATCGCCCGGGCGAGCGCCTCGCGGTGCTCGCTGGTGGCCAGCTTCTTCTCCTCCTTGCGGTTGGTGAGGAAGCCGATCTCGATGAGGATGGCGGGCATGGCCGCTCCGCCGAGCACGTAGAAACCCGCCTGCTTGACCCCGCGATTGACCAGGCTCAGCGACCGGCTCATGGAGTCCTGCACCGTCTCGGCCATGAAGCTCGACTCTTCCTGGAACTCGGACTGGGCCAGATCCCAGAGGATGCTCTTGAGCACGTCGCCGCGCAGGCGCGAGCCGGGGTTCTCGAGCTGGACCACCCCGTTCTCGATGGCCGCCACCTGCCGCGCACCGCTGTCGGAGGCCTCCGAGGAGAGGAAGTAGGTCTCGACCCCCTCCGACACCGCCTGGGGATGGGCGTTGGCGTGGATGGAGACGAAGAGGTCGGCCCGCTGCTTGTTGGCGAAGTTGGTGCGATCCCGCAGCGCGACGAAGACGTCGCTGTCGCGGCTCATGACCACCTTCACCCCCAGCCCGCTCTCGACCATCCGCGCCACCCGGCGCGTCACGTCGAGCACCACCTCCTTCTCCATGAGGCCGCTCGGGCCGACCGCGCCCGAGTCGTGCCCGCCGTGGCCCGCGTCGAGCACGATCAGCTTGAGCGGCTGCATCGCGCCGGCGCGTCCCGGCTCGCCGGCTCTGCCTTCCTTGGGACGGTAGATGTCGAGCACGAGGCGGTAGGGGTCCCGGAGGGCCGTGTGCTTGACCTCGCCCGGCGTGCTCTCGAGCACCACCCGCAGCACCGCGGTGTCGCCCACCAGTTCGAGTCGGACCTCCTGGACGAGCCCGTCCGCGATCTCCTCGACCCGGGACTCGCCGAGGGCCAGGCCGGGCAGCCGCACCCGGACCTCGTCCTCGCCCGCGACCACCGCGTACGCCAGCCGGCCGCCGGTCTCGATGACCACCCGGGTGAACGAGGGATAGGAGCGGTAGCGCAGCTCCTCCAGGGGCACCGAGGCCTGCACGGTCTTCGTCGCCGGCTTCCGCGACTCCGTGACCGCGATGACGGAGACGCCGGGAGCGAGGCGGGGCAGGCCCTTGCCCAGGAAGTCACGCGAGATGAGCCAGCCCCGCCCCACGACGCGCGTCGCCGAATCGAGCGCCACCGCTTGGCCCTGCACGGTGGTGCGGGACTGGCCGCGGACGAACTCGGCGGTGTGCTTGCCCACCGTGAGGGTGCCCCGGTCGCCCTTGATCGACCAGGCGCCCTTGAGCACGGCGGCGAGCAGGTCCGGGGCGATATAGGCGGCCCCGTCGTCGGTGACGATGATCGGGATCAGCCCGCGGTTACCCGCGCGATCCTTCACCTCCACGGATTCCGGACGTGCGGCCTGGGCGCCGCCGACGAGGATCCCCATCAGCGCCCAGAGCAGGAAGACCGATGTCAGTCGTCGCATCATGATCGAGGTGCGGCCGCGGCACCGCCATTCTAGCAACGGAGCGCGGGCGCGGCGAAGGAGGAAATTATGGTAGGCTTCGGCCACCATGACAGTTTCCCAGCTTGCCTATGTCGGGATCGGCGTGAGTCAGATGGCCCGCTGGCAGACGTTCGCAACCGAGGTCCTGGGCCTGCAGGTCGTGAAGGGCGACGACGACACCGTCTATCTGCGCATGGACGAGTACCACCACCGCGTCACGCTGCACCCGACCGGCGAGGACGACGTGCTCTACGTCGGGCTGCAGGCGCCGACCCTCACCGCCTACGCGCAGGGCAAGGCCGCGCTGCAGGCCGCTGGCGCCGCGCTCACCCAGGGCACCCCCGCCGAGATCGCCAACCGCCGCGTGATCGACCTGGTGAAGTTCGAGACCGGCGGGCTCCCCTTCGAGCTCTCGGTGGGCCCGACCGCGCGCTGGGATGCGCCGTTCCAGTCCGGACGGCCCATGGCCGGCTTCAAGACCGGCGCACTCGGCCTGGGGCACGTCGTGCTGCGTAGCGACGACCTCCCGGCCAGCGTGGGGCTCCTCACCGGGGCGCTCGGCTTCCGGATCTCCGACTACATCGGCACCATGACGTTTCTGCATTGCAACCCGCGGCATCACTCGGTCGCCTTCCAGCCTCGCGCCAAGAACCTGCCCCGCAGCCGCGACAAGAAGCTCTGGCACTTCATGCTCGAGACCAACAACCTCGACGACGTGGGCAGCGGCCTCGACGCGGCGATGATGAGCGGCGCCAGCCTCGCCACCACGCTGGGCCGTCACACCAACGACCAGATGGTGTCCTTCTACGTGGTCACGCCCTCCGGCTTCGAGGTCGAGTACGGCTGGGGTGGCCGGCTCATCGACGACAGCGTCTGGCAGGTGCAGCGCCACGACCGTGGCGCCCTCTGGGGCCACAAGGTGCAGGTGCCCGCCACCTCCTGATGGGCCAGTTCGGGATCGGCCAGTCCGTCAAGCGCTTCGAGGACATCCGCCTCCTGCAGGGCCAGGGCCGCTTCCACGGCGACGTGAACCTGCCCGGCCAGGTCTACGCGGTGCTCGTGCGGTCCCCGCACGCCCACGCACGCATCGTCTCCATCGACGCCACCGCCGCCCTGCGCGCGCCGGGTGTGCTGGCCGTCTTCACGGGAGCCCACGTGGCCCGCGACGGCCTCGGCACCATGAAGATGACGCTCAAGCGCGCGCGGCCCGACGGCTCGCCGATGTTCGCGCCCCCGCACCGGGGCCTGGCCCTGGACCGCGCGCGGCACGTGGGGGATCCGGTGGCCCTGGTCGTGGCCGAGACGCACCCGCAGGCCGAGGACGCGGCCGACCTCGTCCGGGTGGACTACGATCCGCTGCCGACCGTGACGGACACCGGCACGGCGTCCGAGCCCGGGACCGCGGCCGTCTGGGACGAGTGCCCGGACAACGTCTCCAACCTGCACCAGCTGGGGGACAAGGCGGCCACCGACGCGGCCTTCGCGAAGGCCGCCCACGTGGTCCGGCGTCGCTACGTGATCACCCGCGTGCACGCGCAGTACATGGAGCCGCGCGGCACCCTGGGCGTCTACGATCCGGGCGAGGACCGCTACACGCTGTACGCCGACGTGCAGTATCCCCATCGCGTGCGCAACGCGCTGGCCAGCAACATCTTCAAGATCCCGGAGCATCAGATCCGGGTCATCGCGGGCGACGTGGGCGGCGCCTTCGGGACCAAGGGCTGGCAGTACGTCGAGCAGCGGCTCGTGCTCTGGGCCGCGCGCAAGCTCGGGCGGCCGGTCAAGTGGCTGTGCGAGCGGCGCGAGGCGATCCCGGCCGACGAGCACGCGCGCGACAACGTGAGCGACGCCGAGCTGGCCCTCGACGGGCAGGGTCGCTTCCTCGGCCTGCGGGTGCGCACCTTCGCCAACGTGGGCGCCTACGTCTCGTCGGACCGGAACCTGCTCGCCACCTTCAGCAACATCGCGACCCTGGTGGGCGTGTACGCGTTCCCGGCGGCCCACGTCGCGGTGCACTCGGTGCTGACCAACACCAACCCGACCGCGCCCTATCGCGGGGCGGGCCGGCCCGAGGCGACCTACGTGATCGAGCGCCTCATCGACGACGCGGCCCGCGAGCTCGGGATGGACCGCCTCGCCCTGCGGCGGGCGAACCTGATCCCGGCCGCCGCGATGCCCTATCGCACCGCGCTCGGGGTCACCTACGACTGCGGCGAGTTCGAGCGGTGCATGGACGCCGCGCTCAAGCTCGCCGCCGTGGGTGGCTTCGCGGCGCGGCGGGAGGCCTCGCGGAGACGCGGCCGGCTCCGGGGGCTGGCCGTGGTCAACGCGATCGAGCAGGCGGCGGGCCCGCAGCCCGAGTTCGCGGAGATCCGCTTCTCGCCGAGCGGCAGCGCCACCGTGTTCATGGGGACGAAGAACCAGGGCCAGGGGCACGAGACTACCTTCAAGCAGATCCTCCACGAGCGGCTCGGCCTGGATCCCGCCGAGGTGCGCTACATCGACGGCGACACCGATCGCGTCGGCTTCGGCATGGGCACCATGGGCTCGCGCTCCACCGTGATCGGGGGAACCGCGCTGTGGACGGCCGCGGACAAGGTGATCGCCAAGGGCCGGAAGATCGCGGCCCGGCTGCTGGAGGCGGCGGAGGCGGACATCGGCTTCGCCGACGGGAAGTTCTCGGTGGTGGGGACGGATCGCGCGCTGTCCCTGAAGGAAGTCGCCCGCGCCGCCTTCCAGCCCGCGCAGCTCCCGCCCGGGCTCGAGCCGGGGCTCTACGAGACGGGGACGTTCTCCCCGAGGCAGGCCACCTGGCCGAACGGCTGTCACGTGTGTGAGGTGGAGGTGGATCCCGACACCGGCGCGGTCGCCCTCGATCGCTACGTGATCGCGGACGACGTCGGCACCGTCATCAACCCGGTCACGCTCAAGGGCCAGATCCACGGGGGCGTGGCGCAGGGCGTGGGCCAGGCCCTGATGGAGCAGGTAGTGTACGAGCCCGGCTCGGGACAGCTCCTGACCGCCTCGTTCATGGAGTACGCCATGCCGCGCGCCGATACCTTCTGCGACATGGTGATCGAGAGTTACCCGGTGCCCACCGCGCTCAACCCGCTCGGGGCCAAGGGCGCGGGGGAGGCGGGCACGGTCGGGGCGCTGCCTGCGGTGATCAACGCGGTCATGGACGCGCTCGCCCCGCTGGGCGTCCGCGAGCTCGACATGCCCGCGAGCAGCGACCGCGTGTGGGCCGCGATCCAGGACGCGAAGTCGCGGGCGGGCGCTCCCGCCTAGAACCACCGGCCGGGAGCGCGTTCGAGCTGCCGTGGGAGAAGAGGCAGCTCGAGGACGTTGCTGCCCGCGTACCGCCCGGATCACGGGCGGGGCTTCAGACCTAGCATGATGTACCACCCGACACCACTGACCACGGGGCGGATCTCCAGGCTCCGACGCGGGAGGGTATCATGATCCGACATCGGGTGCTCCCGGGAACGCTTGTCGCCCTGGCCCTCGCCGGGCTCGGGGTGACCGCGGGATGCGGCCCGCTCGCGGTCTGGTCGGCACCGGAGAAGGCGCCGAGCGCCGAGCGCAGCGCGGCCGCCATCGCGGCCGACCAGCTCTTCTGGAAGACGCTCCACGGCGGGGAGTACGAGAAGATCCCCGACGCGCTCACCGCGCTGAAGGCGGCCTACCTCGCGAACCCCAACGACGCGGTGACCGCGTCCCATATCGGTTGGATGCACATCTGGCGGCTCGGCGAGCGGGCCCGCCAGCTGGCCCTTCGCCCCGACATCACGGACGACGCGGTCCTCGCCTGCAAATACTTCGAGGAAGCGGTGCGGCTCCACCCCGGCGAGGCGCGCTACCTGGGCTTCTACGCCGGCCTCCTGATGGCGGAGGGCACCATCCACAAGGACGAGAAGATGGTCCGGCGCGGCTTCTACACCATGAAGGACGCGGTCAGCGCGTGGCCCGAGTTCAACTACTTCACGGCGGGGTACACCGCCTCCGGCCAGCCGGTGGACTCCGAGCGCTTCCGGGAGGCGCTCGAGTACCAGTGGCTGAACCTCGACGTGTGCGTCGGCGAGAAGGTCGACCGCGCCAACCCGGACTACGCGCGCTACATGCGGCTGGAGACCAAGGTGGGCCCCAAGCGCGTGTGCTGGAATTCCTGGATCGCCCCGCACAACTTCGAGGGCTTCTTCCTCAACTTCGGCGACATGCTGGTCAAGGCAGGCCAGCCCCAGGTCGCGGCGGCGATGTACCGGAACGCCAAGCACGCGCGCGAGTACCCGGCGTGGCGCTACAAGGCAGTGCTGGAGGAGCGGATCGTGAACGCGCCTAAGAACGTCGAGGCGTTTCGCAAGCCAGAGCCCGGGCCGGACTCGGCCACCCTGATGGTCCGCTCCACCTTCGCCTGCATGGGCTGCCACCAGCAGTAAAACCGCGCCGCCCTCCGGGTCTCGTGTGGCGACCCGGAGGGCGGCGTCACATGGTGGACGCGGTCGCAACCAATTCGAACCGTCGCCGAGATGCCGATCAAGTTCGCCCTGATGGACACCCGCCGTCCGTTCGCCTATCAGGCGATCGCTGAAAAGGCTCTCACGCTATGCCGCCTTGGCATGTCCGCCACCTCCATCGCCCGGACGCTGGGCTTGAGCGACAAGACCGTGACGAAGGCAATCAACCTCGCTCGCCGCGACGCGTCAAAGCCTGGCCAAGTGTGGCCCGAATAAGGACACGCCTTGCACAATGGATAGTTAGGTCCGTTCGGTCGGCGATGGGTCCATTGTTCGTTTTGCAGTTTCGCCCTTAGTCGAGGCCCTGGACGTCCAGCCGTGCCAGGGGAACGCGCTCCCCATGGCCCCGGGCCTGCAGCGCTTCGTACTCGTGGAGACTTACCGTCAGTAGTCGCGACAGGTGGGCCTCATAGCGCACGATCTTGTCTAGCTCGGCGGCGTCAGGGAGGAGGTGGAGCCGCCGGTGGAGATCACGAACCGCGAAACCGCTCCTTGCCTCAGACTCACCGAATTCTGACAACGTCATCAGACGCATGACGGCCGCCAGGCGAAGGCCTTCGGGTTGCTTGCCGGTCCGGCGGGCGATCTGAGCGATCACCTCGAGAGTTTCTGCCGGCGTCCAGCGCCGGACCAGCGGATGGCGTGAGACGCTTTCAAGATCCTCCACCTTCGCAGAGAGATCTATGACGTCCTCGAGTTTCACTCCGGCGAAGTCCGCGACGAAACTGAGCACCTCCAGCGCCCTGTTGCTCCGTACTCGTGTATCCGCCGGAAGATCGGGCAAGCTCTTGAGCAACTTGAGACCCGCCCGCATGACGCTAAGACTCAGCTCGAGCAGATGAGATGGAGTGGCATGACCCGCCCGCTCGACGACTTCCGCCGCTTCCACCTCCGCAGCTTCCTGACCTCGCGCGATGACGGCCGCCTCGTACAGATCCACGCGACGGAGCCGCCAGGCCAAGCCGGTGATCCGCTTCGCCATATCCCTCTGAAGCTCGTTCTGCGGTGCCATCGCCTCAAGTACCTTGGACCGGAACCTGCGAAACTCCCGCACGTTCTCGACGCCGGGAATAACGGGCTCCTGGAGAAAAATGCCATGTCGGAGCGCGTTCAGCGCTCTACCGTTTCGACCACCGACAACATGTCCCGTGACTCGCTTCTTGTTCGCGCCATTTCTCTTGGGCCTCTTCATCGTCTTCGCTCCTTTCTTGAGACATACGTCGAATTTTGCTGTCAGCTGGTCTTCGTGTCTCAGGCCGGCGGACTGCACTAACACTTCACGGACGGTCCTAGTGACGTCGCCCTCCCATGACGGAACTCGTTTCACCGGCCCAACGAGGATGCCCGGCCGGCGTCGCCGATACTCGCGAGCGGGCCCCGTCGCTACGCTGCGAGCGGTCAGGAGGAAGCGTCTAGCCAGAACTTCTCTAGGCCGGCTCCGGCCGGGCGCATGCATTGGCGGCTGGCGGGCACGTCGCGAACGGCGGGCAACCGCAGATGCTCGGATCCGCCGGCGGGTGAATCCCCTGGTCAGCAGCGCGGATTTATCGAGTCGAGGCTGCTACTTAGCGGAAAGCGGACAAGGCGTAGCCATCGGGAAGGCCGAATTCCACTTTTATTATACCTTGGTCCGGATCCTTTCCAAGGGCCTTAAGACTGATGGGTGGCCCGGACCCTGCGTGGCGAACGAACCCGGTGAACCTTCGAGAGCTTCTCGAGACCCCCCGGCAGGTCGCCGGGCTTCGCTCCTTTGAGGATCCTGTCCGCGAGGCGAGCTGCCTGGCGGCCCGCCTGGTATCAGCTGGGGGAGTAGCTGGCGAGTCCGCCCTGCTCAACGAAGAGGGCGTCGTCGAACATCGACGGGATCGCGCGGCGGGCCGGCGGTAGTGGGTCAGTTTGAGAGGGCGGCGGCGTTCGGCGCATGGAGGAGGGACTTTTCTTTCACGTCCTACCCCTAGATAGCAAGCTTGCATCAGTATTACTTTCGGCCTGCCGCAGAAAATCTATTGCAACTGGGGTCCATCGATGCTGGCATGATTGTCGACAATGACCTATCTGCTGCCGCCGTTGAACCCGCTGCGCGCATTCGAAGCTGCGGCGCGGCATCTGAGCTTCAAGCTCGCCGCGCGCGAGCTACATGTCACACCGGGTGCCATCGGCCAGCAAGTGAAAACCCTGGAGGATCGCCTTGGCGTACGTCTTTTCGAGCGGTTGCATAAGCAGCTCGTGTTGACTCCCGCCGGACAGGAGTACCTGACGTCGGTGCAGAAAGGTTTCTGGCGCATAGCCGATGCTACAGAACGGCTCAAGCCGCAAGGCGTTGCCGCCGTGTTGTCGGTGGGCGTGTATGCCCGGTTCGATCTCACGCGCTTGCGCCCCGACGGATTCCGTACCGCCTATCCGAGATTCGGACTACGGATCATCGAGCCCGCCGGGTTGCCCGAGCTCATCGAGGGCAAGGTGGATGTGCTGATCCAGCGCGGCCTCGGCCATCACCCAGGCTATCGCTGCGAGCGTCTCGATAACAATTCAGGTGTCGACGACTACTTAATATGCCTCGAAGGAACTGCCGATTGCCGGGAGATTGAAGGCTTGCGCGCGTGGCTCAAGGACGTCAATACCGCGGGGCCCGTAGCGCGTTCCCCGCGAACCGCCGTGCGCCGCTCTGGCTGATCGCACCATCGGGAACAAAAAAAGGCGCAGGCCGTGCCCGCTGCGCCCAGTCGGTCGGAGCCGAGCGAGGTTACTTGCCCATTACGCTGCCAAAGCGGACGCAAGTCTTGCCGTCGACCTTCATGAGCTGGACCGATTCGATCGGCGCGTAGTCTGCGGACGAGGTGTTGATCTTGATCCCCGGAATCAGCGTGTCGACGGCGAAGTCCTTGAGGTTCGCGGTCTGTTTCATGACGTTGTCACGCGTGAGGTTGTCGCCCCGGCTTGCTTGAGCACCTGGTACAGCTTTGCCGCCACCGCATAGGCATACACGTTGAATGGATGGACCAAGCTGCCGTCCGGATAGTACTTCTTCATGAACGCTTCTTGATCGCGGGGTCGTTCTGCCATTCCGGATCCGTCGGGTCCTTCAGATAGGCAGTCGAGATCAGCCCGACGGACTGCTCTACCCCCGCGGGCTGCAGCACAGTAGCAAGCGAGATCGAGACGTTGTTCAGGAAGTGTAGCGGCGTCCACCGCCGGTCCACGACTGCAGTCGCCTCGACGTGAACGGCCAAGGTGCGCGGGTTAGCCGCTATGAAGTACTTTCTCGCCTCGGCCAGCGAGGCGTTGAGACTGCCATTCGCGACGACTTGACCCACGCTCGCTACACAAAGGCCAAGAGTCGGCGGGGATTTTCGACCAGAATCGCGCCGATCTCCCTTGGCGAGAAGCGAGCAGCAGAGCGGCATGGAAGCGGTGAGGCTTACTGCGCTTCGGCAACGCGCGGTAGCACTCGCAGATCTTGCCGCGAAGGGCGGCGGCGCCCGCAACACATCCTTCGCGCGGCTGCGAGGTAAGGCATCGATCAATCGACTCGCTTGAGTCGATGCGCCGCGCACTAGCAATAGTTTTCCTGGTTTGCGAGTCAGCGTGGCATGGATTAGGCTTTTCGCCGGAGAGTGAAGTTCTATCGAGCTGCTAGGAGACAGGAGCGGTCGCCAATTCTTCATCTGCGTCTAGGCGATCGTCGTGATCTCGATGCTACGCGTGCTCGGTCTTCTGCACTCATCCTAAGACATCTCTAGGGAGCGTGGACAATGGTCAGCCGCGACGAGCTACGCGGCAAGGCACAAACCGTCGTTGGCATCGTCGATCCTGCGACCTTGGGGTCGACGCTGATGCACGAACACCTCATCTGGACATACGTCCCCCTTCAATGGCAGCGCAACCGGACCAGGGCCCGGACATGTTCCTTACTAGTCAATACAATCCGGAGAACGGGCTATGAACCGCAACACCAAGCACATAAGCACACCCTTCGGCGACATCGCTTATACCGAACACGGCGCCGGACCTGCGGTGCTGTTCGTCCACGGCGTATTTCTGAACGGCTACTATTGGCGCCACGTCATCGACCGCGTCGCCGATATGCGCCGCTGCATCGCCCTCGATCTGCTCGCGCATGGCGACACGGGCGCGTCCGCCGTCCAAGACTTATCGTTCAGCGCCCAGGCCGACATGCTCGACGCGTTTTGTACGGCGCTGGCGCTCGAACCCGTGGACCTGGTCGCGAACGACAGCGGCGGCGGAATTGCGCAGATCTTCGCCGCGCGGCACCCAGAACGCATTCGCGGCCTCACGCTCACCAACTGCGACACGCATGACAACTGGCCCCTGCCGGCATTCCAGCCCGTGGTGCGAGCGGCCGAGCGCGCGCTCTACGCCGACCTCGGGCCGAAAATGCTGGCGGATGTCGCCCTAGCGCGCAGCAAGTTTGCGCCGGCGTACGAGCATCCCGAGCGGGTATCCGCGGAGACCTTTCGCACCTATCTGGAACCGGTGTTCGGGACGCCCGCGGCGATCCGCAATATCGAACGGTTCATCACTTCGCTCGGTTGCCACCACACGGTCGCGGTCGAACCGCTGCTGCGCCAAGTGCAGGCACCGACGCTCGTCGTCTGGGGCACGGATGACGTTTACTTTTCGGTCAAGTGGGCGTACTGGCTGCGCGATACGATCCCGGGCTGTCGCAAAGTGATCGAGCTTGCGGGCGCACGGCTGTTCTTTCCTGAGGAGCGGCCGGAGGAACTGGCGCAGGCACTGCGCGAGCACTGGCAGGTGAAGCGAGAGACCTCATCGACCCACTAGCGTACGAGAGTGGAGAACCAAGAGAGGCGAGCGATGGACATTCCGTTGATTGAGCAGGTCAAGACACAAGCCCAGGTCCTGGTTCCGCTGGTCAGAGTCCTCCAGGTAGAACTGGGCGAGGAGCGAGCCAACGCCATTGTCCGAAAGGCTCTCGGAGACCTGTATCGCAAGTATGGCGAGAAGTGGTGGCGGAAGCAGGGAGCCCGTGACCTCGGGGAGAAGATGGCTTCAGCCTGGGATGGATTCGCGGCAGGGGACGCCCTGGATTACGAGGTGATCAAACAAACTCCGGATGCGTTCGAAATGAACGTCACCGAATGTCGCTACGCCAAGTTTTACAGAGAGATCGGTGCATCGGACCTAGGATTCCTGCTGACATGCAGCGCGGATTTTCCCATGGCAGAAGGCTTTGGTGCCGACGTGCAACTGACCCGTACGCAAACGATCATGCAAGGCGCCAGTCACTGTGATTTTAGGTATACGCTGACGAAGAGCACACAGGACACCCAATGATGCTCGACAGGCGTCGCGCGACGTCAAGATCTCCGGAACAAATGGCTTTCGCCGTTTCCTTTGTTTATCTACGGTAAAGGGCGTCGCCAGATGCGCAAACCGTTTCACTTGATTACGGCACTGAGGCGCCAGGGTTTCGAGACAGAAATACGAAGGAAGCTCTACCACATCAGGCGGGCGCCGTTGCTCTCCGCCAGGGAGCACGAAGACATCGCCCGCGCTCCACGCGATCTGCCCGTCGTTCCACTCAGTCACTCCCGTGCCCTTGAGCACGACATAGATCTCGCCGCTCGCCGCAAGCCTCATCTCCATGCGCTCTCCGGCGCGGATCCTCACGTATCGGGCGAGGATGAGGGGCAGCGTGGCCGGAAAGTCGAGCTGCATGAGACCGGCGAGGTCGAGCAGGATCACGCCCGTGGGCGTATTCGGAGCGAAGGCCCGGCGGTATTCCTCGAGGAAGAGGCGAAGGCGCGAGCGGAGGCCGCTTGATGTTGAAGCCATCCTCGACCGAGAGGTATCGGACCCGATCCTGCGGCGTCTCCCGAGTCTTCATTGGACCCCCTCCTTTCTCACAGCGTTCTCCTTCCACCGCTATCCCGCGAGAAAGCCGCCGTCGACCGCGAGCGTGTGTCCCACGACGAAGGAGGCGCCAGCGGACTATGAAGCCATCACACGGTGAAACAGGTGGGTGTCTACAAAACCGAGGGAAGATTCCCACTGGCTCGCATTCGGTCGCCGCGGCCGCTCACCCGTCAGCGTTATCCAGACAGACGGGGGTCGACGGGAGGAGAGGATACGCTTTAAACCGCGTAGCGGCCGCGTCGAGGGACTAGCATTGAATAAATACATGGGAAAGCGGCAAGGAGAAGCACTATTTGGCGATCGGCAACGTGTGGATCATCGACGCGTCGCGGATGTGGCGGATCGCTAACGCCCTGAGGGAATTCAAGGCAATGGCAAACATCAAGCATGCGTTCAAGTTCTCGGATCTCACGAAGAGCAAGCTCGATCCCGCCAAGCAGTTCGTTCTGGAGGCAATCAAACATTCCGATCTGATCGGCCTGAAGACCGCGTGCTCGACACCTCGGCGGTCAAGGGAATGGCGACCGAGGACATGCTGTATCGGCTCCACTACGAGCTGGCCATGACCGGGATGGAGCACGGGATCCACGCGGGCCGAGTGGTGCTGCCTCGCTGGTTGCATCCGGACGCCATCCTGCTCCCCGACGTGGAGCGCCGCCTTAAAGTCGGATGTAAGGAGTACTTCAACGACAGCGTGGAGGTCGAGTCCGTGACCTCGGGCGTGTCCACTGACTCACCTCTGCTCCAGCTGGCGGACCTGTTCGTCGGGAGCGTGGGCCGTATCTTCAACAAGATAGACGAGGTCTCGTACGTCCACCGCCTGGGGAAGTGATGGCTGAGGGTCTCGGACTCGACGTGCCCGCAGCGGGATCCTTCGATGATTATGCGAGAGGAGGGGCAGCAAGCGGCGGAGCCGCGGGTGCCAAGAACTGGCCCGGCCCGCCGTCCGCCCACTTCGAGACCTTCTTGAGGCTCGCGGCCTGGCTGCCGGTCAGCCGGTTGCCCGGCATGTCCCGCCGCCCGATGACGGCGTGTGATGTGTCTCCGTCTTCAGGATCCCTCACGACGAGCAGACCAAACTTCCTCGCGTCTCCTGCCGTCAGCTCTCGGAACCGCAACCCGGGAAACTTTGCCGCGAGGGCTTGCGGAGTTGTCTCGGCGACCGCATAGACGGACACTTCCTGACTCCGGAAGACGGAGTCGGAGCAGTCTTGGTCGCCAGTGATCGGATCTACGGAATAGAGGAACTGCTCGGGGATCGCCCGCCAGAGGCGGCAGTCGTCTGGGATCGAACCGTCCTCAGCCCATGAGGCTGGCATCCGGAGAGGCCACCTTCTGCGACGCCTCTCGTGCTACGCCCCAGAAACGAGCCAAGAGAATAGGCTCTTTGCCTCGGTCGGCGGCCACAGGGGGTACTCATCCTCCCTCAGCGGGTCCCCATCCTTGAGTGTGACGAACTGCGTGGAGCCGTCAGGCAACACCTCGACCTCAAGCCGCCGGTCACCTTGGATCCACTCAAGCTGGATCCCGCCACCGGGTACCGGAAACACATGGGGGGCCGTGATGTCATCGAACCCAAGCTTAGCCACCGAGCTAATAATCTCGATTGCTCTCTCGACTGGCACTTCCCCAGGAGGCGGACTTCCGGCTCGGTCCCACCCCAGTGGGAGGGACTGAAGCCCCAGCGCCGCACGGATGGGCTCGATCTCCCAGCTACTCTGCACGACGATGATCTGGCCGAGCAGTTGCCGGCGACGGACCTGCGGCTGGCGCTCCACGGCTCGATACTCGATGATCGGCGTGGTCGTGGCGTCAAACGCTGGCATCATGCGATCCGCTCCCATCGGTCGTGCATGTCGGTCGTGGTTAGGTCGGCGAACCCGCGCACGATCCATTCGTGCCCCAGATCAAACCACCTCAGCACGTCCTCAATCGATGCCGAATCTGGACGGCCACGAGCTGTGAGCGTCAGTTGCAGCACGACACGCCGGTCGTCCTTCCTGACTGCCGGCTGAACGGTGACGTATAGCCGGCCCTTCTTGTCCGGCATCAGATAGCGGCTGTTCAGCATCGTCACCTCGGATTCCGGCAGGAATCCTGGGTGAGGAGCTGCGATGATGGAAAGGATCTTGTGGATCTCCCCGAAGGACTCGACACCGGTCTCAGCGCCGACCCCGATCGGGATGTGGTTGACGTAGGTTACCTCGCATTGATTCACCTCGGGTTGCTCGATACCCGCGCTGTCCAGGAAGCGGAGGAACCGAGCCCAGTCCTCCGCAAACCGGGGCTTCAGGACAGCGTACTCCGGATACAGCTCCTGCCCCGTTACCTTTCGCCAGTTCCGGATGAACCGGTCCCGTTGGAGCTGGATGAGCTGGGTCTGCGAGGGGTCGATGAACCAGCACCGAGCCTCCGGCTCAGTGGTGAGCATCACCTTCACGCCTCCCGGCGCGACAGACATCCCGAAGTCCTCGACCTCGGGCCCGAGAGGGGGCTTCATCTCCTGGTTCGGATAGTCAGACCTGATCTGCGACCAGAACAGCCCGAAGTGGGGGATGGAGAACGACCGCAGCGGGCCAAACTGGACCCCGAGAAGCGTCTCGATGACGGGAGGCCGCCTGAACTTCGGGGTCGGGGTCATGTCGCTCACAAACCCTCCCGGGTTGCCCTCGACGCTGGCACCTAGGGCCACAGGCTTGTGCCCTGATTCACGACGCGGACTCTAGCACCCGACCTCGATGCCAGTCAAGCGCCGACCCTCCGACCGGCGCCAGCCCACGGGGGCATCTCTCCTGGACCTAGTGTCGCACAGCGGGGAATAGCGGCCGAGGGTCTTGGAGTAAAGGTACTCAGCGATCCGCAGGTGAACGAGCGTCCGGAAGAGCTTCAAGGGCTCGACGTCCCTTCGCGTCCGCATCCGCTTCTCGAGCGCGGCGGCGACGTCAGGAGCGTAGGGCGGGTCGAGGGGGGAATCCGCGGCGCCACATCGTTCATGGTGTCATCCTCCTGAGGGACATCTGCGTCAAGAACGAGCCTTCGGTGTTGCGGCACGGTCAAGGCTCCTGCGCACTAGACTCCTCACCGTTCGCGAGCTGGGTGCCGCCTTCCCCTGACGACACCGCCCCCTGAAAGCGGCCGCGAGGAATTTCTGCTGTCACCGTGATCTCGACGAGGAGATCCGGGTGATACAGCCGGACCACCTGGACGGTGGTCGTCACGGGGTACGGTTCGGCGAAGAACTGACGGCGGATGTCACCCGCCGTCATGAAGGCCTCGATGTCGGTCACGTAGTGGGTGATCGAGAGCACATCTGCTGTGCTGCCGCCCATCGTGCCGAGAACGGTTCGGATGTTCTCGAGCGCCTTCTGGGTCTGAGCTCGCATATCGCCCCGACCCACGACGCGACCCTCTCGGTCCAAGGCCACCTGACCTTTGAGATGCACGACCTGGCCTTCCCCTTGAATCACGGCCATCGAAAAGGCGCCGAACGGTGACCACACTTCGGGCGGGTTCACGGTCCTGATCATGCACGTACCTCCTCCTCCGCGATGGCCTGCGTCACCTCAGTGCCCCTGAGACGCGCCGGTCTCACCGGTCCTGGGCGCTGCACATGCGGCCTGAAGCTTTTGGATCTGGCTCCGGTGGTCAAGAAGATGCAGGCGCTGGACGAGGACGTAGCTCCGCCACGGGAGTTCCGCAGTAAAAGTCTCCGGCTCGACCCGTCCGTTGCCGATCGCCCGGTTAACGACAAGGACCGTCTTCACGGTCAGAGGCGACGCCGCCTGCGTAATCGGGGGCTCTGGGTGTTTCGTTTCGAACCGCTCCGCCTCAAGGATGAGCGCCCCGAATTCTCGGTTCGCGGCTCGCACGTTGTGAACAAGGGTCTCCCAGGATTCCCAGGCCGCCGCATCCGAGATGAGCGCTGCATACACGGGGGGCGCTGGCGGCCGCCGGCCCGCAAGCAGATGCCGCAGCTCCTCAGCCGAGCGGATCATGGTTTGTGCAACGTGATCCACCACCTGGGCGATCGTCCACTCACGCGGGATCGCAACGACCCTCGCGTCAGCCGCGTTGCCTCGACCGATCGCCGTGTCAAACTGCCCAAGCGCGTCCTCGAAGCGGAGCGCAAGCGCGTGCGCAGAGAGGTCGGGCCCTCGTTCGAGGTAGGTGAGCATCCGCGATCGTTCGGGCGATACACTGGCGCAGGCCCTGTTGTCTTCGTGCCTCATTGCACTCCCTCCAGGTCGCGCGGATCCCATGGCTTGAGGGGCGGACGTCGCCAAACGCCTCCGGAGGCGTTCTCGATTGCCATGCCGACTCGTAGGACGGTCGCCTCGTCGAAATGTCGACCGACGATCTGGACCCCGATCGGCAGGCCTTCGCGGCTTGAGCCGAAGGGAACGGCGAGCGCCGGCGACCCGGTCAGGTTGAAGGGAAGCGTGGCGCGCATGACGTGCCGTACGGGCAGCGTCTCGTCGCCAAGCCTGAGGGTCGCCATCTCGTGGGGAAAGGCCGCCACGGGTGCGACCGGACAGAGGAGCAGATCGTACTGCCTGAAGTACGCCGCGAGATCATACCGGAGTGCCTCGACTTCGACCTCGCTCTTGACGTACTCGGTGAGCGATTCGACTCGGACGGCCAGGCGAGAGCGCGCGGCGGGGTAGAGTTGCTCGTGGCGTCCAGCGATCACGCCCTCGAAGTACGGACCGGCCTCGGCCGCGAAGAGGGTCATGGTCAGCGCGTTGCAGTCCCGGCGCTCGAGACCCGGGATGCTCACCTCCTCCACCCGACAGCCCTGCCCTTGGAGCGTCTCCGCCGCGCGCCGAACCATCGTCGCGACGTCCGGATCGACCGTGCCAAAGCCGCGTTCCGCGATCCAGCCCACGCGCAGCGGTGGCAGGTGATCGTCCGCGTCGGGGACCTCGGGCTTGGGGACAGGGACAGCATAGGGGTCGTGGCCGTCGGGTCCCGCGAGCACGGTTAGAGCCAGTACAAGGTCGTGGACAGTCCGCGCCATGGGCCCAACGTGCCAGAAACGCCGCAGCGTCTCCGGCCAATGGCCGGTTAACGGAATGCGCCCATGCGTCGCCTTGAGCCCAGCGATCCCGCAGTAGTGGGCGGGGCCGCGGATCGAGACGCCCACGTCGCTTCCGACTCCGAGGGGAGAAAGGCCGGCCGCGATCGCCGCGGCCTCGCCGCCGCTCGACCCGCCCGGTGAACGATCAGCGTTCCAAGGATTCACGGTCCGTCCGAAGAGAGCATTGGCCGTCTCCCACCAAAAGGAGAACTCGGGCACGTTGGTCTTCCCAAGGAGGATTCCGCCAGAGGCCTTGAGCCGGCTCACGGCCGTGGCGTCGGCTTCGGGCACACGGCCGGCAAAGAGTCGCGAGCCTCGCGTCGTTTGAAGAGCCGCCGTGTCGATCGAGTCCTTTACGGTGAACGGCACACCATGGAGCGGACCGAGTTCGTCCCCGCGGATGACCGCTGATTCCGCGGCACGTGCCTCGTCCTCCGCTCGCGTGTTCATCGTCACGATGGCATTGATCCGCGGATTCACCGCGTCGATTCGCTCAAGGTGGGCGCGCACGACCTCGACTGGAGAAACCGCCCTCGTCTTGATATGTCTTGCGAGCTCGATGGCGCTCCAGTAGCACAGGTCCTGTTTCATGGCGCCTGGGATATGCGGTCATCCGGGACTGGAATCGTCGGCTCGAGATCGAGCCCGAGATCCACGGCCGGCGCCGAATGGGTGAGAGCGCCCACGGAGATCAGATCCACTCCCGCCTCTGCGTAGGCACGCACGGTCCTGAGCGTGATGCCCCCTGACGATTCGACCAGAATTGCTCCCCCTCTACTCCGCTCGCGGACACACGCGACCGCCTCGCGCGTCGCCTCGGGCGTCATGTTGTCGAGGAGGACCGCGTCAACTCCAAGGTTCAGCGCTTCCTGAAGATCGCGCAGGGTATCGACTTCGACGTCGATTCTATGCATATGGGCGAGGCGCGTGCGCGCCGCTTCGATGGCGCGGCCGAGACTACCGGCAGCGGCGATATGGTTATCTTTCACGAGAACGCCGTCGTCCAGGCCCAGCCGATGGTTCCGCCCGCCTCCCACCGTGACCGCGTACTTCTCGAGGAGCCTCAAGCCTGGTGTGGTCTTCCGCGTGTCGACGATCTGCGCCCGATAGCCGCGTATCGCCTCGACGTACTGCCGCGTTACCGTCGCGATGCCCGAAAGGCGCTGAAGGAGGTTCAAGGCTACGCGCTCGCCTGTAAGGATCGGCCTAGCGGGTCCTGTCACCCGTGCGACCGCGGTACCCCGTCTCACCACCTCGCCCTCTGTGACCAAGGGTTCGAGAACTGCCTCCTCGTCGAGCTCCGCGAACACCGCGCGGGCTACGTACTGCCCGGCGACAACAAGCTCCTCCCTGGCCACGATGACACCGCGAAGACGGGCCGTTGGCGAGACGGTGGCCAGCGTCGTGAGGTCTCCGCGTCCGACATCCTCCGCGAGAAACTGTGCCACCAGTGCGCGCACGCTCCGATCTGTCAGGGCGGGCCGCGCCGTGATCATCTGAGCTGGAGCATCCGCTCGATCGGCTTGAGTGCCTTGACGCGAAGTGTCTCATCAAGGACGATTTCCGGGGATTGGTCGCGCATGCACAGGTAGATTTTCTCTAGCGTGTTGAGGCGCATATGGGGGCACTCGTTGCAGGAGCACCCATTGTCTGGCGGCGCCGGGATGAACGTTTTTTCAGGGCACGCTTTCTCCATCTGATGGATGATGCCGGGCTCGGTCACGACGACGAAGGTGCCGCGAGGACTGCTCCTGGCGTACGCGAGAAGCGACGCGGTCGAGCCGATGTGGTCGGCGTGCCGGAGAACATTTTCCTCGCACTCGGGGTGTGCCAGGACCACGGCCTCCGGATGCTGGACCTTAAGCTCCACGAGCCTCTTCTCCGAGAAGATCACATGCACCATACAGGCCCCCGGCCAGAGCACCAATGGTCCGCCCAGTCTTCTTGACCAGATACCGGCCGAGGTGCTGATCCGGCGCGAAGACGATTTGTTTGTCTTGCGGGATCGACCGGATGACCTTCTCGGCATTCGACGACGTGCAGATCACGTCGGAGAGTGCCACCGCGGTGCTCGAGTTTACATAGGTTACGACGACATGCTCAGGGTAGCGGGAGAGGAACGCTTGGAACCGGTCCGCGGGACAGCTATCAGCCACCGAACAGCCAGCACGGAGATCAGGAAGGAGCACCGTTTTCCCGGGGTTCAGGATCTTCGCCGTCTCGGCCATGAAGTGGACACCGGCGAAGACGATCACCTCGGCTTCCGTCCGCATGGCCTGTTCGGCGAGTCCGAAACTGTCGCCCACGTAGTCCGCGACGTCTTGGATATCGGGGTCCTGGTAGTAGTGGGCAAGCAGAACGGCACGGAGTTCGCGTTTGAGGCGTGCAATTTCCTCAAAGAGGTCGAGGGTGGGATCGATGAGACGCGGAATCATGTGAGACCTACCGGCGTGCGAGCCGGACCAAGGGGTTCGCGCACGATCACGGGCTTCATCGAGGGCGAGGCCAGGGGAAGGGCGGCGTCGTCCCATGACACGACCTCTGAGGTGACCGCCTCCGGTTGGAGGCGGCCGCTCCGGATGAGCTCCAGCACGGGGGGGAGCGTCGCCCGCGAGTTCACGCGGCCCGTCAGGAAGCGGACTCCGCGCGTATACATCTCAAGGAGCGGGACCTGTGGGGCTTCGAAATAGATGCTCACGCTGGTGCAGACCCCTTCCGGCGTGACCGATCGGAGGGCGCAGGCGAGACCCGCAGGATCTCGGCTTGCATCCACGGTGATCGGATAGGCACCCGCACGCCTGGGCGGAGGTCCTTCGATCGCATGCGCGCCGAATGATTCGGCCAGCGTGAGGGCGGCGTGGTTGATGTCGAGGTAGTCGATGCGTCCAGCGCCGCAGATGCGAGCCATCATGACCGTGTACAGCGGGACGCTCGAGGGCGACCCGACCACAAGGACATCAGCCCCAGGCGATTCAGCGAGATGCGGCACAACGGCGCGCCAGGCGTCGGCGACGTTGTCGCTCGCGCTCACGGCGGCGGCAGGGGTGGTTCCCGCAGGAATGCCCAACATCATCCGCTCTGCGAAGGGCACCCGGACGAGATCAGCCAGGGCCCCTCCCCAATCACCTCCCAAGGGCTGGAGGCCATACATTGACCCCGCCGGGACAGCCTGGCAGCTTGCGGTCAGACCTCGTCGGCAGCGTCCGCACTCTCCGCATCCGATCTGAAACGCCACGACCGCGAGGTCACCCACCTGGAAGCCGGCCACATCCTCGCCGAGTTCAACCACTTGCCCCACGAACTCGTGGCCCAGCGAAAACGGCCCCGCAAACGGTGTCGGCCCACGGAGCAGGCGGACGTCGAGGTCGCAGAGGGAGACGGCGACCGGGCGCACAACCGCGTCATGACTCGTCTCGAGCCGAGGTGCTAGGGTTTCCCGCCATTCGAGAGACCCGGGCCGTACGAATACGAGCTCGCGCATGCCGCCTCCGTGGTTCCGGACGCCGCGTCGTGCGGCCATCCTGTGCTCGTGAGGGTGCCGCAAAAGCGGTACTGTAGAAAGAGCCAGTTTCGTGCTGTACTCTGGTACCAAGCTTTGAAGGGGGATGAAGACGCTGGTCAGACTCGAAGGGACAGGGCCACTCTACCAAAGGATCTACCGGGCACTCCGGCGGGAGATCCTCGCCGGGCGGCTGGGCCCCGGTGCGCGCCTCGCATCGACGCGTGCGCTCGCCGAGGAGCTCAATGTCTCCCGAAACTCCACGCTCCTTGCGTACGAGCAGCTCTTCGCAGAGGGCTACATTGAAGGCAAGGCAGGCTCGGGAACGCACGTCACGGCCGCGCTTCCAGATCCGGCGCTCGCGCATGCGGCCCGCGCGGAGGGTAGCGCCGGGCCGCCCAGGTCTCGTGCACCCCGGCTGTCGGCCTTCGGCCGCCGGATTGGCGTGAATCCTCCGCGCTCGGCGCCGAATTCCACCTGGCTCGGGCGCACGATCCGCTATGATTTCCGCTACGGAATCCCAGCCGTCGCGGCGCTGCCGCACCGCGTGTGGCGGCGCCTCACGCACACCCGCCTCCGCCCCGGAGCGCTCGGCACCTCCCGGTATACCCAGCCCGAAGGGGACGGCCGGCTTCGTGCCGCACTCGCGACGTACCTGAACCGCGAGCGCGCCATCGCCGCTCAGCCTGACCAGATAGTCATCGTGAATGGCTCGCAGCAGGCGCTCGACCTCGCCGCGCGCGTCCTTCTCGACGTCGGCGATCGGGTCGTTGTTGAAGAGCCGCACTCGCGGGGGGCGTGCGAAGTGTTTCAGAGCGCGGGCGCGCGTTTCGTCTCTGGCCCGGTCGATGGCGATGGCCTGAACATAAAGACGCTTCCGCGGACGGCACGGGACGCGCGGCTCGCCTATGTCACGCCCTCGCACCAGTTCCCGACCGGCGCGGTGATGTCGGTCGCACGGCGGCTCTCGCTGCTCGCCTGGGCGAGCGATCGCGACGCCCACATTCTCGAGCACGACATCGACGGCGAGTACCGCTATGAGGGGCGTCCCATCGAGGCCGTGCAGGCGCTCGACCGAACCGGCCGAGTCATCTACGTCGGTGCCTTCTCGCGCGTGCTCTTCCCGAGTCTCCGCCTCGGATACATGGTCCTTCCGGAGTCGCTCGTCGCCACGTTCCGCGCGGCGAAACTCCTCGCCGATCGCCACACACCAACGCTCCAGCAGGACATCTTGGCCGACCTCCTCGAGAACGGCGACTTAGAGCGCCTGCTGCGTCGCGCGCGGGTGCGCTACGCGTCCCGCCGAGAGGCCCTCCTCGCGGCGCTCACCAAGTACGCCCCGGCGAGCGTTGAAGTGGAAGGCGCGAACGCGGGCACCCACGTGCTCGTGTGGCTCCGCCGCCCTGACGCGCATGGGCTCCCGAAACTGGTGGACCGGGCGGCCCAAGCCGGAATCGCCGTGTATCCTGCGACCCCGTACTACTTTCGGCCCCCTCGCCGGGCCGGCTTGGTGCTCGCGTACGTGGGAATGCCGGAGGCGGACATAGACGAGGGAATCCGCCGCCTTGCCGCGCTCTTGCCCGACACTCGGTCCGCTGATCACTCAAGCTCCGTGAGATTCGCGGGCGGCCGACGGGTCCAATCCCCAATCTGAGCAGCCGCGTGCGATGCCGTCTCAACGTCCGTGCAGAGCCGATTCGACTCGCTGACCGGGCTCAGCATGGTTCGCCACCTCGGCACGGTCAACGGCGCCCATCACTCTTCGTAGATCTTCTTCATCTCGCCTTCCGCCCACTTCACGGCGTCCTCGGCCTTCATGCCCTGCACAGCCTTGGCGAACATGTCGATAATGATGTACTTCTGGAACGCTTCGGTGGCCTTCGCGGTGGCCGGCCCCGCGTAGCCGAAGATCCGGCTGCTGCGGGAGGCCTGGCGGAACATCTGGAGCGGCCCATCCACCTTTTCCCACAACGCATGCGTCTCCCAGGCTTTCGTGCCGCTGACCGAGTACGCCTCCTGAGTCACGAACCACTTCTCGAAGTTCTCCTTCTTGTGCAGCCAGCGCAAGAAGTCCTTGGCGAGCTTCTGGTTCTTCGAGTACTTCATGATCGCGTGCGAATGCAGCTCATACAGATGCAAGCGCCCGGCCGGCCCCGCCGGCAGCGGCGCGTGATCGATGTCCTGCCACATCGGCTCACCCTTCTCGTCCTTGATCTTGTCCTTCTGCCGCTTGGCGACCAGGTAGATGGAGGCCCCGTTCAGCGTCCCAGAGATCTCGCCCGCGTGGAAGGCGCGGTTGTTGGTGGTGTCGTCCCAGGCCAGGCCGCCCTCGTCGCAGCACTCCTTCCAGAACGCCTGCATAAACTTCACCGCCTCCAGGGTCCCCTTGGAACTAAGCACGACCTTCTTCCCGGTCTGATCTGTCTCGGCCCCGCCGAAGCACCACAGCATCGGATATGCGGAGACTGTCGCATCGCCCCAGGTGTGGCCGAGCGTCTGGCCGTAGGGCTTCCCCTTCTTCTTCAGCACCCCGAAGACTTTGCGGGCTTCCTCCCAGGTCTTCGGGTATTCAGCGGCGCCCGCCTCCTTCAACCATGACCGCCGGTAGGCGACGGCGTTGCCGATGATCGAGTGCGGGATGGCGAGCCACTTGCCGCCCACCTGCGCCGCCGACGGGCAGACGTCGTAGAAACCGGCTTCCGCCTTGGCCAGCTCGTCGGCGATGTCGGTGACGTCGACGAGGGCACGCTGATAGAGGTGCGCGCCATTGTAGAGGAGCAGGAAGATGTCGGCGCCCGCCCCCGACTGGATAGCGGCAGTCAGCCGGGGCGCCAGGTCGTTGGCGTTGATCGTCTCCAGCGTGATTGCAGCGCCGAGCGCCTTGGACGCCTCCGCCATCTGACGCTTCAGCTCCACGTCCGACTCGGGGATGAAGTCGACCCACCGCACCCAGTGAAGCTTCGTGCCCTGGGCGTAGGCTGGCGCCTGACGCGCCACGAGGATGCCCTCGAGGCCCGTGGCGGCGACGGCGGCCGTTGTACCCGACACCTTCAGAAAGTGGCGCCGATTCATCGAATCCTGGATCATCTCGTGCCCTCCAGTGGACCGAGTCGGTGCAGGTTATTGGCGGCTGTTGCCGCATCGCTTGTCCGACAAGCGGCTGAGCAGCTTATACGCCGCATTGGGGGCCACCAGCTTCACGCCAAGCCCATCACTTGCATGGCAGCAGGTGGAGCGACGCTCTGAAGTGGCTGATCGTCTACGACACAGAGGGCACGAGCATATTTGCCCACCACCCTGATCTATCTGGCGTGCTCGCGAGTCGCTAACCCAGTCGTGCACGAACCCCCTACGCACGTCACAGCAACGTCGGCACGTGGCCGCCATCGATGACGATGCTTTGGCCGGTTATGTAGCTGGCCTGCAGTGAACACAAGAAGACACACAACGCACCGAACTCCTCAATCGTACCAAGGCGTTTCATTGGCCCTCTCGCGGCATAAAGCTGCACAGCCTCGTCCGGCGAGAGATCGGTACGTCCAATGGCATGCGGCGCGACTCGCCGCAACAAGTCCGTGTCGAAGGGCCCCGGCAAAATGCTGTTTACCGTGACTCCCGTTGCCCCGACCTCACGCGCCAATGTTCCGAGTGCACCCAGCAGACCAGGCTTGATGCCATTCGCCAGCGGGGCGCCGAGGGTAATCTCTTTCGCAGAGATTGAGCTGATGTTGATAATACGGCCGTATCTCCGCTCAATCATGTCAGGGAGACAGCGCTGAACCATGTCCAACGCGGACAGCATGATGAGCTCGAAGGCGGTCTGCCAGTCCTGTTTGCTCTTGCTCATGAACGTCCCTGGCGGCGGTCCGTCAGCGTTGGTCACGAGAATCGAAATCGAGCCGAGGCGGGCCCGGGCTTCCTCAAACAGGCGTGCGCGCTCCGCGGGCTGGCTTACATCGGCCGGCACGAAATGTGCCGCCCGACCCAGTCTTGCAACCGCGTCGCTGCCTCGTTGCGTATTGCGACCGTTTATGACCACCTGCACTCCTTCAGCTACCAACGCCGCGGCGCAACCGAATCCGAGTCCCCGCGTGCTCGACATGACGAGCGCGGTCTTTCCCGCAATCCCAAGGTTCATCGATCAACCTCCGTAACCTGGACGTACCGAATGCGTATCTTCTGCCTGTTGAGCACTCACCAATACTCGATGGAACGGTAAGGCCGTTGCTCTATCGCCCGCCGTTCGTCACGAGGAGGGCAACGGATGCCACCGACTCCGATCAGCGTAGTCGAGTCAGGCGCGCAGACGAATGAGCAGCTCGCCTTCGGCGCCAGGATCACTTCCGACAAGAGACAGGGCGAAAGAACAATCGAGGAGTTCCCGAATGGAAAGCAGTCCCGCAAACGACGGATCCCGGAGTCCATCTCCTCCATAGGCATCGGCGAAGTCTCTGAACACCTCCGGATCGCCGCCGAACCGGTGGACGCGCATCGCCACGCTAGCGAGATCCCATCCCGCCGGACCGGTTCCCGCGAGATCGAAGTCGATCATCACAGGTTCTTCTGCCGTCACGATGACATTCAGGGGATCACCGTGCACCAGGCCGACGCCGAGCGCTGACTGAATCCGAGGAAGCTCTTCCTTCGCGCGCGCCACCGCGTCCGAGAGATGCGCCACGCAGTCTCTCCTGCCATCGGCCCGTGCAGCATACCTCGTGAGACGCTGTTCAGCACGCGTCACGGGATCCCACAGCGACACGAGGTGGGGCGGCAAGGCGAGGCCATGGAGGCGTCTGAGCGTTTGGCCCAACCATCGTGGGTCATAGTTCGACCCGACCGAATGGAGATACGGCCAGAAACTGACGGCACCATCCGGTGTCGCGACGGCCGTTTGGCTTACGTCGTCGGCCGGTGCGGACACGGGGAGGCCGGCTCGTTCGAGATAGCGGGCAATGTTCATCTCCGCTTGCAGTGATTGAATCGCGTAGTCAGGCCGATTCACGCGCGCGACCAGTCCCGCATCCGGAAGCGCGACGACCGCGCGATGACCGATGCGGAGGACGCGAGCCCCCGAGGTAGATACCCTGCACACTGTTGCGGCGTGCCGCACGGGGCCCAAAGGCCACCGGCACTCTCCTTCGGCCGTCCGGTCACGGAGCACCCGCCCAACGCGTGCCATCACGCGAGTCGGTCCGCGACCGTGCGTAGCGGGCCGTTCCAGTAGGCGATACCCTGCCCGCGACAAGCGTGTGGGCATGATCGGACGTGTGCGCCCACGTCTGCTTGATGCTCCCACTGCCTGTGTTCGTATCCCTCAAGTGACGCTGCCGCGATGGTCGTCCGCTGATGACCAAGTCCAGTGCCCTGGCAGCAAGCTCAATTGCCCGAGGCGGATATGACGACATCAACTTCGACCTCCAGCAGCATCTCCGGCCGCACAAATCCGGTGACTTCGACGAGGGTCGCTGCGGGGCGAATCGCACCGAAAAACTCACGATGCGCGCGTTCCACGCCACTGTATAGAGCTATATCCTTCAAAAATATGCGCGTCCGAACAATGTCGGATGCTTTGGCGCCAGCCCTACTTAGGATGGCCTCGATTTTCCCAAACGCCGCCATAGCTTGACCGTAGGCGTCGCTACCGCCCCCCATCGTGCCGTCTGCTTGTATGGCTGTCGTGCCCGACATGAAGACCTGGCTCCCGACACGTACAGCGCGGGAGTATCCATAGGACGCTTCAAAGGCAGAACCAGACGAAATGTTCTCGCGGCCGTGCCGGGTCATACCGTCCTCCTCCTCAGCAATAGTCTCCACTACGTCACTTACGTCCTCTCTTCGAGAGTTAACGGGCTTCAATGAGTTCGTCCAACGATGGCTTGATGTGTCGCATGAAGAGATCGAGCGTCTCAATCACAATCTCTTTCGGCATTTGTGCATAGTGGTTCACCAAGACCACGTACTCTGCGGGAAACGCTTTCCATTGCTCGACGAGTTGCCGTCGTACTGTATCCACGCTGCCAAACACGAACAGACCGGATTTGATCAAGGACCCGAGAAAATCGCCATTTTCTACGGTTCGTCGTCCCATCGCGGCGTAGAAATTCTTCCAGATGTCGAGGTCATATGCCCGGATGCGTTCTAACGCCTCCTCGTCTGTCCGTCCAATCTCCAGCCAACGCACCAAGCACTGATTCTGACCCGGTGCAAATGCATATCCGGAACGCGTTGCCTCTTCTCGATAGGCCGCGCTGAGGGGACTTGCTGAACCGATTCCGGCGAAGTATGCGGGCACGAAGCCGTGCCTCGCGGAGAACGCAATCGTATCCGGACTTCCACTGCCAGACACGAACACCTGAGGGTGGGATCGTGTGTACGGCGCTGGGACGACGCATACCCTACGCACGCGCCCCTCGTCATCGACCTCACCATCCGCCCCGAGCCGCTGTGTCACGCCCGCTCGCGCAAGTGGCCAGTCCTCGACGCCGGTGTCATGTGGGTAGGGGAGCTGCCAATTCATTCCCTTGTGCTCGAAGCTCTCTTGCGTCCAGGCCTTGAGGACGATTTCGACGTTTTCCTCAAAGATGGCTCGGTTGTGAGCATCATCGCCTAGATCCTTCTCCAACGTCGTCGCCGTAGCGAAGCCTGCTTGCGCGGTTTGGACGTTGTAGATGGCGGCCGAAGGCGACTTGGTAGCGCGCGCCCCGTAGTGTTGACCGAGAACGTTGGTCCAGCGCGACTGATAGCCGCGTGCGAAGCCAACAAAACTCCGGCCTTGAGCCAAGTGGTTTACCACTGCAGCCTCTTCCGCCACGCGAATTGGGTTCTGTGTGCTCATTACGTAGCCTAAGACACCCACATGAAGATTCTTGGTCACGGCTGCCCAATAGGCCTGGAGTGCACCCGGCGCAGGGCCGACTTCATATCCCTCAGACCAGAAGTGGTGCTCGACTGTAGATGCCCCCCACACCCCCATCTCGTCGGCGGCTCGCACAATCTCAGTCATCCCCTTAACCGCAGATTGGTAGCGCTCCACGTTGCGACCCAACGGCCGCAAGGCCGCACGCTCCGCCTCGTCGCGAGCAGGGATGACCGGGTACATCATCGTGATCGGCTTCAGCATCGTGAGTTCTCCTCCATCGCCACCTGATGATTGCTTCCTGGAGGCATTGTGGGAGACTCGGAGTATTCTTACTAGAAGAGAACGTATCCTGTTATTGCCACTAACAGGAGGGAGCACCGAAATGGACCGCGCGAGTCTCCAGCGAACGGACCACAGAAGCGAACTCTCTGCGTTTCTTAAGAGCCGGCGTGACCGGATCGCCCCTAGCGAGATCGGGTTGGCGGCCGGTCCGCGACGTCGAACTCCCGGGTTACGGCGAGAAGAAGTGGCGCAGCTCGCCGCTGTTGGGCTCACCTGGTACACCTGGTTGGAGCAGGGGCGTGACATCAAAGTGTCAATGCATGTGCTAGATAGCCTCGCGCGCGCGCTTCGACTGGACGCTGCCGAACGCGCTCATCTGTTTGCTTTGGCTCAACACCAGCCGCCGCCGGTTGTGCCAGTTGGAAAGCCGACGGTGAGTCCCGCACTCCGGCGGTTCGTCGAAACCTTGCCCCACCCTGCTTATGTGAAGACTGCACGCTGGGACGTCCTGGCATGGAATCGGGCATTGACCGCGCTGCTCGGTGATTTCGCAGGGGTACGACCGGAACAGCGCAACTTGATGTGGCGGGTCTTTACCGACCTGAGGTATCGCATCCTCTTGGAAGATTGGAAGCGGGACGCCCAGCGGATCCTCGCAAAATTTCGGTCAGACTATGGCCTTGCAGGGAGCGATCCCTCCTTCGAGCAGCTCCTGAACGATCTTCGAGGTGCCAGTCCGGACTTCGAGCAGTGGTGGCAACAGCACGATGTCGATAGCTTTGCCGAAGGCTTGAAGCGTTTCCGCCTCCCGGGTTTGGGCCTCATCGAATTTGAGTACAGTTCGTTCCTCGTCGGCGGCCAACCGGACCTGAGGTTCATTGTGTACGTACCACTCCCGGGAGAGAGTGCCCTGAAGGCGCGCCGGCTATTCTCGCTTCGTTCGCAACACAGAAAGACACCACTTGGCGCTGGGCGTGATTCGGGAGCCACAAGCGGAGCCCGGAAATCGACGCCGCGGCAGAGGCGCCAGAAGCTCGTACGCTAACGACTCACGGTGGCCTCGATCGGCATCCGAATCCGTACGATGTTCATGGCGCCCATCGCGCCGATGCCGAAGCAGTACTGCCAAGGGGCAGCTCCGGCCCGCGAACGTCAGGACGGACAGAAGGGTCCGCTGGAGGCCACAGCAATCAGATCCGCGGCGCGAGAGGGAGTGACCTTGATCCAGACCAGACATCTCGGATGAGGTTGTTCCGGTTCGGCGTCAACGTCCGGACGACCGGCTCGCACGCCGAGTGGGCCGATAAGGTTCGGAAGGTCGAAGCCCTCGGCTACGCCGTCGTGCTTATGCCCGATCACCTCGCCGATCTTCTTGCGCCAATGCCCGGCCTGACCGGGAAGGGCTTCGCCTGCCACGTCGTGGCCCCTTCGTTGATTCCGCGGAAGGCGGGCGATCGGGTGAAGACGGATCGGCGCGATGCGATGACGCTGGCCCGGTTGATGCGCAGCGGTGACCTGAGCGCGATCTACGTGCCCGGGGTCGAGGACGAGGCGCTGCGGGACTTGAGCCGCGGGCGCGACGATGCCATGCAGGATCTGAAGCGGAGTAAGCGTCGGCTGAAATCGTTCCTGCTGCGGCAGGACATTCGGTACGAGGGTCGCGCCACCTGGACCGCTGCGCATCTCCGCTGGCTGTCCGAGGTAGTGTGTCCGACCCCGCCGCAGCAGATCGTCTTTCAGGAGTACCTGCGCGCGGTCCACGAGCAGCAGGAGCGGCGCCAGCGCTTGGAGGGCGAGCTGCACGAGGCGGTGAAGGGCTGGCGGCTGTACCCGGTGGTCGAGGCGATCCAGGCCCTGCGGGGCGTGGAGCTCACTGGCGCCGTCATCTTGATGACCGAGCTGGGCGATATCACGCGGTTCGACAATCCGCGGCAGCTGATGAGCTATCTCGGGCTGACCCCCTCGGAGTACTCGTCGGGTGAGCGGCGCCGCCAGGGCGGCATCACGAAGGCCGGCAACCGCCATGCGCGGCGCGCGCTGGTGGAAGGAGCGTGGGCCTATCGGTATCCGGCCAAGGTCAGCCGCCATCTGCAGCTTCGCTTGGAGAAGCTCCCGGCCGAGGTCCAGGCGATCAGCTGGAAGGCGCAGGTCCGCCTGTGCAAACGGTATCGGCAGTTGACCGCCCGCGGGAAGCACGTCAACCAGGTCGTGGTCGCCATTGCCCGCGAGATGGCCGCCTTCGCCTGGGCCATCGCCCGACTCGTGCCCCTGGCCTCCTGACGGGCGGTCACGTCGAGACAGGCGGAGCGCAGAGCCCTTGATCCCGATCTCGAGCCATCGGCGGAGGCGCGGCCCCGGTATCGGCGCAATCTTCGATCGCGTTATGAGGATACGACCCTCGCCCCTAGAGCGAAGCAGGCGCCGCGACGGACCCCTGTACGGTGGTACCCAACCCACGGATATCAGCATGATCGACCGTCGCTGTTACAGGCTCCGTCTCTGCCGGTGGCTCGAGTCCTTACCATGAAGCGCGCGCCCGATGGACCCGGCGGCGTGAGGGCGTTTCCACGCCGGCCACCGAAACCGAGGGCCGTAGAGGGCTCAGAATCGACGATCGCCAAGGGGGGCCCTATCTCGGTATCGCGTCATGGGGCGCGCCCCACCTACGGCGAATGAAAGTGAGGAGTGCGTGTAGACTCCTGTCTACCGCGCCGCTCCGAGACAGGTCGGGGGTTAGGGGAATGGTGCCACG
>Ga0187893_10000657_pt1 | contig 87986 bp, 65 predicted proteins | sample MA1701074metaG_FD_139574 | JGI IMG/M metagenome (GOLD analysis project Ga0187893, IMG submission 139574) | White microbial mat communities from a basaltic lava cave in the Kipuka Kanohina Cave System on the Island of Hawaii, USA - MA170107-4 metaG ... | reverse complement strand
GGCATTACTCCCACCCACGCTTGCGCGGCTACTTGTCGAACGGGCAATTTACAAGATATCCTCCTTTCAGAATATTAGATCGGCCAGGCTTAGCCTGGCGCTCCGAAGAGCACGAAGGAAGAAAACAGGTTCTTTAAGATTCGATATCCTCTCTGTTATCCGATCTTCGTGTCCGCAGTCTGCCCTGAGTCCCATCGAAGGGCGTCCTTCGTGGTGGATACTCTCTACAGCAATCCCACAGGAGCCCAAAATTTCAGCTCGCCGGAAGGTTTAATAGTTTTCTTGCGTTGCCTGCAAGGATTACTTGCTTTTCCGCTTCGGGGCATGGCAAGGCTTCTACTTTATCGACACACATCCAGTCCCCCAAGACGTACGGAAAGTCCGTGCCCAGCATGAGACGGCCAGCGCCGACTTTGCGTCGTAGAAAATCAAGAGTTTTCACGTCGTAAACCAAAGTGTCGAAATAGAGGTTTTTAAGATAAGTGCTTGGTACTGCGGCGCAACGTGGCGCATTAGGACGGTCGGCGCGTCGAGTCGCTTGCTTTCCGGTAAGAAACTCTCGATCAAAGCGGCTCACGTGATAGGGGAAGAAGCCTCCGCCGTGGCAGGTGCAGAGTTTCAAATTGGGAAAGCGGTCAAAAACACCGCTGTAGATAAGCATCCCGAGCGAAAGGGTAGTGTCAGCCGGGTTGCCGCAAACCAAACGTAGTCCGTAAGAGCCCATGAGCTCTGTTCCAGCCGGATTATCCGGATGCATGAAGATGAGCACGTCCAACTCCTCTGCTTTCGCCCAAAAAGGATCGAAGTGTTCGCTGTCATAGTAACGGTGATTGACGTTGGTGGCGATGTAGGCGCCGCAAAAATCGAGCTGGGTGACCGCGTGCTCCAAGACTCGCGCGGCGCGCTCCGGCTCTTGTATCGGCACCGCTGCCATCGCGGTAAAACGCTCGGGGTATTTTTTGACGAACTCCTTGACGCACTCGTTGTAGATGCGGCACCAACATTCCGCCTGCTCCCCTCTCAGATCGTAGCCAAGAAGCTGCGTGCTCGGATCGAGCGCCGCCATCGCGATTTTTCCCTTCTCCATCATCGCCAGCCGCGGCTCCACATCCGTCAAGCCCCGCTGCAAGGGGTACCGCCGGCCGCCATTGAAGGAAAAGTGGATGGACCCTTCGTTATCTTCCGAGACTTCAATGCCCAGTGCCTTGCCGTGACGCTTCGCCTCGCAGATTATTTGTTCGGGAACGTAATGGTGATGAATGTCAATGGCGCCCATCTCGTTCGTTCCTTTAGGCAGATACGATGCGATTTGCCAGTTTGCCAATCTGCGGCGATGAGACTTCGACGACATCGCTGACTTTGAGAAAAAGTTCCAGGGACCGCTCTCTTTCGGGTTGTCTTCGAGTCATGTCGGCGGCGGTTCCCGCCGAGGTGCCGCCGGCAATGACATCCCCGGGAACAAAGGTTAGATCGCGCGAGAGGAATTCCAAAATCTCGCCGTACGGCCAGATCATCTCATTGGTGCTGTAGCGTTGCCGTACTTCACCGTTGATGCGGGTTTCAACGTCAACGGCGCGATGATCGATCTCGCCCACGACGATACAAGGGCCCATGGAAGCCGAGCCGTCGAAATTCTTCGCCAAATTGTAACTGACCGGTCTCCCCGGACCTCCGCCGTCGCGGATGCTCCAGTCATGAAACAGGGTAACGCCCCAGACATACTCGTCGATCCGATCCGCGGCGATATCCTTGCCGCGTTTGCCAATTACAATCGCCACCTCCCCTTCATAATCGAAGCGCCGGGTTCGTTTCGGATAGGGAATTTCTTCGCCCGGACCGGCGACACTATCGGGATTTTTCCAGAATCCCCAATGTCCTTCTTCTTTGGCTAACTGAGTAATCTGCGTCAAATCCCCAGTGACACCGGGGCGTCCGGCCCACATTCCGGCAAGATGCGCGGCATAGTTGCCGCCGACACAGGCGATGCGTCGTCGCGGCCAGGGAGCGTGAAGTTTGACTCTTTTAACGTCAAAAACGCTCCCTCCTGGGGACTTGGAGGCGTGCTCGATGGCAAGTGCAGCATCCTCCAGTGCCGTTGCTCCCGCTTCAATGAAAGCCGCCAGTCTTGATGGCACGCGAAGATCGGCGTGTTCTTTTGCCTGGGTATCGCCGCGCTCATCGCGCAGGTAAGCTTCAAAGGCGCGATTGAGATCGATCACTTGCTCGCCCCGCAACGCACCAACGCGCCGCTCCGGACCAAATACGACGATCTGCACGTTTATGCTCCTGTCTTTTTTCGTTCAAGGTTCCAGGTTCGAAGTTCAAGGTGTGGAACGGGGGGTTGAACATTGAACGTTGAACATTTGAACAGCAACGCTCTGTGATGCACGCCTATCCGCGGGCATCCCGCAATCTGTTGGTCGCTTCCACATCGATCTCAAACCGCCGTTCTTGTTTCCGAATCACAACGCCGTAGTCACGCTGGGCGGCTTCCAGCGACACATATCCCGATGCAACGTCGGCGAGGACCCGCTCAGGGTCACGCTCAAAGGGATTCCAGAAGCCACCGCCACCGCCGACTTCTACCAGGAAGCCCGCGCCGGCTTCAAGGGACACACGGCCCATGGTTTTTCCTGTCGGAAGTTTCTCAACAGAGCTATCCTTCTGGACAACGCTGAAGCGATTTGGCAGTGCCTCTCTGCCGCCATGGAGACCCCACGGGGCGCAGAGGGTCCGTTCCATAGCCGACTGAACGCTACCGGGCGAAAGCAAACGAACCTCCTGGGCCACGCCCAGGCCGCCGCGAAACTTTCCCGGGCCGCCAGAGTCCTGACGCAGCTTGCGATACGCAATAAAAAGAGGGCCCTTTCCTTCGGCAGTCTCCACGGGAGTATTGTGCGTATCGCCATCGTTGATGCAAAAGGTCGCGTTCTGACCATCGCGGTCGCTCAGCGCGCCCCAGCCACCGCCGGAAAGAATAGAAGGAAAATGAAAAGCACGGCCGGTTCTCGGATCGAGACCAAAGGTGCGCGGCGCCGCGAGGTCCGCGTGTTGCCCGGCCATTACATTGTCGGGGCAGGCGGAAGCGAGCGCTTTGAAAATCGTGTCGGCCACCGTCATGGGAACGGTCATCCAGGTGCGCACCGGCGCCGGTTTGGTGGCGCTGACGATGCGGCCGGGAGGCAAGATGACTTTGAGCGGCCTAAATGAGCCTTCGTTGATCGGCAGCAGGAGCGGCGTGGTTAAAAACTTAAACGCTACCTCCGATGCCGAGCGGCCGGCGGTGGCCCCTGAGTTGTACGGCCCTGCGACCTGAGGACTGACGCCGCTCAGGTCCACCGTCATCTCGGCGCCTTTGACTTCGACGCGAACTCTGATGGGAATATGCTTGCCGAGATTCACCCCGTCGTCGTCCATGAACGATTCGGCCTGATAAACCCCGTCGGGAATTTTACCGACGGCCGCGCGCGCCAAGCGCTCGCTCTGGTCGAAGATTAACTCGACGCTCTCCTTAAATGCCTCAGCGCCGTAGCGTTTGATCAAGTTTAACAGCCGGCGCTCGCCGGTGCGGATCGACGCAATCTGCGCGCGGAAATCACCCATGGCAAATTCGGGCAGGCGGCAGTTGTTGCGAATGATCGCGGTCAGCTCCAAATCCTGTACGCCGCGTTTGAAGATTTTAACGAAAGGCATCTGCAGCCCTTCGGAAAAAACGTCCCGTGTGACCGCGCCCAGCACGCCGCCGACGTCCTGCCAGTGTCCCATCGACGAGGCGAAGGCGATGAGCTCCCCTTCGTGGAAGACCGGCAGCGTAAAGATCATATGGTTCAAATGGCTGCCCATCACCTGGGGATCGTTGGTGAGCAGGATATCCCCCGGCTCGATATTTTCCTTACCCCAGTGGGCGAGCTTGGCCTTGATCGCATCAGAGAGTCCCCGGATGAACATCGGCAACCCCAAGCCGATGGATATCGCGTTGCCGTCGGCATCGAAGAGGCCCACGGTAAAGTCCTCGGCCTCGTAGATGATCATGTTGTAGGCCGTGCGCATGAGATTGGTCTTCATCTCATCGGTGATCGCGACGACCGTGGCGCGGATTACTTCCACGGTGAACGCATCTATTTTCGGTTTGCTTGGAATGGCAGATTGCATATTTCAGATTGCAGAAATCGCTATTTCAAAATGCCTTTGTTCAAGGTTCCAGGTTCAAAGTTCAACGTGGCGGGGCGGGGACTTTGAACATCGAACTCTTGAACATGGAACGTCTATCAGCAGCCTAGCCGCACCTTTGCAGCCGCTTCGACATCCAGTTCAAACCGCCGCCCCTGCTGGGGAATAGTCGTCCGTTGCTCCACAGGCCGATCCGCAGGTTTATGATTCATTGACGCTAAAATACCTCCGTGGTAAAAATATCAAACAAGCCGAGGCCTGCATGTCTACTCCCCTGCACATTCCGAAAGGGAAGATTGTCCTCACCTACGAGGACTATGCCCTTTTGCCCAACGACCGCAACCGGTATGAGATTCTCGAAGGAGAACTGACCGTGACCCCAGCCCCTAGCACAAAACATCAAACAGTGTCGGTGAACCTTTTAATTCTTCTTTCTCAGTACATTAAAGAACGCGGCCTAGGCAAACTATTTCATGCTCCCATCGATCTCATCTTAGAATCTACCTCGGTACTGCAACCCGATCTTCTTTTCGTATCTAAGGCCCGCCAGCGCATTATCACTGAAAGGGCTATTGAGGGCGCTCCTGACCTGGTCATAGAGATTCTGTCGCCGGGAACAAGCCGCACTGATCGAGTGACCAAGGCCCAGATTTTTGCCCGCCACAGTGTCCCTGCTTATTGGATCGTGGACCCCGACCAGGAAGCTGTCGAGATCTATCTCCTGGAAGCAGATGGCTATCGTCTGGCAGCGACTCTTCAGGGAGAGATCCCCATGGCCGCTCCACCATTCACAGAGCTTAACGTTGTCGTAAGAGACGTGTTTCTCTAAGCGACGCAACCATTCAATCCCATCTCTCTTGATACAACACTCTGCCATCGTTATTGCTTGACGTCGCGATTTCCGGCGAACTTGCCTCGCGCCTCTGGCTTACACTTATCGAATTATCCTCGTCGCTCGCGCTAACAAATCAGGGGGAATCGTCACAGCGATCTGCTTGGCCGTTTTCAGATTGATCACAAACTCGAACTTCATCGGCTGCTCGACAGGCAGATCCGCAGGCTTGGTGCCCTTCAGAATTCTGTCGATGTAATAAGCGACGCGCCGGTAGCTGTCTGCGAGATCCGCCCCGTAGGACATGAGCCCACCGGCACTTACAAATTGTCCGCTGTTGTACACCGACGGTAAGCGGCTCTTTAACGCAAAGTCCGTGATCCATTTTACGTTAGCGCGCATTAACGGACCCCCGGGCACATAGAGTCCATCCGGGCGCTGCTTGTTGAGCGTAGCGAATACCCTCTCGAAATCGTCCGCAACTCGTACCTCCCAAGGTTGAATAGTCAATCTTAGAGCACGCGCCGCAGTCGGAAGAACCTCTTTCAACTCGCGTTCGGTGCCAGAACCTCCTGGTTCGGACAGAACCGCGACACGGCCAAATTTGGGAACGGCTTCTTTGAGCAGCTCCAGCCGCTTGCCGCCGAGTTCTCTTTCAAGGAGAGTAATGCCGGTGATGTTGCCACCAGGACGGGCAAGGCTTTCAACTAATCCCGCCGCGACAGGATCGACCCCGGCGCCCGTCATAACGATGGGAGTCGTCTTGGTCGCATTCTTGGCCGCTTCTATCCACGAGACTCCCCCTGTTACGACGATGATGTCAACCTTGAGACGAACCAACTGGGCAGCAAGCTCAAGGGCCCGATCGCGCTTCCCCTCTGTATATCGGTACTCGATGGCTATGTTCTCTCCTTCGATGTAGCCAATGTCCCGCAGAGCCAGCCGAATTGCCTCGACACAGGTGGACTAATAACCCGCGTTTTTTTGGCGGCTGCGCCGCGGACGAGCAAAGCGCAAGAACAAAGAATTTGTTTCTCATGACTTTTCTCCGCTATTCTTTCTCTCCCTTTGGGAGAGGATAGAGATGAGGGTTAACGCCTTCAAACGTAAGGACCCCTCACCCCTGCCCTCTCCCATCAGAATGGGCGAGGGTGATCAATTCTGGCACCAACGTAAGGATACCTCGCGTGAATACATCGAGCTTAACCAACCCGAAGGAGACATAAGCCCCTTTGCGATCTAGGTTCTTTGCGGTTAAATCTCTTCTTCCTTCGTGATCTTCGCGTCCTTCGTGGTGCAAAGTGTCTTTCTTCATTGGCTGCGGGCTTGCCGCAACACTTTGGTCGCCTCCAAGTCGAGCTCAAACCGACGCTCCTGCTGGCGGATGACGACGCCATAGTCGCGTCGGGCGGCCTCCAAAGACACGTAGCCCGACCGCACGTCGGCAAGGACCTGCGCTGCTGCCCGTTCGAGTGGGTTCCAGAATCCCCCCCCGCCGGCCGTCTCCACAGTGAAACTATCGCCTTTTTCGATTTCGGTGGGATTGATTTTACCCGTCGGGAAGCGCTTGACCTCGCCGTCTTCGCGCGTGGTGAAAATCCGATTCGCCAGGGCGTCCTTGCCGCCGTGGAGTCCCCAGGGTGCACAGATCGTACGCTCCACATGGGCATGGATGGTCGCCGGTCGGCGCATGCGCACCTCGTTCGATACCCCCAGACCACCGCGAAACTTCCCCGCGCCTCCGGAGTCCGGGCGCAACGCCCGGTGCTCGACGATGATCGGATTCTTGGCTTCGGTGGCTTCCACCGGCGCGTTGTGCGTGTCGCCGTCGTTGAGACAGACCGTCGCGTTCACCCCGTCCTCGTCATGCTTGGCGCCCCAGCCGCCGCCCGGATGGCCGATATGTGACCAGAAAAAGCGTCCTGTCTCCGCGTCAAAACCATGGGGGTTGACCGTGCAGAGATCGGCATAATGGCCGGCGATGGTTTGCTCGGGACAGGCAGGCGCCAAAGCTTTAAAGAGCGTATCGCAGACGGTCATCGGCACGGTCATCCAGACCCGCACCGCCGCGGGCTTTGTAGCGCTGACGATTCGCCCTGGCGGCAAGATAATTTTAAGCGGCCGAAACGATCCTTCATTAATGGGAAGCAATAGCGGCGTCGTGATGCATTTGAAGACGACTTCCGCCGCCGAACGCCCGGCAGTGGGGCCGGAATTATAAAAGCCTGCGACCTGCGGGCTAACCCCGCTTAAGTCCACTGTCATCTCATCGCCTCTTACTTCGACGCGAACTTTGATGGGGATATGTTTGCCGATATTAACCCCGTCGTCGTCCATGAACGATTCGGCCTCGTAAATTCCATCGGGAATCTGGCTGACCGCGGCCCGTGCCAACCGCTCGCTCTGATCGTACACCAGTTCAATGCTTTCTCTGAATGCCTGGTTGCCGTAGCGCCTGAGCACCCCACTCAGCCGACGCTCCCCCGTGCGAATTGAAGCGAGCTGCGCCCGCATATCGCCCATGGCGCGCTCGGGCACGCGCACATTGGCGCGGATGATCGACGTAATCTCGGGATTTTCCTTGCCGGCTGCGAAGATCTTGACGAAGGGCAATTGCAGCCCCTCCGAGTAGATATCGCGGGTGACGCCGCCCAATTGCCCGCCGATGTCTTGCCAATGGGCCATGGACGAAGCGAATGCCACAAGCTCGCCGTCGTTGAATATCGGCAAGGTGTAAATCATATGGTTCAGGTGGCTGCCCATGACATAGCTGTCGTTGGTCAAAAGAATATCTCCCGGCACGATGTTTTCCTTGCCCCAGAAGGCGATTTTCTCTTTGATCGTATCCGACAGGCCGCGGATGAACATCGGCAACCCCAAGCCGATGGAGATCGTATTGCCATCGGCATCGAAAAGCCCCACGGTAAAGTCCTCGGCCTCGTAGATGATGGTGTGATACGCCGTGCGCATGAGGTTGGTCTTCATCTCGCCGGTGATGGCGACCACGGCGCTGCGGATCACTTCGGCGGTAAAAGCGTCGACGCTATTCACGCGAAGCCTCCGTGTCATTTTCTAACACCACTTGAACTGTTTGAACGATTTGAACGGGCTTCGTTCAAACCATTCCAGGCGTTCAATAGGTTCAAAACGTTGGATTCATTCATTGGGCACTTTCGAGCGTCATAATCAGATGCCCATACACATTGACCGTCACCGTATCGCCGGGCTCTACGACTGTGGTCGAAGCCACCTCTTCGATGATGGCTGGCCCGTTGATCACATTGCCTTGCAGCAACTTCGTACGATCGAATACCGCCGCTTCCAGTCTTCCCGATCCTTCGAAGATCACCGGGCGCATGCCGCGACGGGCCGCCGAAGGAGGAGTTAGGTCGCCCCGAGGAATCTTTGGAAACTCCGGCTTTACAAGTCGCCCGATGGCCGATACCCGCAAGCTTACAATGTCCGCGGACTCTTCCGGGGCGCTGTGGCTGTAGCGGAGATCGTGGGCCTCGTCGAACAGCCGCTTGATCGATCCACGCGCGCTTTCATCTCCGACATAGGCCGGCATGCGCACAGCTACCGCATGTTCCTGGCCGACATAGCGCATGTCGGCGGCGCGCTCGAAGACGATCCGATCCGTCGGGATTCCCGATTCTTCAAGAGCGCGACGGCCTTCGGCCTCGAGGTTTTTGAACTGTTCTTCGAGCTCGAACATCTCCAGATCGTCCATACGTTCAAACAAAGTCTGCACGTAATCGCGGCGCAGATCGGCCATAAGCATGCCCAGCGCTGAGAAGTGGCCCGGCGCCTGAGGGATGATGATCGTACGAATAGAAAGCTCTTTGGCGACGGAGGCTGCGTGCAGCGGGCCGCCGCCGCCGTAAGCGACTAGAGTGAAGTCTCGCGGGTCGAGACCGCGCTCGAGAGTAACGTGCCGCACGGCGTTGGCCATGGCCGAGGTGGCGACCTGGAGCATGCCTGAAGCCGCGCGCTCGAGGCCCACGTTCAGCGGATTAGCGACACGTTCTCGCAAGGCGTTTTCCGCAGCGTTTCGGTCAAGGCGCATTTCGCCGCCGAGAAAACGTTCAGGCGAAAGCCGGCCCAAAATAACATTTGCGTCGGTTACCGTAGGCTCGTTTCCGCCCCGGCCGTAGCTCGCCGGACCCGGTTCAGCGCCGGCGCTCTTGGGGCCGACGTGGAGTCCGCCGCCTTCGTCGAGCCAGGCGATGCTGCCGCCGCCGGTTCCCACTTCGACGATATCGAGAACCGGAATGCGGACGGCGAGTCCTTCGTTGTAGCCACCTATAAAATAATCAGGCGAGAGGCTCGGTTCGCCGCGCCGGATGACGCTGGCTTTGGCGGTCGTGCCGCCCATGTCGAAAGCGATGGCGGCTTCGAGATCGAGAATTTCACACAGCGCAATTGTGCCGACGACGCCGCCCGCGGGTCCCGATTCCATCATTTGGATGCACTGGCGCCGCGCCATCTCAACGTCGGAGAGACCCCCGTTGGACTGCATGATGAGAAGATTGCCGACGAATTTGTTTTGCCGCAGGCGCCGCTCAAGATCGCTCAAGTATTGGCTCACCTTAGGACCGACGTAGGCGTTGGCCGCCACCGTGGAGGTGCGCTCATATTCGCGATACTCCCGCGACAACTCATGGGAAGCGCTGACAAAGAGGTTAGAATCGGTTTCGCGCAGAATCTCGCACATGCGAATCTCATGCTCCGGAGCGCGGTAGGAGTGAAGGAACAGGACGGCCACCGCTTCGAATCCCTCTTCTTTTATGATGCGCGAAATCTCGCGCGCCTCCTCCTCGTCGAACGGCGTCCGCACCGAACCGTCGGCGAGCATCCGTTCGGTGACCTCGAAGATGTTCTCCCGGGACACCAAGGGGCGGTGCTTGCGGAAGCGCGGATTAAAAGATTCCGGGCGATTAATCCGCCCGATCTCGTAAACATCGCGAAATCCTTTGGTAGTAATAAGGGCGGTCTTGGCGCCTTGCCGTTCGATGATCGCGTTGACCACGATAGTCGAACCGTGGATCAGCGTTTGGACCTCATTCAGCGGCGCCGTCGCCTTGTGCAAGCCGTCGAGAACGCCACGCGCCAACTCCGCTGGTGTCGAGAGCGCCTTGGCTAGCGTTACAGAGCTCTTCGCTTCTTCGAAAACAACGACGTCGGTAAACGTGCCCCCGATATCAACCGCCACTCTCAATTTTTGCCCCTCCGTTGATTTCCAGTGCTCACCCCGGGTTCAAACCGTTCCAGTCGTTCAAATAGTTCAAGACGCCCAGACCCGAAAAGAAGCATCAGAAACTTTTTGATCACCGGTCTTCTTTTCGGCCTATTACCTGTTGCCAAAAGCCTCTTGTCTACTTTATTACTTTGTCCGCCCTTACCAGTACGTTCGGTGGAATCGTCACGCCGATCTGTTTGGCAGTTTTCATATTGACGACGAACTCAAACTTCATCGGCTGTTCCACAGGCAAGTCGGCGGGTTTCGTTCCCTTAAGGATCTTATCGACGTAGGTGGCGGCGCGGCGAAACAGATCGGGGAGATCGGCCCCGTAGGTAAGCAAACCCCCAGCCTTTGCAAACTCCTTGTAAAGGGACGCCGTCGGCAGTCGCCGCTTAGCCGCAAGTTCTAGAACGCGTGTCCGGTACGAAGCGATCACGGCTTCTTCAATTACAAATAGTGCGCCGATACGCTCCTTGGCCGCGATGTCAAAAACCGTCTCGAGTTCGCCGGGACCTCGGACGTCTAAGGAATGAAGCCGAATGCCGAACTGGGGGCTTGCATGCTCCATGTCTCTGAAGAGCCGCAACGGAATGGGATTGTCGGAATGCAAGAGAACGCCCACTCGAGAGACACCGGGAAGCGCCTCCTTGAGCAGCTCCAGTCGTTTTCCACTGAGATCAGCAGTAACAGTGGTGAGGCCCGTAACGTTCCCGCCCGGCCACGCGAGGCTAGCGACAAGGTCTAGCGGATCGGCGACCCAGGTTAATACGACAGGGATTGTCTTTGTTCCGTTCTTGGCAGCGCGGGACGCTGGCGTGTTCAGCGCAAAGATGACATCGACTTTAAGACCGACCAATTCGGCCACCAGGTCAGGAAGCCGATCCAACTTCCCTTCAGCGAATCGATGTTCAAAAACAATATTCTTTCCTTCAACGTAGCCAAGCTGGCGAAGACCTTTGTGAAATGCCTCGATCAGGACCTCAACCTCCGCATCACCCGGTCGCTCAGGACGTAGGATGCCTATCCTGGCAATCATCCCCGGCTGCTGCGCCTCAGCGGGAAGGCCAAGAGCGAAGAGCAGAATCATGAGCGCGATGCCAGCAAATTTGTTCTTCATAAATCCATTGCTCCCAGATACTGTAACAATTGGTCTGCTCGGACGGCTTGAACGTTTTGAACGCTTTGAACCATTTGAATGCGCGGCATCTGCCGCGTCACCCGCACCGATGATTGGCTAGATATTCTCCCAGCCACTTGTTCCAGGTGCTGTCGATTTCGCGGATCGCGCTTAGTTGCGGGTCCGCGCCCTCGATGCTTTCGACTAACGCAACAATCCGGAGATCGACGCCGGCAAGGTGCGGATCGGCGCAAAAGTTAGCGCGCACCATCACGACTCCTTCGCTCTCTAACTCGGAAATTGCCTCTTCAATTTCCTCAGGACCGACGTTGCGCCGCCGCAGCGAAGCACACACTTCGGTAATGAACCGCGCTTTCTTACTCCGACTTTCTAGTAGCTGGATCACCGCTCGTTTGGCGCCACCTGATATGTTCGCTCTCGTTTCACTCACGACTTTAAGCCGCTGCCTGATCGTAGCTTTTCGGTCATGCGTACCTACTATGCCGTTAGATGTCAATGTTTATGATTTCGGTTCTTCAGGAGTAAGAAGGGGGACAGTCCCCCTTGCGTTTGGGGCTTCACCTCGCCGGGACTTTCGTGGTGATTCATCCTCCACACTCATCCCCGACGAGCCATGATTTTATCTTCAATCTTGTGGATGATAGGCTGAGTTCGGACCGTAGGGCTCGCCCTTCGGTCCATTTCGGAGGACACGATGAAATTCGGTCTTAACTTCTTCCCCTCCTTCCGCCTGGAGGACATGTCCACAGCCGAGTACTTCGCCCAGTGTATTCGGCTGAGCGAGCGCGGAGAGGAGTTGGGTTTCAACTCCGCCAAGGCCGTCGAGCATTATTTTCACTCCTACGGCGGTCACTCGCCTAACCCCATCGTGCTTCTCTCGGCCATCGCCGCGCGCACAAGGCGCATCCGGCCCATAACCGGCGCCGTCATTCCCGCATTCAACAACCCCGTCAAGCTGGCAGGCGAACTTGCCATGCTGGATAACATCAGCAACGGCCGCCTCGATGCCGGTTTTGGCCGCGCGTTTATCCCCAGGGAGTTTGACGTCTTTGGCATCAAGATGGAACAGAGCCGGGCTCGTTTCGACGAGGGGGTTGAGATCATCAAGCGACTATGGACCGAAGATCGAGTGACCTATGAAGGAAAATTTCACCAGCTACGCGACGTGCACTTGATGCCGCGACCCGTACAGAAGCCCCATCCGCCAATTTGGATTGCTGCGGTTCTCTCCAAGGAGTCCTTCGCCTGGGCAGGTGAGCAGGGCTACCATTTGATGATCGTGCCCTTTGCCGGTAGCCTGGAGCGCACGAAAGAATTCGTCGACATTTATCGCCAGGCATGGACGGCGGCGGGACACAAACTAGGCGCCGAGCAGATTCAAGCTTCGCTGCACGCCTATTTGGCCGAGAACCGCAAGGAGGCCCTCGCGGGCTTTCAGAGACCGGTGGACCGCTACATCGAAGTTTTTAGCGAGGCCGTCACTTCCTGGGAGGGCCGACAATCAGCCGATTACGCGGGTTACCAACGGGCAGTAGAGATCATCACCACTCAGACCGCAACCAAGTTAATCGAAGGCCACACGGCGCTGGTGGGTACGCCTGATGAGGTCATCGAAGAGATAAGTTATCTGCGCGGCATGCTGGGTGAGTTCGAGCCCTCGCTGCAGATCAACTTTGGCGGGATGAAGGACGCCGAAGCCTTCCGCACCCTAGAGCTATGGGGCAAGTACATTCTTCCCCGTTTTCAGAAGCCTAATATCTGATCAGAGTATCTCCCGCAAAGCATGTCCTGAGCAACGCCGAAGGGACGCCGAGGCCGCAAAGAAAAAAAGTCATCCGAACTTGGCGTTCTTGGCCTGCCTGTCGCCGGGCGACGGCAGACAGGCGCCTTGGCGGAATAAATCTCCATTTTTGAAGCTACTTGTAAGAAGCACTCTCATCATTCACTGAATTTTGTATCCCAGCTCTCTTGCGACTTCTTTGGCGATTCTGTCGTCGGCTACCTCTTCAAAAGCCACCTTTCGGTCCGTGAACTGGCCGGCGGCCTGGAGAGATTTTATTATCTGCTCGATACCTTCGCGCGTCGGCACGCCGTTACCGCTCACCGTCTTTCGATAGACCGCATAGGTATCCTCCGCCACGTCCCGATCCACCTGCAAGAAACTGGAGGTCAAAGCGACGCTTTTCTCCTTCGATTTGAGAATCTCCTGCTTCGCCGCCTGCATGGACTTGATGACCTTTTTTAACTCTTCGGGGCGATTCCCTATGGTCGAAACCATCACCGTTAGACCTCCAAGCGGCATCTTCGCGTAGGAACCGACGTCGAGGAGCTCTCTAAATCCTTTTTTCTTGGCAAAGTATAGCATCGGCGGGCTCAACAGTGCCGCATCGACAGTTCCGCTTTCGAGCGCAGGTAGAAGCTGCGTGCCGCCCATACCGAGGTAAACGAAGTTCTTTGGGTTCTCGCCCACGGCCTCCACGGCGATTTGCAGCGAGACGTGAGAAGTACCGCCGAGACCGGTCAGGGCGATCCTCTTATTCCTGAGATCCTTTATGTTTTGAACGCTAGGGCGAGCGATAAGCGAATAGATCAGCTCTTCGGTGGCGAACCAAACTGCCCGGGTCGGCATTCCCCGAAGGGTTGCGCTCACCGACGCCGGGCCCACGCCGGCGACATATTGCACCTCCCCGCTCGCCAGCGCAGGGTAAGCTATTTGCGACCTAACTTGAATGATTTCCGCCTGCAAGCCGTTTTCCTCAAATACTTTCCACTTAAGCGCGCCAAACAAAGGCAGACAGCAGATGGTGTTGCTCGGATAGGCGATGCGGATTTTCTTTAGACCGTCTTGGGCCGCAAAAAGGGGCGTGATGAGAAAAGATCCGACTAGAGTTATTGCAGCCCAGAATTGTTTACAATGCATGGGACTCCCTCCTTAACAAGCGATCAAAGCAACTGACGGACTGTAGTTTAGCGAATTATTCTTGTCAAATTCGTACCCTTATCCCTGTCCTTCCCAGGAGCAGAGAATTCACTAGGTTGTTCACAAGTAGGCAGGCAAAGGCGACCGAGGGTCGAAGCCTAAAGCGCGCGGGCACGCGAACGTGCAGGCTCTGTTCAGGCCCAGGCCATCGGCATTTCCATCCTTGGAGCGGACGGGGTGGCGGCCTAAACAACACCGGCCCGTTGACCGCGCTCGCAAGGCTTCGGCCCGAAGAGCGCCGGTTTTGGTAAGCTGCCAATATCTAGGTATTAATAATCTCCCCAACCTCTAGTAATGTTGAATTTACCTCTCCCTTGTGCAAACCTAAGTTTCCTCATGAGCGAACAAGCCGCAAACTTGCTGCGCGAGCTTCCCTCGGTGGATCGTCTGCTCAATCACGCCCGCTGTGAGACTCTTCTTAAGCGCTACAACCGCGACTATGTCACGCAAATATGTCGGGAGACCCTGGAGCAATTGCGCGCGGACATCAGGAAGGGAAACAGCGGAGCCGTGAATGAACCGGCAATTCTCAGCCGAGTTGAACGGCGCATCGCCGACGAAAGCCGTCCGGGATATGTTCGCGTTGTCAACGCTACGGGCACGATCCTGCACACCAATCTGGGCCGCGCGTTGCTGCCCGATGCCGCCGTCGAGGCCTCTATGCTGGTCGGAAACCAATCGGTAAACCTGGAGTTCGATCTTGCCACCGGCAAACGGGGGCGGCGCGAAGAAACCATTCAACGCCTGCTCGTCGAGCTCTCCGGCGCCGAGGACGCCACCGTCGTCAATAATAACGCCGCCGCCGTGCTGCTGGGTTTAAACACGGTGGCGGAGGGCAAGGAAGTCATTGTTTCCCGCGGCGAGCTGATTGAAATCGGCGGCTCCTTTCGCATCCCCGAGATCATGGCCAAGAGCGGAGCTATTTTAAAAGAAGTCGGCAGCACGAACCGCACCCATGCGCGAGACTACGAAAAAGCGATCAATGAAAAAACCGCCCTGTTGCTCAAAGTCCATACGAGCAATTACAGGGTCGTCGGGTTTACCGCTGAAGTCACTCTCGAGCAACTCGTCGCCATCGGCAAGAAACACAGTCTCCCCGTCATGGAGGATCTCGGCAGCGGCGCATTCATCGATCTGAGTCGCCACGGGCTGCCGAAGGAGCCCATGGTCTGCGAAAGTATCGCGGCGGGCGGGGACCTCATCACCTTCAGTGGCGATAAGATTCTCGGCGGTCCGCAAGCGGGACTGATGGTCGGAAAAAAAGAGCTGATCGGCAGAATCAACAGCAACCACCTGCAACGGGCGCTGCGCTGCGGCAAGCTGACGCTGGCCGCACTTGAGGCGACACTCAGGCTCTATCGCCACTCGCCCGACATTACGGCGGTCGTTCCGACGCTCAAAGCTTTCACGCGCCCGCCAGAGGAGATTCGCGCCATGGGCGAGCGACTGTTGCCAAAGCTGCAAACGGCTCTCGGACAGGGCTACCATCTTCACCTGGAAGACTCCACGTCGCAGATCGGCAGCGGCGCGCTGCCCACCGAGGAGCTGCCCACCGTGGTGCTGGCGGTTGCCCACGAAAGCGAAAATGCGACGCGCATCGCCGGAAAGTTTCGGAAAGCCAATCCACCTATCATCGGACGAATCAAAGAGGATCGTTTTTTGCTCGATTTGAGAGCTGTTTTCAATCCCGATGACCTGATCCCCAATTGGGGCACAGAACCCTTCGGCCTTCAGCGAATCGGACTGAAAATTGACGCGCATGATTTGACAATCCAAAATCCAAATTCGAAAATCTAAAATTGACTCATGCCTTACATCATCGGCACCGCGGGACACATCGATCACGGCAAAACTAGCCTCATCAAAGCGCTCACCGGCCAGGACACGGACCGGCTCAAGGAAGAAAAGGAACGCGGCATTTCCATCGATCTGGGATTCGCCCATTTCGATCTCCCGGACGGAACCCAGGCCGGAGTCGTCGATGTTCCCGGTCACGAGCGCTTTATTAAAAACATGCTCGCGGGCGCCCACGGCATCGATCTGGTTCTGTTCACCGTCGCCGCCGACGACGGCGTCATGCCGCAAACCGAAGAGCACCTGGACATCGTTCATTTGCTTGGCGTCAAGATGGCGATTTTCGTCATTACCAAGATCGATCTCGCCACTGCGGCCCGTATTGCCGATGTCGAGGAAGAAATTAAAATTCTGATTCTTGGGACTTTGTTGGAGAATTCCCCCATCATCGCCGTATCCTCAATCACCGGCCAAGGCCTCCCCGAGCTTACAGAGCTTATCGCGAAAGCGCTGAAGAGTGGTGATAAGCCGGCGCCAAACGGCTATTTTCGTCTTCCCGTGGACCGGGCGTTCGTGCTCCAGGGCCATGGCGTCGTGGTCACCGGCACAGCGCTCGCCGGCGAGATCAAAACCGGCGATCAGGTCCGCTGTTTGCCGGGGGACCATCTGTTTCGCGTGCGCAGCCTCCAAGTGCACGGCCAGTCCATGGAGAAGGCCGGCTGGGGACAGCGTGTCGCCATGAACCTCACGGGTCCAGAGCGGGCGTCCATCGAACGCGGCCATGTCATCTGCCATGAAAAGATTTCCCTGACCACGGACCGCTTCGATGCCTATCTTGAAGTTCGTCCCGCCGCCGTCAAAGGTCTCAAGAGTCACCAACGGGTGCGCGTCCATCTCGGCACCGCCGAGCGCTTGGGGAAAGTCATCGTACTGGGCGCAAAAGATAAAGCAGAACCCAAGGAGTCTCTCTACTGCCAGATCACCCTCGCCGAACCGCTGCTCGTGCTGCGCCACGATCATTTCATCTTGCGGGACGAAACCGCGCAAAAAACGCTCGCCGGCGGTATCGTCATCCATCCCCGGGCACGCCGCCATAAGCGGGGTGAAAGCCATGTCCAAGCCCGGCTGCAGTCGCTGCACAAGAGCGAACCAAGCACGCTCGTGGAAACCTTTCTCGATGAAAGCGAAGCCTTTGCCTTGTCCCTGGAGTCAATCCATCAATTTCTCAATTTGCGAGAAGACGACGCGCGTCGTCTCGCGGACAAAATAAATACGCTGCGCGTTTTTAGCGCCGAGGGGGAAAAACTTTATTCAACGGAAAACAAGTGGCGGAAGATCAAAGATGTGATGCTCGTGACACTCAAGGATTTTCACGGGCGCCATCCTCTGGTTCCGGGCATGGACATGGAAGAACTGCGGGGCAAGCTCCCCTACGAGTTGTCTCCCAAGACTTTTCGCGTCCTGGTGGACACCTTCGCCGGGGAAAAAGCCATCGCCAAGGAAGAAAATCTGCTGCGCCTGGCAAGCCACCGATTACAACCGGGAGGTCAGGAAACAGCCCTCATGGAGCGCATCAAAAAAATCCTCGGCGCACAGCCATTGGCGCCCCCGGACATGAAAGAGATCGAAAAGCAGTTGGGCGTGAACCGCAATAAGCTAGCGGAAGTGGTCCGATTACTGGAACGCGAAGCCTCCGTAGTACGCGTGGCCACCGATATGGTCTTTCTCGCCGGCAGCATCGATCAGCTGCGAGACACTCTCAAAAAGTTTTTATCGGAAAAAGGCGAAATGACCGCCGCGACGTTCCGTGATCTGATCGGCTCCACCCGGAAGTACACGATACCGCTTTTAGAATACTTTGATCGTGAAGGATTGACGGTACGAATCGGCGATTCGCGGCGGCTCCGGTCACCCTTGCCCGCGGCCAGACAAATAGGGCCCGGCGCGTTGAAATAAATGCTTAGACGCATTAAGGTTGAATGGCCATGATACTTGGAAAGAAAAAAGCCGTGCGGCTGACGCAAGAAGTCAAGGCGGCCGGCTGAGCGGCAAAGCTCGGTCCCGCCGACCTCGTGCAAGTCTTGCACGGCCTGCCAAAATTCAATAACCCCGATATGCTGGTCGGGACGGAGACTTCCGACGACGCCGGAGTGTACCGGTTGCGGCCGGACCTTGCCATCGTCAACACCGTCGACTTCTTCACGCCCATCGTGGATGAACCCTATGTCTTTGGGCAGATTGCGGCCACCAACGCCCTGAGCGACGTCTACGCCATGGGCGGCGAGCCTCGCACCGCCATGAACATCGTCTGTTTTCCAAAGGGAAAAATGGACATTGAAATCCTCGGCGAGATTCTCCATGGGGGCGCCGATAAAGTTAAAGAAAGCGGCGCGGTCGTCATCGGAGGCCATAGTATTATCGATGAGGAGATCAAATACGGCTTGGCGGTGACCGGTGTCATCCATCCCGATAAGATTTTTCGCAATGTGGGAGTGCAGGAAGGCGATGCGTTGATTCTGACGAAAGCTCTGGGCACAGGAATCATCACCACCGCTCTCAAAAAGGGCAAGGCGAAAAAGGAAAGCGTGCAACAGGCCGTAGAAGCCATGACCACTTTGAACGCGGTGGCCTCGGCGGTGATGCGCAAGTTCGCCGTCCATGCCTGCTCCGACGTCACTGGATTCGGAATACTAGGTCATGGTTTAGGAATGGCGAGTGGCAGCAGCGTTACTCTGATGATCGAAGCGGCCAAGCTACCACTCCTCCTCCATGCCGCGCGATTGGCGGAAAAAGGCTACATCACGGGTGGGTGCAAGAGAAACCGAGAATATTTGGACGGTAAAATCATCATCGACAAATCGATCCGCGAAGGGCTGGTGGAAGTGGCGTTTGATCCGCAAACTTCGGGCGGGCTTCTGATCGCCGTGGCAAAGCGACAGGCAACCCAGCTCATCGAAGCCTTACGCACAGCCGGTGTCAAGGACGCCACCGCAGTTGGATATGCCACCGCCCTGCAAAAATCCTGGGTTCGTTTGGTTTAGATTCTCCCTTTTCAAAGCCTGAACAAAACCACTTCAGGAAAATGTATCCGGGCAAGCATGCCAGGAAATCCCCCTTCGACAAAGAGGGAAAGAGGGGATTCGAAGAAGCTTGGCGCGCTTTGCGTTCCTTTGACGTTGCTCAGGACATGCTTTGCGCCAGATAAAGTTTTTATACGACTAGTTTTTTCCTTCTGATTTTTTCAGCGGCACGAAACGATCAGCGAAGCGCAACCCGCTGTTCCTGGCGCGATGGCGCTCCGCGGCCGTACGCTCTGCACCGCGCATTTCCGGTATAGCGGGTTCGATATGCGGTTCGACCGATACGAAAACGCTTGATCGTCGCTTCCGCGCCATTCCAGACGCCCGATTTCTCGCGCTTCAGGCGCATGAGGCCATTGACCAAGTAGGAGGCGCTGATACCAAGGGTCTCTGCGATATTGCTAAATGAAAATAACCATTCGCCATCGCTGTCCAGGAACCATTCCTCCACTTCCCGGAATCGAGCCTGGCCATCGGCATACTTGGAGGGCAGATATTTGACAAAGTCATTGAGTGCCTCTTGCAATATCGCGAGCATCAGTTTTTTCTCGCCCTCGTCATAATGTCTGCGGCGAATTTGATCAATATATTCTGGGTGAAATCGCGCTTCGGTCAAACGGAGGGGAAATTCTTCAGCCATCATAATTAGTCACCTGCCTGGATTATTTTTTCGCTTAGCTTACTATATAGAGAAGGAGCAACAGTGGTGCCATCGCAAAAAAACAACTGATTTTCAATAGGTTAAATATTTTGGACGGGAGTCCATCTCCCGTCTTGTAAAATAAACGTGTAAGAAGTACACAGTTTCAACACAACCGAGCTAGGGTGAGGGCAAAAACTACACACGATAAAGCGGCGGAGAGCGGTGCGTCAACGAATTTTGTCGAAACATCTGGGTCGGTCGCTTGGAAAAGTATGATTTGTGCAGTTAGTTTACACAATCACAAAAAAATCCAAGTGCTTCGATGAGTCTGGCCAACTAGATATTTGGTTGAAAAAATTTCTCTCAACCCTTCATCCGTGATAGCTTGAATAAAGTGATTTGTGGAAAGTTTCGATTGATCCAATTGATTTCCGGCGTCGTCGACGCAGGTAATGATTTACCTCAGGATGAGTGGGGCGGTCGATGTTTTTCAATCAGTGCAAAGGGAAACGACAATGAGCGAGATCGCATTTTTTAACCCGTTGCCGACGATCACGGTCGCCGAAATCATTGACATTATTTGCGTTGCGATCCTCTTGTATACGGCCATGGTTTGGGCGCGCCGCACGCGCGCCGCTTTCGTCGTCCGTGGTATGTTGATACTAGGCGCTGTTTACATTGTTGCGCGCTATCTCGATCTGCAGATGGTGGCCTGGATCTTCCAGGGCTTCTTCGCTGTTTTTTTGATCATGATCGTGGTCATCTTTCAGGAGGAGCTGCGCCAGCTGTTTGAACGCATTGCGGTCTGGAGTCTCACGCGTAAAACTGCGCCGGCGCTAGGGTCATCCACCGCCGATGTGCTAGTTAGGACCTTGGCCGACATGGCCAAGGAACATATCGGCGCCTTGATTGTAATCCGTGGGCATGATCCTTTGGAGCGACATATAACCGGAGGCATCGCACTGGACGGCAGGCTCAGCGGGCCGCTGGTCAGGAGTATCTTCGACTCCCACTCCCCCGGGCACGATGGAGCTGTCCTGGTAGAGAAAGACCGCATCATCCGTTTCGCCGCTCATTTGCCGCTTTCCAAGGATTTAAAGCAGTTAACCGGCCTCGGCACGCGCCACACGGCGGCGCTGGGGCTCGCAGAACTCGTGGACGCCCTTTGCCTCGTGGTCTCCGAAGAACGAGGACAAATTTCTGTAGCGCGCAACGGCCGCCTGGTGCCGACGGAAAATCTCCAGGAACTTGGCGCTTCCATTCAAGATTTTTTACAGGACAAATTTCCCATAAAAGAGGAGCAGAGATTTTCTCTGCAACTTCTCCGGGAGAATTGGATCGCTAAAGCCGTTTCTCTCGCCCTCGCCATCGGCCTTTGGTATATTTTCGTGCCCGGGGCGAAAACCATACAGGTAAATTACCAGGTCCCTATCGGTCTGGAGAATCTCCCCGGAGATTTGCAGCTCGAAGAAATACAACCTAAGGAAGTGACCGCCACGTTCACCGGGCCGCGACGGGCGTTTTACTTGTTTGATGCCAACAAAATCAAAGTCACCGTGGATGTCGCCCTGGCCGAGCTGGGACGCCGAACTTTTACGATTTCAGATCAGAACATTCGCTATCCAAAAGAACTTACGCTCCAGGAACTCGATCCCTTGACCATTAAACTCTCGGTGAAAAAAATAACCCGCCCCGAAGACACCAATCGAGGCTGAAGCAAACGCTGGTTTGACGCGCCGAACCACGCGCTTCTCTCCGTTGCGCCAACGCGCCCAAGGCACTTGCCTTTAGCCAATTTGAAATGGTACCTTGATCGCTCTGACATTGGCAAAGTCCATCTCTTCCTTGCGGCTTCGTCGCTACCCGTCGGCTCAACCCATTTTGCGGACAATTTTAGGGGAGGCTATTTGAGTTTATGAAGAATATTATTATGTTTTCCGCAGGCCTGGTTTTGACTGGCGTCTGCGGGCTCGTGCGTCCAGTACCTTCTATGGCCGGAGCGCCGACGGAGCAAATTCGTATGACGGTGGATCGAGTGGTTTCGATCCTCCAGGATCCGCGGTATAGCGGCAACGCTAAAGAACCGGAGCGGCGCGAACAGTTAAGAAGAGCCATTTACCCGAGATTCGACTTCGAAGAAATGGCTAAACGCTCCCTGGGGTCGCACTGGCGGCGCCGCACGCCAAAGGAGCAAGCGGAATTCGTTGCTCTGTTTACCAACCTCATCAAGGATTCCTACGTGATCTCCATCGAATCCTATCGCAGCGACAAAGTTCTCTATACCCGGGAAGTGCAGGAGGGAAACTATGCGGAGGTGGGCACGGTCATCATCACGAATAAGGGCGAAGAGTTTTCCATCGCCTACCGCCTCCATTTGGTGAACCGTAACTGGAAAGTCTACGATGTAGTGATCGAAAATATCAGCATCGTCAACAATTATCGCTCCCAATTTGGCCGTGTCATTGCCAGATCCTCCTACGGGGAACTGATACGCGTGATGAAGGACAAACAGAGCTGACCCTTGCCACAACGCAGCGCAGGCAGCCTCCCACAGTTTGTCTTAAAACCAAGCGGCGTGTTAAAGGTTAATCAATTCGGCAACCTAGGACTATGACTCAGAAAACGCATAAACCGAACAGCCAGCGCGCAAAAACCCTCGAACAGGGGCGGCGGCGAATCGTCATCGAAGGGGTCAAACCGGAGGTCGATGGAGGTCGCTTCCCCGCCAAGCGGGTGGTGGGAGAGCGCGTTATCGTCGAGGCGGATATATTTACTGACGGCCATGACGCGGTTTCAGCCCTGCTATTGTATCGCAATGCAGCGAGTGGTTCATGGACCGAGGTTCCCATGCAACCCCTGGTCAATGATCGCTGGCGCGGCGAATTCGAAGTCGCCGAAATGGGGCATTACCGATTCACCGTGCAAGCCTGGGTGGATCGGTTTCTATCATGGCGCCAGGGCTTCGCCAAAAAGCTCGAAGCCGGGCAATACGTCGGCGTGGATCTCGTCGCCGGCGCTGAGCTTGTCGAACTCGGCGCGGAGCACGCCGATGGCAAAGATCGAAATTCGTTGGAACAGTTCGCGAAGGTACTGCGCTCAAAAAGCGCTCAGGCGCCGGAAACCGCCTTGGACGAAGAGCTGGCGGAGTTGATGAAGAAAAACTCCGACCGTCGCTGGTCTACGACCTACGACAGAGAGGTCTTAATCCAGGTGGAGCGCCGCAAGGCCCGTTTCAGCACTTGGTATGAGATGTTCCCGCGTTCCTGTGCGCTGCAGGCGGGAGCGCACGGCACCTTTAAAGACTGTATCGCACGGCTTCCCTATGTTGCTGCCATGGGCTTCGACGTTCTCTACCTGCCGCCGATTCATCCCGTAGGCCACGCCTTTCGCAAGGGAAAAAACAATGCCTTAGAGGCGACCGCAGACGATGTCGGCAGCCCCTGGGCCATCGGGTCGGAAGAAGGCGGCCACAAATCCATCCACCCTCAGCTGGGAACCTTGGCGGATTTCAGGCAGCTGGTGACCAAAGCCAAAGAGTCGGGAATCGAAATCGCGCTCGATATCGCGTTTCAATGCACGCCGGATCACCCCTATGTGAAATCGCACCCGCAATGGTTTCGCAAGCGCCCCGACGGCACCATTCAGTACGCCGAAAACCCGCCAAAAAAATACCAGGATATCTACCCGCTGGATTTTGAGACCGAGCAGTGGGAGGAACTCTGGGAGGAGCTCAAAAGCGTCATTCTCTTTTGGTGTCAACAAGAGGTTAGAATTTTCCGAATCGACAATCCACATACCAAGGCTTTCCCCTTCTGGGAGTGGATCATCGCCGAGATTAAAAAGGAATATCCCGACGCGCTTTTCTTGGCGGAAGCATTTACCCGGCCAAAACCAATGTACCGCCTGGCCAAGCTGGGCTTCAGCCAGTCCTATACTTATTTCGCCTGGCGCAACACCAAGGCCGAATTAACCGAATATTTTACCGAACTCACGCAAAGCGAGATCGCTGATTTTTTCCGACCCAACCTGTGGCCGAATACGCCGGACATCTTAACCGAATACCTGCAGTTCGGCGGCCGCCCCGCCTTCATCGCACGGCTAGTTCTGGCGGCGACGCTGGGAGCAAACTATGGGATCTACGGCCCCGCTTACGAGCTTTGCGAAAATGCGCCGCGCGAACCCAATAGTGAAGAGTATTTGAATTCCGAGAAGTATGAAGTCAAGCGCTGGGACCTGGAACAGGCCGCAAGTCTAAAGGAGTTGATCGCCCGGATCAACCGCATCCGCAAACAGAACCCGGCGTTGCAGCAAGATAGCGGCCTCAGTTTTCACCCGGTGGACAACGAGGAAATCATCTGTTTCAGCAAACAAACGGACGAACAGAGCAACGTCATTTTGGTGGTGGTTAATCTCGATCCCTACCACACTCATGCGGGATGGTTGGAATTGCCGCTGAAGGAACTGCACCTCGATCCCCAGCACCCCTACCAGGTTCACGATTTATTGACCGATGCCCGTTATCTTTGGCACGGCGCGAAAAATTACGTCGAGCTGAATCCCCAGATCGTGCCCGCTCACATTTTCCGCCTGCGCCATCGGATTCGCCGAGAGCAGGATTTCGATTACTTTATGTGAAGGGATGTCAATGAGCATGAGCCGAAGGGCCAATATCAGCGAAGCCATCCTTCTGGATGAAACCCAGCACCTGGAAGATACCCCGCACTGGTACAAAGACGCGGTCATTTATGAAGTGCATGTGCGAGCCTACTGCGACGGCAACGGCGACGGCATCGGCGACTTTATCGGCCTGACGGGTAAGCTCGATTTTCTTCAGGATCTGGGCGTCACGGCGCTGTGGTTGCTGCCCTTCTACCCCTCTCCCCTGCGAGATGACGGCTACGATATCGCCGACTACACCAGCATCCACCCCGATTACGGCACGCTTCAGGACTTTAAAGTTTTTCTCCGGGAAGCGCATCGGCGCGGGATTCGGGTCATCACCGAGCTCGTCATCAATCATACCTCCGACCAGCATCCGTGGTTTCAGCGCGCCCGCGAGTCCAAACCGGGAAGCAGCGCACGCAAGTTCTATGTCTGGAGCGATACCCAGGAACGTTATCAAGAAGCGCGTATCATCTTCAAAGACTTCGAGCTTTCCAACTGGTCCTGGGACCCCGTCGCCAAAGCTTACTACTGGCATCGGTTCTACTCGCACCAGCCCGACCTGAACTTCGATCATCCGGAAGTGCGCAAGGCGGTGCTGGATGTGTTGGATTTCTGGCTTGATATGGGTGTTGACGGGCTGCGTCTGGATGCCGTTCCCTATTTGTATGAACGGGACGGCACCAACTGCGAAAATTTGCCCGAGACTCACATATTTTTGAAGGACCTGCGGCGCCATGTAGATAAAAAATATAAGAATCGCATGCTATTGGCCGAAGCGAATCAATGGCCCGAGGATGCCGTAACCTACTTCGGCGCCGCCGACGAGTGCCACATGGCCTTTCACTTTCCGGTGATGCCGCGGCTGTTCATGGCGGTTCACATGGAAGATCGCTTCCCAGTGATCGACATCCTCGAACAAACTCCAGCCATACCGGAAACTTGCCAATGGGCGGTGTTCCTGCGCAATCATGATGAGTTGACCTTGGAAATGGTCACCGACGAAGACCGGGACTATATGTATAAGGTTTACGCCAACGATCCGCGCGCGCGCATTAACCTGGGCATCCGGCGCCGTCTCGCGCCGCTTCTCGGGAACAATCGGCGCCGGATGGAATTGCTCAACAGCCTCTTGTTTTCACTGCCGGGAACGCCGGTAATTTATTATGGCGATGAGATCGGCATGGGGGATAACATTTACCTGGGAGATCGCAACGGCGTGCGTACCCCGATGCAATGGAGCGCGGACCGCAACGCCGGCTTTTCACGAGCCAACCCGCAAAAGCTTTTTCTACCCGTGATTATCGACCCGGAGCATCACTATGAGACGGTGAATGTGGAAGCGCAACAGCAAAATCCCAGCTCTCTGCTCTGGTGGATGAAGCGATTGGTACTACTACGGAAAAACACACAGGCCTTCGGACGCGGGAGCATCGAGTTTTTACTACCGGAAAACCGCAAGGTGCTGGTTTTCATCCGCCGCTTCCAGGAAGAAATCATCTTGGTGGCGGCCAATCTCTCCCGCTTCGTAAATTTCGTCGAACTCGACCTATCCTCATTCAAAGGCATGGTGCCGGTGGAACTTTTCGGCCATACTCGATTTCCCTCCATCGGAGAACTGCCCTATTTTTTGACCTTTGGGCCCCATGCCTTTTATTGGTTCAAGCTCGAGCAGCCGCGCATTTCCGAAGCCCGGGCGACGGTTCAGGGATTTGAGCCGGCGAGGCTCGACGTCGATGGTTCCTGGGAGAGGATTCTTCACGGCAAGGCTCGCTCCACCCTCGAGCGAACGCTCCCTGCCTATTTGGTCAGCTGCCGCTGGTTCGGCGGCAAGGCCCAGCAAATTCGCATAGTGAGAAATCTCGATATCATTCCTTTTGCCGTAGATTCCACCGCTGTGTTTTTCACCACCTGGGAGGTTCAATATCTCGGCGCTGGCCCCGAAACCTATCTTTTGCCTTTGGCGTTTACCGCCGGGGATCGCGCATTTGCGCTGCGCCAGGCAAATCCGCAATCCGTCGTTGCCCAATTGAAGGTAAAAGAGAAAAATCACGCAACGGAGGGCGTGCTTTACGACGCGCTATATGATCCGCAATTCTGTAAGGCATTGTTGACGGCCATCGCGCGGGGTCGGAGTACCAAGGCGCACGGCATCGAATTGCTGGCGCAATCTTCCAAGGCCTTTCGCAAAGTGCGCGGCGCCACCAATGCGATACTGGAGCCCGCGATTCTCAAGCGGGAACAGAGCAACACCTCGATTGTCTTTGGGGATCGGATGATTTTAAAGCTATTCCGCCGCATCACCGAAGGGCTCAATCCCGACTTGGAAATCGGCCGTTTCCTCACCGAGAAGGCCGAATTTTCGCACACACCGCCCCTTGCCGGTTCTTACGAAATTCGCCGAGGGCGTAACGAGCCCGCCACCATAGGGGTGCTACAGGGCTTGGTTCCCAATGAAGGGGATGCTTGGCGTTACACTCTGGACAGCCTTGGCCGCTACTTTGAAGAGATCGTAACCCGCAACCCCGATGTCGAGCAGGCAAGAGTTTCTTCGCAGGCTTTGACGGAGCATGCGGAATTGGAGATTCCCAGGTTGGCTCATGAACTCATGGATCCCTACCTGTCTTCGGCCCGCCTTTTGGGTCAGCGCACCGGCGAGCTGCACCTGGCTCTCGCCTCGGACCAAAAGAATCCCGCCTTCGCCCCGGAACCCTTTACCGCGCTCTATCGCCGTTCCCTCTATCAGAGCCTGAGGACCTCGGCGGATCAGTCGCTGATGTTACTTTCGAAACGCCTCAGAGGATTGCCGGACGAGATTCGCCCCGAAGCGGAAAAGGTTTTGAAACTGGAAGATGTCATCTTCGAGCGTTATCGCCGCATGCTCGATACTAAAATCACCGCCATGCGCATACGCTGCCACGGCGATTATCATCTGGGGCAGGTGCTGTTCACCGGTAAAGACTTTGTCATCATCGACTTCGAAGGGGAGCCCGCTCGCCCAATTTCGGAAAGACGCATCAAGCGCTCGCCGCTCCGCGACGTGGCTGGAATGCTACGCTCGTTCAACTATGCAGCGACTGCCAAATTGAGGAGCGATAACATTCGGCCGGAGGATGTGGTCCAGCTCAACCCATGGGCACGATATTGGCACCACTGGGTCTGCGTTAATTACCTCAAAGGCTATTTGGCCGCTACGAGCCGCGCCGTATTCCTGCCGAGATCGCGCGACGAGCTCGAATTGATGCTGGGCGTCTATCTGCTTGAAAAGGCCGTCTATGAGCTTAACTATGAGTTGAATAATCGCCCTGACTGGGTGCGGGTACCCGTCGAAGGCATTCTGGAAATGCTCAAACCCTAGGGGCGGATTACAAACTGATGTTGGAAATAAAATTATTACACCGCCTGGCGCGGCTCTATAATATTCAACCGGCTTACTACGACGTCTCAAGCCGTTTGCTGGAATCGCCGCCGGAATCAATCTTTCGGGTGCTCCAAATACTTGGCGCCCAAGCGGAACGAACCGGTGATCTTGCCGACGCCCTGCGCCAGCGCCTGCAGTCTCTGTGGCAGCGCGTGATCGACCCGGTCGTGGTGGCCTGGGACGACAGCCCGCTCAGGTTAAAGCTTCGGCTTCCGCTACGGCTGGCCGAAAGAAAAGCGAGTTATCAAGTGACTCTTGAAAATGGCGATCGGCTCGAAGGGAGCTGTCAAGACGATGCCGCGATGAAGAGCCTAACTCGATGTCTCGACGGAGAGCGCTATGTCGTGCGGCGCCAGATCATTACCGACAGATTGCCTTTGGGTTATCATCGATTGAGCCTCCGCCTTGGTGAGCAAATCTTTGAGTCTCATCTGTTCGCTGCTCCCCGCAAAGCATTCGCCCCCCCGGATACAAAATCGAAGCCTTGGGGTCTGTTCTGTCCTCTCTACGCGCTAAGCACTAAGAATAGCTGGGGCGCCGGCGACTTCTCCGATCTCGAAACTTTCGTGGATTTTACTGGCCAATTGGGCGGCCAGATAGTCGGTACGCTGCCGTTGCTTGCGGCTTTCCTTGATGAGCCTTTTAATCCCAGCCCCTACGCGCCGGTGAGCCGGCTGTTTTGGAACGAGCTTTACCTCGATGTGACTCGCCTTCCCGAGTGGAAAAGTTCCACCTTGACGAGAAAACTCGCGAGGTCCCCCGCGTTTCAACGCGAGCTGGAGGATCTGCGCGCGGCCCCTATGGTCGACTACCGCGCCGTCATGGCGCTCAAGCGCAGGATGCTTGAGCCGTTCGTGCGCTCACTCCTTAGCGAGTCGTCCGTTCGGGACAAACTCTTTCAGCAATTTATCGCCAGTCATCCTATGGCCCAGGACTATGCTGCGTTCCGCGCGACGACCGAGAGAGAGCGCAAACCATGGGGGCAGTGGCGCGAAACGCAACGCAATGGAACTCTCGGCGCGGGGGACTACGACGAGGCGGTAAAAAACTATCACTTGTTTGTTCAGTGGCAGGCCAATGAGCAAATGCGCGGTCTAAGTGAGAAGACCAAGGCGGGCGGCCCGGCTCTCTATCTCGATTTTCCTCTGGGCGTAAATCGGGATGGCTATGATGTCTGGCGACAGCGCGACGCCTTTGCCATGGAGGCAAGCGGCGGGGCGCCGCCGGACGCGTTTTTCACCAAGGGTCAGGACTGGGGCTTTCCGCCGCTTCACCCGGAAGGGCTGCGGCGACAGGGCTATCGCTATTATATCCATTGCCTGCGCCACCACCTGCAATACGCCGGGATGTTGCGCATCGATCATGTCATGGGGTTGCACCGCTTTTACTGGGTGCCCCAGGGATTTACCCCCAAAGACGGGGTCTATGTCCGTTATCCCGCCGAGGAGTTCTACGGGATTCTGAGTCTGGAGTCGCACCGGCACCAGGCTCAAATCGTCGGCGAAAATCTCGGCACCGTGTCGCCACGAGTGAACACGGCTATGAGCACGCACAATGTTCGTGGCATGTATGTGGGCCAATTCGCCGTCAGCCCCGAACCGGGAAAGGCGCCGGATGAGATTCCTCAAGGTGTAGTCGCCAGTCTCAACACGCATGACACGCCGACCTTCGCGGGATTTTGGAACGGCGACGACATTCAAGACCGCTTGGAATTGGGACTGCTCACCGATTCGGAAATTGGCCTTGAAAATCGGAGTCGGGCGCTGCAGCGCAAGTCGTTGATAGCTTTTTTGAGTTCGCTGGGCTGGCTTAGCGATTCAGCATCCGACCCCGCGGGGCTCCTCAAGAGCTGGCTTTGCCAGATTGCCTGCAGCGACGCCTACCTTCTTTTGGTCAATCTTGAGGATCTCTGGCTCGAACCGTTGCCGCAGAACGTTCCCGGCACCTGGGAGGAGCGTCCCAACTGGAAACGTAAGACACCCTTTGCCTTGGAAGCGATTCAGCGAATGTCATCGGTTGTCAATACGCTGAAGAGTATTGACGAGATTCGAAGAGGGGGAGGTAAGAACCATTGACGACGATCCACGACTCCGCAGGTCTACTCACTGCAAATGATTTGTACCTGTTTAACGAAGGCAGCCATTTTCGTCTTTATGACAAACTCGGTTCCCATTTGATAAACCCAGAGGGAATCGCGGGTACCTATTTTGCGTCATGGGCGCCGGATGCCGAACAGGTTTCTGTCATAGGGAATTTCAACGGTTGGAACAAAGAGAGCCACCGCCTCCATCCCAAAGGGCAGTCAGGCATCTGGGAGGGATTTTTTCCTGGAGTGGGCAAAGGAGCGCTTTACAAATACCATATCGTCTCCCGCTTCAACGGTTACCGAGCGGACAAAGCCGACCCGTTTTCTATCTTCAATGAGATACCTCCAAAGTTCGCGTCCATCGTCTGGGATCTCGACTATGAGTGGAGAGACCAAGACTGGATGGCAAATCGCCGGCGACACAATGGCTTGGATAAGCCCATGTCGATCTACGAGATGCATATCGGTTCTTGGCGCAGGCTGTTCGAAGAAGGCAATCGCTCGCTTTCCTATCGTGAGCTAGCACCGCAGTTGACCGAATATTTACAGCGCATGGGATATACCCATGTGGAGTTTCTTCCGATCATGGACCACCCGTTTTTCGGCTCCTGGGGCTATCAGATAACTGGGTTCTTCGCCCCCTCGGGCAATTACGGCACACCGCAGGACTTCATGGCGCTCATCGACACGCTGCACCAAGCCGGCATCGGCGTCATTCTTGACTGGGTGCCGTCGCACTTTCCCAGCGACGAACATGGCCTGGCCTTTTTTGACGGGACCCACCTCTTCGAACATGCTGACCCGCGACAAGGGTACCATCCCGATTGGAACAGTTATATTTTTAACTACGGGCGCAAAGAGGTCCAGAGTTTTCTCATTAGCAATGCGCTCTTCTGGCTCCATCGCTATCACGCCGACGGATTGCGAGTCGACGCCGTGGCCTCCATGCTCTACCTCGACTACGCCCGCAAAGAAGGGGAATGGATCCCCAACAGATACGGCGGCCGAGAAAATATCGAGGCCATTGACTTTCTCCGCCGCTTCAACGCTGCCGTTTATGAGCACCACCCGGACGTGGAAACCATCGCCGAGGAGTCAACGTCTTGGCCGATGGTTTCCCGGCCCAATTATGTAGGCGGTCTGGGCTTTGGCCTCAAATGGGACATGGGATGGATGCATGATACGCTGGAATACATGCGTCAGGATCCGATTTATCGGCGCTACCATCACAATAAACTCACGTTTCGCATGCTCTACGCCTTCCACGAAAACTTTGTTCTGCCGCTCTCCCATGACGAGGTGGTGTACGGCAAAGGGTCTCTGATTCGGAAAATGCCCGGCGATGATTGGCAAAAGTTTGCCAACCTGCGTGCGCTCTTTGGCTATATGTACGCCCAGCCTTCGAAAAAACTGCTCTTCATGGGCGCGGACATGGCTCAGTGGCGGGAGTGGGTACATGACGCGGGCCTGGACTGGGATCTGTTGGACCATCCGGCCCACGGCGGCCTGCAGCGGTGGGTGCGGGAGCTCAATCACTTCTACAAGAACGAGCCGGCCATGTATGAATATGATTGTGACCCCGCCGGTTTCGAATGGATCGATTGCAGCGACGCGGATAGCAGTATTGTAAGTTTGATCCGTAAAGGTAAAACAACATCGACCCTTATATTAGCCATCTGCAACTTTACGCCCGTGCCGCACTACAGCTATCGGCTGGGTGCGCCCCGCGGCGGCTTCTGGCATGAAGCATTAAATAGCGATGCCGGCGAATACTGGGGGAGCAATATGGGAAACCTCGGGGGCGTCGAGGCGGTGCCGATTCCGCTTCACGGCCGTTCCTACTCCTTGACGCTGACGGTGCCGCCGCTGGCGGTTTCGTTTTTCAAGAGCGAGGGATGAAGATTGCGAGCGGCTGAGGTGTGCCCCCAGGACTATTGGATGCTTGAATAGTTGAAGACGAGCGCAATATGAAAATTGCCATGGTATCAGCGGAGATCGGTCCCTTCGCCAAAACGGGAGGCTTGGCGGACGTGGTGCAAACTCTTTCCCTTGCACTGGAGCGTCGCGGTCATGAACTCGTTCTCATACTTCCGGCCTACCGCTGCGCGCTTCAGGGCGATTTTTTGCTGGACGAAACGCCCATCAGGCTTTCCGTTCCGCTTGCCGAACAACGCCGAGAAGCCTCGGTGCTTCAAACGAAATTGGGAGCAAACACTTCGGTTTATCTTGTCCGGGCCGATACTTTTTTCGATCGCGAATTTCTTTACGGCACCCCGGAAGGAGATTATGAGGATAACTGCCAGCGTTTTGTCTTTTTTTCCAGGGCTGCTTTGGAACTCCTGCGCCACATGCCCGCCGACCTGCTGCACTGCCACGACTGGCAGACCTCTCTTGCCATCGTTTTCTTGAAGGCCCAAGCGCCGCGGTACCCAGAACTTCAATCTACCCAGGCCGTGGTGACCGTTCACAATCTCGGCTTTCAGGGCATATTCCCGCAAACTGATTGGCGCTGGTTGAATTTAGATGAGAGCTATTTCACCCCGGAGTACCTGGAGTTTTACGACAACATCAATTTTCTTAAAGGCGCGCTGCTCTTTGCCGATAAGATTACCACCGTCAGTCCGAGCTATGCCCAGGAAATCATGGATATGGAACAAGGATTCGGGCTGGAAGGCGTGCTGCGAGAGCGCGCCCGGGATGTCGTGGGGATTCTGAACGGCGTTGATTATGGCCAATGGAACCCCGCCACCGATCCTTTCATCGCCAAACCCTACAGCGACAATAACCTGACTGCAAAGCGCAAATGCAAAAAAAGTTTGCAGCGGGCCATGGGCTTGCCGGATAAACCCGATGTACCGCTGATCGGCATGATTTCGCGCCTCACCTCGCAAAAAGGTTTCGACTTGCTGGAAAAGCTGTTTGACCGATTGATGGAGCGAGAGCTGCAGATCGCGCTCCTGGGCAACGGGGAGCCGCGTTACCAAAATTTTCTCAGCGACGCCGCCGCCCGATTCCCAATGAAAGTTGCCGTACGCTTCGGATTCGACGAGCCCTTGGCGCACCAAATCGAAGCGGGGGCGGACATATTTTTGATGCCTTCGCTTTACGAACCCTGCGGTCTCAATCAAATGTTCAGCTTAAAATATGGTACTATCCCCATCGTGCGGGCTGTGGGGGGATTGAAGGATACCGTTGAAGATTACGACGCCGAAAATGGGTCCGGTACCGGATTTGTTTTCGGCCCCTACGAAGCCCCGGCCCTTCTGGCAACTCTAGATCGGGCATTACAGGTTTTCCGGCAGAAAAAAGAGTGGACCGCGCTCAGGCGTAGAGCAATGAGCCTTGATTTTTCCTGGGACCGGTCGGCAGACGCCTACAGCCAACTCTACCAATGTTGCGCTGTTACGGAGCATCCAAGGGAGGTTCGATGATGTATGTCCTTGGTATCGTATTGGCAGGCGGCAAAGGCGAGCGGCTTTATCCGCTGACCGAACACCGTGCCAAGCCCGCGGTGCCGTTTGGCGGACGGTATCGCATTATAGACTTTGTCCTCTCTAATTTCGTCAATTCCGGCATCCTTTCCATCTATGTGCTGACGCAATTCCGCGCCCAGTCCCTGCTCGAACATATCGACAAGGGTTGGCGCACCACGGATTTTCTCGGCGACCACTTTATTACTTCGGTGCCGGCTCAAATGCGTATGGGTAAGGAGTGGTATCAAGGAACCGCCGACGCGGTGTACCAAAACATGTTTTTGATCGAGCGGCACAACCCCAAGCTCGTGGCCGTCTTCGGCGCCGATCATGTCTACCGCATGAATATCCGGCAAATGATTGATGAGCACCAGAAAAATGGAGCGGATGTAAGCGTGGCTGCGTTGCCGATTAAAATTGCAGAGGCAACTCAATTCGGCGTCATGGAAGTTGAATCCGACTGGCAAGTCGTAGGTTTTGACGAAAAACCCGGGCGGCCGAAATCGATTCCCGCCGAGCCCGATAACGCCCTGGTTTCCATGGGGAATTATTTGTTCAATACCGACGTATTGGTTCAGGCTCTCGCCGCCGATGCGGATAGCGGATCGAGCGATCATGATTTCGGTCGTAATCTCATTCCCGCTCTTTTGAAAAATTCGAAAGTCTATGCCTATGACTTTCGAAAAAATCGGGTGCCATCGACTCAGAAAGGAGAGGAACCCAGTTATTGGCGTGACCTGGGAACCATCGAGGCTTATTACGAGGCCAACATGGATCTCTGTTCCGTCGATCCGTCCTTTAACCTCTATAATCGGAGCTGGCCGCTGCGTTCGGTCGATTATGGGGATCCCCCGGCTAAATTCGTCTTTGACTGGTACGACCGGAAAGGAATGGCGCTCGATTCCATCGTCGGTCAAGGATCCATCATCAGCGGGAGCGTGGTGCGAAACAGCGTCATCGGGCGAAACGTCAGAATCCACAGCTATAGCGAGATCAACGACTCGGTGATCATGGATTGGACGGAGATCGGAAGGGGCGCTAAAATCCGCCGCGCCATAATTGATAAGTCCAATGTTATTCCCGCCGGTACGGTGATCGGCTACGATTTAAGCAAAGACCGGGAGCGATACTTCGTTTCGGACACGGGAATTGCAGTCTTGGGACGAGGCGAGCGGAAAACCAACTGGACCATGACTTTGCCATGAGTTGCCGAACTTGCTCCAATCGCCGAGACCTAGCCGGGACTATTCATGGTAAAAGTAAAATGACAACACTGCGGCGTTGGAGGGGTGAACCTGGAGGAGCGAAGGCACAGAGACGAAATGTTTCAATGTCGTCTGTGGTCACAACTCGGCTCGCGCATTTTACCAGGCGTTTGCTCCAAAACACCAGTTCGCCGTTCGCTACATGGCACAGGCCCGTTGCCTTTGTTCCGGAGGGCTCGCCCTTGATCGTTGTTGCCTGTGAATAATGCGGGCTAGAGAGGAAAGCCCTGATTGCGGCTAAGCCACGATTGATCGGATGACTGATAAGCCTTTTAGGAAAGGACACCCCCTCCTCGTGCGTCAGAGGACGCGGGGCAATACTCTCGGCTGGCGAGGAAACAGCAGTTGAACCACAGTGTCGGTGCGCACTTCTTAGGGAACGATCGAAGCTTTTTTCGTGTCTGGGCCCCAGCGGCGGCAAAAATCGATTTGCGGCTACTCGGCGCGCGTGAACGCATCGTCACGCTCAGCGACGCTGGGGAAGGTTACTTCCAGGCCGAGGTAGAAGACGCGCCGCCGGGAACTCTATACTGCTACCGACTCGATGGCGATAAGGAACGGCCCGATCCCGCATCGAAGCATCAGCCTCAGGGTGTCCACGGCCCCTCCCAGGTCATTGACCCTTTCTTTCCCTGGGAAGATTCCTGCTGGTTCGGGCTTCCGCTGAGAGATATTATCGTGTACGAGCTACATGTCGGGACTTTTACGCCAGAGGCGACCTGCGAAGCGATCATCCCCTATCTCGCCGAACTGAAAGAGCTGGGTATCACAGCCATCGAGCTGATGCCGGTGGCACAATTTCCTGGCGACCGCAATTGGGGGTACGACGGCGTTTATCCCTTCGCCGTGCAGCATTCTTACGGCGGGCCCCAGGGCCTCAAACAGCTCGTCAATGCTTGCCACAAGTCGGGGTTGGCGGTGCTCCTCGACGTCGTCTACAACCACCTGGGTCCGGAGGGAAATTATTTATCCGATTTCGCTCCTTATTTCACTGAGCGCTACAGAACCCCCTGGGGCCCGGCACTGAATTTCGATGGCGCCGAAAGCGACTCCGTGCGGCGGTACTTTATCGAAAATGCGCTTTACTGGATTAGCGAATATCATATCGACGGCTTGCGTCTCGACGCCGTTCACGCGATCTTGGATCACTCGCCTTATACCTTTCTCGAAGAGCTCGCCGCGGCGGTTCACGAGCAAGCAAAAAAACTCAACCGGCAAATTTTTCTCTACCCCGAAAGCGCGGCCAACGATTCGCGCTTGATCCGCTCTGGCGAACTTGGGGGGTTCGGCCATGACGCCCAGTGGAACGACGATTTCCATCATGCTCTGCGCGGCGTCCTTATCGGCGAACAGAGCGGCTACTATGTCGACTACGGCGCCTTTGGCCAACTGATAAAAGCCTACCGCGAAGGCTTCGTCTACTCGGGCCAATATTCGAAGCACCGGCGGCGCCGGCACGGCACCTCGACCCGCGATATTCCCGCGGAACGATTCGTGGTCTTTGCGCAAAATCATGATCAAGTCGGCAATCGGATGTTAGGCGAACGGCTCACCCAATTGGTCGGTTTTGCGGAGCTAAAGCTCGCCGCCGCCGCGGTTTTACTCTCTCCTTTTGTCCCGTTGCTTTTTATGGGTGAAGAATATGGCGAAACCGCGCCGTTTCAATATTTCATCAGCCACACCGACCCGGAGCTAATCGAGGCCGTGCGCCGCGGGCGGCGCCAAGAATTCGCCGCGTTCAGATGGCAGGGAGAGCCCCCGGACCCGCAGGACGAAGCGACCTTTTTACGCTCTAAACTCGATCACTCGCTGCGACGCGAGGGACGATTTCGTGCGCTCTGGGAGTTCTATCAAGAATTGATAGGCTTGCGAAAGAGTTTGCCTCCCCTCGCTCTATTGAGCAAGGAACATTGTGAATCCGTGGGATTCGACACTGAGCGTGTATTGTTTTTGCGTCGATGGAGTGAAGGGGGCGAGGTCGCCACGCTCTTTAATTTCAACAAGTCTCAAGTCTCTCTGTCTTTGCCCATTCCCGCAGGACGATGGCGGAAAATGCTCGACTCCAGCGAGGAACGCTGGCAAGGGGCGGGAAGCATGTCGGCCGCCGAGATCGAATCCGACGGAACCGCGATGGTGCAATTGAATCCCCTCGCTGTGGTGCTGTGGGTAACGAATAAATAGACGTTAAGGAGAACTGCAAACACCATGAAGGTTTGGCCAGGAAAACCCTACCCTCTGGGAGCAACATGGGATGGTGCGGGTGTTAACTTTTCCCTTTTTTCAGAAAATGCGACTGCTGTCGAGCTTTGTTTGTTCGGCTGGCCCGAAGGAACCCAAGAAATTGCCCGGGTTCCCCTACGCGAGAGAACGGCGCAAGTTTGGCATGTCTATCTTCCGGAAGTCCGCCCCGGGCAACTTTACGGCTATCGTGTTCATGGCCCCTATGAGCCGGCAGAGGGCCATCGCTTTAATCCCACTAAGCTCCTGCTCGACCCCTACGCCAAAGCGATCGCCGGGACCATCAAATGGAGCGACGCCTTGTTCGGCTATACGATCGGCCACCCGGAAACCGACCTTGCTCCCGACAGCCGCGACAGCGCCGAGGGCTTGCCTAAGTGCGTGGTAGTGGATCCGGCCTTTAGCTGGGGAGACGACGCGCCGCCACGCACGCCGTGGCATCGAACACTCATCTATGAGCTTCACGTCAAGGGTTTCACGGCGCGCCATCCCCAGGTGCCGGAACGCCTGCGCGGCACCTATGCCGGCCTGGCCTGCCCTCCCGTGCTCGAATATTTTCGTGCCTTGGGCATCACCGCCATCGAGCTCATGCCGATTCATCAATTCGTCTCCGATAAACACCTGGTGGACCGCGGCTTAACCAATTACTGGGGTTATAACTCCATTGGTTTTCTAGCGCCCGATGCCCGCTACTCCAGTAGCGGCGTCATCGGTCAACAAGTGGCGGAATTTAAGACACTGGTCAAGACGCTTCATCGTGAGGGCATCGAGGTGATATTGGACGTTGTCTACAACCATACCGCCGAAGGCAACCATCTGGGCCCTACCCTTTGCTTTCGCGGCATCGACAATGCCGCCTACTATCGATCCGCATTCTCCAAAGACCAAGGATATCGCTATTACATGGATTACACGGGCTGCGGCAACACGCTGGACATGACCCACCCGATGGTTTTACGCCTCATCATGGATAGTTTGCGCTATTGGGTCTTGGAAATGCATGTGGACGGTTTTCGCTTCGACCTGGCCTCGGCCCTGGCGCGGGAGCTGCATTCAGTGGATCGACTCGGAGCTTTTTTCGACATCATTAATCAAGATCCCGTGATCTCACAGGTCAAACTAATCGCCGAACCGTGGGACTTGGGCGAAGGGGGCTACCAGGTGGGGAACTTTCCGGATCTGTGGGCGGAATGGAATGGTGTCTACCGTGATACGGTGCGCCGTTTCTGGAAAGGCGATACGGGGCAGGTGGGCAGTCTCGGTTACCGCCTGACCGGAAGCAGCGACCTCTACGGCGGCGCAGGGCGTCAACCCCATGCCAGTATCAATTTCATCACCGCGCACGACGGGTTCACCCTGCATGACCTGGTTAGCTACAATGAAAAACACAACGAAGCCAACGGCGAGGGCAATCAAGACGGCCATAACGATAACCTCAGTTGGAATTGCGGCGCGGAGGGGCCCAGCAACGATATGGCGGTGCTCAACCTGCGCGAACGCCAGAAGCGCAATTTATTAGCGACCCTACTGCTCTCCCAAGGGGTTCCGATGCTTCTCGCGGGAGACGAAATCGGACGCACCCAACAGGGCAACAACAACGGTTACTGCCAAGACAACGAGATTTCCTGGATCGATTGGAGTCTCGATCCGCGCCGCGAAGCATTGTTGGAGTTTACCCGCTCCCTAATCCAAATATTTCGCCGGCACCCGGTTTTACGGCGTCGCCATTTTTTCCAGGGTCGTCAGATTCGTGGTTCAATGGTTAAAGATTTAACCTGGCATCGCGCCGACGGCGGTGAGATGACCGGAGAAGATTGGGACAATGGGGAGACACGCTGTTTTGGCCTGAGCCTCGCCGGCGATGCGATTCAGGAAACCGACTCTCGCGGCAACCGGATCATCGACGGTACAGTGTTAATTTTGCTCAACGGCTATTGGGAGCCGATGCCTTTTATCTTGCCCGAGTTAAGGACGGAGAGGCAGTGGCAGCTGATCCTCGATACCCGCGAAGGAATAATTCGCAGACCACCCCGCCTGCGCGGCGGAACGAGCTACCATTTGGAAGGTCGTTCGCTGGCGCTGTTCGAAAACTCTGACAATGAAGAGCGAGTATCGGGAGAGCGGCGTCCCGCTACACGATAGGCTTCCATGGAACGTTACATTTGCATTCACGGACACTTCTACCAGCCGCCCCGGGAGAACCCCTGGTTAGAGTCCATAGAACTGCAGGATTCGGCTTATCCCTACCACGATTGGAACGAGCGCATTACCGCCGAATGCTACGCCGTGAATTCAGTGGCGCGCATCCTCGATCAGCAAAACCGCATCATCAAGCTAGTCAACAATTACGCGAAAATCAGTTTTAATTTTGGCCCCACGCTGCTTTCTTGGCTCGAGGTGAAAGCGCCGGATGTCTACGGGGCAATTCTTGATGCCGACTGTGAAAGCCAGAAAAATTTTTCCGGCCATGGCTCGGCGCTGGCGCAGGTTTACAATCACATGATTCTCCCCCTGGCCAACGGCCGCGACAAGCGCACGCAAATCATATGGGGGATTCGTGACTTTGAAAAGCGTTTCAAGCGCGGCCCCGAGGGCATGTGGCTCCCGGAGACGGCCGTCGATCTGGAAACTCTCGATATCATGGCGGAACTGGGAATTCGCTTTACCGTTCTCGCGCCGCACCAGGCGGGAAAGGTGCGGCGCATTGGCGGACGTACTTGGAGGGATATCGGCGGCGCTCGCATTGATCCCACACAGGCCTACGAGCAGCGATTGCCGTCGGGACGGAAAATTGCGTTGTTTTTTTATGACGGACCGATCTCCCGCGCCGTCGCTTTCGAAGGATTATTGTCCCAGGGCGAACAATTTGCCAACCGGCTCATCGACGTTTTTTCCGATGAGCGCGACTGGCCCGAGTTGGTCCACATCGCCACCGACGGGGAAAGCTACGGGCACCACCATCGCTTCGGCGACATGGCTCTCGCTTATGCGTTGAACCACATCGAATCGAACCAGTTTGCCAAACTCACCAATTACGGCGAATATCTGGAAAAATATCCTCCGACCTACCAGGTGGAGGTCATCGAAAAGACCTCCTGGAGCTGCTTTCACGGTATTGACCGTTGGTGGAGCAACTGCGGTTGTAATTCCGGGAGCCAGCCGAGTTGGAATCAGCAATGGCGTACACCGCTGCGCGACGCCTTGGACTGGCTGCGAGACTCGGTGGCCCCGCTCTTCGAAGAAAAAGGCGGGGCTCTCCTGAAGGATCCATGGGCCGCGCGTGACGACTACATTCGCGTGGTCAACGACCGCTCCGTCGCGACCGTTGATAATTTTCTTACGCGCCATTCCCTCCAAAATCTCTCATCCGCGGAAAAAACGGCGGCGCTACAATTACTGGAGTTGCAACGCCAAGCCATGCTCATGTACACCAGCTGCGGCTGGTTCTTCGACGAGCTTTCCGGCCTCGAAACAGTGCAGGTGATCCAATACGCCGGCCGCGCCGTGCAGTTGGCGCAAGATCTATTTGGCGATTCACTGGAGGCAAAATTTGTCGAACGACTTGCCTTGGCAAAGAGCAACTTACCCGAACACCGCGACGGACAACATATCTACGAAAATTTCGTGCGGCCCGCCAGAGTGGATTGGGAGCGCCTCGCCGCACACTACGCGGTGAGCTCCCTTTATGCAAACTATCCGGAAAAGACCAAACTGTATTGCTACGAGTCGAAACGTGAAGACTATCAGGTACACGAGGCCGGGGTAGCCAAACTGGCGCTGGGGCGGGTCAAGCTCACCTCGGAAATCACGCGCGAATCGGCGGTGCTGAGCTTTGGCGTTTTGCACATGGGCGACCATAATATCAATGGCGGGGTACGCAAATTCCTCGGCGACGAGGCTTACCGAGAGCTCACCCGGGAAGCGCTGGAGCCGTTCATGCGTGCCGACTTCGCAGAAGTTATCCGGCTCATGGAGCGCCGTTTTGGGGAATCGAACTATTCCGTTCGTTCGCTTTTTCGCGACGAGCAGCGCAAGATTTTGGATATGCTCCTGGGGGCCACGTTGAATGAGGCCGAGGCCCTGCATAGTCAAATCTACGAGCGCCGCGCCCCGATGATGCGCTTTCTCACCAATCTCCATATCCCCCTGCCCAAGGCATTTTACGCCGCTGCCGAATTTGTCCTCAACATACGCCTGCGGCGCGATTTGGAGCAGGAGACCATCAACCCCGAGCGGGTGAGCGCTCTCCTTGAAACGGCCACGGTGGAGGGCGTCGCCTTGGACCACGACACTCTGGAGTTTGCCTATCGCCACAACCTGGAAAGAATGACCGAACGGCTGTCGGAGGAGCCAACCGAGGCGGCGCTGCGCCGCTTGGACACTGCGGCGAGCCTGGTCCACACCCTACCCTTCAGAGTCGACCTGTGGAAAGTGCAAAATGTTCACTACCGCTTATTTGAAACCGTCTATCCGAAAAAACGGGCGCAATCGGAGAGGGGCGACGAGCTGGCTCAAGCTTGGGTGAATTGTTTCGAGGCATTAGGGCGAAAATTAGGAATCAAAGTGAAATAGGAAAGGAGAGCGCCGTCATGGATTATGAAAAATGGGGCCTGGCGCTCAATCAATCAGTCGAATTGCTGGTGCAAAAATTGAGCGGCTATCTACCGAGTCTTGTGGGCGCCGCGGCTTTGCTAATCGGCGGCTGGATTCTCGCCCGGGTGCTGCGAGTCGCCTGTGTTCGCCTTATCGGCGGTTTGGACAATCTGGTGCGGCGCCACGGCATGGAACGCTGGCTGATCCGCATCGGCCTGGAGCGTCCCGCCTCCGATTTGATCGGTAGCATCGTCTATTGGCTCATCTTTCTCATATTCTTTGCTGCGGCCACAGAAACGCTAGGATTGCCCGTGGTGGCCACATGGCTGGGAGGCGTCTCGACCTATCTCCCCCGCGTACTGGTAGCCGTTTTAATCCTGCTTGCTGGTTTTCTCGCCGGCAGTCTCGCCCGGGACGCCATCGCAACTGCCGCCAGCGCCGCGGGAATCAACTATGGAGTATTGCTTGGACGGGTGGTCTATATCGCCATTTTGTTGATCGCCATCGTCACGGGCATCGACCAGATAGGCATCGAGAGCCGTTTCCTCACCGTTACCATTACCATCGTCATCGGATCCATCGTCGGCGCCGCAGCCCTTGCCTTTGGACTGGGCGCCCGCACCGCGGTGAGTAACATCATTGCGACCCACTATCTCCGACAAATCTACCGCGTCGGCCATGTCGTTAAGATAGGCGAGGTCCAGGGAAAAATCTCGGAAATCACCAACACGGCGGTGATCATCGAAAACCCAAACGGCCGCCTGGTCATCCCCGCCAAAGCCTTTAGCGAAACCGTGTCCGTCTTACTGCGCAACGAGGGATGAGATGGAAACCGAACGGCAGCTCGCGCAAACTTTTTCACAGGACCACCCCGTGGATGCCGCCCGCATACTCGAACGGCTTTCGCCCCCGGACGCCTCCGCCTACTTGGCCGAAGTCCCACCCCGCGTGGTAGCCAATATCCTGGAACGCATGGTGCCCGCTAATGCCGCTGATTGTCTGACCCATCTTTCCGCCGCGCGTTTTGCTCAGGTGATCGGTGCTTTTCCCTTGGACCGGGCGGCAGCGCTTCTGCGGCGCGTCGATGCGAAGGATCAGCAACGCTTGCTGGCAGAGGCCCCCGCGGCCGTCGCCCCGCTGCTGCGCCGCATGCTTGGTTATCCGGAAAATAGCGCCGGGGCTTTGATGGACCCGCGGGCGTTGGCGTTGCCCGAAGACATTATTGTGAGTGAAGCGCTGGCGCGGGTTCGCCGCGCGCCGCGCCATACGCTTTATTACCTTTACGTGGTAAACCGATCGGGAATTCTTGTGGGTGTTTTGAACCTCAGAGAGCTCATGCTGGCAACTGGTAAAAATCCCCTAAGTTCCGTAATGCGGCGGGAGGTCGTCACCATCAGTCCCCTCGCGAATTCGGCGGCGATCCTCGAACACCCCGGGTGGCAGAATGTCCATGCCCTACCGGTAGTCGATAATCAAGGCGTTTTGCTCGGAGCCTTGCGCTACGAGACGCTCAGGCAACTCGAAGGAAAGGGAGATCTCCCGACACCGGCGGGCGGGGCGCTTTCTACCATGTTGACGCTGGGAGAACTCTGTTGGGTCGGTCTTGCGGGGGTTTTGACCGATCTCACCACATCAATTGTCGCGCCATCTACGCCGCGGAAGAGCGAAAAGGAACCCAAAGATGGCTGAAGCATCTGCGCGCGCCGTGGCGGCTCTGACCCAAGGTTTCTTAGACCTCTACCCCGCCGAGGCGGCAAGAACCATCGATCCCCGCCCCATCCGTGACATCGTTCATTTGCTTCAATCCAAGACCCCCTCGGTCGTCACAAGAATTTTGCAGCGCATGACGCCTGACGTGGCAGCCCAGGTTTTGCCGCAGCTGGAACACCAACTCGCTGTTCAAGTCCTCGCCACGCTGGACCCTTCCCAAGCCGCAATCTTGCTGTCGCGACTGGACGTAGAATCTCGGGAAGCCTTGCTGGCCTTGTTGGAGACCGCCGTTGCCAAAGAGCTCAAGCTTTTGCTGTCTTACCCGCCTGAGTGCGCCGGCAATTTAATGGACCCGAGGGTCACCACATTTCACCCGGAGGCGACGGTCAAGGAAGCCCGGGCGCGCATTCGCGCGCTCAGCGGAAGGCGCGTGTACGAAATTTTTCTGGTAGACGAAACCGGCAAGCTTGCGGGCAGCCTGCCGCTCCAAGAAATCGTTCTGGCAAGGCCCAATACAAAGTTAACCGACCTCATGACAGGCGTTCCAGCCAGCGTCCACGCTACGGCGACCCGCGAGGAAGTCGTCGAACTGCTCAATCAACGCCGCGTATCCGTCCTCGCCGTGGTCGATCTCGACGGGCGTCTCTTGGGCGTCATTCGTCACGACGCGCTGATTACCGCGGCCCAGGAAGAAATGAGCGCAGGCATTCAAACCATGGTCGGCGTGAGCAAGGACGAACGAGCGTTATCGAAAGCCAGTTTTGCGGTGCGCAAACGATTACCCTGGCTGCAGATCAATCTGGCAACGGCGTTTCTTGCCGCCTCCGTGGTGGGCCTTTTTGAAGAGACTATAGCCAAGTTTACGGCCCTCGCGGTTCTGCTTCCCGTGGTAGCCGGCCAATCGGGCAACACCGGGGCGCAAGCCCTGGCGGTCACCATGCGCGGGCTGGCGCTTAGAGAAATTCGACTGCACCATTGGATCCGGGTTTCCATTAAAGAAATAAACGTCGCTGCTATCAATGGTGTCGCCGTGGCGCTCACGACTGCACTGGGCGTCTATCTCTGGAGTCAATCCTTCGGCCTGTCGCTGGTCATCGGCATTTCCATGATTATCTCGATGGTCGCCGCCGGTTTTTCCGGCGCGGTCATCCCGATGATCCTTACCGCGCTGGGACAAGATCCTGCCCAGTCCTCGTCCATCGTGCTGACGACGGTGACCGACGTGGTGGGTTTTTTCAGCTTCCTCGGTATCGCCACGCTGCTCTCCGCCATGCTGCCGACCTGAGAGAGTGAAGCGTCATGCGCATCCCGACGGCAACCTATCGGCTGCAATTCCATAAAGATTTCGGCTTTGCCCAAGCCCAAGAGCTGATTGATTATCTCCACGACCTGGGCATTTCCGATATCTACGCCTCGCCGATTTTCAAGGCACGCGCCGGCAGCATGCATGGCTACGATGTCGTCGATCACTCCCAGATCGACCCCGCCCTTGGCGGCGAGGATGCCTTCGCCGCTTTTGCCTCGGCCTTAAAAACCCGCGGCATGGGGCTTATTTTGGACATCGTACCCAATCACATGGGCATAGGGGAGACCAGCAATGGCTGGTGGATGGATGTTCTGGAGAACGGTCCAAGCTCCAGTTATGCATCCTACTTCGACATCGATTGGCAGCCGGTGAATCCTTACCTGGAAAACAAAGTGCTCTTGCCGATCCTCGAGGATCAATACGGCATCGTGCTGGAAGACGGTAAATTGCGCCTTGCCTATGAAGATGGCGCCTTTTTCGTTTATTATTACGACACCAAATTGCCCATCGCGCCTCGTACCTATGGCAATGTTCTCGAGCACCGGCTCGATCACTTGACCGCGATTCTTGGCAAAGACAACCCCAGCGTGTTGGAACTCCAGAGCATTCTAACAGCCATCAGCCATCTTCCCCTGCGCACGGAGCTGGACCCGGAAAAGCTCGAGGAGCGCCGCCGCGAAAAAGAAATCATTAAGCGGCGCATTGCTTCGCTTTACCAAGAAAGCGCTGAGGTGAGAGAGGCCATCGATCTAGCCTTGGGGGCGTTCAACGGCAACGTCGGAGATCCAGAGAGCTTTGAGTTTCTTGACCGCTTGATGGACGCTCAGGCCTACCGTCTGGCCTTCTGGCGCGTTGCCGGAGAAGAAATCAACTACAGGCGGTTTTTCGACATCAACGAGCTGGCGGCAATCCGTACGGAATCGGCCGAAGTTTTCCAGGCAACACACGATCTCGTTTTGCGCCTTCTCCTCGATGGAAACGCCACCGGCTTGCGCGTCGATCATCCGGATGGCCTGTGGGACCCGGCAACCTACTTCCAACAGCTGCAGCAAAGCTATGTCTCCCGGCAAATGCACTCCCCTCAAGATGCTCCACTGGATAGCCCCCCGGCCCAGAACGATAAGCATGCGCCTCCCTGGCCATTGTACATCGTCGTCGAAAAGATACTTGCAGAGGAAGAATCATTACCCCGGGACTGGTTGGTGGCGGGCACCACCGGTTATGATTTTCTTACCCAGTTGAACGGCATATTCGTGCGTCGCTCCAGCCGCCGGGCTTTCGACAAAATCTACAGTGACTTTGTCGGATCGAAAATCAACTATCGCGATCTGGTCAATTCACAAAAAAAGATGATCATGCTGGTTTCCCTGGCCAGCGAGATCAACTCGCTCAGCCACCAACTCGACCGCATTTCTGAGAGGAACCGCCACTATCGGGATTTCACGCTGAACAGCCTCACCTTTACCATTCGCGAGGTGATTGCGTGTCTATCCGTCTATCGCACTTACACGAACGCTGCCACCGGAGCCGTGTCGGACAGGGACCAGAAATATATCGCCACCGCGGTGGAAGAGGCCAAGAAGCGAAACCCACGTACCGCGAAAAGCCTTTTCGACTTTATCAAAAACACGCTGCAACTCAAAAATCTCGGACACTTTCATGAACGCGATCGGCAAAATGTCATCGACTTCGTCATGCATCTGCAGCAGGTCACGGGTCCGGTCATGGCCAAGGCTGTGGAGGACACGTCTTTTTACATTTATAACCGCCTGGTCTCGCTTAACGAAGTGGGCGGCGAACCGCAACAGTTCGGATTATCGCTTGAGGATTTTCACCGCCAAAACGCCGCGCGCCGGCGCCATTGGCCCCATGCGATGCTCGCCAGCTCCACCCACGACACCAAGCGTAGCGAGGACGTGCGCGCCCGCATCAACGTGCTGTCCGAGATTCCGGTGGAATGGCGCGCCGCGGTAACCCGCTGGAAGAGACTAAACGCCGCCGCTAAAACAGAGATCGGCGGCGAACCGGCCCCGGACCCCAACGACGAATACTTGTTCTACCAATCGCTCCTCGGCATCTGGCCCGAGCCGTCGAAGAGCGGCGTGGAGCTTGACGAAATCCGCCAGCGGGCAGTCGCCTACATGCAGAAGGCGATCAAGGAGGCCAAGGTGCACACCAGCTGGGTCAACCCCAATGACACATACGATCAAGCGGTAGAAGACTTCGTGCGCAAGATACTGGACAGCGGCGCGGGTAACGCGTTCGTGAGCGATTTTAGTCAATTTCAAAAACGCATCGCTTACGTCGGCATGCTCAATTCGCTATCCCAGACGCTTCTCAAAATCACTTCTCCCGGAGTACCCGACTTCTATCAAGGCACGGAGCTCTGGGATTTAAGCCTGGTCGATCCCGATAACCGCCGCCCCGTGGACTACGGCAAACGGCGTCAGTGGCTCGCTGAAATCAAACATCGCGAAACGGAAAACCGGGGCGCGTTGCTGCGCGATCTGCTCGCCGGCTGGCAGAACGGCAAGTTGAAGCTTTATCTTATTTATAAAACGCTGAATTTTCGCCGCGCGCACCAGGCAAATTTTCAAGCCGGTGATTACCTGCCAATGGCGGTTTTCAGCAAGTTAAAAGAGCATGTATGCGCCTTTGCCAGGCGTCGGGACACCGCCTGGATGATCGTTGTTACGCCGCGTTTGCTCTATCCGCTAACGGAACGCGAACAAGCTCCCTTGGGCCAAGCGATCTGGGAAAACAGCGCGCTTTTGTTGCCCCGTGAAGCACCAGTTCGCTGGCTTAACGTTTTGACGGATGAAGAGCTCGAAGCCGGCGCTGCCGATGGGCGAAAATCACTTCCCCTAGCGAGTATCTTTACGAGTTTTCCCGTGGCCTTGCTGGCCGCCTCCGCCAGTTCCCGTTAAAGGTTTCTTGAACAAGCAAAAAGAACCCTATAAGCTCACCTGAGTTTTTCGGCGCGGAGGGTTTTCGCGAAACATATCGGTCCCGACGCGGAGAAGGAAGGTGCCCGGTGGCGCCGCTGGTCTTCAAAACCAGTCTGGGGGTCGTAAGGTCCCCGGAGGGTTCGACTCCCTCCCTTCTCCGCCAACACCGCTCTCCCGATTCTCAACGACCGGCAGCGAATCGCGCGGTCCCGTTACTTCCCTTCCAGGTGCTCGCGCAGAATCCGCTGCACCTCCTTGATGGTTTCGGGATGGCCTTGCGCGGAGTGGCCGGAGTTCACGACCTTCTCCGACTTGACTCCCTCGATGTGCGCGCTCTCGTAGGCGACTACGCCGTCGGTCTTGCCGATAAATGGAGGATCCCCAAGAACGGCGATGATCGAATGGGCGGGAACCCCCGGAGCGATGGGGAGATCGTTCAACGCGCGCAGAAACGGGTGTCCAGGGCTCATGTTCTCCACTGACGTGGGCAGCCCGCTTATATGCAGGCGCGCAAAAGTGGGCTGGGTCAACAGATGTTGGAATTGCGACGCCAGAGCGCCCGGCAGCGTCATAATCCGCCTCAACAGATTTGCGACGAAGTGTGTCGCCCGGTAGCTGCCGCGATGCGGCGTGGAAATAAAAACGACCCGCTTGACGGTTGGCACGGGATCGAAAAACATGCTTTGACGAAAAAGTTCCCGAGTCTCGGACGGCATTGCGACTTTGTCGAACGGCTCATCCGTGACATTTTCCCAGAACCGATTGCCGCTCCGGGTAGCCATGAGCCGCGTCAGCAGCCCACCCTGGCTATGGCCGATAACGACCATCTGCTGAAGCGCGGGGTCTGCGCCTTTGGGATCGATCTCCCGGACAATACGTCGCAGCGCCTGACGCAGGAGATTGGCCGAATACAGGATCGGCTGGCCGGTGTTATATTGAAAGACCCAGAACTGAAACCGCCCTTTGACGAGGGGATCATGCGTCAGCTCGTTGTAGAGCTCAGCCCAGCGCACCGGACTCGACGCCGTCCCATGCACCAGGACGATGGGGATTCGTCCGGGGCGATAAGGATGCATCATGACCAGGCCGTCACCCAAAATGAATTGCGGATCTGCCAGGCGAAATCCCGCAATTTCGAAGTCCCAGATCGGCGCCCCTTCGAGCTGGTAAGCAAGCGCGGCTGTCGGCTGCAGCTCGAGCGGCACCTCGGCTCCATGAATCTTGACCGTCGAGGCCTGATCGGCGGCATAGAGTTCCAGGCGCCCGCGCAGTTGTCCCGATACCACTCCGCGACGGGGCTCCTCGAAACGGACAAAGGCGGTGACAGGCACTTTGGTACGCGGCGCGATTCTTGTTATGGGGACGTTGTTGGTGCCCGACTTCAGCGGCTCCACCTCCGCCGCCAGCGCAGCTCCGATTCCAGCCTGGCGATAGCGATTGCGCAGCCCCCGAATGTCAAACTCACCCACGGGGATGAATCGGGTCATCCGAAAACCTCCCCACGAAAAACCGGAAGCCTCCAGCTTCAGGTCCACCTCGCCGAAGGGCAGCTCGTATTTTCCGTCCTGCAGTATGACACTCTCCCGGTTCGGAGAGTGGAGAGCGCCGACCAGACCCAGATTATAAATATCCACCGCCAGCCTGCGCCGCGGGTCGATGGGATCGGGAGGCGCCGTGCCGTCGTCGGGAAACAAATAGGCGTACGCGTAGACCGCGCTGGCGAGATAGTGTTCGTTTTTGGCGGATTTCTCCGCGTGATAAAACGACAACTCAGCCAGGGCAAAAAGAATCTCAAGGGCGACATGAGAATCGACGGCCTTGCGCATTTCTTTGAGCGCCGCCTCGGGATCTTTGTTGAAGCGTTCGTACAGATTCGCACGATGCAGTGCTTGAATGGACCAGTCGCTAAGCTCCCCCGCCGATAGCACGTTTGCAGTTAAGGCATAGTGAATATCCTGCGTCGTGCCACGCACCACACCGATGGGCGTGGCGCATCCGGCGAGAAGAAAAAGTATGGCGGCCCACACGACCGCACCAATGGCCTGCGGCCGCCTGAAACCATGAAAGGTGGGAGATTCCATTTAAAGAGTCCTTCTATTAGTTTTCTTTTGGCTCATCTCGACTTGTAAAAATTATTCAGCAATTTTCAAGCGCGAATAACCATCTCACTTTTTTACCGCCGCTGGTTCGATTCTTGTCGCGCCGGCTTCGCCTTCGCCGGTCGAACGCGATGGTGCTATCGCTCGCCCGCCCATCGGCCCGCCACCTTCCACGCCATCAGGCCAGTGAACATGCAGATCTCTTTGCGGGAATGGAATTTGAATCCCATTTTCCACGAACGCGTTGTTGACAGCTAGGGTTAACTCGCTACGAATCCTAATATAATCCTGCAACTGGGTCCAACAGCGCAGTTTGAAGTCGAGGGAGCTGTCGCCGAACTGTTCGAATAGGGCGTCCGGCGCCGGGTAAGATAATACTTCGCTGCTTTGGCGCGCGACCCCCTGCAGGATCTCCAGCACTCGGTTGGGGTCGGTCCCGTAGGCGACGCCCACTGGCACTTCAATCCTTCGGATCTGATCCGAAAGCGACCAGTTGATCACCTGGGCCCATACGAGCTCGCCGTTGGGAATAATGACCTCCGCGCCTTCAAAGGTGCGCACCACGCTGGCGCGAAAACCGATCTTTTGCACATTACCCGTCAGCGATCCAACCTCGACCGTATCCCCGACCTGGATGGGATGCTCGAAGGCGAGTATCAGACCCGAGACGAAATTGCTGACCATATTTTGCAACCCAAACCCCAGACCGACGCCAACGGCGCTCAGCACCAGGGTGATCTTGCTCAAGTCTACACCGGCAGCCGCGAGAGCCAGGAGGAATCCGGCAGTGAGAATGACGTAGTTGGAGAGCATATCCACGGCGCCGGGCACTCCCCGCGGCAGCCGAAAGCGCGGAAATATTTCTGCCCTGAAAATGAACCGGAGCAGGCGCGAGAGCAGGTACGCGGTGATAAAAACCACAAGAAACGTAAATAAATCTTCGAGCGATACTTCCGCTGCTCCGACTTGCCATCTTCGCGTGACAAAATTGCTGCCCCCCTGGAACACTCCCCCGAGAACGCCAAAATGGTGAAACAAAAGGACGATCCAAAGAGAATGTGCCGCAAAGCGAAGCAATTTCGCCGCGCGAGAGGCGATGGTTGAGCCAAATTCGCTGACAGAGTTAGAGATGCGGGCCATCCGCGTCTCCAGCCCCAGGCGGATCAGGGCGATGATGATTTCGGCGATCGCGTGTAGCAATAGCGCGGCAGCTCCGCTCCGAATCGTGGCCGTGGTCGCCAACGCCGCCAGGAAAACGCCGCCAACGACGTTGGCGACGACGGCCAAGCCCAACATCGCCACCGCTAGAGACAACAGCATGACCAAGACCAGACGTTTTCCGCCCCACAGCGTTAATTCCCCGTAGCGATATCGCAGAATCCATATTCCATAGCCAAAACCCATGAAGTCGATGGCCAACAACAGCAACCTAGAAAACAGTGACGCCGGCAGCAGCTCGACTCTGACGAAATCTAAGGCATAGAGGAGAATGATAATGTAAGCCCCCCGGCGCCAAGCCGCCGTGAGCAATACGGGAATTAAAAATACGACAGGTATCGCGCTCAGGAAAGCCAGAATCCTCAAAATATGGCCGGCAATGGCGGGTTCAGCGACCCATGAGAAGAAAAGCGTCAAGAGAAGGGTTGAGGATAAAGAGTGAGCGAGGAGCCTCTTGGCAAAGGAATGTTCATCGCTTGCCGACGCGCCCGCGGTCGCGGAGCGGCGCAGCAGCAGGAGCAAAAACCAAATCGCGAGAAACAACGCCAACCGCGACGGTAGCCGATCTTTATAGTCATCGAAAAATAGTCGCGCTTCATAGTTGACCCGACGCTGGCTCTCATCTATTTCCGTCGGCAGAGACTCGATCGCCGCGGGTTCGGCGAGGGCCCGCCACAGCGCCGCGCTATCCAGCGCGAACACTTCCTTGCCGAGGTCTCCCCGCGCCTCCTCAATGCTCGCGCCGATTCCCACGAGCGTCTTTTGTGTCGCCGCAATCTGGCTCTGCAGCTTTAACAAGTTAACCGTCCGCTCCTTCAGCGCTGCATCCACTCCGGCCGCTTCTTTTAAGACTTCTGCAACGCGCTGCTGCACCGGCTTGGTGAGTCGCTTTTTGTGGGCGAGGTTCTGTGTTTCCTTCCAAACAAGCAAAACTTCATCAACATTTTTTTGCAGTCCCGAGATCTCTTCGCCTCTTCGAGCGAGAGCCGTTGCCATGACATCGACCTGCTGCCCGAAGTTGCCCCATTGCCGCAGCGCGTCATTTATTTCGAAGATCGACCGGGGTCTTCGCGTGGTGAGTGCTTGAGCCTCCCACCAAGCATCAATCTTATCGGCCAGTCGATTGAGGTCTTCACCGATTTTTTCAATTGTGGTCGTCGTTTGAATTTGCGACTGGATTTCCTGTAGACGCTTGATGGCTTGCTCGGATTTAGGAACGATCTCAGCGGGCTCAACGGCCGTGAGCGGTTTGGTAACGTTGGATTGGGCGGGCTCCCGCGCCGGCTCGGCGGCGCCGGCCGCCGTTGAACCCAACAGAAAAAAAACGGCGGTCCATCGTGCGAGGATGTCGATGGCTCTCGTGTATCGACATAGCTTGCGCCAAAGCGTTGGCATTATCGTTCTCCGCACGATTCCACGCCGAGATGCGCCCACCCCATCGACTCTTTTTAGAAATCCATCTTCAGGCGCAGCCCCGGCACCACCGCCGTGTTGACGCTTTTGAGACCGCTGCCTGCAAGCGCTTTCTTTATGCCGGGCTCGATCACCTGCAAATCGAGCGTTAGCTTCATCCATCCTACAAGCGCCACGTTGTAAAAGATTTCAAAAGTATCGTCATGGCGTAACCCAAGCCCCAGATTCTTGCGCAGAAACGGAACGAAATTGTCGCTCATCTGAAGACGCGACCAACCGATGCCAAATGTGTCCTGCTCGCGGCCCGGTATGACTCCCTTGCCGCCGATTCCCAGATTGAGGTGATACTTGACTGGATTGGCCTGCCCGTCGGAAACACCGAAGCGAAAGAAAACGCCTAGCCCCTGTTTGGAATCGTTTCCGGGATTCCAAAGATATTGATCGAAATTATAGTAGACGCTCCAGGTGTCCTGTTCCCTATTCAGCGGCTGTGCCGGCACGAGCAGTCCCGGGAAAAACCGCTCCAGTATGCGGCGCAGAATCGGCCCGGGATCATTCAGGCGGGGGAATTTGCTCTGAAGCAAACCGCGAGCGATATTCGTCGGGTCCTGATTTAGCGAAGGACGCTCCTTGTTGCTGTAGGTAAAGCCCAGAAGCTGATGCCCCGCGAGACCGAACGGTTTGATCGCGATTCGCCCCTCGCCGCCTATGACCACCCCGTCCTTGAAAAACTTGCTAAAGCCGCTCTGCGTCGGCACCCCGTTGGGGTCGATGACCGAGAGGCTGACGATACTATCCCTGGTGGGAACAAAGAGCACGCCGGCACCAAGGGTTGAAATGGGAATCATACCGTTGACGAGATTGAAATCGAAACCGAGGTTGAGAAATTTGGTTCGATGATCGTCGGCAAATTCATTGGAGTCCGCATCGTATCCTTCGAGTTTTCCCAGGATTATGCCCATCCACTCCGTCAGAAATTGAATATAGGACACATTGGTCATCGCTGTCGCCGTTCTTCCGAGCCCCGGAAAAACAATATCTCCGTTGGCGGGGGCGAGCGAGCCGATGTTGCCGTTGACGCTGTGGCCGAAGCTGGTTTCGGCATGCACCTTGAAAAACCCCCCAGGCCACAAGCCAAGCTTATGTGTATCAACTTTTAGAGTGTAATCCGCCGAGCCACCGTATCTCCCGGTTCGATCGATTCCGGGATCCGATACATGCTGAAATATATGGACCGTATCGACTTCGAGTTGAATGCCCTTATTGGCCAGCGTGGAGCGTAGCCTCCCCCAGTCTCCGGTTAGCCGCGGGCGCTTCCCCAAATCTCCGGTGTAGTCCGGTATCGGAAACAGCGTCGCCTCTTCGGGCTTCGATTGCGATCCGGCCTGACCGGTCGTGGCGCTTTGCTGCGCCGCTATCGGGTTGGCAGCCAAAAAGCCACAAGCCATCATCATCACAACGGCTGCTATAAACCTACCGTATACTCGGCTATTGATCATCCGCAAATCTCCTTCGTTGTTTATTTCACAGTAGGATTAAAATTTTTTTATGATTTCTTTTTTGACGGGAACGGCGGCGGCGCCGGCAGTCCCTCCCGGATCCGTTGGGAAAACGCCGGATCCTTACCGGCGGCGTGCGCCCGTCGATTGACATGGGAGAGCTTCTCCAATTCCAAAAACGATTTCGACGTATCCACCCGGCCAAGCTCGTAGAGATAATCCGGAACATAACCGCTGAGCAAGATTTTCCAGGACATGGGCGGAGACTCGGGATTCATCCGCGTATGCAGAAAAACGCCCGTCGTGCAGTTGGTGGTCAGCGTGTTGTAAAAATGGGGCCGCTGGTGCATCTCGTTCATGGTCTTGATGTAATCCAAAAAGCCGCGCCGCATATTGATCAGCGGCGCGCTCACTCGATAGACATAAACGTCTTCCTGAGGCTGGCGGTACGTCGTCCGCACGCCGATGACGTCCCGCTCGTCGGCGACGACGTAAACCTGTTCGTATTGCCTGAAAAAACCCGCGAGCGTCGAGTACGCCTCGCCTTTTTCTTTGCGCGTTTCGATGGACACGGCGAGATAATCTTTACTCTCGAAACCGAAGCTCAACATGACATGCGCGATTGCTTTGCCCGCCCAATAAACGGCGATCAAATCCACCGAGTCGAGCTTGCTCACGTCGTAGGTCCGCGTTTCCCAGCGTGCATCGAAGTCCGTTTCCGTCCGATAATCGAAATTTCTCACTCCGTGAATCGTGACGAGATCGCCATTGATCGTTGCGTGGGGAGTCGCCGCCACTTCGGGCTGCCAATCCCGATCGTTCGAAGCGGGTATCTGAAAAAACAAATAGACGAGAATACCAAATGCCACGATGACTCCGAGAAACGTCCGCCCGCGGGGCAGAAACAAAAAAGCCAGAAGCGTCGCCGCCGCATAGCCACCGGCCGCCCAAGCGCGCATGCTTTCCGGAAAAAGCGGCGAATAGTAAAACATGGCAGCGGCCCAAAGGGTTATTCCAAAAACCACCAGACCACCAACGATGCGAAACAGTATCCACACAAGCGACGACTTCCTTCTACTTGGGAAACAGAAACTGTATTTGAAACCGCAACTGCCAGTCGGGGCCGAACTCCGGCTTCGCCACGTTGCCGAAGGCGGCCAGTTGGGTATTGATCGGCAGTTTTCCTATGCGAAATAGCTTTCCTGCTCCGGCGCCTAATGGGACGGTCCAAACATCGCGACCCTTGTCCGCCGCCCAATTCGCTGTGACAACTGGAGAAGAGGTCAAATACCACCCCCCCGGCAAGTTATAGTTAACGAAATACTGAAGAAGCATCTGGTTGACTTTGCTGCGCTTGTTGTTGCCGGCAAAAGACCACTGGTTGTTGAGCAGCGCCCCGATTACCCATTGACCCTGCATCGTCAGTGCCACGGCCGCCGGTCCCATGCTCCATTTCTCCGAGCCTATGAGTTCATCGGTGGCCGTCGGCAAAGTGAAAGTTGGACCCATCCCCCAGATCAAACTGCCGGGCTTCGCCGGTGACAGGAAAAACGTCGGATTAATGTCGCCCAAACCAGTGACGCTGTCAAACCCGGGAAAGAGCTTGGGTTGGTTGATGATCGGCGTGACGATCCGTGTAATCAGATTCCAGTTCTCCGAGATGTTCAAGGGAATCACCGGCTGAACATTGAGGATATAAATCATCTCGTTGTTTTCTCTACCGGCGCCGAAGTTGAAATTGCTCTGCAGTGGCAGGCTGATAAGATCGGAAACGGGATTCTGCGTCTTTTTCGCCAGCTCGGTCTCATCCTGCGCGTCGCCGTTTGAAGGCATCATACCCGCCCCGAGGATGGCAATGATCACCAAAAATTGGACCCTTCGAAGGATCATCAAGGCTACTCCAATGCCGAACACCCCCTAAGGTATGATAAGGGCGGGGTATCTAGGCGACCATAGCGTAAGGGTTCCCGGATTTTCTACTGTACTTTGGTGCAATAGGTGGCTGGAGAAAGGCGAGGCCTTACCTAGACTCATTCCCCTTTGGGTTCCTGAGAAGTTGGCGTGAAGACCCGCATCGCGTCAAGCGGAAGGCCGAGGATTCGGGCCGGCAGATTCAACAGCTCTGTTCCGAGATCCTTGGGCGAGAGGTAGCTGACGTCGGGATGCTCCAGGGACCCTCGAACGCGTACCGGTATTCCAACCAGAGAGCCCCCCAGAAGAGCTCCAAGTATCGGGAGGTTTCTGATCACTTGACTTCCCGGCGCGGCGACGGAAACCAGGCCCTTGGCGTCGATTTGCTTTCGCTCCATGTCAACTTTTCCTTCTCCCGTAAGGCTGAGCGTAGCTCCCTGGACAATGACTTCGTTGGCAATGAGGGTCGGTCCGTCGATGACGCCCTTTACATCGATCAGCCGGTAGGGAAACGCTCCCCGATCGAGGTCGGGAAACTCCATTGTAAAATCTCCGCTCTTGTTCAGGTAGTCGAAAGTTGCATCGATCCCCGAGGCTCGGATCAGATTGCCGTCCCGCGCGACGAATTGAAATTTCCCTTTGAGTGATTGTTTTAACTGGCCCGCATCGCCTTGGCCGGCAAGCTCGGCGTTTAAAGAGTAGATTCCCTGGATTTGCTGCTTCGTCAGACAACGGCTCGTGGACTCGAGCTGGCCGTCGGTCGCTGATAATCTCACGTCGAGATTTAATTTTTCATTTCGCGTTTCAACCAGTCCGGTGGTCCGGATGCCGCAAATGATGCCGTTTTCCACCCGCCCTCTGATATCTCCGGGAGAAAACGTCGCGGTCACATGAAGGGGGCTCCAGGTAAGCTGGTCAATTGTGAAACTCTCCGCCTTCAGACGAGCGGTTCCCCTGATCGGTGGCCGCCGGGCACTCTCTCTCTTACCTTGCGACTCGGTTGTTTGATTCATTATTTCGCTGACGTCTTCCCAAACCACACGGTCCGCCGTCAGGTCCATATCGACGGCCAGAGCCTCTTTTGTCGCCGCCACGCTCCCTGAAAGCGACAATCGACTGCCGAACCATTGCAGGTTCGCCGATCGGATATTGACTATCCCTTCACTGGCGTCGACGAAAAACTTGTCAACGACCATCGGTCTTTGTGCCAAGGGGAGCGTTAGACTTTTCCCCTCCAGATTTCCCAGAGCGGAAGCACGGAACGGCGGCTTGAGAAAATAATTTACTCTGAAATCGCCCTGAAGCAGTTCGATCTGTGCAGGCGAGGTGGCAAAAATTCTATCCAGCGTTTTTTGGGTTAGGATCCCTCTGAAGGATAAGTTTAAGTTGTCACTATCGACTTGAAACGCCATTTGGGCCTGCTGCGGTCCATTCTCGACGGTCAAATTTCTTACCGCCAGAGCTTGGGAGCTGCGAGTGATTTCCACGGACACTCGTGGTCCCTCCGCAACGCGAATCGTGCCGCGCAGCGAGATATCGCCGCCGTCGCTCCAACGCAGGCGTCCTCCGGTAAAATGCACGGGTGACCGAAGCATAAGGCGTTTCGAGATCTCGCCCTTGTCGTGCAACCAACGAGCCATTTCGCGGCCTAGGATACCGCTGCCGCTTCCTTCGATGCTTAGCTTTCCCCGAATCGAGTCTTCGACAACGCCCGCCATGACCACTGATGCATCCAGCATTTCTCCCTTGACCTCGGAAAATGTGAGTCTGGCCGGCGTGGCATCGAATTTTCCCTGGGCAACGCGGATCGGTCCCGGAAGCTGGGCATGAGAAACGACCAGCCCTTTGACGCTTCCTGTTCCTCGGAAATCCCACCGCTTGGGTTCATGCAAAGGACCGCGGAGAGATAGAGAGGCGAGCTCGACCCGTCCTCGGGCGGATTTTATTTTGTCCAGGTGCATCTCGATATTGGCCATACGGCTAATCCAGGCGTGGGTCTGCTCCACATCAAGGGAAAGAGTTGCCGAGTCGATGCGGAGCTGCGGTCTTGTATCGTTTCGTAGCGAACCCTCTAAGTGCGAGAGAGATGAACGCCCCACTACCGCCGCTAAATCCTTTACCCGTATCGCGCTCCCATCATAGTCGAAGTGGCCGCCCGTTACGGTGATCGGATAGGGGATGGGATCATAGCTGCCGCTCAGGTTGGCCTTGAAGACGATGATCTTCGGAACCAGCGACCCGAGAGAGCCCGCCAACATCAGCCGCCCTCCCATTTCTCCTTTGAGGTTTCGTATCTTTGACATTTCTTCCAGAGTTGCCTGGTCCTTTATCCGTCGAAGCAGTAAAGCATGGACCTCCCGCACATCCCCTTCGAATTTCACATCGAGTAGAAGCGGTGCCTTTTCGCCCAGTCCAACGCGTAGTTTTCCATCCCACGCTCTTACTTTGCCGTGCTTTGCCGCCAAGTTGCGACCTTCGACGACGGCGCCGGCGGCGGCTAGCGCTCCTTCCACGTTTTCTAGGTGGAGATCAAGAGCGGGGAGAAATACCTTGGCTTCACGAATCTTACCGGCGGCGATGATGTTCTTCACCGCTGCCATTTCGGCTAGGGATCCGCCAGTGGTCTCGAATTGAAATTGAGAAATCTTGCCGGCGCTGAGGGAGCGAAACAGCTCCTCCAGCGTTGCGATATCGGCAACAAGGGGTCTTACGAACGCCCGAATCTCTGCGATGTCCGCCTCTTTGGCGGCAATCTTCAAGGCAACGGTCGACGCGGTTCGGTCCAGCGCCAACTCGCCGGAAAAACCAAGCCTCGGGGTTGTGAGGTCAAAGTGATCGATGGCCACGCGCAGCGCCCGCGCATCGTTGACCACCCGTCCTCTTAATTCTTTTCCCTTGATTGTCGTCTTGTTGCTTCCCCGTATCAGCGTGAGGCTTGGAGTCAACCCATTGACATCCGCCGTGAAGGCGCGCAGTCCAGTGGACTTGAAACTCAAATCCAATTTCAGGTCGCCGTCTGCGATAGGTTCCGGTAAAGCGGAGGCAAATGCGGTCAAAGCATCCCTTAGAAGAAGCCGTTCGATCATCAGCTGCATTGTGGATTCGAGATTGCGAGCGCCAATTTGACCGGCAAAACGAATTTGACCGCCGATATCGGATTGGGCGGCAATATTAAACTCCAATTTTTCGCCGGTCGTTCCGATCCGCCCATCGAATTGGCTGAGGAGAATCGGAGACTTGCCGCCGAGCTCAAGTCTCACGGAACCATCGCTGATGCGTACACCCAATAGTGGGAACTCGGACACCAGGATTTTGAGCGCCGCGCGAATCTTGTCTTCCAGCTCATCGATGCTGAACGGCTCATCCGGCTGATCCGGAAAACGCGCCGCCACCACGGGGCCTTCAAGCAGCACTCGTGAGGCAACAAGACGACCTTTGAGCAAACTCAGAATGGATGGATGGACGATTATTTTCTGGACGGAACCTTGAGCATAGTCCGAAAAAGCCCAGCCGGCGCCCTGAACCGTAATGACCGGCCATGGAAACCATGAGAGATTTATTTTTTCAATGGTGACGGTGCCGCCGAGCTTCTCGGAGACGGGCGCCCGGACTTTGTCTTTGACGGTCTGGCTATCGATAAGGTGAGGCAGAGCCAAAAGAAAGACAATCGCCGCTGCCAAGAGCAGGCCAACGATACTTCCGGCCCATGTTATGATGCGGCGCTTCGTCATTTCCAAGTCTTAACTAAGGCGCCAAGAACGCCAAGTGACGGGCCACAGCCCGTCATCCCGAACGATTGCGAGGGATCTCAGAAAGGTTTCTCCCTTCGGTCGAAATGACTAACAGTTTTTCTTTGCAACCTTTGCGGGAGACACTCTGAGATTCGGTTGCGGCTCTACCCCGCTGATCACTTCCTGGCGGTTGAAGAGACTACAAACAGCAACTTGGAGCACATCAGGTGTTAAAAGCTTTGCGCCCGGCGGGGGAAAAAAGATAGACGACCAGTATCGCCGGAACGATAATCCACAACAAGGATTCACCGAGGGCGGCCCCCTCGATGAGAGCAATCACGGAAAAAATAAAGTTAATGAGTGCGGCGGTCAGGCCCACCGACCAGGCCCAACCAGAGCGCGCTAAGGCTCCCACGGCAAAACCTATATAGAGCAGCGCCACAATCGCGATGACGCCGCCACGAAACACGGCAACGGCTCCGACCATCGGCATTAACAGCAGCCCACGGTCGAACAAATCCATTCCAATCTGGACCCATCCGAGAGCCCGCAACAGACCGAAGACACCCTGTACGACCGCGAGTATCGCGATGACGGTCAAACCGAAAGGTCGTTTCATGATTTCACCTTCATTCTGTGATCGCTACCATCCTACATTTTTCGATCTACCCTCACCTAAGCTAAATCCGTTTTTAAAGACAAGCCAACGGCACCCTAATGTCGCGATCATAGGTCCAACGGGTCGCGCGCTCAAAAAAGTTCACGTGGGTTGCGTTCCGCTCGGCCGGTTGGACAACCCCGGTGCCCGTGTGAGGTCAGAAGGCAGATACTTGCCGCGAGAGACCAGGAACTTGAAAGCTTCGGCAGGGCGGGTATCGAGTTGAACGAGGGATTTCTGATCCGCAATGACTAGCCGTCCGCCGAAGGGGTTTATCGCGTCGGGCACGAATACGCAGCGCGCATTCGAATCGCCGGGCAGCGGCCGACCATTGGTAAAAGCGATCTCCCAGTTATTTTTCCCTTCCGACGGAACCAGCACGACTTGTTGGAACAGGTTGGCTTCCTCAGGTGTAGACGCCACGAGCACATCTTTCCATGCGGTATAAATGGCATTGAGGCCGGGTATGCGGGAAATGGCGCGGTTGGCGACGCCGATAAAAACATGGCCGACATAGCTCGAAACAAATAGGCCGGTAATGTAAAGAACAGTCAAGACAAGCAATACTCCAACCCCTGGAAAGCGAATGCCGAGGGCATGCTGCAATGGGGCGAGACGCTCCTCCACTTCTAGAGCAAGCACCACGACAATAATCACGGGCACGGCTGCCAACGCCCCGCTGACGATCTGATTTCGGATATGCTGCACGATTTTATTCATCGAGATTCTCCTCCTGAGTGGCTCCCTCCACCGAGTGATCAGCGACAATACATGGACGCTTAGGTCATCGATCCAAAAGTCTGACAGCAGCCTCCAGCGGCTCGCTAACCTGGAATCGTTGACATACTCGACGTCGAGGCGAAATTCAATCTACGCCGAAACGCGCATCTGAAGGGCCACGGGAAAGCTTAAAGCTACGAACGTACGGAAAGAGAATCGATAAGTTGATGGCCGCCCAGGCTGGCAATCGACCGCGGCCGGACCGCGCCTTTTGCCAAATTGCAAACACCCTTCGACGGCCAACCTAAAGGGAGCCAGATGACGGAAAAAGTCGGCCCTGGCAGACTCACCCCGGGAACCAAGCCGCACTATTGCACTAACGGCACGCCGGATGCCAGGTCATATCTGACGAGCGCGCGAATCTTGTTTTCGATTTGCAAGTAACGGGCGACTTTTTTCACCGGCAGCGCCTTGCCGAGCTTCGGGGCAAAGGTGCTCTTGAGGTTGGCTTCTGCCTGCTCGATGGCCAGCGCTTCATCGATTAATTGCTTTGCCTTGTCATCAGTCAGGGACTTTCCTCGAAAATCCGCCGCGTAGGATTCTAAGAGGCTCAGAATTCGCCGATTGATCCTCTGCAAATCCTTTTGATACTCATTGTAAATGGGCCAAAAGTTTTTTGCTTCCGACTCCGTTAAATCCATGTTCAGGGCCACCACCAATTTTTTATCGGCCTTGATCTTCTCCCGTAGAATTTGCATGTTGTCGGCCGGCTTATCCTGCGCTGAGTTAACCGGCGCGTAGCCAAGGACCAGGGTCACCATCGCCGCGCCAATTGTCTTTCTCACAAAGTCAATTTTCATCTTTTAACTCCTCCGGGTCTTCCCTTAACATTTGGAACTATTTGAACATTTTGAACGACTTGAACCGTTTTCTAATCCGATTATGGATTCGGATTGATCTTGGTAATTTTCGAACCCTGTATCCCAGCGCCACCCATCAGCCCTTTCTGGTCAAAGATAAACGCATACACGCCTTTTTGCAGGGTAGTGGTCGACACATTCTTGCCGAACCCCGCATCCAGCACGACCAGGCTTGGCCCCACGCCTAATTCAAAGCCGGCGCTATTATGGAGATACTGGAGCGATGCGTCGTCCATAAAAAACAACACATAGCCAAACGCCTGTACTCCCGCCTGGAATCCATAGGACGCTGCCAGGGACCTGTAATAGCCAACGGTCTTGCCGTTTTTGCGCAGGGCACCGTCGCCAAATTGTCCCGCGATAATGAAACCGCCTTTGACGATGCTCGGAAACACCAGAACGCCAGCGGCTTTATCTGCCAACGCCTTCGCTCCGGGGACGTTCCTGTAGAGTTTTGCCAAAGAGGCGCTAACATCACGGTCGATCTCCTTCCCGCTCGCGGCCAGCAAGACCGTGGGCGTTAAGAGGTTGAGACCGAGCATGGTAATAACGCACGCAATGGCCATACTTGCTTTCGAAAAATAAATTTTCATCATGTTTTTCCTCCCGGTTTCAGGTATCGGGACTGCCACCTGAACACCGAAACCTGATTTCCCTTTTAACCGATAACTGATCGTTATTCTTCTTGCTACTGCACCAACGGCACCGTCGCTGCGAGATCGTATCTCAAAAGTATGCGAAACTCGTTTTCGATCTGCAGGTAGCGCGCAGCTTTTTTCGCCGGCAATGCTTTCAGCACCTTGGGCGCGTAGGAAGCCCGATGCTTCGCCTCGTCTTTTTCAAGGGCGATCCATTCACCGAGAAGCTTCTTCGCCGTTTCATCGCTCAGCGTGTTTTTGCGGTAATCGGCCGCATAGCTCTGCAGTAGACTCGATAGCCTCTCGTTCAGCTTTTGCAGGTCTTTCTGATACTCCTCGTAAACCGGCCAAAATCGTTTCGCCTCCGGATCGGTCAACGCCATGTACTGCGAAACCAGCAGCTTTTTGTCGGCTTTGAGCTTCTCATGGATGATTTCCAAATTGTTGGCGGGTTTGTCTTGAGCCGGTGCTGGAAACGGGTAGCCTGTCAGCGCCGCCAATACCACAGCCGCCACCGCTAGATAGCATCTACTGATACTCATCGATTTCCTCCTTAAGTTTGCTTATCCCTGTTTCTCGGTGTTTTAATCACCCTTTTAGTTATTTCTCCATAAGCTACGCTGGAGCCAAATCCCTTTGGTCAGTTTACTTATCTTATTTGCCTGGAGTGTACCAAATCGGACTCGTGTACGCCCGCTCCTGCAGCGTCATCGTCGTCCCGGGCAGCGGCTTGACCCCGAAGCGTTTGGCATCGTAGGCCGTCCAGCGCGGCGTCGGGATTTCCAGCACGCGTGCATAGTAGAACGCGCGTTGCTTGGCATCGAACGCCGGATCTCTCCACACCATAATCAGCTCGGGAGCGCCGATGGTATTGGTCCAGGTGGCGTTGGCCACATCGACCGTATTGCCGACTGCGGGCAGCTTGCCCGTCTTTGGATCGGGCTTGCGGTTGCCGCCCCAGACCACGTCATAGACGCTCTCATGCAGCGCCCCTTTGGCGTCGAGCCAGCCCTTGATGATCTGAATGCGGTCGAGATTGGCGCCGATGGGATCCTTGAGAGCCGCGACGAGAAACGTCGGCGTTTTGCCGGAGGGCGCGGCCGCGAGATCGCCGCCCATGGGCACGCCCTTGGCGTAGCCGACATGCGCCGGCAAGCGCGTCTGCGCATCGGCGGCGTCGAAATCCCAGCCGCCGAACAAGCGCACGATCATGCGCGGACCGGTGGTGGCATAGGTTTCCTTGCGTTCCATGGCGTCCCAGATCGCCTCCCGGGTGTTCTCGGTGGCCCAGACCGCGGCATAACCGGACGACGACACCTCCCAGTCTATGATCTTCACGCCTGTCTTGGGATTATCGAAGAAGGGTTTCATCATTCGTTCGGGGCCGGGTTCCTGAGGCGCGGTCTTGCCGAAGAAATTTTCTTCTTCCATCGCCGCAAGTCCGGTATGGGCATCGCTGCTGCCGATCATGCCGAACTTGTAGGGGTTCACGCCCAGGCTCTGCTCGAGCTTCAGGCCGTGTTTTAACGCCGAGCGGGCGTATTCAAACTCAAGCATGTCCTTCGTCTTCGCCGCGCTGCCGTCGAGGTTGCCCTTGTCCCAGATTTCGAAGTTGGCGAACTCGTCGTTGGGCGAAAGGAACGGATGGGCCTCGCCGGTCCCCTTGGTCTGGGTGGTTTCATAAAGCCGTTCCCACTTGGCGCGCGCTACGGCATATTCATGGTCGAGCTTCTTGCCGAACGCCTCCACCACCGGGAACATGTGGCCGTTCGATAAATTGCCGTTGTGGGCAATGGCGAGCACCCGTCCGCCAGTCTTCTCTTCGTAAGCCGCCATCCACTTCCACAGATCCACGGGATTGTCGCTTCCAAGAGGCTTCATCGTGGTGAACGGCTCGACCCGGCTTGCCCGATCTCCGTTATCACGGAAAATCACGTTGCGGTGTAGATTGATAGCACGGGTGTTGGACGTCCATTCGTAGCCGATAAACGCCGTGAATCGGCCGGGATCGTTTGCTTCCTCGGCCGCCTTGATAGTCTCCTGCCATGCGCCGCGATAGGCAGGCGTGCCGGGCACCGGCATGATGGCCTTGGAAATCGTTCCCTTGCCAAAACTCTCGACAATGTCGATGGCCGCCGCCCCACCTTGGCCGGAGAGAATCATGTCATGCCATTTGCGGCCCTGGGGGTCGGCCATGACGCTCGGCGCGCCCGCGAAGAGCAGCGGAAAGAGACCCATCCCATCGGAGTGATCGGCGACGACCAGGAAATCCAAGGGGCGGGAAAGCTTCGCGCGCTGGCCGCCGGAGGCCGCAATCTCCTCTCCCCTGGCAAAGCGATAGGCCTCCTTCGGACCGATTCGGGCGCCGAACGCGCCGGCGTCCATCGAGTACGATGTATGCAGGTGCGTGTCGCCGAACAGCGGCCGCGTCGGATAATTCCGACCCACGTATGGCGAATACGGCGGCTTGGCGGGAAAAACTTTTTCCGCTGCCTGCTTGTCGAGCGTGCCGGTGTCGCTCCGTGCACGCGTCAACGATAGCACGGCCACACCTCCCGCCGCTGCGGCGGCGATCTTAATGAAGTCGCGCCGTTTGATCCCATGGCGTGATTCAAGTGCTGATTTCTTTTTTGACATTTTGCTCCCCCTCAGCTTCTGATCTTTATGGATTCTCGTTTCAAAAAGCCGCAATTCGTTGAATAACCCAGAACATCGCCACGCTGCCGATCGCGTAAGCGGAAAAAAGAACGATGCCGGATTCGAGATTCGGGATGCGGGATACGGGATGTGGGATTCGAGATGCGGGATTCGAGACGCGGGATGTGAGATACGGGAGGCGAGATGCGGGTTCTTCATCGCGTATCCCATAGCCCGTATCTCGTATCTCATCTCTCGTCTCCTGTAGCCCGTATCTCGTATCACGTATCTTCTTCATGCCGACTCTCGCCACCAACAGCAAGCCAAGCACCGCAGCGACGAACAGCAAATGCCCCGTCTCGACCCCGGCGCTGAAGAACAATAGCGCCGTCGGGATATGCCCGGCCGGCAAACCGACTTCGCTCAGCCCTCCGGCAAACCCCAGCCCGTGGAGCAGCCCGAAGGTGAACGCGACAATCCATGGTTTCCGCACAGTCAAGCTGGCATCTCGTAACTCGCATCCCGCATCTCGTACCCCAAACCTTACTTTCTGCTTCACTATCTCCACCGCGACAAACACGATGGACAATGCGATGATCACTTCCACCGGACGCTGCGGTATGTTGACGAAGCCAAGCGCCGCCGCCGTCAATGTAATACTGTGGGAAACGGTGAACGCGCTGACCGTCTTTACCAGTCTCCAGCCGCCGGGCGTGATGATGATCAGAGCGAGCACGAACAGCAGATGATCGATGCCGGTCAATATATGTTCCACGCCTAACTTCAAGTAAGTGAGTGCCACCTGGACTCCTGACGGCGCGGCTTCGACGACAAATGAGGGCTCAGAGGGCATGAGCCGCACGACCTGCGCGCTCCCGTCCAGGCGCTCCAGGCGCGCCAGCACATCGGTCATGGTCGCGGCGAGACCGATGATGTGAATGCGATGTCCGGCCAATCCGCCAGCACACCTCATGCTCCAGTTCTCGACAAACGCATTGTCCGCAAATTTGCCACGGGGTTGCGATAGATGGCTGCAGCTCTCGGGAAACTGCACATAGAGGCTCAATCGCAAATTCTCCCCCCGACCCGGCACCTTCCAGAGCACGTCGTAGCTTTCCTTTCCGCTCTCACGCAGTTGCAAGTAGCCGGGACGAAGTTCATGAGCCTCTGCCGGAGGGCAGAAGCAACAAATCACCAATAACAAGCCCCAAATAAGAGCGAATTTTGACATCACCTTCGGTCTTTCAAACTTGAAACATCAAATTACAAATACTAAATTCCAAACCAAATGGACTCCTTTGGCACAGTCTATGTGAGACTTAAGGTTTGAGATTTGGAATTTGATTTTTGGAATTTTTTCATTTTGAAGTGTCTGGACTTTGAATTTTAGAATTTGCGACTGCTGCAAGTCGTTGCGGCTCCTCTACCATCACGCTGTAACGCTTGAGAAGCTGTTGATAGAACGTTTCGCTCGCATCCGCGCGGCGCGCATGGGTCCACTCGCGGCGCACCTGCTCGCGCACTTCGGCCAGCGCCGGAACATAGCCGTCGGTGCGCTCGATCAGAAAAACGAGATGGACGCCATAGCCGGAACGAACCGGCCCATCCCAAGCCCCCGGTGTGAGCTTTGTTAGATGTTCGAAGAATTCTTGTCCGAAGGTTTTTTGCACCTCGAGGGCGGGCGCGTTGTCGAATTCCTGCTCCAAGAGCAAGGAATCCCCCTGCGTTGCGATCTTGGCCTTACTACCGTCCTTTCGTAGCTCGGTAAGGGTGCGCTCGATATCGCGGGAAAGAGTTGCCGGGCGTCGCTGCGGATCCAAGTAGACATGGCGAAAGGTAAAACGTGGCTCCACCCTGAAGGTTTCGGGGTGGGCCGCTAAGTAGGCTTGCATCTCCTCCTCGGTGGGCTCGGCCTGCGCGCTCGTGTCGGCAGAGAGAAACTCCATTTTTTGCCGCAGGCGGCGCCTAATAATGGTATCGTCGCGGTCCAGGCCCAAGGCCATCGCTTCCCGGTACAAAACTTCCTCACGGATGTAGTCCTGGATCAGCCCAATCAATTCCTCCTGCGTCGGCGAGCGCTGCCGGGTGGCGGCGAAGGTCGCCGCAAGATTCTCTATTTTTCCCTGAGTCACGATGATCGCGCCGGCATTTCCCCCGACCTGATTGGACACCAGGCTGTAGCCCGCAAATAGGATCGCGCCAAGAATAACAAACTGGCAGAGCGGCTCCGCCAGCAACCGCCGAATCAGTGATTTCATAAACGACCTCTAATTAAACATTCGAACGCGATTCGAGATGCCTGATGCGCGATCCGGGATGCGAGATATTTTTTATCCCGTATCTCCGTTCCACTCGCTACCGCCGCGTAAGCGTGCTCAAGCCCAGCACGCGCGAAGTCACGGTGTATACCAGATCGGGCTCGTATAGGCCCGCTCCTGAGTAGTCATCGGAACCTTCGGATCCATCTTCACGTTAAAGCGCTTGGCGTCATAGGCGGTCCAGCGCGGCGTCGGAATTTCGATGACGCGCGCATAGTAAAAGGCTCTCTCTTTGGCATTGAAATTGGGGTCGCGCCAGACGGTGATCAATTCTCCGGCGCCGATGGTGTTGGTCCAGATGGCGTTGGCAACGTCCACAGTGTTGCCCACCGAGGGAAGCTTGCCCTTGGCATCGGGTTTTCGATCGCCGGACCAGACGACATCGTAGACTCTCTCCTGTAGATTTCCCTTGGCATCGAGCCAGCCCTTGACGATCTGAATGCGATCGAGATTGGCGCCAATGGGATCTTTGAGCGCTGCAACCAAAAATGTCGGACTTTTCCCCTGGGGCGCGGCGCGCAGATCGCCGCCCATAGGCACGCCCTTGGCGTAACCGACTTCCGCGGGTATCCGCGTCTGCGCATCTTTCGTGTCAAATTCCCATCCGCCGAAAAAGCGCACGATCATGCGCGAGCCGGTGGTGGCATAGACTTCTCGCCGTTGCATGGCGTCGAAGATCGCCTCCCGCGTGTTTTCCTTGGACCAGACCGCGGCGTAGCCGGAGGCAGCCTGCTCCCACCCAAAGACACAACTTTTACCGAAGCACCCTACGGGATGCTCCCAGCGTTTGGGGCCCGGCTCCGTACCGCTATGCTTTCCGAAAAAATTCTCCTCCTCGACAGCGGCGAGGCCCGTATGGCTGTCCGTCGAGCCGATCATGCCGAACTTGTAGGGATTCACGCCCAGCTTCGCTTCCAGTTGCAGGCCGAGCTTCAATGCCGAGCGGACGTACTCGAATTGCAGCATGTCGTTTTTCTTCGGGACGCTGAGACTCAGGTTGCCCTTGTCCCAGGTTTCATAGTTCGCAAACTCATCATTGGGTGAGAGAAACGGATGCGCCTCGCCGTCGCCTTTCATTTGCGTTGCCTCGTATAACGGCTCCCACTTCGCGCGTGTGGCGGTATATTCGCGCGTAACCGGCTTGCCGGTGAAGGAGTTGACCAGCGGAAACATGATGCCGTTGCTCAGGTTTCCGTTATGGGCGATGGCGAGCACCTGGCCGCCGGTCCTGTCATGATAGGCTTGCAGGGCCTTCCACAGATCCTCCGGATTGTCACTGCCGGACGGCCGAATCGTCGTATAGGGTTCGGTTCGGCCGGCTTTCTCGGCGCCATCGCGATAGACAACTACCCGGTGCAGATTGTTTCCTTGCGTGTTGGATGTCCACTCGTAGCCGATAAAGGCGGTAAATCGGCCCGGGTCATTGAATTTATCCGCAGCCTTGATGGTCTCTTCCCAAGCGGAACGGTAAACGCGGGAGCCAGGCAGCGACGCCAGCGCCTTGGGAAATTTCCCCGTGGAGAAGGCGTCGATCATCTCCAATGCTGCTTTTACCGCATCCTGGCCGCCTTTGAGAATCGTGTCATACCAGCGCCTCCCCGTCGAATCTGCGAGGTAATCCGGATCTCCTGCGAGAAGCTTCGGGAAAAAACCCATATTGTCCGAATGATCCGCCACCACCAAAAAATCCAGCGGGCGGGAGAGTTTCACCCGCAGACCGGTGGACGACGTCAATTCCTCGCCGCGGGCAAAGCGATAGGCATCCTCAGGACTCAGCCGGGCGCCAAAGGCCCCGGCATCGAAGGAATAGGATGTGTGCAGATGCGTGTCGCCCCACAACACCCGTGTGGGGAAGTTTCGGCCAGCATAGGGCGAGAATTGCTTTTGTGTTGGATAGGCGCCCTGCAGCACGTCGTGGGACGGCGGCGGCTCCTGCGTGAGCACAATGGGGACTGCGGCCATGAAACAGGCGGCAATGGCACCGGTAACTAAGACTTTCCACGATGATTTCATAAGTCTGCCTCCTCGATCAGTGATGGCAATGCATTTGCCCGATCAGGCGATAGAAACGACCCTACCCTACTCGGAGGAAAATTCTCTATTGTACTTAAGTGCAATAATAGGAATTTATAGCCCGGCGCCCCAGCGAATTTGCCACGCTACCCCGACCAAGCCGTATTCGCTGCCGGACTTGCTATAGATTTCTTTCGTGGCATAAAACTTGATGGAATTATAGCGGTTGACGGGCAAAGCGAGTGTCAGCCCCAGGCGCGCATTCTCCAGACTCTCGCCTCTTTTCCCGTCAACGATGCTGCGGCTACCGGTATAATAGACGGCGTCAAAGGCAGCCCAAATCCCTGGTGTGATATTATAGACCAAATGGCTCTGCACGGAGAGTAATGGGTTTTGCTTGATCGTCTTGTCGCCGAGAAATTTGTCGTTGTTTGTGTAAAAACTCCCTGCCGTTGCCAATTCGAGAGTCAACGGGCCGAATGACTTTGATATGCCGATCTCGGGCTTGAAGGTCCAGCGATTGGTGCCGAGGTTGAATAACTTATCATCGTCGTATTGTCCGAGCGGTACAAAAACCTGCAGGCTCGCACCGATGATCAGATCGGGCTTGTAGTCGGCGAACTCCTGAAGGGTCAGCGCCGGCCCTCCATAGAGAAGCGCCGAGAGCCGGACTCTCGGATCGTTCAGACCTCTGATCGAGCGCTTTTGCTGGTTCCCAAGAAACTTGCCGGTCCCGCTCGCCCAGGAAAAAGGCGCAATCAGCTCCACCTTCCCCGAGTGCCCCCAGAGATCCAAGGTCCGCACGTACGCCAGGATTCCCGTGTGCGTTTTAATTTCCACATCCGAGATCGGCAGCGACGGCTCCGTCGCCACGTTACCTTCGGAATAGGCATAACCGCTGACGAGGAAATTCATCCCCACGGGCGCGTTGGAATAGGACCGCGGCTCGAGCTCCTGCCCGTATGCCAGGGTACGGAACGCCGCCCCAAAAACGATTGCCATGCAAAGAATGGAGACGTTCCCTGAAGAAGAATATCGCACAAGCTTCAGCATTGACCTTTTTTCATGCTATTTTTTTAAGAGTTTTACAAGGCTACGCTTATAAACATTATCAAGCCAACCAACCAGCGAACCAAATTCCAAAACCGCATTTATAAAAGGGTGAAAACAAATTCGCAGTCTCTATGTTCTTCTTATCGCTCGTATAACCTTGAACCCGCCCCCAACCGGTCGGCAATTTTTTTAGCCTCAGCAGGTCGCCCACTCGCCTGGTAGAAGCTCGCCAATGCTTCGAGCATATCCTGGTTATTGGGTTGCATCTTTAACTCTTTATTCAGTCTGGCGATAGCGGCTTCGACCTTACCCGTGGAGTGCAGCGCGACGGCGTAAACGTAGGCGAACCGCGCGTTTTTTGGTCCAGATGGGCAGCCTGCTCGAGCGGCCGAGGTCGTGGCTTTTCTTATTACTCATTGAGCGTGCCTATTTAGAACGACCGACGGTGTGCATCTTGACATGTGCATCACATGCAGTTATGTTGGCGGCATGTCCAAGATGATTCAACTCCGCCACGTCCCCGACGAGCTACACCGGAAACTCAAAGCACGGGCGGCGCTGGAAGGGCTTTCCCTTTCCGACTACCTGCTCCAGGAGGTAGAAAAGCTCGCGGAGCGTCCGACACTCCATGATCTCAGACGACGTCTAGTGCAGCGGGAATCGGTTACACCCCGTATCCCTCCCTCCAAGGCGGTGCGCGCCGAACGTGAGTCGCGATGATCGTCGTTGACGCTTCCGCCCTCCTCGAAGTGCTGCTCAACACGCCGGCGTCGGGGAGAATAGTCGACAGATTGTTCTCCCACAACGATACCCTTCACGCTCCTCATCTGCTCGATCTCGAGGTGGCTCAAGTGCTGCGCCGCTATGTCCTCTCCGGCAACATGGATGTCGAGCGGAGCGAGCAAGCGCTCGAAGACCTGGGTGACATGCCCCTTCACCGCTACCCGCACGATATCTTTCTCCTTCGAATCTGGGCACTACGGCGCAACCTCACCGCCTACGATGCGGCTTACGTTGCCCTTGCCGAAGCGCTCGATGCGCCGCTCATTACTCGGGACACCTCCCTGGCGAGAGCCTCGGGACACCGCGCTCGTATTGAAATGATGCGTTAGCGCCCTGTTGATCCCCTCAAGCTCTGAGAGTTGGCACTCGCTTCGAATTCCCGCCTGCCACTTCAACTCCTGCGGATCATTTCATGCTCTCAAGCAGTTCCACCAGAACCCGGTCAAAGGCATCGACGCGAATCAGGCCCAGGCGAGGATACTCGATGTCGAGAATGACGTAGACGGCGGCGGCGGTGGCGAGGGCAAAACCGAACATATGCACCCAGCTGCGCTTTTTCCCGCCGGCCATTCCATAGCCGGCCAGGAGCGAGCTGGCAAGCGCCAACCCGAAAAGCATCACAAAAATAATCTGCGGCGGATGAACCTGGGTGGCCATGGTTCTTGTGGTTGTGATGTCAATCATCTCGTTTAGCGCTGGAAGCAGTAGTTTAGCGGCGTCAGGATGGGCATCCGGAGAACGCGACGCGGTCACGGCCTGGCGCCAGATCTCTCCCTGAAGTTTAGTCGATCGTCCCAGTTCTTCCCTGGCCCCCGCAACGTCCTGCCAATGTCGGTAGGTTGTCAGGCGCGAGTCGAGATATTTGCGAAACAGATCCCGCGCCGCTGGCTGGACGCTTGCCGGGAGCAAATCGACCCGAAGATACGCGGTTCCGATAGAATTGGCTTCTTCGATGATCAACTGTCGCCGCGCATCGAATCTCATGACCGCCCCTGAGAAAGTAAACGCAACGAGCAGCCCCAACAGGCCGAAAACCGCCCCTTCAACCGCGCCAGCACCAACCCTGGCTCCATCGGGGTCCCGCGCGATTCGCTGGACTCCAATGCGCCGCCCGACTTCCAAAAGGATGAGCATGCCGGAAAACAAACCGATGACAAATAATAAAGAGAAAAGCGTGTAGTTCATGTCTGATATCCCTGTTGAATTCGATGACTGTTATATTTTATATACGACCGCCCACACCCCTCAGCTCCATGCTAAACGAGTATGGAGTCGTTGCCGTCTCGCGACCTCTTACTTCTTCTTTATGAGACCAGGATGACTGTACTCGTTGTTGCGCACGACAACGCTGTTGCCCGCGCTCAGCTGCAATGAGACTTCCCGCAACGGGTTTCTCTTCGACTCTGCTTGCGGCGCTTTTCTGCCATCCGCCTGCGCCAGCTGCATGGGCTCCGTACCTGGGGCGGCCACCGCATCCGATTGCGCGGCGCCCATTGCATCGAAAAAGTGAAAATCTCCGAAAAGGGCCCAGTGGGCCATCAAACCCGACGCAACCAATAAGGAAAATACGATTCTCTCGCGTTTGACCATCACACTCTCCTCTGTCTAGACAAGATAATGCAATACCAAAACGTATATGGCCGCGACGGCGATCTGCGCGACGGCAATCGGCACTCCGTAACGTAGAAAAGTCGTAAATCGGATTGTTTTTCCATTGGCCGCGCATATGCCGGCGCTCACGATGTTGGCGGCGGCGCCGATGAGGGTGGCATTGCCTCCCAACGTGCCGCCGAACATCATGCCGACGAAAACCGGCAAAGTTGCCGCCGGCCAGTCGGCAAAGCCGATGCTTAACGCCTCTTCGGGAACGACCTGCGAGATGACAAAGTAGCCCTTGACCATGAGTATCGACGCGGCCACCACGGGAATGTTTGCCAGGAGGCTCGAGGCCAGCCCCACGCCCGTCAATAAAACCAAAGCGACGGCTAGCTGGTTCGCGCCGAAGCGCTTGACCAGATTGTCGGAAAGGGTTTGGAGAAATCCTGCTTTGACCAGAGCCTCGACCAAAATGAACATGCAGGCGATGAAAATCAAAGTTTTCCAGTCGATGTCACCCAAAACTTTCTGCACCGGCTCGACCTTGACCGCATAGACGATAAGCAGCGCTACCGAGCAAATGACGATTGCCACCGCGGGTGGCACGATCTGGATCGGCAGTAGCTCCCCGAACAAGAACAGCAGCATCATCGCGACCAGCAAAATGAGCGCAAGAACACCCAACAGCGGCTCCTTGAGCGGCGGCAACGCGAGGTCCGCTGGAAGAGTGATATGGGCGCGCCAAATGTTTCTCGTAAGACGCGGCAATAGAGGCGCGATGACAACGAGGGTCAGCAGCCCCCCACAAGCAACGCGCTCTAGATACTCGATAAAAGTCATTCCGACCGCGCTGCCAACCAAGAACGTTGCCGGGTCGCCCACCAGGGTGAGCAGGCCCGCCGAATTGCTGACGATGGCCGCTAGAATCATCGGGGCGACGAAGTCGACTTTCAAGGCCAGGGAAACTCGAATGATCACAGGCGCCAGCAGGATCACCACGGTCGCATTGGGGAGAAACGCACACACCGGCGCAATCAACAAAATGAGTCCCAGAAGAAAGCGCTTGCCGCTGCCGCGAGTGAAACGCAGAAAGCGCACACCCACCTGCTCGAAAATTCCTGTAGGCGTGAGCGTGCGCGCCACTACCATGCCGCCAAAAAGCAGCGCCAGCACGCCCCCCCCGGAGCTTACTACGTTTAAGACATCGTTCTGGGACAGGATGCCAAAGACAATCAACGTACTAACGCAGAGCAATCCCGCCACCGTCATGTCGAGCCAGTCAAACACCAAGACCACAACCAGACTGGCCAGCACCAAAACCGTAACCAAGACCTGTAAATCCGTCATAACATTTTAGATTCTAATTTATTAAATTTGATTGAATCCATTGCAAAACGATTTATCCCTCCAAGTCGCCAAGTTCGCTAAAGCCCCACGCGACCCATACTTTTTTAGATGCTGACTTGGCGTGCTTTGCGCCTTCGCGGGAGGCAAATTTGTTTCGGACTCCGATTGTTCTTGCGCCAAGGATCCAAGGGCCAACGTTTTTGTTTCATTGGAAAGGCGGCGAATACATCAATCCGCCCTGTGTCCACAATCGATTGGGGCCTCGGTCGAGCTTCAGGGCGCTTTGTCGGCCTAAATTGCGTTCGAACATGTCTCCATAGTTGCCCACTGCTTCAACGATGCGTGGTACCCAGCCCGGCTTGATACCGAGATGTCTGGCAAAGGCGCCGTTACTATCGAAAAACTTCGCCAATCGAAGATCGTTTTTGCTTTCAAGCTTGGCGCGAATATTTTTGCTCGTCACGCCCAGCTCCTCGGCCTCGATAAGAGCGAAGTAAATCCACTTCACGAGGGCCAACCACGTTTCATCGCCGCGCTTGACCGCCGGCCCGAGCGGCTCCTTGGAAATCTCTTCCGGCAAGATCAGGTAGTTTTGCGGTCCGCCGGGCGCGCGCAAGCGAACCGCCGCCAGATTCGAGCGGTCGGCAGTATACGCCGAGCAGCTCCCGGCAAAAAAACCTTGACTCGCCTCGTCGATGGATTTCGATAGGACCGCCTCGTATTTCCAGCCGCGCGAGCCGAAGTAATCGGCGAGATTTTCCTCGGTGGTGGTCTTTTGTGTGACGCAGATTTTTGTACCTTTCAGATCGACGAGCTTCTTCGCCCGCCCCTTGCGCGGCACCATGAATCCCTGTCCATCGTAGTACAGCGTTCCGACGAAATGGACTCCCAGACCGACTTCGCGTCCCAGGGTCCACGTCGTATTGCGCGACAAGAGATCGATTTCGTTGGAGCGCAGCGCCACAAACCGGGCCGCCGTCATGAGCGGGACAAACCGGACCTGTTCGGCATCGCCAGTGGCGGCCGCGGCAACCGCCCGGCAGAAATCCGCATCGATCCCGACCCAGCGGCCATTGCTATTTTGGTGTGAAAATCCGACCCTGCCGTCGCTCACCCCGCAGTTCAACCGCAGGCGCGACTGCACTCGGGTGAGGGTCTCACCGGCGCCGGCGCGTTCCCACAACAAAAAGACGGTGAAGAGAACCAACAATGCGATCGAAAGCGCGCGATTCAGTCGGGGTATCAAGGAAAACCGAACCCTTTCGTTGGCAGCGCCTCTCGCAATTCCATCTTGACCTTAGGCAAACGCGGTTTGCGCGGATTAGCGGCCGGGTGCGGCTCCTCCTACGGCAATCGAGTCCCGGTAGACTAAAATTTCGATGCGGCGATTTTGCGCCCGGCCCGCTTCGGTCTTATTGTCCGCGACGGGTACAGTCTCGCCATAGGACATGACGATCAATCGGCTCGGATCAATCTTCTTCTGCGTCGCGAGATAAGCGGCGGCATTTTCCGCTCGTATTCGCGCCAGTTCGTAGTTGTATTTTTCGCTGCCGGCGTTGTCGGCGTGTCCGGAGACAACAAACATTAGCCCGCTCGATCCCCCAGCTTGCCCGCTGACATCGCTCAGGAAACTGTCGATATCTTTTTTCGCTTCATCGCTGAGAACGGTCGAATTGGATTTGAAGAACGATCCCTGCTTCATGTCGAGCACCAGTCTCCGTTCGATTTTCAGGCGCTGCAGGTTTTCCAGCGCTCGATCAGCCTTGGCGTCGGTCTGGTTGAGCCGGCCCTCCAGGGTAGCAATCTGGTTCGCCATGGCATCCACTTTGCCTTCAAGACCCGATACACGCCCACTGATCTTGGTCACGCTCGCATCCGTCTCGGAAATTCTCTTATCAAGCGGAAACAACTGCTCCTTGACAAAGGTTTGCACCCAGTCATGGGTCGCCACGCACCCTGCGGTAATCATCATCGGCAAAACAATCAGAACAGCACGCTGCAGAAATTTCATGAACCTCTCCTTCTTCGATTGTTATATTACTTTGGCATTCAGTAGTTCATCGAAATCGACGGAATCAGGGCGGCGCTCCTGGCAATGGGGTTTTTCGGCCTTTTCTTCCATCTATGCCCACTTCGCATGTCACAAATTTACGAGCACGTCCTGTTCCCCGCCTCCCTTCATCGGCTCAGTGGGCCTCCGACTTTTCTGTAGGGGGGAGCAAGAATAGTCGCAGCAGCCCGCCATCGCCAAGATGCCGCCGGACGACAGACAGTGCGTTGAATACCAGCAACGCCCCGGTCACGCAAATCCCGTTAACCCAGACATGGTGCACGTCCGTGTGTTGGAACACTGCGAACAGGGAAAGGCCGAAACCACCGTACTCGTGTCGCGCCTCGAAAGCTTTTTCCAAAACAAGCACCACGAGCACACCAAGACTGTATAAAGCCGTGCGCAAAATAACGTCGACCCATGCAGGCAGACGTGGAACCACCATTCCCAGCGATACGTGTTCCAACACGAGCACCACCTTGGCGACTACGAGTGCGCCGAATAGCGCGGATGATAAATTAAAAAATTCAATCCGGTACTCGGCGAGGGCAAGTCCTTTGAGTACCGTAAGCGTACCAAACCACGTGGCAAAATAGAGTGTGGTCAACGCCACGACGCCAATCTCACTCTTCAATTTCTGCCAGAAGTTCACTGCTGCTCGAACGTCTCGATCTAAAGTATTACGCCGTCGCCCACTGAGTTCGCCAGATAGCCTCACGCGCGTTTGATAATGCGCGGCGCAGGAATGTGAAATGACTACTGAACGACTATCGTCGTCGTTTGCTGCGGCGGTTTTACGACCACGTAAGTCACCTGGCTCGATTGATACGTCGGCTGATACCAGGTTGACCCGCATTGATAGTAGGTAATACCCGCTGCAATCACCTTGGTGCACGACTGCGACTGGGCGCTGAACGCCGCCGCCGTCATCGTCGAACCGATAATCGCCCCGGTTATCACTCCGGCCGCGTAAGCGCCCCCGCCCCCGTAGTAACCTCCGTAGTACCCTCCGTGATAATGATCGTAGTCGGAAACGAAGTCTTGGCGATCCTCCTGTCGCTGCGCCCCATAATTTTGCCAGTCTTCGCGATTCTCTGTTCGCGAGGACTCGCGATTTGCTTGGTTCTCTTGTGATGTACTCTGACGGTTTGCCTGGTTGTCTTGCACCGTCGTCTGGCGGCTGGACTGCATGTCTGCGCGACCGGACTGCATGTTTTGGGCGGAAGACTGGCGGCTAGACTGCACATCCGAGCGACCGGATTGCGTTTGTTGAGCGGAAGATTGGCGACTCGACTGCGCGCTTGAAGCGCCGGATTGCAGGCTGGATCGATCCGCCTGCCCTCCCCCACCGCCACGAGCGCCCCCACCTCCACTAAAACCTCCGCCACCGCCGAGATTGCCGCCACTGGCGGCGCCGCCCTGAGAAAAACCTCCACCCCGTGAACCACCGCCTCCACTAAACCCGCCACCACCACCGAAGCTCCCGTGACTGGCTCCTCCACCACGGGAAAAGCCTCCACCCCCGCCTCCTCTGCCCCCACCGCGCGCTGCCGCTAGCTCGACAAGCGTAAACACCGCCATCGCAACTACCGCGCACCAGGTTATCCATTGGAATTGTCTTTTACCTTTCATGACCATTACCTCCCTTTCGGCGGTACTTGTCCAGGTTGAAGCAACTGCCGAGGGGAAAAGGCGATTTTCGTCGCGTCCTTGGCAGGCTTGAAAACGAACAACGAGTCAGAAGTTTGCGGAGAAAGATTCCAATCGCTGAATTGCGCCCAGAATTGCGGCCGTCCATCGGCGCGCTTGTAGGTGATGACGATGCGGCGCGGCAGCGGCTGTTTGTCCCGTGTTATCCACAACTGCGCGTCAACATCGTCGGCACGGAGGGCGACATGATCGGTGGCAACGCCGCCGATGGACGATTGCTCGACATAGGCGGCAGAACGGACCTGCTGCGGCAAGCTCTTGTCCAGATTGCTTTTCAACAATTCAACCAAGGGCACACGCACCTCGAGTTCATTCACGATATAGTCCATAACCTGGTCTATCGAACCGGGTTTCGTCGCCGTCGCATAGACGTTCTCTCTCAGGTGAAAAACCGTGATGTCCTTGCCATTGAACACCAAACCGTCCTTCGACCCGTCGCGTTTGGTGGTGTCGATACGCAGCCGGTCGGGGCGGCGCAGGACGACCTTGCGGGTTTCGCCGAATTCGATCTTCTGTCCCGACTCCTGCACCGCATCGAAGCCCGCATCGATGGTGACGCTGAAGCTTTTCGCCTGCGCCAGAAAAGCACTTGCTCGCTTAAGCACGGCGATTGCCTGCTCTTCACTTTTCTTCGCCTCCGCGGTACCGATCTGCTGCGCGGATGCGGATGCGCCGACCAAGCATACAAGAGCCCAGGTAAGCACAATCACCATTTTTGTTTGACTCATGGTTGACTCCTCTCTATCCCATGCACCGACCCTACGCCAGCGCTCAAAACCAGTAAACTACTTTGCGTTGATCATGGAATCATGCCGCACTCGAACATCTTGTTCACGATCGGCGCGGCGACTCTATTGACGAATGCGGTGCGCATTTGCGGATCGTTGCGCAGCGCCTGGATTGCCTTTTCTTCCATCTCCGGCGCCGATCAGGGTCTCCTCCTCCTGTTGTTACTTTAGGTTTATCGTAACTCCCGAACCTCCAAGACTAAATCGCGTTCCTGCTTCTATGCCTTCGTTGGCCAAGACAACGATTGTGACGCCCTTGGCATTGCGCATCGAAACTTCGCCCTGGCCGCCGCGAACGGCAAAGGCAGCCTGGGAGCCCGCGAAGTTGCCCGAGAAATCGCTTACGCTTTTGAGATCGTACACCTTCCCGGTCCCGCGAAAGTTGGAAACACCGATATCGGCGAGGCTGACGCCGGAGATGACAAAGGGATACTCCCTGCCGTGAAAGGTAAGGACGCCGTCGCCGGAGCTGCCCCCGACCCCAAGGGCAACCGATTTAATATTCAAAGAAACGAATCCCGACGGCACTCTTTCCTCGGGCTTTTCATATTTAGGATAGGACTCGGCCCACTCAAAAAGTCGCGCTTCGCTTCTTTCGTGAACCTGCCAACCGCGGCTTTCGATCTCTTTTCGCGCCCGCGCGCTCACCGTGCCCGTGACCCACAACTGCTTGTTGATGGGATGAGTCAATTGAGTTACGCGGCTGTCGGCTGCCGTTAGCAACTTGGCCATCTCCTGCGTCCAAACCAAGTGATCCAACGGCACGTTGAAAACGACCTCATTGCGAGTCGTCCGGGCCGCGGCAAATTCGCCCAACGCAATAAAAGTTTGAAAGGGGGCCACGGCCTTGTGATAGCCGGCATACATCTGCGCCTGGCGCTGGCGGAAGAAGGCTATATCTTTGTCCGCCGAAGCCGCAGCGAGTCTTACGAACGTCGCCCGATTGCCCACACCCTTCATCTCATCCAGCGCGTTAACCAGGTGAGTTTGATAAAACGGCGAGTAGATCGAATTGTTTAAAAACGCCTCCGCCACTTCCGGGTGCACATCCATGGCTTTGAGTTTTTCACCATTCATGCGGCGCAATTCCACCGGCGGAGTCGTACGCAGCACTTCGTTTAACAGGCGGTTGGTGCCCGAGATTGTGATGGCCAAACCGGCGCCGCCCGGGACGGCCGACATGGCCGCCGCCCAAGTGATGCCGCCGGCGTAACCTGCCCAGGAAATCTCATTTAACCGGTCTTGAAGTTTCTCATTATCCGTATAGGCATCGACGCCCAGATGATAGGCGTATTCTCGTTTGGTTTTAGAAAAACCTATCAGATCTTTGACTCTACCATCTTCCGCATCGCTCCGTTTCGAACCGCCGATGGCATCCCCGGCCCGTTTAAAAACCGCGGCGAGGCCGGAGACGGCACCACTAACCGTCTGGACGGGGCTCGTCGCCAAGTTTTTAAACCCTGTCAAAGTATCCATCCCCGCTTCTTTTAAGGAAGCGGTGAATTCTTTCGTCCCCTTGATCTGCTCCATCCGCACCATCGCGTTGATCTCATGAATCCGTTTGCGCAGCATGGGTGTCGAAACGGCGACGAAGGTGCCGAACTTCGATCCTACGCGATAACGGTTGAGGTAGCCGTCGTTATACACCGGTTCTTCCACCCGATGGTTAGGCCCGGACAATAGATCGGGCGGAAGGATTTGCGATGCCCGGAGAGTTGTCGTTGCTTCATATGAGCTCTGGGCAGCCATCACCGCCAACGGTTGAAATATCGATAGTCCAGTAATGGCAAAAGCCAGGAAGCGGGAAACCACTTTTCGATCCCACAGCCGTGATTGTAATTGTAACATCAACCTTATCCTCCTAAAGGTTAAATAGAACCCTCATTCGACACCCGAAATTCTCAAATTCCAAAACCCAAATTTCAGGATAGTTTTTTGATGCTTCGGATTTGCTGCTTGGAATTTGCTTCTCCTTAGAGCGTCGTGCACGCCCCGAAAACAATGAAGCCGAATTTTTCCTCGGCGATGGTCGCTGACAATTTTCCCGTTTCCTCTGAAATAATTGCCGTCCAGCCGCGGCCATGTTGGCCGCCGTGCAAAATGAGTCGTCCGTTGTTGCGCTCGAAATGGATTATAGGCGCTGTCCGGCTTGGTTGGTTACTCGCGCTCAAAAGCTTATTTTTGAAGTCGACCTTGATGAACTGGGGAAGATTTACATCGTCGGCGGTGCCGTTGTAGCACTTGCCTCCGGCCTCGCACTCAATGACTTCAATGGGCGCGCAAAGTAGGCTCTGCGAGCCATCGAACTTGGCCGACGCCTGGCCATAGCTCCATGCGAGAAGGCTCAGCATCCCCGTCAAAATCCCGACTCGTTTGACCATGGGTAACTCCTCTCCTACCTTACCGTGTAGCCGCGGCCTTCGAGGCAGGCGCCAAGCGCCCGATCGTAAGCGGCGCGCCCTTCGGCGTTGACCACTTGATAGCTCTGCTGGCTGGCCCGGGCCTGGTCCATGCGTCTCATGGCGCCGAAGAGTCCTCCCATGGCCGCTCCTGCGGCTGCTCCCGTTCCAGCATCCCCCGCGATGGCGCCGCCAACCGCTCCGAGCGCCGCGCCGCGCGTCGCGCCGCGAAGCACCTGTCCCTGCGGCTGCGCGGGGGCCGTCGCCTGCACGGTCTGGGGCCGCGAAGGGTCAAAGCCGGTCTGCCCGACCGCCCAGGTGTGACACTCATAGCGATCTTTGGACTGCTGCTGCTGATTCTGGCCCTTATTGGGATAGATATAAGGTTGGCCCAAGGCAAGGACCGGGAAAATCATTATCAGGATAAATAGAAAAAAAGCGGTCATTATCTGGCCTCCCATTCTCTTGTCGTGCTTCGCTTCATGGCTTAGGTTGCGCTTGGCCCGCGGTATTCGACAGTCGTGCAATCGCTTCCAGGAGCGCCTTGCCATCGAAGGGCTTTCGAAAGTAGGCGCTACAACCCAAATTGATCGCCGAATTGCGAGTCTCTTCGTCATCATGCGCGGTAATGAAAATCACCGGCGACCTGCGACCCGACTTCATCAGTTGTCTTCTCAGCTCTAACCCTGAAATACCCGGAAGATGGACATCGACCACCATACAGAAAGCGCCGTCCGCTGCATCGGTCTGCAAAAGCGCCTCGGCCGACGGGAAACAATTGGCCTTGAGTCCCGCGGCTCGTAACAACCGGCCGATGGCTTTACTCATGCCGCTGTCGTCTTCGACAACAACGATCGAGTGCAGTGGCGTTGACGTAGTCTACCGCTCCCGTATTTTTAAGTGATTTCCCCGCGATATCTGTCTCGCTTACTGCAAGAGGATTAGCAGAGACCCCGCGGAGCGGCTATTGTACTTTGGTGCAACGCACTGGGGTGAGAAGTACCCGCTACCGCGCCGCCGCTGACGGCGATCCTGGCTCCACCCCTAACTGAACCGCCGTGCGGACGAGGTCGGCCACAGAATCGGCTTTCATCTTTTCCATGATCCTGGCACGGTGTGCTTTGACGGTCCGTTCCACGGTTCCGAGCTCGAAGGCGATTTGCTTGTTGAGCCTTCCCGAGACTACAAGCGCAAAAACTTCTTTCTCGCGGGGAGTGAGGGCGTTATAGCGGGCCTGCAGGTTTTTTACGAGCGCCAGCGACTCCCGCTCCGACGAGCTTCGTTCTAATGCGTTATTGACCGCGGCTAAAAGGGCCTCGCGACGCACTGGTTTGGTTAAAAAATCTACAGCGCCCCGTTTCATGGCGTGCACGCTCATCGGAATGTCGCCGTGGCCGGTCAGAAATATAATCGGTAACGGGCTGAAATTTTGCGACAGCCGCTGTTGGAGATCGAGTCCACTGAGATCCGGCATGCGCACATCGAGGACCAGGCATCCCGGCTCTGCACTGGCAGCAGCAGCCAGATATTCGGACGCCGACGCATAGGCGCGAACCCCGTACCCCGCTGCCGCGAGCAGACGAGTCACGGCCTTGCGAAACGACCCGTCGTCATCGACGACGTGAACTATGAACTGACTTGGATGCACAAATCAATTTCCCCTAGGGGATCGGCAGAGCGATATTAAAGGTCGCGCCTCCTTCGAGATTGTTTTCCGCCCAAATACGGCCCTGGTGCGCCTCGACGATCGTCCGCGCAATGGACAGGCCCATGCCCAATCCCTCCTTCTTCGTCGTGAAGAATGGCTCAAACAATTTCGGCATGCGGTCTGCCGGAATCCCCGGGCCGCCGTCGATGACGGCAATTTTAACCCACCTGGAGTCCCCGTTGCTGGTTCGCACCGTGAGACGGCGCTCGGTTTCCGGAACGGCGCTCATCGCTTCAACACCGTTCAGAACCAGGTTCATGAGCACCTGTTGCAAATGGACTCGATCGGCCGACACGCACGGCAGGTTAGTTTCAGCCTCGAACTCGATCGAGACTTTGCGCGCGGCGGCCTCGATACCCACCAGATGTACGATCTCCTCGACGACTCCATTCAATTCAATGGGTTTTTTAACAATTTCTTGCCTCCGAAGCAACGCGCGCATCCCCCGGATGATGCCGCTGGCCCGTTGATCGTCTTGACGAATGTCAGCCAGTATCTCGCGGACTTCATCCAGCGCCGGCGGTTCGCGGTTCAGAAACAGTTCCGCCGCCTCGGTGTTGCTCAGGATGGCTCCCAGAGGCTGGTTCAATTCGTGGGCGACCGAAGCGGCCAATTCACCCATTGTCGAGGTTCGAGACAGGTGAGCCAGCGCCTCGCGGGTGCGCTGCAATTCGGCCTCGGCCCGCTTGCGCTCTGAGACATCGCGAACATACCCGGTAAACATCGGGGGTCCCTCTTGGACAATTCGCGTGACACTTAACTCGACCGGAAATTCCGTCCCATCAGCCCGGATCGCGGGCATTTCGATTCTATTGCCAAGCATGGACCCTCTGCCGGTAGAGAGATAACGCGCCAGTCCGCTGGCATGCTGTGGGCGAAGGTGAGCGGGAATGATCAACTCAGCCATGGGTTTTCCGATCACCTGCGTACGGCTATAACCAAATATTCTCTCTGCCGCCGAATTGAATTCGATTATTCTCCCTTCGTAGTCGATGGTGATAATCCCATCAAGGGCAGAGTCCAAAATTCCCCCCTTACGAGCTTCGCTTTTGCGTAGCTCCTCCTCGGCCTTCTTATGGTCGGTGACATCGATAGACACACCGCGCATTCGGAGTGGCTTTTTCTTGTCATCAAACTCAAGCTGCCCGCGAGCTGCAAACCAGCGTACCGTCCCATCGGGCAGACCCTGGCGGTACTCCGACTCGTAGGCACCGTTACCGTCCAACGCCTTTTGTATCGCTGCGCGCGTTGGCTTACGGTCGTCGAAATGGAGCATTTCAATAAATCGTTCGAGGTTGATTAATTCAGATTCCCCCCACCCAAACAGTGCTCGACCCTCGAACGTCACCCAAATTTCGTCCTCTTGAATATTCCAGGTCCATAACACAAGTTTGGCGGCACTCGCTGCAAGACTTAGCCGCTTCTCTTCTTCTCGGAGCGATTGTTCGGAGTTTTTGCGCGCCAGGGCGTTGGCAAAGATTTCTCCAAGCAACCGCAGGCGCCGTAATAAGTCCAAAGCAATGCCCTGCTCACGATCAAAAGTACCGACATTCAGAACACCAAACGGAGTCTCAGCGGTAAGCAACGGCACACAATGAACCGAGCAATTGTGAATTCGCTCGACGGTTGCCCGATCGATCCTGGCCTCCTCGGGCAATTCGCGGGGATTCAGGAAACTTACGTCTCTCCTCGCAAACAATTCTTGTGCCATCCAGGGGAAGTCTTTTTCTGTGAGATTCGCAGGCATCGCTGGGGTTCCCGGCGCCTGCCAGATGAAGGCTACCTGGCCCACGGCGGGCCCGGTAAAAACCGACAAGCTGCTAAAATCGAATCCGAGGAACTCCGCCACCTCGCGCAGGCTCTCCACAATGTGATCGTCGATTTCACGAGCCGGGAGATGAATAAATCTCGCGGAAAGCCGCGAGACCAATTCTTCGAAACGCAAACGCTCATCCAAACTCTCCTGCGCGCGGCGCCGCTGTTTTCGTTGTATCAGCAAGGCAAATATCAATCCGGCTTGAACGAGGATTAAACCGACGGATCCAGCGATGTATCCTTTATACTGCTCCCATATGGAAGCGGGGCGAAACCGCACCACGCTCTCACGCGGCAGTCGCTTTTCGCTGATTCCCCAGCGCTGCAATGATCTCCAATCAAACATCGGCACGCCATCCGTCAGGATCTCAAAGGGCAGCGAGGCGGGATCGGTCCCTTCGAGAACACGAGCGCTCAATCTGGCCGCCCGTTTTCCTAATTCTTCGAGATACACCACTGAACCACCGACGGCGCCGCCTCCGACCATGGTATCGCCCATGACGTAGATGGCTCGATTGGCCGACGATGACAGTAGCTGAACCGCGTCGGGCGGATGAAACATTTCGCCCGCGCCATCGCGCATTAAATTAGTAAACAAAATCACTGTGCGCGGCGGCAAAGCCGCCACGTTCCGACGCATCTCAATCACTGAACGATCGGTCCAGAAGTCGAAATCGAGGCGGTTCGCAAACGATCGGGTCGCTTCCTTCACTGCCGCCAGATGGTGCCGATCCACCGGCGATGTGCCCGAGATGACGACGAGCCGCTGCGTGTCGGGCTGTAATTGAAGGATAATTTCAATAGTACCTTTGGCGTCAATTTTTTGGGCGAAGCCCGTCAAATTAACGCCAAGATTGCGGTGCGGTTCTGCCTCTTCGGTCACACCCGCGGCCACTATCGGAACGTCGGGAAATAGACTGATTATAGATTTCGCTATCGGTTGGAGCGCTCGAGAAAAGTAAAGGACAACGAGGTCGGGAGGGCGCTGTAGGAATTTCTCCCGGAGATAATCGTAGAATTCTTTCTGATACTTATCGCCGGGAAACCGGTTGGCATCGAGGTATTCGGCGTAAAACTCGATCGGCCCGTTATGTTTTTCTCGCAGCTCCGCCAGCGCGGCTTGCTCTGCCATCATGATAGCCGGAGTAAAGCGGCTCTCAGTGGAAATCATGAGAACCCGTTTCGCCCTCGCCGAATCGGCGCTCCATAAAGCATTAGGCGCGGCGAGGAGAACGATGAGACCTAAAACCCATGGCTTCATGATCTTTCCTAAGCCGGCGATCTTTTGCATGTCATTGATGAAAATTTACCGGGCGCCACGAGGTCATCGGCACCCTTTCGGCAACGGGAAAGATATAGAAAATCTTGCAGAAAATTTCTACTGCCAGGTCAACTCGCGGTCGATAATCACGATCTCTTCGGAAGAAACCAGCGAACTGGTGCCATCGTCCCAGCGCACGTTCACCAACTGCCCGCCCTCCCCTTCCAGTTCATAGACGATAGTACCCTCCGTAGCCGCACTGATCGTTCCGTTGAGATCGAGAATCTCCTGCGCCGCGCGGCAGCGGACCCCTTTGAGGCTTACATCGATCATAGTCCCGTTCCATTAAACTACGTTGGCTGACAAAAGGCCCCCTCTTGTCCCGGGGAAAGTCAAACTTTATTCACGAATAAAACCTTAAATCAACCCTTAGAAGCCACCAATTTGAGGTCGGTTTTTCGTTTCCGCAAACGCCTCGAGGAGCCGTAAAATTCACGAAAAAAACCATTAGCAAACGGGACTACTCGACTAACAGGACATGGAGATCCATGACGTTCGTCAAAGTCGGACCCGTGATAAGCAAATCATCGGTGGCTTTGAGAAAGCGATAGGAATCGTTCTGTTGAAGGTAGCCATTGGCATCGAGACCCTTTGCGCTCGCGCGCCTGAGCGTCGTACCGTCAACCAGTCCTCCCGCCGCGTCCGTCGGGCCGTCGGTCCCGTCGGTTCCTCCGCTCAGCACCGCGACGCCTTCGATGCCGTCCAAGTCGATGGCCGCCGCCAAGGCGAATTCCTGATTGCGCCCCCCCAGTCCCCGTCCCCGAATCGTCACGGTGGTTTCCCCGCCCGAGACCACACAGGCGGGGCGCGAAATCGGATTGCCCGTCGCCAGGATTTCCTTCGCAATGGCCGCATGGAGCGCCGCCGCCACTCGGGTCTCGCCCTGAACGAAGCTCGAAAGTAGGAGAGTCTTATATCCCAGCTGCTCTGCCTCTTGTTTCGCGGCAAGCAACGCTTGACGGTTACTGCCGACGATGACGTTTTGCACCTTATCAAAAATGCGATCGCCTGCCTTGGGGGTCTCTTCGATGCCGCCGCGACCTCCGTTGTCCAAATACGCTCTTACCGGCAATGGAATTTTCTCCCCAATTTGATATCGCTCGATGATTTCCAAGCAATCCGCAAAACGGCTCGAGTCGGGAACCATGGGCCCGGAAGCGATGGTATCGAGGGAATCACCGAGAACGTCCGATAGAATCAGTGAGATAGTCGTCGCGGGATAGGCCAAACGCGCCAGGCGTCCGCCTTTGACATTCGAGATATGTTTTCGCATGGCATTGATTTCATGAATCGTCGCGCCGCAACTAAGAAGCACTGCAGTGGTTTGTTGCTTGTCTTGCAGCGTAAGGCCATCGGCGGGACAAGGAAGCAGCGCCGAGCCGCCCCCGGATAAAAGAAAAAACACCAGATCATCTTCTCTTGCCGCGGCGAGAATCTCCATGATTCTCCTGGTCCCCTCTACCCCGTTGTCGTCAGGCAATGGATGGCTCGCTTCGATGACCTCCACCCGCCGAAGCGGCAGCCCATGACCATATTTAACGATGACCAGGCCGCTTGAAACGCGCTCCCCGAAGAGTTCTTCAACGGCCCTTGCCATCGATGCGGCGGCTTTACCTGCTCCCACGACGTATACCTGATGATAGCGGTCGAGATGATACTTACGGCCAAAGATTTCTAGCAGGTTTTCTCGGACTTGGACCTCCCGCTTGATGGCTTCCATGGGATCAGCCGCTTTCAGTCCCGCGGCGAAAATTCTCTTAGCATCCCCCCGTAATTCTTCTCGCGAGCGCATGGCAAAACTCAAAACATTGGACAATCCATACAGCGGATAGCTTGATAGGTATGACACTACTACCCCACGCGCCTTAACGGAAGCGCTGGAACGATTCAAATTCGGGGAACGTACCTTTGAAAATGAAACCCGATGGGTAAAACGTTAGAAGAGGCGAAAGCCGCCAAAGCCGTACTCGCCAATGGCTTTGCCGGTGCTGGAATCAAAGATATCAATCAGCATATTCTTTTCCGGATGACCGGCGAGAAAACGGGAAAAGATCTCAATG
>Ga0187893_10000656_pt1 | contig 88083 bp, 78 predicted proteins | sample MA1701074metaG_FD_139574 | JGI IMG/M metagenome (GOLD analysis project Ga0187893, IMG submission 139574) | White microbial mat communities from a basaltic lava cave in the Kipuka Kanohina Cave System on the Island of Hawaii, USA - MA170107-4 metaG ... | reverse complement strand
TCGCGGAAGTCGTCGGGCGTCGACCGGGTCGCCGCGGGAGACGTCGATCAGGCCCGAGGTCGCGACGTACTCGAACAGCACGCACCCCAGTCGTGGCAATCGAGGTAGCCAAGGCTGCCGTACTCGATCTTGGCCCACTCGTCCACAGGGCAGCACTCAACGCGTCCGCGACGATTGCGCGCCGGGTTTTCGCCGCGGTCAGGACGTTCGCCGAGCGCTGCCCCTTGATCTCCTCGATCCGGCCCATCTCGTCGATCACCGCGTGGCTCAACCACCGTTGCCACAGCGACCGGATCGTCTCCGCCGGCGGCTTGCCGAGCGCCGCGCGCCCGCGGGCGGTGAGCTGAAGGCGGCTGCCGGCCAGCTCGGCCAAGCCGACGGTGGCGGCGCTGGGGCGGCGTGTCTTCTCGCTGCACCGCAGCTTGCCGGCGGCGCATAGCTCCAACACCGCGAGGAGGTTGGCCTGCGCCTCGGCTTCGGTCGCGCGGACGAGCTCAGAGATCACGGTCATGCCGCGGCACCCTACGTCCAAGGCGGATCGACGGGGCGTAGACTTTCGGTCATGCAGCTCTGCTTCGCGCTTACCGAGGAACAAGAGGCGCTGTGCGAGGTCGTTCGCCAGTTCGCGGTCGAGAAGGTCGCGCCGCGGGCGGAGGAGTACAACCGCAACGGCGAGCTGCCGATCGACTTGGTGCACGAGATGGGGCAGATGGGACTATTTGGGCTACCCTTTCCCATTGAGTACGGGGGCTCGGGGGGCGCTTATCTCGACCTGTGCCTGGCGATCGAGGAGCTGGGCAGGGTGGACCAGTCGATCGGGGCCACGCTTGAGGCCGCGGTCGGCCTTGGCGCGATGCCGATCTGGAGGTTCGGTACCGAGGAGCAAAAGCGCCGCTGGCTGCCGCCGCTCTTGGCGGGCGAGCAGCTGGCGGGGTTCGGGTTGACCGAGCCGGGCGGTGGCTCGGATGCCGGTGCACTGCGGACCCGTGCGCGCAAGGACGGGGATGAATGGGTGATCGACGGGGCAAAGCAGTTCATCACGAATGCGGGCACCTCGATCTCCGCGTTCGTCACGATCACCGCGATCACCAACGATGAACCGCGCGAAGTGACAAGCTTCGTCGTCCCGACCGGCACTCCCGGGTACATGATCGGTGAAGGGTACCGGAAGGTCGGGTGGCAGGCCTCGGACACGCGGGACCTTGCCTTCAACGGGGTGAGAGTCCCGTTGGACCACCAGCTCGGCGACCGTGGTCAGGGGCTCGCCAACTTCTTGCGCGTCCTCGACGCGGGTCGCATCGCCTTCGCCGCCCTGGCGACTGGGAGCATCCAGGCGTGTGTGGACGAATGCCTGCGTTACGCCCACGAGCGGGAGAGCTTCGGCAAGCCCATCGGCGGTCACCAGGCCGTCGCGTTCAAGATCGCGGATATGGAGGTCCAGGCGGAGCTGTCCCGCCACGCCTACCGGTACGCGGCCTGGTTGATGGAGGAAGGCAAGCCGTTCTCTCGGGCCGCCGCCGTCGCCAAGCTGTACTCCTCCGAGGCCGCGGTCGCCGCCGCCCGCGAAGCTTGCCAGATCTTCGGCGGCTATGGGTTCACGACCGAGTTTCTCGTTGGCCGCCTCTACCAGGACGCGAAGATATTGGAGATCGGCGAGGGAACGAGCGAGATCCAGCGAATGGTGATCTCAAGAGATCTCGGGTTGCCTCGGTCATAGAGAAAATAGATATACGCCTTGACGAGTGCCCTTCCGTCTGTGACGGTGGCATCTCGTGAAGGTTGGCGACGGGGGGAATCGCCTTGGGGGATCTTGGCGTCGGACGTCTTGGCGTGCACGGGGAAACGCGGTTTCGGGCAAGACGGGCAAGACGGTCGAGGATGGTCAGGGCAACGGTGCTCATCGCCATGCTCTGCGTGCTTACCTCGAGCACGGCGTACGGGAGCCCCGTTCCCCCACGCACGCTTGACGAGGCATTCGCCGCGATCGCGGAGGCGGTGCCGTCCTTCGGCGGCGCGGTCGTGGACGAGGCGACCGGCAACCTGCTCATTCTCATGAGCGAGAACCTGGAGCAGGCATCGGACGCACGGGACGCACTGGCCGCATTGCTCAGCGACCCACGCCTGGAGGGATTACCCCTGGTCGCGGTGGTCGCCGACTTCGCCTTCTCCGAGCTGGAGCGCTGGTACGACCGCATGCAGCTCGATGTCCTCGCGATGCCCGGCGTCGTGTGGACCGACATCGACGAGCTGGCCAATCGCCTGCACATCGGCATCGACCCTTCCACCGCTTCCATAGCCAAGCTGGAGGAGGCCCTGCGCGCGCGGGACATTCCCCTGGACGCGGTCGTGATCGAACCGGTCGCTCCTGTCCGGCGAGAGCAGTCGGATCCCGTGCGACCACTCGTCGGGGGAGTTCAGATCGGATCGGGCACGTCCCTCTGCACACTCGGCGTCGTTGCGGTGCGAGCCGGCGAAAGTGGCATCATCACGGCTTCGCATTGCACCAATCAGATGGGTGGAGTCGAAAACACGATCTTCGGTCAGCCAACCGTCACCTCACCCATCGCGCGAGAGACGGTCGACCCTCCGCTGTTCACCGGGAATGGGTGCCCTCCGGGCAGGCGCTGCCGCTACAGCGATACGGCCTTCGCGCGGTTGCTCCCCACCGTTTCGTTCAGTCAAGGGATCATCGACGGTGGGCAAACCTACCGCGTGCGGGCGGAAGGCAATCCGCTGGCCGGGCAGCCGGTGATGAAGATTGGCGCAAGCACGGGGCGCACCAGGGGAAGAGTCCTAAGAACCTGCGTCGACATCAACATCGTGGACTCGGACCTGACCATACTCTGCCAGGCCCAGGCGAGCTACGCCTCAGCTCCTGGAGATAGCGGCTCCCCGATCGTCACGTCGGTCGATGGCTTCCGGGGACCCGACGTCATCTTGCTTGGGACGCATTGGGCGAGCGGCGGCTCGTTTAGCCCCATACGCAATACCCAAACTCCAGGGGAACTGGGACCGCTAGAGACCTGCATCCCGCAGGTCGGCTGCTAAAGGGGTCGCATCGTGCAGAGTTGGTCTAATATGCGGGACTAACTCTGCACAGTGCAGGAAAAGGCCGGGCTGTCAGGCCGGTGCGAGCTCGGGGTCGCGGGCGTCGCCGGTGAGGGCCCGCAGGAGCGCGACGCCCTCCTCCGGGCCCGTGACGAGCAGCCGATCGCCGACCTCAAGCTCTTGCCGGCCGCGGGGGCGGTAGATCCACCGGCCGGTGCGCTGGATCGCGAGGACGTACATCCCGGTCTCGGTCTCGAGCGAGAGGTCGCCCAGGGTGCGGCCCTCGGCGGCGGAGCCGGCCCCGACGATCGCGTCGGAGACGATCTCGTCCGCCTCGCGGAGCGCGGCCGCCACGACGGGGTGCGGCTCCTCCTCGGACTCGACGATGCGGGTCATCTCCTGAGCCGCGTCGGTGATGCGCTCGGACGAGTTGCCGATCTGGAGCAGCGCGCGAAGCTCTCCTAGCTCGTGGTCCTCGACGTCCTGTGCGGCGCGTAGCACCCATCGCTGCAGGTCGTTGTACAGGTCGTCGCAGCGGTCCTCGACCCCCGAGACCTCACGGACGAGCCCCAGGTCACGGAACAGGATCGACGAGTAGGCAAGGCCGACCCCGACCTCGGCGGTGTTCTTCAGCTCGATGAGGATGTCGACGGCGCGGTCAAGGTTGGACAGCCGGGCCGGCTGCCTCGGGGGCTCGAGGCGGAACGGCTCGCCGCCCGCCAGCTCCCGGACAAGGTCGACGCCCTCGGCGGGACCTTGCAGGATGAGCACGTCCCCATCGCCGATCATCGTGTCGCCGGACGGTTGGTGGATGTAGTGGACGTCGCGGCGTACCGCGATGACCCACATCCCGGTCTCGCTCGGCAGCGCGAGCTGCGACAGCCTCTGCCCGGCTAGCCGGTTCCCCGGCCGCAGCTTGACCCGCGCGAGGACCTCCTCGGCATAGCGCAGGTCGTCGCGCAGCTCACCCGGGACGCCGAGATCCTTGAGGACGACCCGGGCGATGTCCTCGGCGGCGTCGGCGATCTCCTCCATCGAGTTGGCGATCCCCAGGACCCCGGACAGCTGCTCCGCGTCGTCCAAAGAGCGTGTCGCGAGCATGCAGAGAATGCGCATGTCGCGTACGGCCTGGTCCATGCGCTCCTCGAGGCGCATCACCTCACGCGCGAGCTCGGCGTCGTCGAAGAACACCGCGGCATAGGCGAGGTCGACCATCAACTCTGAGGCGTCCTTGGCCTCGACGAGCAGATCTTTCACGTTGCGGCGCACTCTCAGCTCACCCCGAGTAAGGCTAATGCCGCGACAAGGCAACCGACACCCAGGAAGTCCATTGTCGCCGTGACGATCGGGATCCCGTAGTTGTCCGGGTCCAGCCCGAACCGGTAGGTAGCCGCCGCGGTCGAGTAGGCGACGGCGAACAGGAGGAGGGTCGCGAGCAACCCTCCCAGCAGCGCGACCGCGACCATCGCGGCGATCCCAGGAGAGGCGAAGTTCGCGAGCTCTGCCGCGGTATGGCCAATGAGCCCGACTCCGGTGAACGCGGCGAACGCGAACGCCACGGTGAGTGATGCCTCCAGGCCGGCGAGCTTCTCAGGAATCGGGCGCGGGGTGATGAGCCCGAGATGAAGCTCGCTTCCCAGCCGGGCCGACAGGATGCCGCCGAGCGACCCGCAGTTGGCGATGAACGGTGGGATCAGCACAAGCAGCGCGGGACTTGCGACGAAGGACTCGATGTCGTTCTCCAACACGGTGCCCGCCAGGATGTCGACGAGCGCGGCGTAGGCCAGAACCGGCAGGCTCTCGACCACGACCCTACGAGTGAGCTGAGGCGATCGGGCAAGGCTCACGGCGGTCGCGGCCAGTCCGAGCGCGAGCAGCCCGCCCCCGAGGCTCGCGTTGAGGAGCGGGCCGTGCAGCAGCCGCGTCGCCACCACGAGCGCGGGGAGCGTCACGATGTCGCCTGTCGCGGTGATCAACGGTGAGCCGACGGCGTCCATGTCCCAACCTCTCGCCCGCGCGGCCGCCGCCAGCCCGAGAACACCGCAGAGGACGAACAGGCTGGATCCGATCCCCCCGACCATCGAGACCAGCATCAGGTCCCAGAGCGGGATCGTCTCCAGGCCGAAGGCCGCCGCGGCGGCGCGCGCGAAGAGCGCCGCGAGCGCGCTGCTGACCAGTGTGAGCGTTGCCGCCGCCTCGACGTTCGCGCCCGTGAACGAGCCTCGCCGCAAGGTGGTGGAGTACTGGCCCGTCAGGATGCCGGTGCCGAGCCTGGCGCCGAGCGCGCCGAAGATCGCCCCGCGCATCCCGATCGCGGCGGGAATGAGCATCAGCAGCCCGGGCAGCTCGGCCAGCAATCCCTCCATCGCCCCCAACACGATCCCGGCTGTAATGCCGACACCGGTCGACACCCCCAGCGCGGTGAAGCCTTGGCGAAGGGTTTGGCGCTCGCGCCGCCAATGGGCGGCGACCTGCCGTGCGACGGAGGGTCGGCCCGCCACGCGATCGCGCGGCATCGTGCGGTACCCGGACGCCTGGCGAGAAGGGTGTGGCGTGCGTGGGGGCTTCTTGAGACGGCCAAAGTCGCGCGGTCTCCGCACGTCACATTACCTCTGTGTCAACTGGCCTCGCACACATAGTGATGAACCCCGTCCGCCTGTCCAGGGCAGCCAACGGCCTGCCGGCTGCCGCTCGGTTCGCTTCCGGATGGGTCGCGGGCTACGGTTCCATAGTCAACGCGGGCTAGCCCGCCAGGGAAGCTGGCAGGACTCAACAAGACTACTGATGCGCCGCTACTCGAAGTCTCTCGCGTCTTCGAGTCGAGGTTGAGCTTTCACCGGGAGAGCTCTTGCCCGAAACGCGGCGGCCCCCCATGGAGGGGGAGCGGCTACGGCGGCCGCTCCCCCTCCGACTAATGTTTGTGTGCTGGATACGCGACGTATACGACGCGTATCCAGCACACTCAACCACGCATGACGTGGGCGCGGCCGTCTGGGCCCTCTATCACCTGGCCCTGGTCGCCGGTGTGTAACCAGCCGCCGGCGAACGCGATCTCGTCGAGGTCGGGGCGGTCGGCATGACCAGCCATCACCACCGGCCCGCGCACGCAGAGCTCGCCGTCACGCTCAGCGACCTCTGCCCAGGCGGTTGGCGAGCCGGCGTACACGCCGCGCAATCCCGCGATCCAGTCACGGGTGGCGTCGTCGAGATCCGCCGGCTCAAGCGTCGAGGCGCAGGTAGCCGCCGCCACGCCGTGCCCGACGTGAACGCGAAGCCCTGTCGTGACCTCGACGTGCTCCCGTACGCTGCGCGCCGCGCCCGCCGGGCAGACGAACCCACGCAACGGCTTTAGGTCGTCGGGTGAGCCCGCGGCCAGCTGGTCGAGCATGCTCGCTTCAGACATGGCCCACGTGATGCGCTCGTCACGAACCTTGCGCGCGAACGTGGACATGTCGAGGTCGCGGGCAAGGACGCTGGACGCGCCCGCGACGAACGGCCCGAGCTGGCCAAGCGCGAGTCCCTCGACCGGGCCCATCGGGCCGGTCGAGATCAGCCGATCACCCTCTGACAGCCCACCCCACACGCCCAAGGCGAGCGCACCCGCGAGCAGGTTCCCTTGATCGAGCACGATCGGCGTGTCGCCGGGCAAGCCGGCATAGGGTGGGATGACGAGCAGGGCGTGATCCTCCAACGACACCTCTGGATCGTCGAAGTCGTCCCCGAAGGCCAGGACCTCCTCGGCATAGGGCAGCGCTCGTGGCACATCGGCCGTAAGCCGGCCGCCGAACCCCCGGCCTACCGCGAGGAGGGGACCATCCAGCGCGGGCGCGAGATCCTCCCACGCAACCACCAGGTCCGGACGTACGAGACCGAGCAGCCCACCGAGCAGCGAGGTCGCATCCACGGGGACCGGCGCCGCGCACGCCCCTATCCGCCAGCAGGCGAACGCCAACACCACGGACGTCCAGTGCGGGCCGACCGCGAGCGCGACCCGCGAGCCTGGACCCAGGTCGAACTCCTCGGAGAGAAGGTTGGCGGTCTTGGCCACCCAGTTATTGAACGTTGCGTACGAAAACTCGGTTCGCTCTCCCGAGGTGTCGTCATAGTAGGTGAGGAACGGCGCATGTCCTTGGGTGGTGGTTTGCCGATGCATCAGGTCGGACAGGTTCCGGCAGGCTGGCGGCCAGCCCGAGAACGAGCGGGCCGTGGTACGTTCCGTGGCGATAGGGGAAGAGGGCATGGGGTCACGCTACCGCGGGGTGTATCGACGTACAGGCGTCGAGTGGCGTGGAATGGGAGCTATCGGTGTTACGGTCCCGAGATGATCCGACCGGTGCCCATCGGTGCCGAAACGCCCCTCGTTCCGACTGTCGAGTAGTTCGTCACCTCGGTGATCACGTACTGAACTTTCGCGGAAGGGACTCTCGCCCGTGACCGCCAGCGGCCGCACCCGGAAGGTCACTCCCTTCGGGCCCGTGCTGCGCGGCGGACGTCCCCGCGATGGCGGGCCGGATTGGCGCCTTCTCGGCCTTTTCGTGATGTCAATGGTCGTCGCGGTGAGCGTGGGGGTGGCCGCGACGGCTGGCGCGCTGGTCTGGATGGGTGATCGGTCGATCTTCCGGACAGAGGTCGGGGGACTGCGGACACCGACGGATCGTGACGGGGACGGGATCGTCGACGCCGACGAGGTCGAGGAGGTCTCGGATGTCCTTAATGTCTTGGTGGTCGGCTCGGACAGCCGCGAGGGCTTGAGCGACGAGGAGCTGCAAGCCTTGGGTACCGAGGCCGAGGCCGGTGATCGGACGGACACGATCATTCTCGCTCGCCTCGATCCCCGGACAGACAAGGTCCAGCTTCTCAGCTTCCCACGGGATCTTCTGGTCACTCGGTGCGATGGGAGCCGCGGCCGTATCAACGAGGCGTACCAGCTCGGCGAGCAGCAACGCGGCGGTGGGCCTACCTGCCTCGTCCAGACGATTCGCGCGCTTACCCGGATTCCCATCGATCACTTCGTACGCGTGAACCTGGCCGGCTTCATCGAGGTGGTCGATGCCCTGGGTGGCGTCTCCTTCTACCTAGACGAGCCCATCCGCGATCGGCATGCGGGCGTCGACCTGCCAGCCGGCTGCGTCACGCTCGACGGGGCCCGGGCCGTCGGGTTCGTCCGAGCGCGCTACATCGACAGCGACTTCGGCCGGATCGCCCGTCAACAGCGGTTCATCCGTGAGCTCGTACGCGAGGCCGCGAGCGTCGAGACGCTGCTGGCGCCTCAGAAGCTGTTCGACCTCGTGCGCTCCGTCGGCCAGACCCTCGAGACGGATCGCGGCTTCGGCATTACCGAGATGCGCCAGATCGTGTATACCTTTCGCGACCTGCGGGTCGACGCCGTCGAGGCGTGGACGGTCCCCGCCACCGAAACGACCCGGGGAGGCGCCTCCTACGTTGAGATGGAGACGTCCGAGGCGATGGCCTTGTTCAGAGCGTTCCGTACCGGTGAGTTCTCCGCGAGTCCACGGCTGCCGCTCCAGGCGGCGAACGTCCCGCCTTTGCGGGTAATCGGCGGTGACCGCACCCTCACCTCCGCGCGGGACGCATTGATCGATCGAGGCTTCAAGGTCGGCTCGATGGGCCGCGCCGCGCCCACCCGCAGGACCGAGGTCGTCTTTCCCCCGGACGGTCAACCCGCTGCCCAGCTGGTCGCCTCGGCCCTGGGCGGCGTCCCCCTCACCCTAGGTTCCCCGGGGTCCGAGGTCACAGTAGTAGTCGGCTCGGACTTCACCACCCTCCCCCTAACCCCAGTGACAAGACGAGAACCCCCCCCACCAACCGCCTACCAGGGCGCAGAAGACTCAGTCGTAACCTGCTGAAGAACCCGCGGCGGCCAAGGGGCGCGCGAAGCGAAGCGAAGCGCGGTTTGGGGGGCTCGATGCCCCCCAAACCGCTCCAGCGTTACAAAAGTCGCGGCGGTAAGAGCAGAGAGGGTCGTGCCTCGTCGGGTGAAGCGACCTAAAAGGCTCTTCGCGAGCGGAACCCGACGAGGCACGACCCAAGAACGGCAGACAGCACGAGGAGGCCACACACGTGAAAGCCCTAGTACCAGCGGGAGGAGCCGGCACCCGCCTCCGCCCGATCACGCACACGAGCGCGAAGCAGCTCGTACCCGTCGCGAACAAGCCCATCCTTGAGTACGGGCTCGAGTCGATCGCGGGGGCGGGCATCACCGATGTCGGGATCATCGTGGGCGAGACGCACGAGCAGATCCGCGCGTGTGTCGGCGACGGCTCCCAGCTCGGCATCGACGTGACGTACATCCACCAGCCGGTGCCACTGGGCCTCGCACACTGCGTGCTGTTGGCGGCGGACTACCTCGAAGACTCCGACTTTGTCATGTACCTCGGCGACAACGTCCTGACGGGTGGCATCAGGAGGTTCGTCCGCCAGTTCGAGGAACGCCATCCCGCGGCCGCCATCCTGCTCGCGAAGGTACGAGATCCCGAGCGCTACGGGGTCGCCGAGCTGGACGCCGAGGGCCACGTGGTGCGGCTGGTGGAGAAGCCGAAGCAGCCGCGCAGCGACCTCGCGCTCGTAGGCGTGTACCTGTTCTCCGCCCGCATCCTCGACGCGGTCCGGTCGATCAGCCCGAGCGCCCGGGGTGAGCTGGAGATCACCGATGCGATCCAATGGCTGATCGATCGGGGCGAGCGCGTGAGCTCCCAGATCATCGACGGCTGGTGGAAGGACACCGGGAAACGCTATGACCTTCTTGAGGCCAACCGCACGGTGCTCGACGCGCTGGAGTCGAGGATCGCCGGTTCGGTGGACGCCGCGAGCGAGATCGTGGGCCGGGTGGTCATCGAGGAGGGCGCCGCGCTCGTCAGCAGCGTCGTGCGGGGGCCCGCGGTCATCGGGGCCCGTACTCGCCTGGTGAACACCTTCGTCGGGCCGTACACGGCGATCGCCGCGGACTGCGTCGTCGAAAACAGCGAGATCGAGCACTCAGTGGTGCTAGAGCGGGTGACCATTCGTGATATGCGCCGCATCGAGGATTCCCTTGTGGGCAAGGAGGTCGAGGTGGGCTTGAGTGAGCGCAAACCGCGCGCGTACCGCTTGATGCTCGGTGATCACAGCCACGTCCAGCTGCCTTGAACTTGAGTACCGCAATCCGAAAAAGAACCCTTAAGATAGGAAACGCAACGGGATCTGCGCGGGCTCCGCGTCCCGGCGGGCAGACGGGAGTGAAGTCATGGAGGGTGTTATCTTGGTGGTACTCCTTTACGGGGCGTTCAGCTTCGGGAGATGGTGGAGCGACTTCAGCAGGGCTCGCCATCAAATGAAGGACATCTGGGCGAAGAAGAGGAACCACCACAAGAAGACGGGTCCTTTCTGGCCCATGTAGGCGGCGGCTGGCAGGGCAATGGCACCGGGCGGGGCGATTGTGGGAGCCTGGTGAGACTATGCGTATCTTCGTTACCGGTGGTGCCGGCTTTATCGGCTCCAACTTCATCCGATATGTCCTGGGAACTGAGCCCGGCGTACGGGTGACGAACTATGACAAGCTGACATACGCGGGGAACCTCGCTTCCCTCCAAGACATCGACGCCGACCCGCGCTACACGTTCGTGCACGGTGACATCTGCGACGGAGCTCGGCTCGGCGAGGCTTTGGCGGGCCACGATGCGGTCGTCAACTTCGCGGCCGAGTCTCACGTGGACCGCTCGATCGAGCATGCGGGTGAGTTCATGCTCACGAACTGCCTCGGCGCGAACACGCTGTTCAGCGCCGCAATGCGTGTGGGCATCGAGCGGTTCCTGCACATCTCGACCGACGAGGTGTACGGGTCTGTAGAGGAGCCGGCCACGTTCGCGGAACGTGACGCCCTCGAGCCGAGCTCGCCCTATTCGGTGTCGAAGGCGTCCGCGGATCTGCTCGCCCGTGCGTACCGTGTGACGTTCGGATACCCGATCACCGTGACCCGGACCACGAACAACTTCGGTCCCTACCACTATCCTGAGAAGGCCATCCCCCTGTTCGTCACCAACCTGCTCGACGGCGAGAAGGTCCCGCTCTACGGGACTGGCGCGAATGTCCGAGACTGGACCTACGTGGTCGACAACGCGGCGGCGCAATGGCTCGTGCTCACGCAAGGCCAGCCCGGTGAGGTGTACAACGTTGGAGCGGGCAACGAGATCTCCAACCATGAGCTGACCACGCGCATCCTCGCGCGGTTCGGGCTGGGCGAGGAGATGATCACCCACGTCGCCGACCGTCCCGGCCACGACCTGCGCTACGCGGTCGACGCCACCAAGGTCCGCACGCTCGGGTGGTCTCCCCGGCACAGCTTCGACGAGGCGCTCGACGCCACCATCGACTGGTACAAGGCGAACGAATGGTGGTGGCGCCCGCTGAAGCGGCACGGCGCCTCCCGCCGCCAGGGCCTGGTAAAACGCCAGTGAGCCAACTGGGCCATTTGGACGATCTGAGCCGACAGGATGTAGCGGGGCTGGCATGAAGGTCCTGATCACGGGCGCGGGTGGGCAGCTGGGTCACGACCTGGTCGGGGCGTTCGCCTGTGACGAGGTTGTGGCCCTTGCCCATGCTGATCTCGACGTCACGAGCGAGCCCGCGGTGGTTGCGGCGGTGCGCGACCACGCGCCCGACCTGGTCGTGCACGCCGCGGCGTATACCAGGGTCGACGCGTGCGAGTCCGAGCCTGAGACCGCGTGGCGGGTGAATGCCCTGGGCTCGTGGTGGGTCGCCCGCGCCTGCGCGTTGGCGGAGGCCGCGATGGTCTACGTCTCGTCCGACTACGTGTTCGACGGCCGCTCATCCCGCCCGTATACGGAGTTCGACCCAGTCTCTCCACTTTCGGTGTACGGGCGGAGCAAAGAGGCCGGGGAGCAGCTCGTCCGCCAGACCTTGGCCGCGCACTACATCGTGCGTACCTCGTGGCTGCAAGGAACTCAGGGCAGCAACTTCGTGAAGACGATGCTCCGTCTCGGGTCCGAGCACGGCGCCGTCTCGGTCGTTGACGACCAGACCGGGTCGCCGACGTTCACCTTCGACCTCGCGCCAGCGCTGCGGCGGTTGGCGGTGACCGGCCGGTATGGCACGTACCACCTCACCAACGCGGGTCACTGCACGTGGTTCGCGTTGGCTCGGGCAGCCTTTGAGGAGGCAGGGCTCGACGTTGCCTGCACGCCGACGGACACCGTCACCTTTGGCCTTCCCGCCCCACGGCCGGCGTACAGCGTGCTCGACAACCTGAAGGCGCGGCTGGTGGGGTTGGACCCCCTGCCCGAGTGGCGCAGCTCGTTGAAGCGGCTCGTAGGAGTGCTCACCTCGTGAAGACCTCGGTGGTCGTCGTGAACCACGACACACGCGAAGACCTGCTCGAGTGCCTCCGCTCGCTGCGGGACGCGGGAGCGGACGAGGTCGTCGTGGCGGACTCGGGGTCGACTGACGGGTCGCTTGAGGCGGTCGAGGAGGCATTCCCCGAGGTGAGGCGCGTGCGCTTGCCGAATGTGGGGTTCGGGAACGCGGCGAACGCGGGCGTGCGGGAGACCTCAGCCGATGCCGGTGCCGTGGTGCTCACCAACGCCGATACCGTGTTCCCGGCCGGGGCGGCCGCCGCGCTGGGGCGCTACCTCGACGAGCACGGCGACGTGGGCGCCGCCGGCCCGATCGTGCGGTTCCCGGATGGCCGGCTCCAGCTGTCCGCGCGCTCGTTCCCGTCGCTCGGGCAGGCGTTGGGTCACGCGCTTCTCGGCTTGTGGTGGCCGCGCAACCGATGGACCAGGGCGTACCGGCTGACGGACTGGGACCACACCAGCGAGCGTGACGTCGACTGGCTGTCGGGCTGCTGCCTGGCCGTGCGCCGGGCCGCCTTCGACGCCGTCGGTGGGTTCGACCCCGCGTACTTCATGTTCGTCGAGGACGTCGATCTGTGCGCCCGGTTGCGCGACCGCGGTTGGCGGGTCGTGTTCGCCCCTGTCGCTGAGGTCGTGCACGCGATCGGCGGCTCGGTCTCACGCCAGCGGTTCCGGATGGTCGTCGAGCACGCCCGCTCACTCGACCGCTTCTTCGGCCGCCGTTACGCCACCGGCGCGCGCCGCCTCACCCGGCCCTTCATCCGCCTCGGCCTCGTCGGCTGGGCCTTGAGCGTCATGGCCTGGACCCTCATACGCGGCAAGACCCACGCCCAGGGGTAGACGCGGGCTCGTGTAGCCGCGCCTCGTCAGGTTCTCCAGTCTTCGTCGCAGCGGCAGCAGCGGTCAAACCGGAACGGCTGGCGGGCGCGCGACCTCGAGAGCAGCGACGCGCTGTACTCAGGTTTGACGTAGCGGCCAAGGACGACCGCCGTAACCTGCGCGCCCTCGAGCTGCAGGCGGGAGGCGGCGCTTTGGAGCGCGGCGCCCGAGGTAAACGTGTCGTCGACAAGCAGGATCCGTGCGTTCGCGGCCTCCTCGGTCAGCGTGAACCGATCGTCGCTGGCCGCGAGGTGCTCGCCGCGGAGCGCGGCAGAATCCGCGCGAAGGAGACGGCGGTGACGCGTCCGTAGCGGCAGCATGTACAGGGCAGTCACGAGGGGATGAGTGCCCTGGCGGTTTTGGCCTGACGGGACGGTGGTGACGATGTCCCATGGCCCGAGGCACCGCTCATGCTCGGCGAGAAACCGCCCGACCAGTCCCGCGACTCGTGGCCTCAGCCGTCGGCGCAGCTCTGGCGGCCCGTCCTTGTACTTGCGCAAGAGATAGTGCAACTGCCCCTGCGCTTCGCACAGGGAGATCGGGACGACCTCGCCGACCGGGCGGGCGACTTGCGCGGTTGTCTTGCGGCAGCTCCAGCACTGAGCGTCGCCTGGGTCGGCCGCGCCGTGGCACATGCGGCAGATGCCCGCCTGGATCGGCGGCAGCGGCACAGGGAGAAATGTATGAAGGAACGGCTCGGTGAACCGGACGACGCCCGGCGGCATGGGCATCAGCAGATGGTCAGCTGCGCGGGTGGGTCGACCAGCTCGTCGAGGACGTCGATGACGTCGATGACGTCGATGACGTCGATGACGTCGACCGCCGAGTCCACGACGAGCACCCCGGGATGCTCCGCATAGCTCCGGGCCCAGTCCTCGCGAAGCACAAGCGACCGGACGAGGAATAGGCGCTTCCCGTGCTCAAGGCAGCGGCGAGCCTGCAGGCTGGCGCCGCTCTGGCCGCGAGCCTCGACCACGACGGTACCCAGCGCAAGGCCGCTCATGGTGACGTTGCGCAGTGGGAACGTCGCCTGCGTCGGAGGCGCATCAGGCCAGAACTGCGAGATCAGCGCGCCTTGTTCGAGGATGCGCTGCGCCAGCCCGCGGTTCTCTGCCGGGTAGATCGGTCGGCGGATACCCGCTCCAAGCACCGCGATCGTTCGCCCACCCGCCGCGAGTGCCCCCTCGTGCGCGGCGGTGTCGATTCCCCGAGCAAGTCCTGACAGCACGGTGACGCCATGCTCCGCCAGTCCCGATGCCAGCGCTCGCGCTTGAGCCTGCCCCTCCCCGGACGCCTGGCGCGTGCCGACAACCGCGACCGCGCGGCCGTCCCGCATGCCCAGATTCCCTCTGATGAAGAGGAAGGGTGGCCGGTTGAAGATCTCCTGCAGGTTGAGAGGGTAATCCTCGTCCAGGACGGTCACGAGGCGGGCGTCGCCTTCCGTCCACCGAGCGATTGCGGTTGCATAGCGATCCACGTCAGCGTCAGAGACGCCAGCCGTGAGCGTGGCCGCGAATTCGGCCTCGTCGGCGTCCACCGCCCGCGCGCCATCGCGGACTAGCGCGAGTGCGCTTCCGGTCCGCTCGACGAGAGCGGCAACCTGGTGCCAGCGCTGGGACACTCCCTCCAGCAGCGCGAGCAGCGCTGCCTGCTGCCGAACATCTGCCACGTGGAGTCTCCTGGTTTGGGGAACATTTGTTCGACTGTAGCATATTCGTGCATAGGTGCCGCGCAGAGCATGCCGGATCTGGCGCGACGCCAGCGTAGGCCCAATAGGGGACTCACAGACGCGTGCGGAAGCACAGCTGGCGCGCCGCCTCACCCCGGCCCTTCATCCGCCTCGGGCTCGTCGGCTGGGCTCTGAGCGTCATGGCCTGGACCTTCATGCGTGGCAAGACTCATGTGCAAGGATAATCGACAAAGTCAACAGTAATCTAACCTCTAGCCTTCTTGTGTCTTTCTGGGCTACAAGAAGTACATGCGGATTGTCGGGATCATCATCGTGGCACTGGTGTTTGCCGTCACGGCGCTGCCCGTGGTCAGCGCGGTGGCGGTGGCGGGGGAGGGGTGCTTGCCGGCGGGCGGCGAGCGCGTTCCGGACGCTCGGGAGTCGTCAGGGGACTTCGTCTTTGCCGGCCATGGGTATGGGCACGGGACGGGGATGAGCCAGTACGGCGCGCAGGGCGCGGCCAAGCTGGGATGCGACGCGGAGACGATCCTGGAGACGTACTACCCCGGAACGTCGGTCGAACGGGCGGAGCCGCCACCTCACGTGGTCGTCGGCCTTGCCCAAGCCGCGAGAACGGTGACCGTCGAGGCGGTCAGCGGGACGATCCAATGGGAGCTGTGTGGGCCAGACGATGACTGCGAGGATCTTCCGGTCGAGCAGGAGGCGGGCACGAAGTGGCAGGCCATGGTCCACGACGACGCCTCGTACGAGATCGTCGAGGACGAACAGGCGCGATGGACGGGCGGGGGAGCGCACCAGCTCCTGCGGGCTCGGCTCTCACTCGCTGACGGCGACGATCGGGTCGTCCGGCTGCCGCTGACCGGTACCCGGTACAAATGGGGGACCCTCCAGCTGGACTCGATCGCCTCGAAGCAGCCGAAGATGATCGTCACGCTGGATCTGCCCTCTCTGGAGCGCTACCTCCTCGGCATCGCCGAGGTCCCGACGTGGTGGCCGGCGGAGGCCCTACGCGCGCAGGCCATCGCCGCGCGCTCCTACGCCGTCTCGCGGGTCGAGCGCGGCCCGCGGCCCGAGTGCGGTTGCCACGTGTACACGACAACGACCGACCAGGTGTACCGCGGGTACGAGCAAGAGATCGCCGATCAGCCTCGGGGCCATGGCTGGGTTGAGGCCGTCGAGGCCACCGAGGAGGCGGTGCTGCGGTTCGAGGGACGGACCGTCACCGCGTATTACTCGTCTTCTCATGGCGGGCACAGCGAGTCAGGCGCGTTCCGCTTTGGCCGCGACGATCCCGTGCTCCGCCCCGTCGACGACAGCCGCTGGGACCTCGCCTCGGACAACCCACTGCGCTCATGGGCCGTCGGCTTCAGCGCTGACGCGCTCGGTCGGGCGGCCGGCGTCGGGCGGGCGAAGGCCATCGAGCTACTCGAGCCGCTTGGCGCCGCCGGCCGGGTCGGCGATCCAAGCATGGGCTACGGCGGCATTCGCATCGAGGGCACCTCCGGCACCGTCACGCTCTCGGGCGAGTCCCTACGCCGCGCGTTGGGCATGCGCTCGACCCTATTCGCCGCCACCGGCCCACCTCCCCGCCGGCCTTGACGCTCAGCCCGCTATCTCGGCGTAGACGGCCATGTGCTGGGCGGCGCAGGCTTCCCACGTGTAGCGGCGGGCGACGGCGGGGCCGGCGCGGGCGAGGCGGGACCGCAGGTCGGCGTCCCCGCAGATCCGGCGGAGGGCCTTCCCGAGCGAGGCGACGTCGCCGGCGCGGGCGAGCAGCGCGTTCTCGTCGTCGGCCAGGAACTCTCGGAAGACGGGGATGTCGGTCGCCACCACGGGAAGACCGGCGCTCATCGCCTCGAGAAGGACCATCCCCCAGCCTTCCTTGACCGACGGGAACACGAAGGCGTCGGCCGCGTGGTACCAGCTGGCGAGCTCGCCATCCGGAACGGTTCCCACGACCACGACGTCGCTGCCGACCTGGACGTCCAGCTCGGCGGCCCGGGCCAAGACCTGATCGCGGTAGGCCCGGTGATCTTGGAAGGAGTGGCCGCCGACGACCGCGAGGACCGGTGTGGGATCGATCCCGCCGCGGATCTCGGTGAACGCCTCGATCAGCTCGAAGCTGCCCTTGCGGGGCTCGATCCCGCCGACCGTGAGAAGCAAGAGGCGGTCCTCCGCGCCCACACGGGCCCGCAGCAGGCGCGGGTCGACCGATCCCGGCTGCCGGAAGCGCTCGGCGGCGACCCCGTTCGTCACGACCGTCGCCTCGATCCCGTACTCCCGCGCGAGCAGATCGCGCCAGAACCGGCTGACCACCAGGGCACGGTCGGGCTCGGTGATCGACCGCTCTTGGCAGTCCACCAGCGCGGGAGTGGTGAAGTCGTCAACGTGATGCACGGTGCGGAGCACGGGGAATGCGCCGGTCAGATCGCGGATGCGGACCGCGGCCTGCGCGGCGATGCAGTCCTGTACATGAACGAGGTCGAACGGGGCCAGATCGCCTTGGAGCCCGTCGGCGAGCGCGTCGACGGCGTCGAAGACTCGCCGGTCCAGCGATGGCGCGGGTGGCGGTGCCTCCACGATCGTGTGAGGCACGGCGAACGGTCGGAAGAATCCCTCACGTGGGTCGCCAAGCGCGAACACGTGCAGCGGCTGACCCGCGGCGTAAAGGGCATCGGCCAGATGCAAGGTGTGCACCGCACCGCCACGCGGCTTCGTCGAGTAGGTGACGAGCGCGACCCGCGGTCTCACACCACGCCCCACCCACCTGCGGCGCCTGCGGCGCTCTCCGAGCTGCCTGCGGCGCTCTCCGAGCTGCCGGCGGCCAGTTCCGGGCGGCGGGACGCGATCGCGGCCGCGAGCAGCGCCGCACGGGTCGCGGTGGGCGCGATCAGGCAGCCGGCCTCTTCCATCTGTCCACACTGCGCGCCGCGGTCCTGCGGGTCCTGGTCGGTGCCCAGCACATAGGCCACGACGGCGACGCCGGCGCTGATCCGCGCGCACGCCGGCGCGAGCACGCTCGCCGGGTCTTCGTGCGCGCCGTATCCCAGGACGACGTCGAGCACCACGACGCCGGTGCGGGGATCGCCTCCGGCGGCCACGATCGGCTCAACGCGCGCCGCGGGGTCGAGCATAGGGTGCGGCCGGCCGCGCGTGAACTCCTCCTCGCCGAGGTCGAGGCACACGTGCGCGCCATCGGGTGCGGGGAGGTCCCACTCGGGGCGGATCGGCGTGTTGGAGTAGACGGGGCCGAGCTCCCGCGACACGACGCACAGGGTCTCGTAGCACAGCGTCCCGCCTGAGAACAGGCCGCGGATCGCCGTCCGCCCAGGGTCCAAGGCCAATACCGCCCTCCTCGCGGCCTCGACGAGGCCGGAGGCCGGATCTGGCGCCGGCGCGCCCAGCCGGCGGAGCACCCCGAGCACGGCGCCCTCAAGGGTGGACGCGACCTCGACGCCATCGGGCGCGGGCAGCTGCCCGTCCACGCCCAGCAGCGCAGCGACGGCCGGGGTGCCGGCCAGCCCGCTGAGCAGCCGCTTGGCGACCTCGCGGTCCGGCGGTTTCGACACGATCAGCAGCATCTCGGTGCCCGGGTCGGCCTTGAGCGCCCTCAGCCCAACACTGGTCATACACCCGGAGACCTGGGACGAGAGATCGCGCCCGCCCACGCCCACGACGTGAGAGACCCCCGCACCCCAGCGGTGCAGCAGGGTCATCACCTCTTGCGCGCCGGTTCCCGCGGCCGCGACGATCCCGACCGGGCCGCCGCGGACCGCGTTCGCGAACCCGAGGCCCGTACCGGCCAGCGCGGCGGTCCCGGCGCCGGGGCCCATCACGAGGTAGCCCAGCTCAGCGGCTCGCCGCTTCAACGCGACCTCGTCCGCGACCGGGACGTTGTCGCTGAACAACAGGACATGCAGGCCAGCGGACAGCGCCTTGTGCGCCTCGAGCGCCGCGTACGGTCCGGGAACGGAGACGATGGCGACGTTCGCGTCCGGCAGCCGGCCGAGCGCCTCGTGCAGGTCGCGGTTCGCGACGGTCGTTCCGGCCTTCGGCTCGCTCGCGGTGGCCGCCTCCAGGGCCTGGACACCCCGGTCCAGCGCCTTGTCGGCGATGGAGCCGTCGTCGGCCCGGACGGCCAAGACGAGGTCATTCGCGCCGGCGGCGTCGAGCGCTGGATCGTCGAACCCCTCGGCAGCCAGCACGGCGCGGTTCGCCTCCGTGGCCATCAAGGCGGCGGTCCACAGGACTCCGTCGAGCTGCCGCATCGCGCGTGTCGCTCCCATGAGCCTGACCGAGTCGACGTAGGAGGCTGCCCGCACTCGCACCCGCGCGGTGGTCATGCGCTGCCCTCCTTGACGATCCGGGTGCCGTGCTCGCCGCGCAGGGCGGAGATGACGTTCGGCGGGGACGTGATCACGGCGAGCTCGCCGCCGTTGCGGATGAACTCGATGGCGGCCTCCACCTTGGGGCCCATGCTCCCTGGGGGGAACTGGCCCGCGTCGAGGTGTGCCTCGGCCTCGTCGATGGTCATCTGCTGGACTCCGCGCTGGCGACGTGTCCCGAAGTCCAGGGCCACCTCTGGCACCTGCGTCACGAGCGCGAGCGCCTGCGCGCTCAGCAGCGCGGCAAGGCGCTCGGCGGCGAGGTCCTTGTCGACGACCGCCTCGACACCGACCAGGTCACCGTTGTCCTGGCGCTTCACAGGGATACCGCCTCCCCCCGCGGCGATGACGACGTGCCCGGCCTCGACCAGCTCGCAGATGACGGGGCCTTCGAGGATCTGAAGAGGGGCCGGCGACGGAACGACACGCCGGTACCCACGGCCTGAGTCCTCGCGCACCTCCCAGCCGCGCGCGTCCGCGAGCCGTCCAGCCTCCTCCTTGCCGAAGAACGGCCCGATCGGCTTGGTCGACCTCGCGAAGGCGCCGTCGACCAAGACGTGCGTGACGACCGCCACCGCGTCGATGCCCATGCGGCGCAACGCGATGGTGAGGAGATGACCGATCTGGCCCTGCGTCATCGCCCCGAGGGCGAACAGTGGCTGGGGCGGCACGAGGTGCGCGCCCTCCTCCTGCTGGACCGCGAGGCACCCGACCTGCGGGCCGTTCCCGTGCGTGACGGCGACCTGGTAGCCGCCGGCGACCAGGTCGGCGACGACTCGAGCCATCCTGAGCGCGTTCGCCCGCTGGTCGGCATAGCTGCCGTCGTCGGTCAGGGCGTTACCGCCGAACGCGAGCACACAGCTGTGGCCGGTGCGCAGGTGGATCTGGGCGCCCTTCACCGCGCGGCTATCGGGACCGGAGGGCGATCCACACCGCGCGGGCAGGCTGGATCCCTGGGTTGCTCCAACGGTGAGGGCGGTCGGTCCGGAAGTGAAGCGAGTCTCCCGGCGACAGCGCGAACCTCTCGCCTTCGACCTCGACGAGGAACGTGCCCTCTAAGAGGTGGACAAGCTCCTCTCCAGGGTGTTCCATCGGGGAATCGCCACTGGAGGCGCCCGCCTCGATCGTCGCGATGGCGGTGGCTATGAAGAAGTTGCCGTAGGGGCCGCTGATGCCCTCGAGTGCAAGGCCCTGCTTCGAGGTAAACACCTCACCGCGCTCGCTTGCCCGTGTGAGCACTGCCACCTTCGCGTCGTGCATCTCCTCGACGAAGTATGCGACGGGCCGGTTGAGCGCGACGGCGATCTTCATGAGCGTGGCGATCGTGGGGACCATCCCGTCCCGCTCGATCTTGTGGATGGCGGCCGCCGACACGCCGGCTCGCTCGCCCAGCTTCTGGAGCGACAGCCCGTGGCGCTGGCGGAGGTACCGGATCTTCGGTCCGATGCCGGCGATGATCGTCTCGACCAAGCCCCAACTCCTTGCTGGCCGGGTTCGTGCACCCGCTTGGCAAACGCGGACGCGACGTATACTATAGCAAACGTTCAACTGTAGTATAGTGGATGGCTACCTGATCCCCTCGGGTAACCCCCCGTCGGGTGAGCCGTCCCGAACGCACTGCGCGAACCCTTCACGGAAGGGAGGATTGTGCGCATCGTCATTGTCGGGGGAGGCGCGGCCGGTATCGGCGCGGCTGGTGCCGCGAAGCAGGTCGATCGAAACGCCGAGATCGTCGTATTCACCGAGTTCGAGGACGTCGGCTACAGCCCTTGCGGGATCCCGTTCGTGCACGGCAAGGAGATCGACTCGTTCGAGAACCTGTTCTTGCAGGACAAGGAGTTCTACCGCAAGGCCGGGTTCGACATCCGCTATGAGACCCGGGTCACCGGGATCGACGTCGCCCGCGGGCACGTCCACGTCGACGGGTATCCCCAACCGTTCGGGTACGACCGGCTGGTGCTCGCCACAGGCTTCGAGTACGCCGATCCGGCGGTGCCGGGCAGCGATCTCGAGGGCATCCACTACGTGAAGAACATCCGCCAGGCGATGGAGTTCGACAAGGTCCTGGACGAGGCGAAGGTGGCTGTCGTCGTCGACGCCACGCCACTCGGCATCGAGATGGCGACCGCGCTCGCGCACCGTGGCCTCCAGACACATTTCGTGGACCCGCAGCCCTGGCTTCTCGGTGAGGTCGCCGACCCCGACATCATGCAACCCGTCGAGGACTCCTACCGTGAGCTGGGCGTCAAGCTCCACCTTCGCACGAAGGTCGAGGCGTTCGTCGGCGATGCCAATGGCAGGCTGAAGCTTGTCGAGACGTCGGGGGGCGAGCTGCCCGCTGACGTCGTGGTCGTATGCACCCCGAAGGTCGCGAACAACGATCTCGCCCTGCGGGCCGGGCTGCAGGTCGGTTCGACCGGAGGGCTGGTCGTCGACGAGCGGATGCAGGCGTCGGCGCGATCCGTGTTCGCCGCCGGGGACTGCGTCGAGCTGCCACACAGCGTGACGAAGGTGCCCATCCAGGGCCTGTCCGGCAGCCACGCCTACTCGCAGGGCAAGGTCGCCGGCGCGAACGCCGCGGGCGGTGATCGGACCTACCAATCGGTCCAGGTGCCATGGGGTATGGTCGCCGGCAAGTGGGTGGTCGGCGGGGTGTCGTTCGGCGAGATGCTCGCCAATGCCCTGGGGGTCCCGTTCAAGATGGGAGTCGCCGAGGGCATCTCCCGGGCCCGCTACTTCCCCGGCTTCACCAAGGTGCGAGTCAAGCTGCTCGCGGAGCCCGGCAGCCTACGGCTGCTCGGCGCGCAGATGGTCGGTGGGGAGGGGATCAAGGAGCGCGCGGACTTCCTCGCGATGTGCGTGAAGAAAGGCGTCACGATCCGCGATCTCGCGTGGATGGAGAACGTCTATTCTCCGCCCATCGGCGCGTTGAACGAGCCGATCGCCCTGTCAGCACAAAACCTACTCGCAAGGCTACCAACATAAGATGCACGAATCGCCCAGGGACGCGAGCACAAGGTCGCCGACGGATGCGCGCTCGACACCTCACCGCTCCAAACCAAAGGACAAGAGCCTGGAACCGTTCGCGCGGTGGCTCAGGAGGAACTCCGAGCACTACCTGCTCGAGGCGGTGCAGACGGACCTGGCGCGGAGCTACCTCGGCCGGGAGGGCCCAGTCGGCGCGCGAGGCCCGGTACCGTTCTTCTGGCGCCACGTGTTCGTGCCGGTCTACCGCAGGATGCCATGGGCGCTGCGGCAACGGCTGATCCAGTCGATGCCGGGCAGCCACCGCCGCTCATGGCAGGGCTTCAACTAGGGATCGCGCTGGAACCCATCAAGGAAGGATGTCGCTAATGGTAGAGATCGTCGGTGAACGAGCACAGCCTGGTGACGCGATCGTCGACTACGAGGACAAGGTCTTCCCCGACCACAAGGCAGAGCCGGGACAGAGCGCGTACATCTTCATGCACACGGTGCCGTTCGAGGGCTCCGTCGGGATCGTGAACATGCTCACGTGCACCCGGATCAACCGGAAGGGCTTCGACACGCACCTCGTGCTCTACGGTCCTGGGTCGCTGATGGCCTCGGCAACTCGTGGGTTCCCGAACGTGGGTGACGAGGCGTTCCCCGGGCACCTGAGCTACAACAAGCAGCTCCAGACGTTGATGGACGAGGGTGGCCACGTCTATGCCTGCCGCTTCTCGGCCGCGGCACTTTACGGGATGCGCGAGGTCGACATGATGGAGGGCGTCAAGCCGATCAATCCCCGCGACGTCCTCGACGCGCTGATCACCGCCTACAACGCCAAGGCGATGATCCTCAACACCTGGACCTTGTAGCTTCCAGTGCCGGGAGTTCTGGCTCGCCAGTGGCGCACGGCCGAGGAGCGCCTGTACCAGAGCGTGATGATGATGGAGCCCGAGCGCTACGAGGGCTACATCGCCTCCGTTCGAGCGATCGCTGACGAGCTGTCTCGTTGCCACACTCCCGACGACCTTGTCGAAGCCTATGGTGAGCGGTCGGACCTCGCGGCCATGGCCGCTCACCGCCTCGGCTGGATGGCGGACACCGATCTCGTGGTCGACGCCGCGTTCAACCACCGGTACCGCCAGATCGCCGGATCGGCGCGCCGCACCGAGATCCGGGAGCGGATCGCCGCCGCTCCAGGCGGCTGGCTCGTGCTGCGGGACTCTCCGGCCGTGGGGCTAGAGCTGCACCTTCCCTCTGGCGCCGGGCTCCAGCGCTGGATAGAGGAAGACGTCGACTCGGGAGCGCCCCGCTATACCGTCCAGGTCCTCCAGCTCGATCCCAAGACCGGCGTCCAGATGCCCGACCAGGCGCCACTCGCCGGGCCCGAGACCTTCGCCGACCCTCAAGGCTGGACACGCGCGATCGCCGAGCTGCGACAGCGGTTCGGTCAGGACGAGGAGCCTTGATGTTGGAGCGTGTGGAGCTACGCGATCCCGGCTTCGGGCGCCTCGTCACCGAGCTACAGAGCTTCGGTGCGCGGGTCGAGCGCGACATCGGCGGTCGCCGAGCAGGAGCCGGCCCAGCCGATGCGGGCATGATCTTGGTGGACGGCGTGCCGGTCACCTTCCCGTTCATCTCCGAGTACGCGTCCTCGTCGCCTTTCGTGCTCCGCGAGACGGGAGATGGCTGGGTCATCTTGCGCGAGGGCATCGAGGTCGCGACGGCAGAGGTGCCGCCGCGCCCGCGCTTCTACGACCTGTGCACCGCCGACGGGATCCCCTACTGGAAGATCGCGCTGCTCCACCTCGACTCGCTCGCGAGCACGGTCGTGCAGACCTGCGCGTACTGGGGCAATGCCGATCAGTGCCATTTCTGTGCGATCGAGGTCTCGCTCGACGCTGGCGCGACGATCCCGGTGAAGCGGCCAGAGCAGCTGGCCGAGGTCGCCGTCGCGGCACAGAAGCTTGACGAGGTCGTGGACGTGACTCTCACGACCGGGTCCACACGCAGCCCCGACCGCGGCGCGCTCTACATCGGGCGGTGCGCCGAGGCGATCAAGGCGGCGACCGGGCTACCAGTCCAGGTCCAGTTCGAGCCTCCCGAGGATCTGCAGGTACTGGACCGGGTCGCGAAGCTCGGCGTCGACGTGCTCGGGATGCATGTCGAGTCCTTCGACCCTAACGTGCTCGCGCGTGTCGCTCCCGCGAAGGCGCGCACCGGCGTCGAGGGCTACTTCCGGGCGTGGGAGCGGGCCGTCGGGCTGTTCGGTCGGGGGCAGGTGACCACGTATGTGATTCTCGGGATGGGCGAGGACCCGGCGGTCACCATCGAGTGCTGCCGCCGCGCCGTGGACATGGGTGTCTACCCGTTTATGGTGCCGTTGCGCCCCATCCCGGGCAGCCTGATGGCCGACTGGGTGCCGCCCGCGCCCGGCTATATCGAGTCGTTCTACCGGCAGGTCGTCCCCTATGTCGTCGAGCGGGGCCTGGGCTCGTGGGACGTGCTCGCCGGCTGCGCCCGCTGCCGTGCCTGCTCGGCGATGCAGGCCTTCGAGGTGGTCGAGGATGCCACGCCCGCTCGCGGCCTCCCCCTCATCTAGCGCTGCGGCTGCGGCCCGGCCGGTCCGCTGCGTCGTCGCGCGCGGGGCGTCCGACCTTGCGATCCACTATCAGATCAGGCGCGAGGTGTTCGTCCACGAGCAGGGCTTCTTCACCGACGACGACCGGGACGAGCGCGACGAGGACCCCTCGACCTTGCACGCGGTCGGGCTGTGCGGCTCGGACGCGGCGGGCACCGTCCGCCTCTACCCGCTGGGCGAGGGCGTGTGGAAGGGCGACCGGCTCGCTGTCCTGCCCGCCTACCGCCGCTGCAACGTGGGCGGCCCGCTGGTCCGCTTCGCCGTGGCCACCGCGGGCGACCTCGGCGGGCACCGCATGATCGCCAACGTCCAGGCCCAAAACGTCCGCTTCTTCGCCCGCCTCGGCTGGGCCCCCCTCGGCGACCCCGCCACCTACCTCGGCCACCCCCACCAACGCATGGACATCCCCCTCCGCTGAGCCGTTCCTCGTTGCTTCGACCCCGGATGGGGCGGCGCGTAGGCTGGTGCGATGATTCCGGAAGATCTTGTGGCTTGGTTGGACGCGTCCGAGCTGGCCGGGTTGCGGCTTCTGGTCCTGCATGGCTCACGAGCCCGCGGGGATGCAGGGCCCCTCTCGGATTGGGACTTCGGGTTCCTGGCCGATGATGGACTGGATGTGGCCCTGTTGCATGCGAGGCTCACCGTCGCGGTGGGTACCGACGCGGTCGATCTCGTCGACCTCGCGCGCGCGAGCGCGCTGCTGCGCTTCCGCGCGGCCAGGGACGGCGTGTTGCTATTCGAGGCCGCCGAAGCCGAGTTCCACCGCTTCCAGCTGGAGGCAGTGCGGTTCTGGTGCGACGCCGGGCCGGTCATCCGCGCGGCTCACGAAGACATCCTCGCGGCGCTGGGATGAGCTCCGCGGTCGATCGGGAACTCTTGGCCGAGCGCGCCGCAGCCGTCGGCCGCCATCTCGACCGGGTAGCACGGTACCTACCCTCCGAGCCGGCAGACCTGCAGCCGCAGACCACGGCCGCGGACACCGTCATCCTGCACCTCTGGCAGGCCGTACAGGTGGTGATCGACCTCGCGATCTCGGCCTGCGTGCGGCTGGGGCTGGCGAGCCCTCCGACCTACGCCGACGCCTTCCGGCGCCTGGCAGAGGTCGACGTCATCTCCAAGGACCTCGCTGATCGACTGGCGCGCGCCGCCGGCTTTCGCAACCTCGTCGTCCATGCGTACGGCCGGCTCGACCTCGCGCGCGTCCACGCGGCCGCCACCAGCGGGCCCGACGATCTGCGCGCCTTCCTTCGCGCGCTCCGCGATCATGCCGGCGAGGGCGAGTAGCTCGGCGCGCTGAAGGGCGACGCGGGGTCCTGCGATTGCGGTGGTGGTCCGTGTTTGCGCGCATACGCGCAAAAGTCGCAAGCTGCGTCGTGAGTGACGCCCATGGCGCGTGTTGGACGCAGCTTTGCACGCCAGCGAGCTGTTGCACAAAGCCCGCATTGCGGCTGGCCCGCCGGACGGCCGAGCCAACTTTCCCGCGCCTGTAGGGTGTTGCAGAATCGACGTTCGCCGCTCTCAAGACTGGCGCGCGGTCGCGCGCTCCGAGGCGCCCTGGCATGGTCGGCGGCCTCACGCTCTCGCCGGTGACTCGCCCGGATTTCGCAACAGCCTGCCTGCGCGGGGAAAGTTGCCGCGTGGTGTCCCGGAGCTAGCTGACCAGCAGCTTTTCCGCGTCCTCGCGGGAAGGTCTGACCGCGACCGGCTGGCGTTTCCTGTGCGTTCGGGGATCCAAGCACCACGTGATGATGATTGCGGCGTTTCTGCCACAGCCCGCCAGCGCGTAAACGCTGGATACTGCGTGACCTCGACGAGCTGCTCGGCGCCGCTCCGCTCAGGTGAGCGGGTAGGTGGCCACGGGCGCGTCCACCGGCGCCCCCGCTCCCGGCGGAAAGTCGCCACACCCCCGCACGTACGGCCGATCAGCCCCCACGAACCGATCCCACTCGTCTTGCGTCAGGTTGCGGTTGGCGACCGTGCAGGCGTGCCGAATCCACGCGTCGACACCGAGCGGCCACAGCCGCACGGTGAAGTCACGGCTGGCGGAGGCGAGCGTCCCGCCGTCTGGGCTGAACGCCACCCCCCAGACCCTATCCGTGTGGCCGGTCAAGGGGACGTGAAATAGCTCTTGGGTGTTCAGGTTCCACAACCGCACCGTCCGATCGCCGCTAACGGAGGCGATCGTGGTGCCGTCCGGGCTGAACGCCACTCCCCATACCGTGTCGCTGTGGCCGGTCAAGGGGACGCCAAACAGTTCCTGGGTGCTTACATCCCATTGCCGTACCGTCCTGTCGTAGCTGGCGGTGGCGAGTGTCTTGCCGTCCGGGCTGAACGCGACTCCCATAACCCCGTCGGTGTGGCCGGTGAGGGGTTGGCCGATCTGTTCGCCCGTAGCTGTGTCCCACAGTCGTACCGTCCTGTCGTAGCTAGCAGTGGCGAGCGTCTTCCCATCGGGGCTGAACGCCGCCCCCCAGACCCCGCCGGTGTGGCCGGTCAAGGGTTGGCCAATCTGCTTACCGGTGTTAGCGTCCCACAGCCGGACGGTATGGTCGCGGCTGGCTGAGGCGACCATCCTGCTATCCGGACTGAACGCTACTCCCTTGACAAAGCCGGTATGACCGGTGAGAGGCGGCCCTTTCGGGTTACCAGTGTCGGCGTCCCACAGCCGTATCGTTCTGTCGTCACTGGCAGTGGCGAGCGTCTTCCCGTCGAGGCTATAGGCCAATCCTTCAATCTGGCCCGTGTGGCCAGTCATAGGCTGGCCGATCGGTGTCGCAGAGGCAGCATCCCAGAGCCGTACCGTCCGGTCGGCACCGGCGGACGCAAGCTTCGTGCCATCCGGGCTGAACGCGAGCGCCCTCACCGAATTCGTATGGCCGATGAGTGATCTCGCCAGAGGTGGGCTGGTCTTCGCGTCCCATAACCGCACCGTCCGGTCGCGGCTGCCGGTGGCGATGGTCTTGCCATCTGGGCTGAACGCCACTACCCAGACATGATCGGTGTGGCCGATCAAGGGTTGGCCGATCTGCTGGCCGCTGGCCGCGTCCCATAACTGCACCGTCCGGTCGTCGCTGACGGAGGCGAGTGTCTTGCCGTCCGGGGCGAACGCTACGCCTATGACCCCATAGGTGTGTCCGATGAAAGGCCGGCCGATCGGTTGACCGGTCACAGCGTTCCACAGCCGTACGGTGCGGTCGGCGCTGGCGGAGGCGAGCTTCGTGCCGTCCGGGCTGAACGCCACCCCGATGACCGTGCCGGTGTGGCCGGTGAGGACTGGGCCCATCGGGTGGCCGGTGGCTGCGTCCCACAGTCGTACCGTATGGTCATCACTGGCAGAGGCGATGGTCGTGCCGGAGGGGCTGAACGCTACGCCACGGACGGCAGCGGAATGGCCCGTGAGCGGCCCGTCGATCGGCTGGCCGGTGGTCGTATCCCACCGTCGCACCGTCTGGTCCCGGCTGGCGGAGGCGATCACCTCGCCGTCGGGGCTGAACGCCACCGCCTCGACCCGCTCCGTATGACCGGTCAAGGGTTGGCCGATGGGTTCACCGGTGGCCGCGTCCCATAGCCGCACCGTGCGGTCGTCGCCGGCCGAGGCGATCGTCGTACCGTCGGGGCTGAACGCCACTCCCATGACCGAGCCGGTATGACCGGTCAAGGGCTGGCCAATCGGGGTGCCGGTGCCACTGTCCCACAGCCACAGCGTTCCATCCCCGCTGGCGGAGGCAATCATCCTACTATCCGGGCTGAACGCGACCCCCTCGACACCCCCCGTGTGGCCGGATAGCACCAAGCGGCTGTGCGGGGGCTCCAGCAGGCCTCGCAGGAGGCTGTCGCGGGGCTCGTCGAGCGCTGGGGCCAGGCGGAGGCTTTCGAGGCTTAACAGCAGGGAGAGCGGCTGCTGGTCGAGTCGCGCCGCTGCCAGCGTGACGAGTTGCCGCGCGGTGGCCTCGTCCCGCTGGCGCTGGAAGGTCAGCGCGCCGAGTGTCACCGTCAGGACCAGCACTACGGCGAGGGTCCCGGCCAAGGCACGGAGCCGGAGCTCGCGTCGCCGCGCCGCCGCCAGCTCGTCGCGCTCTTGGTCGCAGCTGGAGGTCAGGAACGCGCGCTCGAGGTCGTTCAGCCGTTCCTCGTGGTCTGCGGCCCACTCGCGGGCGGCGGCCAGGCGTGCGCCTCGGTACAGCGCGCCGGGGTCGCGGTCCAAGGCCTGCCATTCGGCGGCGGCGTCCGTGAGGCGGCGGTGGGTGCGCAGGCCCTCGCGGTCCTCGGTCAGCCACTGGCGGAGTAGGGGCCACTCGCGGATCAGGGCCTCGTGGGCGACCTGTGCGCTGTTCTCGTCCAGGATCACCAGCCGCGCCGTCGCCAACCGGTCGAACACGACCCCCACGGATTCGGGCTCACGGCCGCCCAACAGCTCGGCGCGCTTCGCGAGCCGGCGGGTGTCCTCGGTGCCCTCGCCCAGCGCGGTCAAACGAAGCAGCACGTCCTTGGCGATCCTCTGCTGAGCGGGATCGAACCGGGCGTACACAGTGTCGGCGGTCCGGCCGATCGCCTCGCGGACCCCGCCCGTCTCCCGGTAGCCGTCGATCGTGAGGGTCTCGCCTTGCCGGCGTCGCCAGGTCTCGAGCAGCGCGTGAGACAGCAACGGCAGCGACCCCGGCTCCTCGCCAAGGTCGGCGAGGACCGTCTCGACCAGGCCTGGCTCCAGCGCCAGGCCGGCGCGGGCCGACGGGCCGGCGATCGCCACGCGCAGCTCGGCGGGGCTCATCGGGCCGACCAGCACCTGGCGGTCCTGGATCAGGGCGACCAGCTCGGGGTACTCCGCGCACCGCGCGTAGAAGTCGGCCCGGACGCCGAGCACCGCGATCGCTTGGGTGTCCGCCCCGCCAGCGAGCGCGGCCAGCGCGAGCACGAACCCTCGCCGCTCCGCCTCGTCCGTGCACAGCGTGAAGGTCTCTTCGAACTGGTCGACGAGCAGCAACAGCCGCGCCCCCTCCGGCGCCTCCGCCAGCGCCTGGCGGACCGCGAGGCGCAGCCAGCCCGGTCGGGCCCGCCAATCGCCCAGCAGCGACTCCGCCGCCACCTTGCACGCCGTGGCCAGCCGGACGGCCAGCTCCTCGACCGGATGCGCGCCTGGGGTCAGCACAATCGTGGTCCACACCTGCGCCCCGGCCAGCGCGCCGTCCCAGATGGCGGGCAACAGCCCCGCGCGTAGCGCCGAGGACTTGCCTGACCCCGACGGGCCGACCACCGTGAGGAACGGCGTCTCCGATAGGCGGACGACCAGGTCGGCGACGAGCCGCTCGCGCCCGAAGAACCACTGCGCGTCCTCGGCCTGGAACGGCGCCAACCCCATGTACGGGCACGCAGGCGCCTGCTGCGTCGGCTCGGCCGCAACGGCGGCGGCGCTTTGGCGGCCGACCAGCAGCTCGAGCATGACGAGCATCTGGCGGCCCTGGTCGGTGTGGTACCGCTGCGTCCGGTGGATCGCGGTCAGCGTCCGCAGCGACTCGTCCAGCGCTGTCTTGAACTCGGCGAACGCGCCGGTCAGCGCCTGTTTGATCTCGTCGGAGCCCGCCGCCTCGAGCGCCGCCTGCGTCCCCTGGACGGCCTCGAGCAGCGCCGCGGCGCTGACGCGGAGCTCGGCCGCGCGGCCATTGGGCGCCTGCAGGCAGGCCAGCAGCTCGCGCTCCAGCTCACGGGCCGCCTCGGCCTCGGATACCGGGCCGCCGCCGTCACGGCTGCGCAAGCGGCCGATCACGCCCTTGACGAAGTCGCTGATGTACCCGCCGCCGGTCACGCCCAGCAGGACGGCGAGCGCCTTGGCCGGGTCCGGTCCCGTCGCGATCGGCGCGAGCGCGGCGGCGACCAGCGCCGCCACCATCCCCGTGGCCGTGGCGTCCTTCAGCCGCGCTCCCCGGCCGCGCACCGCCGCGCCGATCGCCTCGCGCGCCGTGTCCTGCGCTGACCCAGATGGTGTCAACTCTCCCTCACCGGGACGAATGTAGAGCCCGGCGTCAAGGCGTCGCTGTCACACGTTTGTTGACGTCGCGAGGCCGCGACACGAGACGCGCCGGCGGCGGGTGTGGTCCAATGGTGGTCGGCGACCATTGGAGGGGGGCGACGTGAGTGCGACGGGACACGATCCCTGCCGAGCTGCCTATCGCTGAGGGTGCGACGGCGGTTCCGGAGCGGGCGGTGTTCGAGACGTTGGCCCGGCGGGACGACGTTCCGGGCGCATTGGGGGTGCGGGAGGTGAAGCTCCTGATGCTCGGCGTGGACGGTGACGCGCCGCAGCTGTACTTCCTCAACACCACGCGGTACGTCTACCACTACGACTTCGCCGTGGAGGCGCTCGGCCTTACCCTCTCGCTGCGCGAGTTCAACCAGCAGACGTACTTCCGGGACGCGCGCCGCAACCTGGCGGGGACCATCCTCGCGCACGACCGCTTCGAGGACGATGAGGGCGGTCTGGGCCTGTACGCCTTGGAGTTCTGGCCGACCGATCCCGTAAAGGCCAATCACGTCGGGATCGCGTTCAGGGCGGTGACCCAGGCGATGCCCTTCGCCGCCGGCCGGATCGCCTACCACCCGGCCGGCGACACCCAAGAGGCGCTTTATGCCACCGAAGAAGCCGCGTTGCGGGAGCTGGGCGTGCGCGTGGTCCTCAGCGAGGAGCTGTTCGGCGACATCTCCTACAGCCCGCTGAACCTGGGAGAGGGGTTCGGCATGCTCCGCCTGGTCGACGGGCGCGAGCCTGGGGCCCGGCCGCCCAGCGGCCGGGACGTGGTGATCTTCAGGTCGCTGCCCAACGACCTCGCCCGGGTGGGCGGCGTGATCAGCGAGGCGCCCCAAACACCGCTGTCGCATGTCAATCTCAAGGCGCGCCAGAACGACACCCCAAACGCGTACGTCAAGGAGGCGTCGCGGCACCCGCGCGTCGTGCCGCTGTTGGACCAGCTCGTGCGCTACACGGTCGGCGCGGACGACTTCGCGCTGGCCCCCGCGACGCCCCAAGAGGCCGAGGCCTTCTTCGAGCAGATGCGACCGGATACGGCGCAGCGGCCACCCCGGGATCTCACCCAGACCGCGATCGTCGACCTGGACGAGCTGGCACATGCGAGCAGCAACGCGTACGGGGCGAAGACCGCGAACATGGCCGAGCTGTTGAACATCCTCGATCGTGGCACGGTGCCCGACGGCTACGGCATCCCGTTCTTCTTCTACGACTGCTTCATGAGGGAGAACCGCCTCTACGACGAGGCGGCCGCGATGATCTGCGGGGAGTCTTTCGTCCTGGACCCCGGTGAGCGCGACCGGTCTCTCCGCGACTTCCGGCGGCGGCTGCGCGACGCGCCGGTTCCCGAGGCGCTGAACGTGCAGCTGTGCGAGCTTCAGGCGAGGTTCCCCACAGAGCAGCCGATCCGGTGCCGGTCCTCTACGAACAACGAGGACCTCCCGGGCTTCAACGGCGCCGGGCTCTACGACTCCTATACGCACCGCCAGGACGAGGGCGAGCTTGGCAACACCATCAAGCAGGTGTGGGCCTCGCTGTGGAACTTCCGCGCCTTCGAGGAGCGCGACTTCCACCGCGTCGACCACTTCGTCGCCGCGATGGGCGTGCTGGTGACACCGAACTTCGACGACGAGCTGGCCAACGGCGTGGCGGTGACGAAGAACATCTACGACCCCAACTGGCCCGGCTTCTACGTGAACGTCCAGGTGGGCGAGAGCCTTGTGACCAATCCCGACCCGGACGCCACTCCTGACGAGTTCCTCGTCGCGGCCATCGGCGAGAACTTCGAGTACGAGACCCAATACATCAAGCGCTCGAGCCTGCTCGACGACGCGGCGGGCCAGCGTACGGTTCTCGGGCGTACGCAGATCGAAGAGCTGGTCGGTGCCCTGGAGCTGATCCAAACCCATTTCGCGCAGGTCTACGCCAAGCAAGACGATCCCACCTTCGCCATGGACGTCGAGTTCAAGTTCGACCGCGACGCCAAGCTGGTCGTCAAGCAGGCCCGCCCCTGGGTCGACTAGGGCGGGTCGGTGCGTCACGTAGGCCATACTGTGCAGGATTATGCCGGTACACCGGCATAATCCTGCACAGTGCAGGAAAAGGCCAGCTGATCGAAAGGCTGACGCGATGCAAGGATCACCGGATCGCCCGAGCGCTGAAGAGGCCTTGAGCCGGTTGTTGCAGGGCAACAGCCGGTTTGCCCGCGGGAAGCCCGAGCGGCCGCATCAGTCGCCCGATTGGTGGAAGTCCTTGACCACGCAGCACCCGTTCGCGTGCGTACTCGGCTGCGTCGACTCGCGAGTGCCTCCCGAGCTGGTGTTCGACCAAGGATTTGGCGATCTGTTCACGGTTCGAAGCGCGGGTGAGACCCTCGACGAGATGGTGATCGGCAGCATCGAGTATGGCGTCGAGCACCTCGACATCCCACTCGTCTTGGTCCTTGGGCACAGCGGCTGCGGCGCTGTCGACGCCACCATCGGATACGTCAGGGGCGGTGAGGCTCCTAGAGGCGAGATCATGGCCGTCGTACGGGCGATCGAGGGCACGGTACGGGCGACGCCTGACCACGGGGACGCGGGCAAGTTCCTCGCCGCATGCGTCGCCGTGCAGTGCAGGCGTATGGCCAGCGAGCTCCTCGCTCGCTCCGCCATACTCGAGCACCACGTCAAGGAGCGCGGAGTGCACGTGCAGTCCGCCACCTATGACCTGCGCACGGGCACGGTCGACGTGCTCTGTTAGTGGCGGTGGTCTGACTGGTGCGCGATGGCGTGCGCTCGATCGTCGATCTCGTCGGTCGAGGTCAGCTGGTGGTGAGAGGCCAGATGCTCTAGCGCGTGGAGCCAGCAGCGGTAGTAGCTCCAAGGCTCACCGGGCTCGTGGTCGCGCTCCCAGGTGGTGATCGAGGCGATCAGATGGTGGCGGAACTCTTCCCATCCGAACACGCCGCGATCGACAAGCGCGAACGCGAGGCCGAAGGCGCGGCTCTCCCAGGGCTCGGTGAAGATCAGCTCGCCGTTGCGTCGCGGCGGGGCGGCGGGACCCTCGATGTCGAGCTGGACGGGGGCGGTCATGATGCCGGCGACGAAGCCCGCGCGATGCCGACCATGGCATCGCGGGTGACCAGCGAGGCCAGCTCCTCCTCTGAGAGGTCTTCCGTCCCTTCGGGCCGCTCAGGAAGGACCATGTACCGCACCTCTGAGCTTGAGTCCCAGACCTTGACGGTGACATCGTCGGAGAGCTCAAGACCCAGCTCGGCCAGCAACGTGCGCGGCTCGCGGACCATCCTCGAGCGATAGGCGGGGTCCTTGTACCAGCCGGGCGGCAGGCCCAGGACGGGCCACGGGTAACACGAGCACATCGTGCAGACGACGACGTTGTGGACCTCCGGCGTCTGCTCGAGCACGACGACGTGCTCGCCCTGGGGTCCCTTGAAGCCCAGCTCCGCGATCGCGCCGGTGCCGTCGGCGAGCAGCTTGGCCCGGTACTCCTCGTCGACCCAGGCCCGCGCGACGACCTTCGCGCCGTTGCGCGGGCCGATGTCGTTCTCGTACATGGAGATGAACTTGTCCATCATCGAGGGATCGACGAGCTTGCGCTCCACCAAGATCGCTTCGAGAGCCGCCGTCCGTACGGCGATGGGTGGCCGAGCGGTGGTCACGACGCCGCCTCCAGGTAGCTCTCGTACAGGTCGATGGACAGGTCGAACGGCTCCGCGTCTGGTCCCCACAGCTCCTGCGAGTCGAACCGCACGGAGTAGACGTGCTGAGCGTTCTCGCCAAGGAAGTGCGCGTGAGTGTCGGGGAGCAACGCGGCTGGTTGTATGTGCTGCACCACGCCCGTCCGCCCTCGGGCGTACCGGGGAAGCCGGGTGTGGCCCGCCCGGCCGAAGCGGTGGGTCTGCACCCGGTCGCCGACCTTGAACTTGGGCTGGTCGGAGATCTCGCGGAGGGAGCCCGGTCCCGTGGCGCTGTAGTCGGGCTTGTTCGGCACCGGGTCGGGTGGCTCCTCGACGTCCTCGCCGGCGAGCTTGCGCGCCCGCGCGTCGATCGCGCCAGGCGCGATGATCTGGCTGTCGAGAAGCAGCAGCTCGGCCATGTTGAGCCAGCGGCCGTAGTAGCCCTCACCGAAGTAGTGGACATGGTCGAGCCGGTCGAGCGCGTGCCGGAAGGCGTCGAGGTTCGTCCCCGACACCCGCATCGACAGCAGCGCCATCGCGAACGCGCGCCGCTCCCAGTCCTCTTTGAATACGGGCTCGTCAGGGTCGACGACCAGCGCCCCGAAACCGTGCATTCCACCGATGTCGGCGATCCCGTCCACGCCATCCCCTGTCACGCGAAGGATGTCCTACCTGGCGGGATTCTCGCCGGGCCATGGAACTATTGTCAACGCCGCTCAGAGCTCGGAGTTGTACGTGATGGTCACCCGCTCGTCGCCCCGAACGAGGACGGTGTCACTCGAAGTGCGCAGGCTCGGCTCGAGGACGAACCCCTCATCGGTGAGCTCGAGCCAGGCCGCGTCGGCTCCATCCCGGTCAGTCACCCGCTCGGCGGGCGTGTTACGAGGGTCAGTGATTGTGAACATATCTGTGGTCCTGCCCATGACCGCCGAGGCGCAAACTTAGTGCTCCCTGACGTAAGTACGGTCACGCACCGAGGGTGCGGCTGCGCCCCGCTCGCAAGGCGCGTCGAGCGCGCATATCCGGAGGTCATATGTAAGCGAGGCGCAACGCAGCGAGCGGGGATGCAGACGCAGCCGAATGCGACCGTAATTACGGAAGGGTGCGCTTAGGGCTCCCCCAGCCCGGTGACGCGCTCGGTGGTGAGGTCCAGGACAAGGGCGGTGCTCTCGCCAAGGCGGGCGCTGAGGTGGCCGCTGTGGTTTAGGGTGCCGACCGGTGCGCACGTGAGGTCGCGCGCTTGGAACGCCGAGACACACGCCGCGGCGTGCTCGGGCGGCGCGCAGAGCAGGAAGCCGTAGGAGGGAAACACGCCGAGCCAGGTCTCCAGCGGGACGTCCGCGGGGCGTGGGAGGGCGTCGAGATCGACGGTGACGCCGCAGCTGGTGGGTTCGAGCAGCATGGCGAGGGAGCCGAGGAGGCCGGCCATGCTCACGTCCTTGGCCGCGACCGCGTAGCCGGCGCCGGCGAGGTCGGCGAGCACCGCGACGTCGCCTTGGACTCGGGCGCCCCGTTGGTCGAGGGAGGGGTAGAACGGGAAGCGCGTGTGGAGGCGCCCTTGCAGGTTGGCGGCGTAGAGCAGGGTCTGGCCTGGGGCCGCGTTGCGGGTGGAAAGCGTCGCCATGGCGGTGCCGAGCGCGAACGCGGACAGCGCGGGTGGGCCGTCATGGATGGTGAGGTGGCCGCCGACGACCGGAACGCCGTAAAGGCCAGCGGCGTGGCGAAGGCCCTCGAGGATCCGTCGGGCGACCGGCGCGGAGGCGGCCATGGTGTCGACGATCCCCAGGCAGCGACCGCCCATAGCCGCGATGTCGTTGACGTTGGCGATGACCGCGCCCACGCCAGCCCCGAACGGGTCCCGCGCGACGAACTCGGGCAAAAGCGCTTCGCCAGCGGCGAGCAATAGCACATCATGCTCGCCAGCCAGCGGGATCACCGCGGCGTCGTCTCCCGGGCCGGACAGCCAGTCCGTCGGGCCAAGCGTCTCGGTGACCAGGCCGAGCGCCGCCTTGGCGCGCAGCCCTGGATGGTCACGCGCCGCCTGCACGATCCCGCGGAGCGTCGTGGCGCGGTCTGGCACTAAAGGTCTCCTACTATGGGCAGCCATGGCGAGATCCATACCGTACTTCTCCGACCATGACCAGCCTGAGGAGCGGCGCCGCCTGGCGATCATGGAAGAGTGCTACGACCCGGCGACGATCCGCCGGCTGGAGGCGATCGGTGTGACCGACGGGTGGTCCTGCTTGGAGGTTGGCGCTGGTGGCGGCTCGATCGCGCGCTGGTTTGCCCGGAGGGTTGGGCCGAGTGGGCGGGTCGTGGCCACCGACCTGGATACCCGGTTCTTCGAGGATGCGGCCGTGGGCAACGTCGAGGTCTGGCGTCACGACATCGCCACCGATCCCCTCCCGACCGCGCAGTTCGATGTCGTGCACGCGCGCTGGCTGTTCGACCTCTTGCCCGCACGAGACCAGTGTCTCGCAAAGCTGGCGACCGCGCTGAAGCCAGGGGGCTGGCTGCTCGACGAGGAGCCCGACATCTTCCCCTCCGCAGGTGGAACCGCCGAGGCCTACCGCACGTTCGTCGAGGGCCTGGCCACCCTGGCGCTGGAGTCGGGCCTGGACTCGCGCTGGGCGCGGACGCTGCCGGCGGGGTTGACCGCCGCCGGGCTGGCCGACGTCGAGGCTGAGGTGGATGTGGACCTCTACCGCGGCGGCTCGCCGCTGGCCGAGGCCCGGCGGTTGGGCTTCGAGCAGCTGCGGCAACCCGCCTTGGAGTCCGGAATCCTCACCGAGGCCGCCTTCGACCAGGGCCTGGCGTGCCTGTCGGATCCCAGCGTGTGGCTGATGGACTTCGCCACCGTCGCGGCCTGGGGCCGCGCGCCGTAGCCCGCGGGTCACAGCGCTCGCGCGATGCGGGCCGCCAGGCGGGCGTTCGCCAGGGCGAGCGCGGTGTTGGCGCGGATGGTGGCTCCGGCGGTGGCCTCGTGGAGGTGTGAGAGCAGGAACGGCGTGGTGGCCTTGCCCTCCAGGCCCGAGGCGGCGAGCGCGGCGAGCGCGGAGGCCAACGCCGCCTCGTGGACGGCGGGGTCCAGGGCAGCGTCGTCTGGAGGTGGGTTCGCGATCACGATCCCACGGCCGCCCAAGGCGTGGTGCGCGGCGATCATGCGGGCGGCCGCGGGTGGGTCGCCGGCCTGCCATTCCAGGTCATGGCCGCTGTCCTTTACGTAGAAGCCAGGTAGGCGTCCCGTCTGGTACCCGACGACGGGCACGCCCAGCGTCTCGAGCCGCTCCAAGGTGTGGGGGATGTCCAGCACCGACTTCACCCCCGAGCAGACCACCCCGACGGGGACGCGGGCGAGCGCGACGAGGTCGGCGGACTCGTCGCACGTCTCGCGCGCGCCCCTGTGCACCCCACCGATCCCACCGGTCGCGAAGATGCGGATACCGGCCAGCGCCGCGAGCGTGGCGGTGCTCGCGACCGTGGTGGCGCCGTCCGTCCCGTTGACCAACGCGGGCGCGAGGTCGCGGATGCCCAGCTTCGCGGCGCCGCGGCTGACGAGCCGCGCGAGCTCGTCGGGGCGTAGCCCAACCGTCGGCACACCTCCCATCACGCCGACCGTGGCGGGCACCGCACCCTCGTCACGTACGGCGGTCTCCAACTGCTTGGCCACGTCGAGATTGTGGGGTCGGGGTAGCCCATGGACGACGAGGGTGCTCTCCAGCGCCACGACGGGCCGGCCACTGGCGAGCGCCGCCGCCACCCTGTCCTCGATGTGGATCGGTGTCTTGTCTCTTATGGTGGATGGATAGTCCATTATGATGGACGGCATGCGCGAGCGGTCAGCTGGCGACGACGTATTCCACGGCGGGGCTTGTGTTGAGCGTGTTCGAGACGTAGCACATGCGAATCGCCGCCGGTATCAGTGCCTCGACCTCGTCCGGGGGATACGTCGAGTGAATCTCCAGCTGGATGCTGTGCAACCGCAGCCGCGCATACGACGCCGTGGCATGAACCTCCAGGTCAGGGAGCTCGATGCCCCGCTTGCGCGCCACGTGCGCCAAGGCCATCGAGAAGCACGACGCCAGAGAGGCGAGCAGCAGCTCGGTGGGCATCGGCCCGGCGTCGGTGCCTCCCTGGTCCGCCGGCTCGTCGGCGACCAGCTCGAAGTCCCGCATTCGCACGCGGCAGCGATAGCCGCCCTCCCATGAGGAGTTGATCTTCATCGCGGTTGATCCTAACCCGGTCCCTGTCCTGCCCGAGACCGTTCGCGCGGTGAACGTCGGCCTCAGGATGCTCGGCGACTCGCTGCGGGCGCAAGGCGTCGAGGTGGTAGACGTCGACTGGCGGATCCCCGCGGGCGGGGATTCCGCTCTCGCCGGCGCGCTTACCCGCCTATACGGCCCGCGCGCGGCGGCGATCGAGGCCGCCAACCATGAGGTGCTGGCCCGCCTGGACCAGGGTGCGCCGGTGGTCGTAGGTGTGGCGCCCGCCCACCACGTCGTGCCGGGCATGGACGAGCGCACGGTGCTGCACCCGGGACCTGGGCTGCCGTGGGAGGAGTTCTGCGACCCGCTGCGCCGCTCGGTCCGCGCCGCGGTGATCGCGGAAGGCTGGGCCGCCGACCCGGGCGCGGCGGAGGCGTGTGTGTCCTCCTGTGAGGTGCGGTTGCGGCCGGCGAACTGGCACGCGGCCGCCGTCCCCATGGCCACCGCGCTGGGCCCCACCGCGCCCGTCTGGGTGGTCGAGCACCCGCAAGGCGGCAACCGGGCGTTCTCCGGGATCAACCAGGGGCCCGGGAAGGCCCCGTGGTTCGGGGTGGAGACCCCTGAGGCGGTCGACCGGCTCGTATGGCTGCGGGAGGAGGCGGGACCGGTCCTCGACGCGGCGCTGCGCGGATCGGGGCCGGTCGACGTGTTCCGCGTCGCCGCCCAAGGCCTCCAGATGGGCGATGACGTGCACATGCGGGTCCAGGCGGCCACGAACCACCTGATCCGCCACCTGCTCCCGCACATTGCCAGCCAGGCCGATCCACGGCGGGTGGCGGTCGCCCGGTTCTTGTCCGCGAACCACCTGTTCTTCCTCAACCTCGCGATGGCGGCCGCGAAGGCGGTCGCGGACTGGGCCGCCAACGTCTCGGGATCGAGCATCGTGATCGGGATGGCCCGCAACGGCACGACCTTCGGGATCCGCCTCGCTGGGATGCCCGACCGCTGGTTCGTCGCACCCGCGCCCGAGGTGGGTGAGGCGCTGTACCACCCCGGCTTCGGGCCCGACGACGCCGCCGGCGACATCGGCGATAGTGCGGTCCTCGAGCTGGTCGGGTTGGGCGGCCCCGCCGCCGCCGCCTCCCCAGCCGTGGCCGGCTTCCTGGGGCGAGGCGTCGACGAGGCCATCGCCACGACCGAGGACATGGCGAGGATCTGCGCGGGGAGCAGCACCCGCTTCCGGATCCCTTACCTTGACTTCCGTGGAACCCCGCTTGGGGTCGACGTGCGCAAGGTCGTCGAGCTGGAGCTGACCCCTCACATCAACACCGGCATCCTGCACGCGCGGGACGGGACCGGCCAGGTCGGCGCCGGCATCGCCGAGGCCCCGCTCGCCTGTTTTCAAGAGGCGCTCCTGGCGTTGGACGGGACCGGGACGTAAGTGTTGTGTGGAGGATCCGCGCGGTATACCGCGCGGATCCTCCACACTCATCCCCCCAGCACGAACCGCGGCGTGCCCTCCCACCGGTGCGGGTCGGTGATCGCGCGGCCGTCGTACAGCGCCTTGACGCCAGGGAGGTGCTCCGGGCCGATCGTCCGGTACTCCGCGTGGTCGGTCTGGACGACCGCGGCATCGGCCGGCTCGCCCAGGTGGTACGGCGGTAGGCCGAGCGCGCGCAGCTCCTCGTCCGAGTACAGGGGGTCGTGGACGGCCGGGGACGCGCCCGCGCTGGCCAGCGCGTCCACGACCGGGAACACGCCGGAGAACGCCACCTCCTTCACGCCCCCGCGATAGGCGGCGCCGAGCACCGCGACGCGGCGGCCGGCCAGCCCGCCGAGCCGCTCGGCGAGCCGGGCGACCGCGTAGGCGGGCATGCGCGCGTTGACCAGGCGGGCGGCCGCGGGGATCCGGGCGGCGGGATCGCCGGCGAGGTAGAGGTGTGGGTAGACGGGGATGCAGTGGCCACCGACCGCGATGCCAGGGGAGTGGATATGGCTGAACGGCTGGCTGTTGGCGGCGGCGATCACCGCATGGATGTCCACCCCGATGCGGTCCGCGTACATGGCGAACTCGTTGGCCAGCCCGATGTTGACGTCCCGGTAGGTGGTCTCGGCCAACTTGGTCAGCTCGGCGGCCTCGGCGCTGCCAAGGTCCCACACCCCGGGGTTGCCAGAGTCGAGATCGAGCACGGCGCGGTAGAAGTCGACCGCTCGGGCCGCGCTGGGTGGGTCGATCGCGCCGACGAGCTTGGGGTAGCGGCGCAGGTCGGCGAAGACCCGCCCGCTGGAGACCCGCTCGGGGCTATACGTCACGAACAGCGTCCGACCGAGCTGGAGACCCGAGGCGCGCGCCAAGGCCGGCGCGAGCCGGCCCCGCGTGGTGCCTACCGGCACGGTCGTCTCGTAGCTCACCAGCGTGCCCGCGCGGAGCCCGGCGCCGACCGCCGCGGTCGCCGCGTCGAGGGCGCCGAAGTCCGGCGTGGCGGAGACGTCGACGACCAGCGGCACGACGATCACCACCGCGTCCGCGTCGCCGACCGCGCCGCGGGTATCGGTGGTCGCCTTGAGCAGCCGGCTTTCGACGACGGCGCCGAGGCGCGCGCCGAGGTCCACCTCCCCGGGAAACGGCGGCTGCCCCTCGCCGACGAGGGCCACAACCTCGGCGTCGACGTCCACGCCCGTGACCGCGTGCCCTTTGGACGCGATCTGGACGGCGAGCGGCAGGCCGATCTTGCCGAGCCCGACGACGCACACCCTCACGAGGGGTCTCGCAGCCCACTGTCGGAGGAGTACAGGTCCACCGTGACGCCCTTGGCCGCGGACTCGATGCAGGCTTGCGCCACCTCCAGGGCGGCCAGGCCCTCGCGCATACACACGATCTGGCCGCTGCCGTCGCGCACGGCGTCGCGGAAGGAGGCGAGCTGGCTGAGGAGGGGCTCTGGCTTGCTGAGGTCGTAGCGGATCCGGTGCCCGTTCTCGTAGAGCTTCAGGTCGCCCGTCAGCGTGTCGGCGACGAAACAGCCACGCTCCCCAGTCACGGTGGTGATGCGCTCCCTCATCGGGGTGATCCAGTTGACCAGATGGTTCGTGACCGTGCCGTCGGCCAGCAACCCGGTTACCGCGACGAGGTCCTCGTGCTCGCTTTCCCTCGCATGCACGGTGCGCGCGCTGACGGCGGCGAACCGTGCACCGGCGAGGAAGGTGGTCACGTCCAGGTCGTGGGTCGCCAGGTCCTTGATCGCGCCGACGTCGCGGACCCGCTGAGGGAACGGGCCTTGGCGGCGGGTCGCGACCTGGTACACCACGCCCAGCGCTCCAGCCTCAAGCTGCGATCGCAGCAGCCGCAGCGCGGGGTTGTAGCGCTCGATGTGGCCGACGCAGCCGACGAGCCCCGCGGCCTCGAACGCGCAGGCGAGGCGCTCGGCCGCGGCGCGATTCTCCGCGAGGGGCTTCTCTACCAGGGTGTGAACCCCCGCCGCGGCGAGCTGCAGCCCCACGGTCTCGTGATCGGCGGTCGGCACCGCGACGACACACAGGTCCACGCCAAGGGTGAGCAGCTGGTCGAGGCTGTCGAGGCACTCGAGCCCGTTCGCGCAACCGAACCGGTCTCCCTGGGGATCGGCGACGCCGACGAGCGTGACCCCTTCGAGCCGCGAGAGCACGCGAGCGTGATGGCGGCCCATCTCGCCGAGGCCGAGCACCCCGGCGCGCAGTGGCCCGGCGCGGAGCGACCTCATGAAACGTTGACGGCCGAGATCACGGCTTCGACCTCGGTGTCTGACAGATCAGGGCGGATCGGGATCGACAGTACCTCCGCGGCTGCACGGTCGGTTTCGGGTAGGTCGGCGTCGAGGTCATAGGCCCGTTGCCGGTGGATCGGAACGCGATAGTAGACCTCGCAGCCGATCCCGCGTGCACGCAGCCGTCCCTCCAGCCGATCGCGGTCCGCGCTGCGGATCGTGTACTGGTGGTACGCGTGGTCGGCTCGCGGCCCGGCTCGCGGGGTGACGACATCGCGGAGCGCGGCGTCGTAGCGCCGCGCGGTGGCTCGGCGGGCCGCGTTCCATCCGGCGAGGCGCTCAAGCTGGGCACGCCCGATCGCCGCGGCTAGGTCGGTCATCCGGGCGTTGTAGCCGACGATCTCGTGGTCGTAGCGGCGTTCCATGCCCTGATTGCGCAGCAGCCTCGCGGTCCGCGCGGTCTCGTCGCTGGCGGTCACGATCATCCCGCCTTCGCCGGTCGTCATGTTCTTGGTCGGGTAAAAGCTGAAGGCCGCGACCTCCCCGAGCGCCCCCGCCGGCCGGCGGTCGAGCCGTGCGCCGTGGGCTTGGGCGGCATCCTCGACGAGCAGGAGACCCTTGGACCGGGCGAGGTCGGCGAACCCCGCCATGTCCGCGGGATGCCCGTAGAGGTGGATCGGCATGATCGCCGCGGTCCTCGGCGTGACCGCCGCCGCGGCCGCCGCCAGGTCCAGGCAGAAGCTCGACGGCTCGATGTCGGCGAACACCGGTGTCGCGCCGGACCAGCGGACGGCGTTTGCGGTGGCGGCGAAGCTGAACGAGGGAACGATCACCTCGTCGCCGCGCCCGATCCCCGCCGCCGCCATTCCCAGGTGGAGCGCTGACGTCCCCGAGCCGACCGCCACGCAATGCCGACCCTCGACCAACCGGGAGAACTCCTCCTCGAACGCCGCCACCTCCCGACCTTGCGTCAGCATCCCCGAGTCGAGGACACGCATGACGGCGTCTCGCTCCCGCGCACCGAGGAGCGGCCGAGCGAGTGGGATCACGGTGCCGGCTCCCGAGGAGGGGTTATTGGCCAGGGTTCGGCACGCATGCGTGCCGAACCCTGGCCATAAGCTAACTCACGATGGCCACCACGCGCGCGCTGATCACCGGGATCACCGGGCAGGACGGGTCGTACCTGGCGGAGCACCTGCTCGCGTTGGGATATGAGGTCCACGGGACGATCCGGACGACGACGAGTGACATCCGGACGTCGCGGATCGCGCACCTGGTCTGTGGCGATCGGCCGGCGGTGACGCTGCACGTCACGGATCTGGGGGATTCGCACTCTTTGACGGGAACGATCGCCGCGGTGGAGCCCGACGAGGTCTATAACCTCGCCGCGCAATCGCACGTGCGAGCATCGTTCGACCAGCCAGTGCATACCGGGAACGTCACCGGGCTCGGAGCCGTCCGGTTGCTCGAGGCCATCAGGTTCGTCAACCCAGCGATCCGTTACTACCAGGCGTCGTCGAGCGAGATGTTCGGCTCCGCTCCACCACCCCAGAGCGAGCTGACCCCGTTCCACCCACGCAGCCCGTACGCCGTGGCGAAGGTGTACGCGTATTGGGCGACCGTGAACAGCCGCGAGGCCTACGGCATGCACGCGAGCAATGGGATCCTGATGAACCACGAGAGCCCGCGCCGTGGGAAGGAGTTCGTGACGCGCAAGATCACGGATGGGATCGCGCGGATCCTGACGGGGGAGCTGCGCACGCTCAAGCTCGGCAACCTCGACGCACGGCGCGACTGGGGCCACGCGCGGGACTACGTGGAGGCCATGCACCTGATGCTCCAGCAGCCCGAGCCGGTCGACCTCGTCGTGGGAACGGGTGAGAGCCACTCGGTCCGCGACTTTCTGGAGGCGGCGTTCGCGGTGGTGGACCTGGACTGGCGGGACTACGTCGAGATCGACCCCGCTCTGTACCGGCCCGCGGAGGTCGAGTACCTGTGCGCGGATCCATCAAAGGCCAGGGAAGTGCTCGGGTGGCGGCCACGGACGACGTTCCCCCAGCTGGTCCAGGAGATGGTGCGCGGCGACCTGGCCGCCCACGGTGTGACCCACGAAGCCGTGACGTGATGGGTATAGCCGAGGCGCGAGTGCTCGTCACCGGCGCGGCCGGGTTCATCGGCCGGGCTGTAGTGGGTGAGCTCGCCGCCTCGGGGGCGCGAGTGGTCGCCGCATACCGGCCCGACACCCCAGTCCCCGCCCTACCCGGGGATCCTGTCGCGCTCGACCTCCTCGATCGGGGCGCGCTGGCCCGCGCGCTCGAGGGGGTCGACCTTGTCGTTCACCTCGCGGCGCGGTCAGGGGGGATCGCGTTTCAAGAGGCTCGGCATGTCGATATCTTCGAGGAGAACCACGCCCTCACCAAGAGCGTGCTCGCAGCGGCCACCCAAGCGGGCGTCAGGCGCGTGTTTCTGGCCTCCTCCGCCGTGGTGTACCGCGAAGGGGCGGGCGGGCAGCTCTTGGACGAGACGGCGGCTGTCGTGACGCCTGGGAGGGGATCGGTCTCGGGGTACGCGTGGTCGAAGCTGACCGACGAGGCCCTCGGCGGTTGGTATGGCCTGCAGGGCGGCCTTGAGGTCGTCACGGGTCGGTTCGGCAACGTCTACGGGCCCGGGGGCTCACCGTCCACCGTGGTACACGCCCTGGTGCGCAGAGCGTTGGACGCCCCGGCTGGGGGGCACTTCGCCGTGTGGGGAGACGGGACGGCGGTGCGCAGCTTTCTCTACCTGTCGGACGCCGCTCGAGCGGCCGTCACGGTCCTCGAGCGTGGAACTTCCGGGCAAGCCTACAACCTGGACAGCGCTATCCCTACAACGATCCACCAGCTTGCGAGGACCGTACGCGATGCCGTCGGCGAGGTGAAGGGAGAGCGGTTGACCATGGAGTTCGACCACTCCAAGCCTACGGGCCCCGCACGCCGGGTTCTCGACAACGCGAAGCTTGTCGCGCTCGGGTTCGCGCCGCGCGTGACGCTGCGGGAGGGAGTTCGCGCCACGGTAGTCGAGGCGGAGAAGCACCACGCTCCAGTGTGAATTTTGACATACAACTTCTTGAAGGCGCGAGATCGTCGCGTGAAGAACGGGGTTGCGGTGGTGTGCTAGTTCAGGCGATATAAGCCATTTTTTTCGCAGATATACGATACTTTGAGACCTTTTTCTACGAGGAAAGTGTGATCCCCGGCGCGCCGTCGCAAAGGATTAGGGAAACCTCAGACCTGTACGACGGGACAGGCTTCCCGATTTGCTTTTTCCAAAAACTTGTGGTTAGGGTCGTAATGCCGACGGTCAGAGCAGCCGTCGTTCGAAGCCCGCGACGGGTCACGTCTGTCCTTGTTTTCCCGGTCAGGGACAGTGTGTAGCGGAGCGGAGCCGGCTCGGGACGGGAACCCGAGCGGGGAGCCTTGCATCCCCACCATCGACGTTGAGTGGATGTTGGGCTGCCCTCGACCCTAAAACGATCGAGGTGATATGTGTGCCAACACTATGTCGACCAGTGCAGGCCCGACGAAAACCGTCAGGCGCCGCATAGGCGTGGCAATCGCCGCGGCCGTCGCGCTCGTGGCGACAACCCTTCCCGGGGGAGTCGCCGCTGCGACGGAAGCTCCGTCCACCGCTCCCACGCCGACCCAGGCGTGGGTGGCGCCGGCTGTGCCCGCAGCGGCAATCCCGCTCGCACTGCCCGCGATGTATACGGTGGTACCTGGTGACTCGCTCTCGTTGATCGCGGTTACCCATGGCATGGATCTGCTGACGGGTTGGGCCAGGATCTATAACGCCAACCTGTCAATCGCACATCCGGACCTGATCTGGCCGGGTATGCCACTGCGCATCCCCGCTCCCGATGAGCAGTTGGTACCCCGAGCGCTAGCCCCGCCCCCGCCCCAGGCGTCAGGTGGCGAGGACGGGACAGCGTCGGACTCTGGTACTACCTCAGCGAGCTCCTCCGCGCCGGTGAGCTCCGGCGGAGGAGTCTGGGATCGGCTCGCGCAGTGCGAGTCGAGCGGTAACTGGAGCAGTACCGTTGGAACGTACGACGGTGGCCTTCAGTTCCACCCACAAACGTGGAATGCCTACGGGGGCGGTCAGTACGCCCCGAGCGCCGACCGAGCGTCGAGGGAGGAGCAGATCGCGGTCGCCGAGCGCGTCCTCGCGGGCCAGGGTTGGGGCGCCTGGCCGGCCTGCTCCTCCAAGCTCGGCCTGCGGTAGTCGTAACGCCTCACAGGCCGCCCGTGCCGGCACGGGCGGCCTGTCACTGTCTGCACGTCCGGACCCCTGCTAACGTCCCTTTACTTTTCGGTTGCGTCCTTGCGGCGAAGGAGGAACGGATGAGGGTCGGGGTCATCGGGGTCGGCCACGTCGGTCTTGTGACGGCGGCGTGCATGGCGGACTTGGGGCACGACGCCGTCGGTTACGACATCGACAGGGTCAAGCTCGACGTGCTGCGCGCCGGTCACCTGCCGTTCGTCGAGCCCGGCCTCTCCGAGCTTCTCGGGGACGCCGTGACCTCGGGGCGGCTGACGTGGACGGAGGATGTCTGGGAGGCGATCGCCGACTCGGAAGTCGTGTTCATCTGTGTCGGCACCCCCCGCTTGAGCAGCGGCGCGCCGAACATGTCGTACGTCGAGGCGGCCGCGGCCGCGGTCGCCACGCACGCCATCCGACCGACCGTCGTGGCCGAGAAGTCGACCGTCCCGGTGCGTACCGGAGAGCGCATCCAACAGGCATTGCGGCTGCAGGCCCAGGCATCCGGTGGCCACGTGGTGCACGACGTCGTGAGCAACCCAGAGTTCCTTCGGGAAGGCACCGCGGTAGACGACATGCTCCGGCCCGACCGCATCGTCGTCGGCGCCGGCTCTCCTCGGGGCCACGCCGCGATGCGGCGGCTGTACGCACCGCTGTTGGCCCGCCACGAGTGCCCGTACGTCGAGACGGACGTCCGCACCGCCGAGCTGATCAAGCACGCGAGCAACGCCTTTCTCGCCACGAAGATCAGCTTCATCAACGCGATCGCGCGGATATGCGAGGCGGCCGGCGCGGATGTGCACCAGGTCGCCGACGGGATGGGCCACGATCCCCGCATCGGCCGTGCCTTCCTCAACGCGGGCCTCGGGTACGGCGGGTCGTGCTTCCCCAAGGATGTCGAGGCGTTCATCCACATCGCGGCTGAGCTCGGCTACGACTTTGGGCTGCTCCGCGAGACCGACCGCATCAACCGCCAGGCCAAGGCCTGGCCGGTCGCCCAGCTGCGCCGGATGCTGTGGAACGTCGCGGACAAGGAGATCGCCGTTCTCGGAGTGGCGTTCAAGCCCGGTACCGACGACGTGCGAGACGCCCCGGCGCTGGCGGTGGTGGACGAGCTGATCGCAGAGGGGGCGCGGATTCGCCTCCACGACCCTGTCGCCCTCGACCACGTGCGCGAGCGCTATCCCGACGCGCTGCTGTGCGACAAGGCCGAGGACGCCCTGCGTGGCGCTCACGCGGTGGTCGTGTGCACGGAATGGGACGAGTACCGCTCGATCTCCGCGGCCCGGCTCGCGGAGCTGTTGACCTATCCGATCGTGGTCGATGCGCGCAACGTCTGGGACCCGCAAGAGCTCTTGGAGGCAGGGCTCGACGTGGCGTCCGTGGGCCGCGCTCCGCTGTCGTTTGGGGGCCATTAGTGGACGGGCTGGTCGTCGTACCGACCTACAACGAGGTCGCGACCCTCGAAAGGGCCGTGAAGGGAGTGCTCACCGCCACGGACGAGCTCGACGTGCTGGTCGTCGACGATGCCTCTCCCGACGGCACCGGCGACCTGGCCGACGGGCTCGCGGCGTGCGAGCCGAGACTGCATGTCCTGCGTCGCGCGGGCAAGAACGGCTTGGGCTCGGCCTATCGCGAGGGGTTCGCATGGGGTATGGCGCGCGGCGCTCAAGTCCTCTGCGAGATGGACGCCGACCTCTCGCACGACCCGCTCGACCTGCCCCGTATCCTCAGCGCCCTCCGCGGCGCGGACCTCGTGATCGGCTCACGCTACGTCCACCAAGGACAAGTCGTCGACTGGCCGCCCGCCCGCCGGGCGTTGTCGCGGGTGGGCAACGCATACGTCCGGATCGTGACCGGTATCCCGGTGCGGGACTCGACCGCGGGGTTCCGCGCCTACCGCCGCGCGGTGCTGGAGGAGCTCGATCTCCCGTCCATCGCCTCTGAGGGCTACTCGTTCCAGCTAGAGATGGCCCTGCGCGCCTGGCGGCTCGGATTCCGCATCCTCGAGGTCCCGATCGTGTTCACCGAACGCCGCGAGGGCGCGAGCAAGATCAGCCGAGCGATCGTGGCCGAGGCGCTGTGGCGAGTGTTGTGGTGGGGCTCGTGCGGCCCCCGCCGCGCCCCCGCGCCCCACGAGCGCAGCGTGGCTCGGAGTTAGTTATGGAATGGTTTCGCGCGACTCACGCTTCGCGAATAGAGCCCCTTTTTCGAAAGAGTCGCCACCTGTTGACATCGTGAGAAGCCCGGTTATAGTGGCTGCTGGCGGTGTGGGCTTACCGGTAACGGTTCGTAGTAGCTCTGAAGCGGGGTCGCCGCGGGATCGTACCCCGTCAAGGAAAGGCGGCACAAGACGCGGGCCAGAGCCAGGCGGGCAGGTGGATGGCAACCTTTCTCGCTATTGGGTTCATAGCCCTTTACGACCTATAAGTTTCAGGTCGCTGGCAATGGGAACATCTTGGTGCTGCCATTGGGTTTGAGGAAATAACTCATCATTTCGCGGTGGTCGATCGCGGGGGGGAACAGTCATGAGGGTGGGAGTCGTCGGATGCGGCTATTGGGGAGCCAAACATATCCGTGTTCTCCAGTCTCTTACGGAGGTCGAGCGGGTCGCTGTTATCGACGTACGAGAAGAGACGCGCAACGAGTTGTGCAGGGGTTTTCCCGCGACCAGGTCCCTTCCTGATCTCGCCAGCGCATTGCCGCATATCGACGCAGTCATCATCGCAACCCCGCCCTCGACACATGCTGAGCTTGCGCTGCAAGCACTCGACGCCGGCAAGCATGTGTTGATAGAAAAACCAATGGCCACGAGCGTATCCGACGCACGGCGAATCATCGACGCGGCACGGACGGCTGGCCGCGTGCTCATGGCCGGTCACACATACGAGTACAACCCAGCCGTCTGGAAGTTGCGCGACACGATTGCATCCCACGAGTTAGGCGCCGTACGATATATCGACTCCGCCCGTCTCAGTCTTGGTTTGTACCAAAGAGACGTCAACGTCATCTGGGATCTGGCGCCCCATGACATCTCGATCATCAACTGCATCTTGCAGTCGACGCCCGACCGCGTTCAGGTCTGGGGCTCGAGGCACGCACACGACCGCCTCGAGGATGTCGCCTACATCCTTCTTGAGTACCTGAAGATCGGCGTTGCCGCGCAAATCCACGTGAGCTGGCTCGATCCTTGCAAGGTTCGGCGCCTCACCGTCGTGGGGAGCGAAAAGATGGCGGTGTACAACGACGTGGCCGCCGATGAACGCCTCCGCATTTATGACAAAGGCGTTGCCTCGGCACCGACAGACGAAGCGATGGGCGGACTGCCAATGTCATACCGCTACGGCAGCATCGTCACGCCGTTCATCGCATTCCGTGAGCCGCTGCGCATCGAGGACCAACACTTCGTCGAGTGCATCAGCCATGGGCGGACGCCGAAGACCGACGGCTGGAAGGGGCTCGCCGTCGTCGAGGTGCTCGAGTCCATCGACAGGGCGCTGCGCGAGGGCCGCCCGGTGGGCCTCAACGAAGCATCACCAGGAAGCCAAGCCCGCGACGCCCTCCTCCCACGGTAGGCATCATGAACCTGAAGGTGCCTTTTGTCGACTTAGCTCCGTTGCAGGCCGAGATCGCCGACGAGCTGGACGTCGCGTGGCGTGACGTCGTCGCGGGTTGCGCGTACATCGGCGGCCCCTTCGTCGAGCGTTTCGAGCGGCAATGGGCCGCGTACTGCGACACCGCATACGCCGTTGGCGTCGCCAACGGCACGGACGCTATCCAGCTCGCGTTGCGCGCGCTCGGGCTCGGTCCTGGCGATGAGGTGGTCGTACCCACCAACACGTTCGTTGCGACCGCAGAGGCAGTGGTGGCGGTGGGCGCCGAGCCGCGTTTCGCCGACGTCGACCCGAACACGCTGCTGTTGACCTCCGAGTCGTTGTCCACGGCGATCGGTCCCCGAACGGCCGCGGTCGTCGTTGTCCATCTCTACGGCCAACCGGCGGACATGGACACGCTGTGCGACGTGGCGAGTCGCGCGGGAATCGCGGTGGTCGAGGATGCCGCCCAGGCGCACGGCGCGACTTGGCGGGGCCGGAAGGCCGGATCCTTCGGCCAAATCGGGTGCTTCAGCTTCTATCCGGGCAAGAATCTCGGCGCCTTCGGGGACGCTGGCGCGATCGTGACGGACGACCACGTCTTGGCCGAGCGCATACGGATGCTCGGCAACCACGGGAGGTCCGCCAGCTCGAACAGCGTCCACAAGGTCGTAGGGGTCAACAGCCGGCTTGATGGGCTGCAAGCAGCCGTGCTGTCAGCCAAGCTGCCGCGGTTGGACGGCTGGACGCGCGACCGGCGGCGAGTGGCCGAGTCTTACCGCCGTGAGCTGGCGGGGGCACCCCTCGCCTTTGTCGAGGAGCATCAGGACGCATGCGGCGTCTACCACCTGATGATCGCGCGGACGCCAGACCGTGACAATGTACGCCAGTGGCTGGGGGACCAGGGAATCGCCACAGGCGTTCACTACCCCGCGCCTTGCCATTTTCAGGAGGCCTTCCGCCAATTCCGCAAGGAACCCCTCCCCGTCGCCGAGCGGGCGGCGCGAGAGATTATCTCCTTGCCGATGTTCCCTCACCTCACGGACTCATCGATCGAACGTGTGTGCCAAGAGATACGTGAGTTCTCTCGTATGTTACGGCCGGTTCGCCGCCGGCCTACTAAGGAAGCTGAGGTCGTTCAATGACAGAAGCCGAAACCGGAGTTCTCAACGGACTTGAGCCGACTGCGAGCTCTGGGCGACGCCGTGGGCCGAAAATGGCTGAGGGCGAACCCAGGTCCCGAGTGCCGGACATGAGGACGACCATACTCTGGGCGATCCTCGTCGTCGCGATGGCCGCCGGCTCCGCCTACGCGTTCTCCCTCACGGGGCCAGTCTTGTACGGTGCTCGAGCTGAGGTGCTCTTCGAGCCCGACGTAGACGCCAGCGGGGCCGATGCGGGTGCGCTGGCCGCTAGCCGTGAGGTGATCGCCGGAGGACAGGGAGTTTTGGAGCCGGTTGCGCGGCAGCATGGGATGACCCCGGACGGGCTCAGGCAGATCGCGAACATCGAACCGGTCACCTCTAGTAACGTGATCCGCTTCACGGTCTCGGATCCTGAACCAGAGCGGGCTCGGGTCCTCGCCCAAGCACTCGCCGAGCAGTACATCGCGAGCATGCGGCCCCGTACGGCGGTGGCGGCGATACCGGTCGAAGAGTATATCCGCGAGCAGATCGAGGAGCTGACCGCCTCGCAAGCCGAGGTCGAGGGGCGACTGGGCTTGATTGCCGCCGCAAGGGAGATCGCTCGACAGCAGTCCCAGCCTTTGCCGTACCCACCCGAAGAGGCAGGCTTGGCGGCACGGTCCGCCCAGCTGCAGCGTCTTATCGGCGATCTCTACCAGCGCCTGATCGAGCTTGAGCTTGATAGCGCACAGCTGAGGCTCTTGACACCCGCTTACGTGCTCGACGAGCCAGTCGCCCCCAAGCCTCTCCGGGCCGCGGCCGCCGGCGTCCTCGGCGGACTGCTGATCGCCAGCGGCATGGTGGTGGCGATCACGCAACGGCGGACCCGTGATGACCAAGATCGTTGAGGTCGGCCCAGAGATCGTGCGTGTGACGCAAGAACCCTCGGGTGCGGGCTCGCTGGCTGGCGACTCGCTCGCGGTCGGCATCTGGACGCTCGTAAGCCGGATCACGGGGTTTGGCAAGGTGGTCGCGATCGCGGCGGTCCTTGGGCCGACCTATCTGGGGAACACCTTTCAAGCGACGAACCTGCTGCCCAACGTCGCATACGAGTTCCTGACGGGATGGCTGTTTTCAAGTTTGCTAGTGCCCCCCTTGGTGCGCCATGTCGATAGCCGTGACCGGCAAGCCGCACAGCGGCTTGCGAGCGGCTTCCTCGGCGTGGCGATGCTGGGGTTAGGTCTGCTGGGGGCGATCGCCATCCTCGCCGGGCCTGCGCTGCTCCGCCTGTTCGCCCTAGGGGTCGCGGAACCAACCGTCGCGGCAGCACAGCGTGGTGTGGGATTGACTCTGCTCGCCCTCACCATGCCACAGGTCGTTCTCTATGGCATCGCGGGCGTCGGGGGCGCGGTGGCGAATGCTCATGGACGCTTCGCGCTGGCAGCGGCGGCGCCAGCGTTTGAGAATGTTGGACTCATCATGACACTCGGAGTAACTGCCGCCCTGTATGGCACAGGCAGTGACATCGAGACCGTTACCACCACGCAGCTGCTTGTGCTTGGCCTCGGCGCGACCGGTGCCGTGGCCTTGCACGCGGCGGCTCAGTGGTGGAACGCGAGGCGTGCCGGCATCAGTCTCACTCCGCGTGCCGGTTGGCGCGATCCTGAAGTTCGGGCGGCGGTGCGGGCGGCGGTGCCGTCGCTGGGCTACTCGGGCCTGAGCTCACTGCGGATGTTCGGTTCAATGATCGTCGCCAATCGCGTGCCGGGCGGTGTCGTGGCCTTCCAGCTGGCGCTGAACTTCTTCCACTTGCCCATCGCGCTGGGCGCGCGCCCGGTCGCCACGGCGATGTTGCCGCGACTCGCTCGCCTGCACCAGGGTAGAGCGGCGCAGCGTTTCCGAGATGAGCTCGTAGGCAACAGCGCGCTCGCCGCTTTTCTCGTCGTTCCCGCCGCGGTCGCCTATGCCGTCCTAGCCATGCCTCTCGCGCGGGCGGCGGCATTTGGCGAGATGGCGAACGTCACGGGGATTGCGCTCGTCGCGGCTGCGCTCGCGGCACTCGCGCCAGGAGTGATCGGCGAGTCGGGCTTTGTGCTGGCTACCCATGCCTCGTACGCCCGCGGGGACGCTCGGTCTCCCTTCCGATCGATGGTCGTCCGCGCCGCCGTGTCGCTCGCCGGGATGGCCGTCGCCTTCGCGCTCCCGCGAGGGATCGCGGTGCTCGTCGCACTGGGATTGGCCCTTTCCGCGAGCAATCTGGCTGGCGCGTGGGATCTCAGTCGCCGTGTGCGCGCGGGGCTGCCCAGCGGTGGCGCGCGGCTCGGCCCCTCACTCGGCCGCGCGTTCGCCGCATCGGCGCTGATGGCGGTCCCGGCGTGGGTCACCGCGGCGTACCTGGCGCCACGAATCGGTGGGCCTCTGAATGACGCGCTCGCGATAGCTGCCGCAACCGGCGTGGGTCTGTGCGCGTTTTTGGCCGTTCAGGCCGCGTGTCGATCGCCCGAGCTGCGCCTGTTCCGTGGAGGTCTCCGGCTCGGCCGCATGGGCGGTGAGGCGTGAGCCACGCGATCTCCGCTCGTGACACCCGAGCGCCAAGGCAATCCGCGGTATGGGTACTCTTGGCCACGCCGCTCGCCGCGCTTGCGCTCGTGCCGGTGGCGGCCGCCTTTCCCGAGCTCACCGTCCTCGTGGTTCTTGGGGTGTTCCTGGTGGCCGCTGTCATGCTGCACCCACCGCTGGCCGCCTACCTGTTGATCGCGGTCACGCCCCTGGTCGTCGGGATCGACCGTGGGCGTATGCCCGGCTACCTCGGCTACCTGCGGCCCAACGAAGCGCTCGCGTTGGTACTCGGTGGTGCCCTGGTCGGACGTGCGCTCCTTGCGAGCCTCGCTGGCAGGCGGTTGCGTTTCCGCTTCGACCGGATCGACGCCACGCTGATCACCCTTGCGCTGGCGGCCTCGGCGATCCCGATGCTGTGGATGACAGCTCGGGGTCGACCGGTCACGCTCGAGGACATCCTCCACGCGCTGGCGCTTTGGAAGTACTACGGGGCCTTCCTCCTGTTCCGCGCGAGCGTACGCACCGCGGCGCAGGTCCACGTCTGCCTCTGGCTCTCGATGGCCGCCGCCGCGCTTGTCGCCGTGGCCGGCATCCTTCAGGTACTACAGCTTTTTGGCGCTCCCCAACTGCTCTCTGTGCTTCACGCCCCGCTGGACAATCCCGGAGTGGTCGAGCGCCTACGGGCGAGTTCTACCATCGGCTCGTCACTGGCTGTCGCCGACGTCATGACCTTCAACCTCGCGATCGCCTTGGGGTTGCTCGCTCGAGGCTCACGGCATCGCGTGGTGCTGGCGTCCGTCTCCGGGCTGTTCGTGTTCGGGGTGCTCGCAGCGGGTCAGTTCTCAGGTGTGATCGCGTTGGTCATCGGCTTGGGGGCGGTCGGCTTGGTCATGGGGCGGCTTGGGCGGACCGCGTTGTACGCTGTCCCGTCGCTGGCCACGGCGGCTATGGTGCTCCAGCCGGTGGTCCAGGGCAGGCTCAGCGGCTTCGAGTCCCGCGGGGGCGTGCCACCGAGCTGGCTGGGCCGGTTGGACAACCTCCGGACCTTCTTCTGGCCAGAGCTGTTCTCCGACTTCAACTGGATTCTGGGCGTCCGCACATCGTCGCGGGTCGCGGCGCCCGAGCGGTGGCGCGTGTGGGTGTGGATCGAGAGTGGCCATACCTGGCTATTGTGGAACGGAGGGATTCCCCTGTTCATCGCGTTCTTTGTGTTCGTGTGGACGGCCATCCGCACCGTCGGCTCTAGCGCGCGCGAGCGCACCGACGCGATCGGGGTCGCGGCGATCGCGAGCTACGGCGCGCTTTGGGTGATGGCGATCCTCATGCTTTTTGACTCGCACCTCACGCTGCGGGGTAGCGCGGACCTCAGCTTTGCGCTGCTCGCCTTGGCCACGACCGCCGCTCCATCGACCGCTCTGAGAAATCGAAAGGGGAAGGAATGCGCATCGCCGTCTTCGGCGTCGGCTACGTCGGCTCAGTGACCGCGGCGTGCCTCGCGCGCGAGGGGCATACCGTGATCGGGGTGGATCCCGACGAACGCAAGGTCGCGCGGATCCGTGCTGGGCGCAGCCCGGTCGTTGAGCGCGACCTGGACGAGTTGATCGCGGAAGTGCGCGGGCTCGGCCGGCTCGACGCCACCACCGACGCCCGTGAGGCCGTGAGGCTCGCCGACGTGTCACTGGTATGCGTCGGCACGCCGTCGATGTCCAACGGCGACCTCAACCTGCGCTACGCGGAGCGAGTTGCATCCGACATCGGTGGCGCGCTCGCCGGTCAGAACCGTTGCCACGTCGTGGTCTTTCGCAGCACGATGTTGCCCGGTTCTGTGGAGGGCCGTCTCGCGCCCATCCTCGCCTCAGCGAGCGGAATGCGCGTTGGCGAGGAGCTCGGCATCGCCATGTGCCCCGAATTCCTTCGCGAGTCTACGGGGGTCGCCGATTTCTACGACCCGCCCTTTACGGTGTGCGGTGCGGGTGACGAGCGTACGACCAATACGGTCCGAGAGCTCTTCGCGTTCATCGACGCACCCTTCCACAGGGTCGACGTGCCGACCGCCGAGGCGCTGAAATACGCCTGCAATGCCTTTCACGGGATCAAGGTCGCGTTCGCCAACGAGATGGGCCGCTTCTGCCAGGCCAGCGGCGGCGACGCACGAGCGCTGATGCGCATCTTTTGCGCGGACGACCGGCTCAATCTGTCGGCCTACTACCTGCGTCCTGGGTTCAGCTTCGGCGGCTCGTGCCTACCCAAGGACCTGCGCGCGGCGGTTCACCGTGCTCGCCGCCTCGACCTCGAGTTGCCGTTGCTGTCCGCAACGCTCGCAAGCAACGCCGCGCACCTGCGGAGTGCCGTCGAATGGGTGCTGTTCAGTGGCGTACGCACGGCCACGCTTCTGGGTCTGAGCTTCAAGGTCGGTACGGATGACCTGCGCGACAGTCCCTATGTCGAGCTTGCCGAGACGCTCATCGGTAAGGGTGTCGCCCTGTGCGTCTACGACGCCAATGTCAACCCTCTGCGGCTATCCGGCACCAACCGCGCCTATGTCGACGAGCATCTGCCGCACCTTAGCAAGCTTTTGCACGCCGATCCCCATTCAGCCCTTTCAGGCGTTGAGTGTGCCATCGTCGCCTCAGACGGGCCCTTGGTGGTCGATGCGCTACTCGCCAACCCACCCCCACGGATTTTAGATCTCAACGGCCGATTAGGACCACAAGTTGAAGCATTGCCGGGTTACGCGGGTATCGCCTGGTAAGAATCGCGGATACAGCGGGCAAGAAGGACAGCGGGCAGGAGCGGGAGGCGGGCAACATGATGTTCAAGGCGTCCAAGACCACGAGACGGAGTCGGCGGGTCTTGATCGTTGTCGAAAATCTGCCAGCTCGACGTGATCGCCGGGTGTGGCGGGAATGCCAGGCTCTGGTCAGTGCGGGCTACGGCGTGTCGGTCATTTCACCTCGAGCGCCGGGAGGTCCGGCATTCGAAGAGATCGAAGGTATTCGCTCCTATACCTACCCAGCGCCTCCGGAGGCGCGGAGCAAACTCAGCTTTGTCTACGAATACTTCTATTCATGGCTGATGGCCGCTCTTCTCAGCGTTAAAGTCCTCATGCGAGACGGCTTCGACGCGATACAGGTGTGCAACCCGCCGGATACCTACTTCCTGCTTGGGCGGCTGTACCGGCTTTTCGGGAAGCCCTTCGTGTTCGACCATCACGACCTGGCTCCTGAGGTGTACCTCACCAGGTTCGGGGACGGCAATGCTCTATTGGTACACGCGTTACGGGCCATGGAGCGCGCTACCTTTCGCGCCGCGACTCATGTCATTTCCACCAACGAGTCCTACCGCCAGGTCGCGCTGGGTCGGGGTGGTAGGCCTCCCCACGCGGTGACGGTGGTGCGGAACGGACCCGACCTTGATTTAATGCAGGTCGTGCCTTCCCGGCCAGAGCTTCGCAATGGGCGGTCGTACCTGTGCTGCTGGTTCGGGAACATGGGGCCGCAAGACGGCGTCCACCTCGCGCTCGAGGCGATCGGCCGTATCGTGCACGAGCGAGGCCAGCGCGACTGCCACTTCGTCTTCATGGGGACCGGCGATGCGCTTGACGACATGCGGCGGCGTGCGGCGGCGCTTGACGTGGAGGACTGGACTACCTTCACCGGCTGGATCAGCGACGAGCTGGCGTTCGCCTATCTGTCGACCGCGGACATCGGCTTGTCCGCCGATCCGCCCGGTCCACTCAACGACGTCTCGACCATGAACAAGACCATGGAATACATGGCGTTCGGGCTGCCGGTCGTCGCGTTCGACCTGAAAGAAACCCGGGTCTCCGCAGCGGAGGCAGCGGTATACGCTCCCGGTAGCGACGTCGCCGCGTACGCCGACCTGATCGTTGCGCTGCTCGACGCACCGCACCGGCGAGCTGAGATGGGCCGCATCGGTCGGCAACGGGTCGAGCGCTCGCTGGCCTGGCGCCATCAACGCGACGCCTACGTCGGCGTATACGACCGACTTCTGGCCAGGCCAGATCTGATCTTGGCGGTCGCGCGTGATACACGGGTGCCGCACAGATGAGCTCGCCGACGCCCTCTCGTGCCCCGAGGGCAATACGCACAAACCCTGATCAAGGCCTGCTGCTGCTCACGCTGTTGAGACCGTCGCCCCGCCCGACGAGCGTGCCAGTGATGAGGCTCCTTAACTTCGACCAAGGGGCGGCATGCTCCCCAAAGTCGGAGTAGGTAGGAGAGCGTCCGTTGACGTGCCAGCCATGGCGTCTTACCCCGAAATCACGACTCACGAGTTTGGCTCACGCGCGACAAGATCAGGGAGCCAAGTCCCCTAGGGCTCCTCTGTTGCCGGAAGTCGTGACATTGTGACAAGTTTCTTGACGGACCCATGATGGTACGCGAGGCTGAGTGATGAGCCTGTGTTCCGCTCCATCCTTGTGGCTCCTTGTAAGCCAGCACTTCACAGCCAGTCTGTGACCGAGTCGACCCGGCGTTGTCGACACCTTAAGCGCAGCGGGGACAGGTTGGGGTCGGCGTAGCCGACCGGTACAGTCTACGTGAGCATGCCCTGACGCCGCGCAGCCCGCTTTAGTGTGCCTACGTCCGGCTCGGGGGTCCGAGGGCGAAGCCCTCACTGGTGGTCCGTAGCGGAAGTTCCTTTGTGAGATCCGCGCCCGTCCCGCAAGGCGCGAGGAGCGACGCATATCCGGGGTATACGCGAGCAACGCAGCGAGGCGGGATGCGGGCGCAGTCGAATGCCAAAGGAACTTCCGCTACGCACCACGAGTGTCTGTTGCTGAAATTCCTTTTAACACGGGACCCCGAGGCGTTCGTTACGTGGATCCTCCGCGCGCAACAGTCATTTCAACCGTTTATGGCAACTGTGACTCGTTGGACTTATGCAGTTACCCGTTGACATGGCAAGCGGTCAGGTTATAGTTATGACTCGTAGGATTGTCGCCAATGATTCAGAGTCGGTGCTCTGAAGCGGGTCGTTGTCGATAGTTGCCACGTCACGGGAAAAGCGGGTATAAGCGCACAGAAATATGAGGAATGGCAATGCTGAGCGTGTGCGCGGGAGTTGGTCAAATAGCGGGGTAGCACGATGGGGTCACGTCGGATCCATCGGTGAAAGCGTATATTTGGCATCTTCTTGCCGCGTGGTACTGTTCTTTATGTCTGCTCAGACTGCCGCTCATTAATGAAATAATGGCCTGTTTTGGCTGGATCGGTCTCCGGGTCATCTCATCCTGCGTTCTCGGCCGGATTAGACAAATGGCCGCGATGGGATATCCGTGCGCGGAAAGACGATGCCGCCGTCAGGCTCAAGTGTAGAGCGCGCATCCGTAGTGAGTCGCGCAGGTTGAGAGGGAGATAGGCGGGCGAATGATGAGGAACGATGGTCGCGACAGGAACTGTGTGAGCAAGGTGATCTTTCAACGGCTGATAGATCGGTGCTCCGGTGGAGTGACGCGGGGGGGCGAGGCTCGATGACCACATTGCGGGGATGGAAGGTCGAAGCCTCGAAGTTGTCGAAACAGCGTGGCGCGGTGCTAGTGGCCAAGCGGCTCGTCGACATCGTAGGCGCCGTCCTCCTGCTCGCGGTGACCGCTCCTTTGCTGCTGATCACCGCGGTTGCTGTCAAGCTGGACACTGCTGGGCCGGTGTTGTTTCGCGCCACACGCATCGGTCAGGGTGGCCGACCGTTCACGATGTTCAAGTTTCGCTCGATGGCCGCAAATGCCGACCAGTCGCTTCATGTGAAGTTCATCAAGAACCTGTTACAGAATGGTGACGCACAATCGCGGTCTGAGAACTGGTACAAGTTGGAGAACGACCCTCGTATCACACGCGTCGGTCGGGTGATCCGCCGCTGGAGCATCGACGAGCTGCCACAGCTTTTCAACGTCGTGAAGGGAGACATGAGCCTTGTCGGGCCACGTCCCGAGGTGCCCTACGCGGTGGAGGAGTACGAGGCGTGGCAGTGGCAGCGGTTCGACGTGCTACCGGGTATGACTGGTCTTTGGCAGATCAGCGGTCGAGGCGAGCTTTCACCGATCGAGATGTTGCGGCTCGACGTCGCATACGTCAACGGGTACTCGCTCTGGCTAGACCTCAAGCTGCTGGCCAAGACGTTAGGTGCCGTGGCGATGCGTATCGGCTCTCGTTAATCAACGATCCCGGGCACGCGAGCAGGGACACACACAGTTTGCGAAAAGCAGAGGGAGCACGCGATGCAGCTACACGACAAAACCGTCATCGTCACGGGAGGGGCCGGCTTCATCGGTAGCCACGTCGTCGATACCTTGGTCGCGGCGGGCAACCGCGTGAGGGTCATCGACGATTTCTCTACCGGGCGTCGTGAGAACCTCGCGCATCATTTCGGTAACCATGCGGTGGACGTCGTAGAAGCCGACATCCGCGACCGCGCCGCGATGATGCGTGCGGTACGCGACGCGGACGTCGTCATCCATATGGCCATCGCGTGCCTAAGAGTCTCGTTGAACGATCCTGTCCTCGTGCACGAGATCAACGCGACAGGCACGTTGAATGTCTGCAGCGCCGCACACGCCAACGGCGCCAGCCGGGTCGTATACGTCTCGTCGTCCGAGGCATATGGCAGTGCGCGCTACGCTCCGATGGACGAAGGGCATCCGCTGGACCCGGTGACGGTTTATGGCGCCAGCAAAGCCGCCGGCGAGCTCTACGCCCTCGCCTACTGGCGCACGTATGGCCTAGAAACCATGGTGGTCCGGCCGTTCAACAGCTATGGGCCTAGAGAGCATGCCGAAGGCATGAGCGCCGAGGTAATCCCGAAGTTCGTCATGCGTACTCTCGCCGGACTGCCACCCGTCATCTTTGGCGACGGCAGTCAGACCCGAGACTTTACCTGGGTGCCTGACACCGCGCGTGGCATTGTGCTCGCGGCGGAGTGCGACGCGCTGGTCGGCGACTGCGTGAACATCGCGCGCGGGCAAGAGGTCAGCATCGCCGAGATCGCCGAACTCGTCCTGAAAGCTGTCGGGCGCGAGGACCTCGAGCCGGTGCGTGAGGACAAGCGACCCGGCGACGTCGTCCGGCACTACGCCGACACGACGAAGGCCCAGCGACTGACGGGCTTTTCGACGAACGTCGATATCGCCTCCGGCCTGGAACGCTACGTAGACTGGGTACGTGCGCAAGACCCGGACGTGGCGGCGTGGGCGCGGCGGGAGACTGTAAGAAACTGGTGACTACGGTGCGAGAAGGTATGCGGTACGCCCGAGCGGCGTCACTCGTGGACCTGGTCGGCAGGCATATCCTCGTCACTGGCGCTACCGGCTTCATCGGCTCGCACCTTGTCCCTGCCCTGGTAGACGCGGGAGCACGGGTCACCGCCGTCGCCACCGGTCTCGGTTGGCGCCCTACAGTGCGGTCGCTCGTACTCCAGGGTTCCGTGCGACTGGTCGAGCTCGATGTGCTGTCGCCTGCATCGCCGTCGCCACGAGCCTTGACCGACACCTTGGTGGGCGTGGATGGAGTCGTGCACCTCGAGTACGCCCCTGCGGGCGGCCGACCGCTGGCCCGGGCGGCGCTCGAGGTCGAGCGCAACGTCTTGGGCGCGTTGCGCTTGTTCCAAGCGCTGCCTGAGTCCGTCCGGAGCGTGGTATTCGCTAGCTCGATCATGGTCTATGGGCGGTCCCCGGTTCTGCCTGTTGATGAAGCGTGTTGCGCCCGTCCACACACCGCCTATGCGAAGGCGAAGCATACGATCGAGGGTCTCATGGAGGACCTTGCCGCGGATCGTGGCGTCGCGGCGTACAACCTTCGTTACGCGACGGTCTACGGGGAGATGGAGACGGTGCCGCGGGCAGTCCCAAACTTCATCCGTCGGGTCTTGGGCGGGCAGGCGCCAGTCATACGTGGAGCTGGTGACGACGTGCACGACTACGTGCACGTCTCGGACGCCGTAGGGGCGACCCTATCGGCGATCGCGCGGGACGAAACCGGTACCTGGACCTGCAATGTGGCTTCGGGCCACGGGCGAACCACCAACGAGATCGCCGCGCGCGTCGCCGCTCTCGCCGGGTACTACGGACCTGTTACGCATGTGCCCGCTGAGGCGTCGCCGACACACGTGGTATGTGATATCCGCCATGCCGAGGCGCTGCTCGGTTACGAGCCGCGCATGGATATCGACGAGGGGCTGCGTCAAGAGATCCGTTGGTTCGCGGCGCGGCCCGCGCTCTGGTCGACGCCAGCCACCGCGCCGACGTAGATTATGGCTGGACGAGCTCTCGGTCGGTAGTTACGCGCGTACCGGGCAACGTGCGCCTAGCGGCTCATGTGAACGCGTGAGGGTGCGGAAAGGGACGGCTTCGTGAACGTGGTCGAGCGGGCGGTTGACAATATCGATCCCAGTCTCAGTGCGTGGCTGCGGGGAGCAAAAGCCCGATGGCGGAAGGACCAGATCGTACGCCTGATCAAGGAATCTGTCGCGCCAGGAGCCGTCACCGTTGACGTTGGCGCAAACCGTGGTGTCTACACCTTGCTCCTGTCGGCACGGGCCGGACGAACAGGTCGTGTCCATGCGATCGAACCCCATCCCGATCACGCACCGCGGCTTCGAACTCTCGCCCGGCGGCATCCCAATATCACTTTTCATCCCGTAGCCTTATCCGACCAGCCGGGTGAGGCTGAACTGCGTGTGCCAATTTATCAGGGCAGGCAGATCGATGCGCTCGCGACCTTGAATGCCTCGTTCGATGTTCCTTACGAGCGGCTCATTGTTCCGGTACGTACGCTTGACGACGTGCTCAGCCATGAGACAGGCCGAATCACCTTTTTGAAGTGCGATGTAGAGGGTTATGAGCAATATGTCCTTCGTGGGGGCGTCAAGTCGATTCGAGAGAGCATGCCGGTGATCGTCGCTGAAATCGAACAGCGCCACCGCGCGGATCCCATCCAAGGCACCTTTACCTACCTCGGGGAGTTAGGTTACGTCGGTTACTTCATCGATGCCGTCGGTTGCCGTCCCCTTGCGGAGTTCGATGTCACTCGGCACCAGATAGCTGCGGCGGGCGCTGGGATCGTTCCCACGTCAATGCCCAAAGACTACGTGAGCGACTTCGTATTTTTGCCCCGCGTGTCCGCCATGGAGGTATCCTCGGACTGATGGCGGTGCGGCGGCCGATGTCTGGAGGCGATAAACTCGTGATGAAAAGCGCTATTGTTCTCGGTAAGGGTGAACTCGCCATTCGCGTCAGTGAGTGGTTCCTGAATGATTCCAAGCACGTTTTGCGCTGTGTTGTACCAGTTGTTCCGGAGCCGGCATGGTCGGCCTCGCTGGGCGACTGGGCACTCGATCACGGCGTACCAGTCGTAAGCTCGGGTCGCTATCAAGATGTCGACAGTGTGATGGGTGACGGGGTCACGTTCGATCTAGGCATCTCGGTGTTTTACGATAAGATCATCAAGCAGCGGTTCATCGATCGCTGCGGCCGCATCTTCAATATTCACAATGGACCCCTCCCCCGTTACCGAGGAGTGTCGCCGATCAATTGGGCGCTGCGCAATGGAGAGTCTGAGCACGGCGTGACCATCCATGAGTTGGAAACGGGCATCGACACAGGGGCGATAGTGGGCCAGGTAAGATTTTCGATCTATCCTGAGATCGACGAAGTAATCGACGTGTACCGTCGGTCCTTGGAACATGCGTGGACGCTGTTTCGGCACACTATGCCGTTACTGGAGCGGATCGTCCCCACTCCACAAGACGATGGACTGGCCACCTATTACAGCCGAGACATGGATAAACATCTCGGTGACCGCCGCGATTTTACTCGCCCTCAGTCGCTGGCCGCGGACAGCCACCAGTCGCCGGGGTTGGACGATCGAGTGCGCACGAGGGAGGTGACCGCCTGATGGCTCCCGTTGTGGCATCTCGCGCGCCTCGACGATCTTTGCCGATCCCGTGAGCTTTCGGATGGGGATGTAGAGATGAGAGTTACAGACTGGCGGCGAAGCGTTGTCGCGTTCCGGTCGGCGTGTGTCGTCCTGTTGTTCGCGACCCTCACTTGGGTCTCACTCCCCTCCGGACAGAGCTGGCCCTCTGAGGCGGCTGCGCCGAGGAGCCTGCTGACCTGGGCGCCACCCGCCGGTTGGGAGAACTACACGCCCATAACCGTGCCACTGTCCGGAGGTGTCATTACTTTTCCTCGAAACGACACTGATTATCGTATCGTAGCGCCCTGGGTAGTGAGGGGTCCAGTAATACTCCGGGGCGGTCGCAATGTCGTGTGGATCGGCGGGCATATTCAAATCGATCGTGACGATGCCCTGAAGAAGGACATTGCAATATCGGCCCCGGACCGCCGAGGAATCTTGATCGATGATGGCCAAGCGCCGGGTGTAGCAGCGGGTCGAGTCGTCTTTATCGAAGGGATCCGGCTCGACGGTAATGATCTGTCTGAAGGAGTAGATATAAAGGCTCCGAACGCTCACATCTATCTTCAGAACATCGGTATCGACACGGTTCGTCATCGCGGCTTTGACGATCGTGACTCGACCGGTCCTTATTCGAAAAACCTACCAACCAAGGGGCATCCTGACCTTGTTGAGCCTTTCGGTGGATTTCTCAGCCTGAACATCGACGGGCTCAGCGGGAGCACCAACTATCAGGGATTATTCTTATCGACCCATGTGGCTCCCACGCCAGGCACCGGTGGTGACATCCGGCTGCGACGTATCGACATGGCCGCCGTCGAGTTGCCGGATGACGTTCCCGGCTTTCGCCATGCGGGACACATGGGCATTGTGTGGTATGGTGACCAGATCGGGCAGATCTTTATCGATCCCGGTACTGTCTGGTTCCAGCATCATGTGAACTCGGGTTGGGGGGACGTGCCTGGCTTCCGCAGAGTGGCATACCGAGACGCCGCGGGCGTGATTCACCTTGAAGCAGTGCCGGGCAATTCCGATTTCGTCGATAATTTCGGTGCGGGGTCCGCCTTCCCGAACACGACACGTGACTATCCATACGGAGCGATAGCCGGCTCAGATGCGACCGGTGCTTTTGTCACCTGGTCCGAGGCGGCGGTACTCGAGGACGGGCGACCGGCGGTCCGTGACTGGGCAGGTGCAAGCCAGGGCCGTGTGTACTCAGGGACCCCGCCACATGGCAGTTATGTGCCTGTCGATTCGGTTGGTCTCGAGTACGACTCGCCCGGCTACGAGGGAGGAAAATAAGAACGAATCGAGGGAAGATCTTTAGGTGAAGCTAAAAAAGGTGAGATCTATCGCGCGGACCGCGGTCAAGGGCAGGCTCTTGCCTTACGTGGGGGGTCGTTTCTATCACGTGCGCGAGGCCCACGGGCGGCTTCGCGGCTTGTTCGAGCCCGCTGAGCACGAGGATGAGGGAGTTTATTCGGCTACGCTTTTTCCTGAGCTTGACGTCGAAGCGTGCGTGCGCGCGATTCGCCGCGACTCGGTCGCACTTGGCCTCATGCTTCCTCAAGACTGCGTTGAAGAGATCCGGGCGTTCGCTGAATGCCGCCCATGCATACGGCCACACTTGATCAATCGTGCGACGCCATTAGGTGTGAAAGCTACCGAACGATTTTACAAGAAGGATGTTACCGCCGGCCGCCTTCCGAATGGTGAGCTGGCGCCCATGGCGATGATTGTCGGCGCGGATGAGTCGCCCGCCGTTGCACGCATCGTTAACGATCTCATTCTGCTGAAGGTCGCCCGTCGTTTTCTCCGGTATCGACCGGCAAAGCGTAGGGTCAAGCTTTTTTGGAGCTTCCCAGGCGACGTCGATCACCAGGGACGGCTAGACTTGCATCAAACCGTCGACTATCATTTTGATGTAGAAGGATTCAGTTTTCTGTACGTAAACTTTTACCTGACAGATACGGATCGATCATCTGGCGCACATGCGTTGGTCAAGGGATCACACCGAGGCAAGTCGCTTGCGATGTTGAAGTCGGCCGCGGCGCCAGCTGAGACTGTATTACGCCGATATGGCCACGATAACGTGCTGCTTATCGAGCGCCCTAGGGGCTTTGGCTTTATTGAGGATGCCGCTTGCTACCACAAGGCCATCGCGCCAATCACACAGGAACGCCTGTTGCTCCAAATTCGCTACAGCTGAGATACGCACCTCGCCCTACTGACTCGAAAATCAGCCGCACGTCGCCGGTTTGCACCACCAGCGCCGCACCGGGCGCCGGCATTTTCTTGCACTGTGCGCCAGTTATCGGTTGAGCCGAACTGTCCTACGTCCGCGCGGGAAGTTGGGCTCCAGCGCTCATCCTATTCTCGTCTCGTGCCGCGGGGTTAAGGCTATTCGATCGAGCCTGCGTGGAGCGCCGGTACGGGGTCGGGTGTCGGCACCGGGCGGGTGGGCCGGGCGGTGACGATCGCCACCAGCAGGCCGAGCAGCGCGACCGCCTCGCCGACCAGGAAGCCGGTCACCACCCGCATGGTGGGGCTCCCGGCCATCAGGGGGATGGTCAACGCGCCGGCGACCAACGCCGAGACCCAGGGCGCCACGAGGCGATGCTCGGCGTTCATGGCGATGAGGATCTGGTTCAGCCCGAGCGCGGCGGTCGCGCTGACCACGCCCGCCGCGGTCAGCGCCACGAACCAACTGTCCGGGCGGAAGTCCGCGCCGAAGAACAGCGCGATCACCGTCGGACCGAGCCACGATCCCGCGACCGCTCCCAGCGCGGCCAGCGCCACCGCCGTGACGACGGTCGCCATCGCGATGCGGCGGAGGCGAGCGTAGTGACCGGCCCGCGCCACGCGCGTCAGTGGGGGGAGGATCCGCGAGAGGACCCCACCGATCGCGAACACCATCGGCGCCCGCGCCGCCGTGACCGTCACGAAGAAGACCGAGGTCTCGGCAGCGCTCGCCCCAAGTGGGAGCAGCACGAGCGGTCCGGCGGCCAGCAGCGTCTGGGAGGAGGCGTTCGCGATCGTCGTCGCGGTCAGGTACCTGCTCGTCGAGCCGGTCGAGGATACGTCCGCGTCCCGATCCGGCGCGTGCGACTCGAGCGGCCGTGCGGGCCCGGCGTAAGGCCGGTTGTGCACGGTGAACAGCCACCATGCCACCACCAGGATCGGCCCCAGCGGCAGCGTCCACGCGATCCACCGGGGGCTGGGCAGCAGCAACGCGATCGGTAACGCCAGCGCGACCCGGCCCATCGACTCGATACCGGTCGCGACGGCGTACTGGCCGAAACGGTACGACCCTGCCAGCCACCCTCGGATGATCACATAGCCGCCGAACGACAGGACGATCAACCCGGCGATGAGCGGGAAGTCCTCTTCACCCCCGCCATGAAAGAGCGCGTCTCGCCCTATCCACGTCGCCGCGCACAGCGCGACCGAGACACCGACCGTCCAGGCGACGAGCCCCTTCACGCCGCGGCGCAACGCATCCGCGCCGCCAGAATGATCCGAGTGAAGCGTGACGGCCCTGGTGACGTAGGCCTCGACCGACAGGAGCGCGATCGTCAAGACGAGGTACTGGATCGTCCAGAGCACGCTGATCGGCGCGTAGCCCTCGTCGCCAAGTGCTCTGGTGCCCACCACCTGAAACAGGTACGCGCCCAACCCGGACGCGAGCGAGCCAACCAGCACCGCGGTCGTGCCGGGCGTACGGACACGTTCGCGAGCGGCACGCAGCAAAGTTGAGGCGCGTGACGACATTCCAGGGGATTCCTTGCCCAAGAACACGGCTGTTTCAAGGTTAGTAGGAGCAGAAGATGGTTGCCCTCGGCCGCGTGGACGAGTACAAGCGACGCTTACTACCTTTATGCAACTATGCAACGCAACGCTGAGCGCTCCGGAGCGCTCAGGCTAGCGAATATCGACAAGGGGACACCAAACCATGAGCGACGAGCCGAGCGGGGGGGAGCCGGAGACGCCGCGTGAGCCGCTGCCTCCGCCGCCCCCGCCCCGCCCCACGGTGTCGTCTGAAGCAGGGCCCGAACCGGCTGAGGCCCGATCGAGTGTCGCGGCGCCTCCGAAGCCGTCCGCGCCGCGCCCAGTCGTCGTCCCGGGAGGGCGCATCGCGAACCCCGCCGCGGTGGCGTCGATCGTCGTCGGCGTTGTCGCCCTGATCGCTGGGATCCTGCCGTTGACGGCACCCTTCGGGGCCGCGCTCGGCGTCGGAGCCTTGAGCCTGAGCCTGATCGGCCTCTACAAGGCGAGCCGGGGCGGCGCCAGGGGAAAAGGCGCCGCGATCACCGGCTTCGTCATCGGGCTCGCCGGTCTGAGCGCGGCCTGCCTGTGGTTCGCGATCGCGATCACGACCCTGTGGCGGGTCGAGCCGGCGCCGGACCTCGCGCGAGCGGCTCGAGCGGAGCTCGACCGTACCGGTCCGACCACCGCGATCGACACGCTCCAGATCGGGGACTGCTTCCAGGACCCACTGGGGGGTGCCGAGGTCGACGCGGTGCCCATCGCCGCATGCTCACAGCCACACGACAACGAGGTCTACGCCATCCTTATCGTCCAAGAGGGCCCAAACGCGCCGTACCCAGGACCCTTGCAGATGCGGGCCACCGCCGACGGCGAGTGCCAAGCCGACCCGTTCGAGGCCTACATCGGCCAGCACTACCTTCTCACCGACCTAGAGGCCGTCGCCTACTACCCAAGCCAGGCGCGCTGGGCAGCCGGGGACCGTGAGATCCTGTGCGTCGTCTCGGATCCCGTGGGCCAGGTCTCCGGTTCGTTGCGTGGCACCGGCCAGCCAGTGATCCAACCAAGACCGATCAGACCGGTGCCCCGGCCGTCCGTCACCCCGCTTCCCCTCCCACCGCCAGCTCCGGGATAGTGGGCACGCTGTTCGACCCCGGCGGTTCGGGCCAGCCACCTCCGGTCGACCCTGGCGCTCCGCTCGCGGCCCGGCTGAGGCCGCGATCGCTGGACGAGATCGTTGGGCAGTGGCACCTCGTCGGGCCGGGCGGGCCGCTCCGCGCGGCGATCGAGGCGGACCGGCTTTCCAGCGTCATCTTGTGGGGACCTCCAGGAACGGGGAAGACGACGCTCGCGCATGTGATCGCGGCCTCGACCGAAGCCGCCTTTGATCAGCTCTCCGCCGTGACCGCCGGGGTGCGGGACGTGCGTAGCCTCGTCGAGGAGGCGCGCAACCGGCGGCGGCTCGCGGGGAGGCGCACGATCTTGTTTGTCGACGAGATCCACCGCTTCAACAAGGCGCAGCAGGATGCGTTGCTCCCTGGCGTCGAGGACGGAGCGGTCGTGCTGATCGGCGCCACCACCGAGAACCCTTCGTTCGAGGTGAACGCGCCGCTGCTGTCGCGCAGCTTGCTCTACCGGCTGGAGCCGCTTGAGCCGGACGACCTCCGCGTCCTGGTGCGCAGGGCACTGGGCGACCCGCGTGGCCTGCCAGGCGCCCAGGTCGAGCCTGACGCCGTCGAGGCGCTCGTGGCCGCCGCGGACGGCGACGCGCGCGTCCTGCTGAGCGGGCTGGAGGCGGCGGCCGTCCTGGCGGGGGGCGAACCGGTGTCGGCCGCCGATGTCCAGGCCGCGCTCGCGCAGCCGCACCTGCGGTACGACAAGGCGGCGGACCAGCACTACGACCAGGTCAGCGCGTTCATCAAGTCGATGCGAGGATCCGATCCCGACGCCGCGCTGTACTGGCTGGTACGGATGCTGGAGTCCGGCGAGGACCCGCGCTTCCTCGCCAGGCGCATGGTGATCTTGGCGGGCGAGGACGTCGGCCTCGCCGACCCGGCGGCGCTGGGCGTCGCGGTCGCCGCCGCCCAGGCGTTGGAGTTCGTCGGGTTACCCGAGGCGCGCTTCGCGCTGGCCGAGGCCGCCCTCTACCTGGCGCTCGCCCCGAAGTCGAACAGCGTGACCACCGCGCTCGGCAGGGCGGGCGAGGCCGTCCGCCGCCTCGGCAACGCCCCCGTCCCCGCCCACCTGCGCGACGCGCACTATCGCGGCGCGAAGCGCCTCGGCCACGGCACAGGTTATCGTTACCCTCACGACGACCCCAGCGGCTGGGTCGCGCAACGGTACCTGCCCGAGGGATTGGGCCCCGGCGACGTCTACCGCCCCTCATCGCACGGCGCCGAACCCGACTTGGGCACCTGGAGAGAGGACTGAATTGGACGCCGCTCCCCGAAACGCGACTGCATCCCTGCACAATGCGGCATCGATGGCGCCTCGGCGGGACGGGTAGCGGGTGGAGGCCGTCATCTTGGCTGGCGGGCGAGGCACCCGGCTACAGCCGCTGACCGACACCCGACCGAAGCCGCTGATCCCGTTCATGGGCGAGCCGTTCGTGATCGGGCTCCTCCGCCGGCTTGTCCAGGCCGGTGTCCACCGGGCAACGGTCCTCGTCGGCGCGGATGCGGCGGCTTGGCAGCCGCTGGTCCAGGCAGGCGCGTCGCTGGGCGCGCAGGTGCGCATACAGACCGAGCAGGCTCCGCTCGATACGGCGGGTGCCTGCCGCCAACTCTTCAACGGCATGAGGGGCGCCGGGGGGACCGGCCCGGTGCTCCTCTGCAACGGGGACGTCCTCACCGACCTCGACTACGCCGCCCTGGTACGGCAGCACCGCGAGGCGAAGGCGGTGGCCACGATCCATCTCGTGCCCGTCCCGGACACCTCCAGCTTCGGCGTGGCGGTCTGTGACGCGGAGGGCCGGATCACCCGCTTTGTCGAGAAGCCACGGCCTGGGACGCTGACCGCCAACACGGTCAACGGCGGGACCTACGTGCTGGATCCGGAGGTCTTCTCGGAGTTCCCCGGCGATGGGCCACTGTCGTTCGAGCGCGCGGTGTTCCCCGGCCTGGTCGAGGCCGGCGAGCTCGTGCTCGGGATCGAGGCCGGGGGGTACTGGCAGGACCTCGGCACGCCGCGCCGGTACCTCGACGGCCACCGCGCCGTGCTCGAGGGCCGCTGCGCCTGGCCCCCGGCGCCCGGGCTCCGGATCCGCGAAGGCACCCTCGTGGCCGTTCACGAGTCCGCCCGCGTGTCCTCCTCGGCCACGCTCGGCCCGATGGCGGTCGTGGGCGCCGGCTGCCTGATCGGTCCCGGAGCGCGCATCGTCGACTCCGTGCTCCACGACCGTGTCAACGTCGGAGGCGGCGCGTGTATCAGCGGCGGGATTCTCGGAGAGCGTGTCCAGATCGCCGCCCGCGCCGTCCTGGTGCCCGGCGCTGTCCTCCGCGACCACAGCGTCGTGACCCGCGTTTACGGCCGCTAACAACCCGCTAACGGGTGTACCGTCCACGGGGACAGGGAGCCCCGGGGATGCGCGTGCTGGTGGTCGAGGACGAGCGCCGTCTGGCCGCTGCGGTGCGGCGAGGCTTGGAGGACCACGGCTTCGCCGTCGAGGTGGCGCACGACGGCGCGGCGGGGTTCTGGTTGGCGCGGCACGAGAGCTTCGACGCGATCGTCCTCGACATCCAGCTGCCCCATATGAGTGGGTACGAGATCTGTAAGCGGCTGAGGGCGGAAGGGGTGTGGACCCCGATCCTGATGCTGACCGCCAAGGACGGTGAGTACGACGAAGCCGACGCGCTCGACCTGGGAGCCGACGACTACCTTCGCAAGCCGTTCTCGTACGTCGTGCTGATCGCGCGGCTCAACGCGCTGCTGCGGCGTGGCGCTCCCGAGCGGCCAGCCCAACTGCGGGTCGGCGATCTGGTCCTCGACCCCTCCAGGCGTACCGTCAAGCGGGGGGAGACGCCGATCGAGCTGACCAGGCGAGAGTTCGCGCTGCTCGAATACCTCATGCGCAACGCGGGCGAGCCACGCTCGAAGCACGAGATCCTCGACCACGTCTGGGGCGCCGACTTCGATCGCGACCCCAACGTCGTTGAGGTGTACATCGGGTACCTGCGGCGCAAGGTCGACGCGCCGTTCGGGACACGGATAATCGAGACCGTCCGCAACCATGGCTATCGCGCCACCGATGAGTGAGCGTCGGCTCCCTTGGCGGCTCTCTTGGCGGCGCGCCTCGCTGCGGTCGCGCATGGTCGTGCTGGCCGCGGCGGCCGTGACCGGCGTGCTGCTCGTAGGAGGGCTGTTGCAGGGCGTTGGGCTGCGCGCGGTTCTCGCCGGCAACGCGGTCGAGGCTGGCCGGCTCCGCGCGCGTGACCTGTCCGCGCTCGCCGCGCAGGGACGCCTTCCCCAGCCGATCGCCATCGCGGGGAACGACGAGGCGCTGGTCCAGGTCGTCGGCCCTTCGGGCCAGGTCCTGGCGGCCAGCGAGAACATCGAAGAAGACCCTGCCCTCAGCCTGCCCGCGGTCCCCCCGGGGGAGGAGCAGGTCTGGGCCGTCAGCCGGCTGCCGGTCGACGACGAGGACTTCCGGGTGGTGGCCAGGGGGACCCCCACACCCGGAGGCCCAGCGACCGTCTATGTCGCGGTCCCCCTCGAGGAGGTCCATGCGACGGTCGCGGCGGCGCTGACGCTCGGCCTCCTGGGGCTCCCACTGTTCGTGCTTGCCCTGTCCGCGGTGATGTGGGTCGTGGTCGGTCGGACGCTGCAACCGGTCGAGGCGATCCGCCGGGAGGTCGACGAGATCGGTGAGCGGCGTCTCTCCGCGCGCGTGCCCGAGCCGCCCCGGCTGGACGAGATCGGCCGGCTGGCGCGCACGATGAACGCGATGCTCGCGCGCTTGGAGCGCAGCGCGCAGCGGCAGCGGCGGTTCGTGGCCGACGCGGCGCACGAGCTGCGCAGCCCGATCGCCAGCCTGCGAGCCCAGCTTGAGACCGCGCGCGAGTCGCGTCGTGGGGTGGACTGGCGGCAGGTCAGCGGCGAGCTGCTGGACGAGACGCTGCGGATCCAGCGGCTGACCGAGCAGCTCCTCCTGCTCGCGCATGCCGACGACGATCCCGGCGCGCGCCGGACGGCGATCGACCTCGACGATCTGGTCGGCGAGGTCGTTGCCAGGTCGCGGGAGCAGGTTCGCGCTGGGCTGGTCATCGACACGTCCGCGGTCGCGCCCGCCCAGGTGCTGGGCAACGCCTTCCAGCTCGAGCAGCTGGTGCGAAACCTCGTCGACAACGCGGGGCGTCACGCGCGCAGCCTCGTCAGGCTGACGGTCGCGGGAGAGGACGGTACCGCGGTGCTCATCGTGGACGACGACGGGCCGGGCATCCCTGAGCAGCGCCGCGCGGAGGTCTTCCAGCGCTTTACCCGGCTTGACGATGCCCGGGACCGCGACGCGGGAGGCGCCGGCCTCGGGCTGGCCATTGTCCGCGATGTCGCCGCCGCGCACGGGGGGGCGGTCACGGTGTCCACGGCACCGGACGGCGGCGCTCGATTCTTAGTGCGCTTACCACGCGTATAGGCGTCAAAAGGACTGCAGCATTCCACCTTCAGGCTAGACATTGAAGTAATCCGGGCGGATGATTGCATTATCCGTCGGGGCGCGGTTGGTCAGTTTCCGTGCTCTGGCGAGCGAGGCTGCGCGTTTAGAGGGGTCGTCGGTAGGGGTTCCAGACGGCGAGTGGGTGGAAAGTCTAGCCTATTAGTAAGGCTATTTCTTAATTGAGTAAATAGTGGCGACGGGGGTGGGCAAATGATGCGTTGGCTGATCGGGTCGAGCGTGAGGTTCCGACGCCTGATCATCGCCCTCGCCGCGGGGCTCATGGTGGTCGGCATCACACAGCTCGGCGCGACACCGGTGGACCTGCTTCCCGAGTTCACCCGACCGACGGTCGAGGTTCAGACCGAGGCCCTCGGGCTCTCCGCGGAAGAGGTCGAGCAGCTGATCACGGTCCCGCTCGAGCAGGACCTGCTCAACGGGGTCGCGTTCCTCGACGAGATCGAATCGGCGTCGCTTCCCGGGTTGTCGTCGATCGTCCTGACCTTCGAGCCAGGGACCAGCCTGCTCGACGCCCGGCAGGTCGTGGCCGAGCGGCTCACCCAAGCGGTCGGGGTGGCCGGGCTGCCACAGGTGGCGAAGCCACCCCAGATGCTGCAGCCCCTGTCCTCGACGAGCCGCGTCCTGATGGTCAAGCTGTCGTCACAGGAGCTCTCACCGATCGAGATGTCCCTGCTCGCCCGCTGGGTGATCGTCCCGCGCCTCGTGGGCGTCGACGGCGTGGCGAACGTGGCGATCTGGGGTTTCCGGGACCGGCAGCTGCAGGTGCAGGTGGACCCCGCGCGGTTGGCGGCCGCGGGCGTCTCGCTCGAGCAGATCATCCGTACCGCGGGGAACGCGCTCGAGGTGTCCCCGCTCAGCTTCCTCGAGGCGTCCTCGCCCGGGACCGGCGGGTTCATCGACACGGTGAACCAACGGCTTCACGTCTTTCACGAGCAGGCCATCTCGACGCCCGAGGAGCTCGCGCAGGTTCCGGTCGAAGGTCCGGAGGGCGGCGCGGCGCTTGTCGGGGATAGGCCGCTCGCCCTTGGCGAGGTGACCCAGATCGTCGAGGACCACCAACCGCTGATCGGCGACGCCTTGTGCAGCGACGGGCCGTGCCTCTTGCTCGTCGTGGAGAAGTTCCCCGAGGCTAACACCCCCGCCGTGACACGCGGGGTGGACGCGGCGCTCAACGCGCTCTTGCCCGGCCTGGACGGCATGCGGATCGGCACGTACACGTACCGGCCGGCGGCGTTCATCGAGGCGTCGTTCGACAACCTTGGCCGTGCGCTGTTGATCGGCGGCATCCTGGTGCTGCTGTTGCTGGGAGCGTTCTTCTTCGAATGGCGCGCCGCGCTGATCAGCGCTTTGGTAATCCCGATATCGCTGGTGGTGGCGGGGCTCGTGCTGTACGCCAGCGGCGTCACCGTGCACACGATGACCCTGGCGGGGCTCGCGATGGCGCTCGTCGTCATCGTCGACGATGCGGTCGTCAACCTCGACCATGTGGGGCGGCGGCTGCGTGAGCGCCGGATCAGCGGCGCGGGCACGCAGGTCTGGCGGGCGATCGTCGAGGGGCTGCTCGAGATGCGCCAAGGCATCCTCTACGCGACCCTGATCGTCGCCGCGGCGCTGATCCCGTTCTTCTTCCTCCCCGGCGACGCTGGCGCGTTCCTGCCACCCATCGCCGTTGCCTACCTGCTCGCGATCGCGGCGTCGACGCTGGTCGCGCTTACCCTCACCCCCGCGCTGGCCGTGATGCTCCTCGCCGGCGAGAAGCCCGCGCGCCGCGAGTCCCCGCTGGTGCGCCTGAGCCAGCGGGGCTATGACACGTTCGCGCGGATCGTCCCGCGCACCGGGTTCGCGCTCGTCGCCTTCGGCGTGGTCGTCGCGGTCGGTCTCGCCACGGTTCCCCTCCTCGACCAGCGCATGCGGCCCTCACTGCGCGAACGGGACGTGCTCGTGGAGATGCAGGCGGCCCCCGGCACATCCCTCCCAAGGATGGACGAGATCACCGCGGGGACCGCCGGCGAGCTGCGCTCCGTGGCGGGGGTGACGGAGGTCGGCGCCCACGTCGGGCGCGCGGTGTCCTCCGACCAGATCGTCAACGTCAACTCGGCGGAGATCTGGGTCAACCTCGATCCCTCGGCCGACTACGACGCCACGATCGCCGCGATCGAGCGCGTGGCGGGCGGCCATCCCGAGGTGTCCAGCGATGTGCTGACCTACTCCGAGCAGCGAATCCGCGACGTCCTGGAACGCCAGGGCGACGAGATCCTGGTCCGCATCTACGGGCAGGACCAAGAGATCCTGGAGCGCAAGGCGCTCGAGGTGCAGGCGGTCCTCGTCGGCGTCGAAGGCATCGACGATCCACGCGTGGGGCTGGCGGCCGACGAGCCGACCATCGAGGTCGAGGTCGACATCGCCCGGGCACAGGCCTTCGGCGTCAAGCCCGGCGACGTCCGCAGGGAGGCCGCCACCCTGCTCGGGGGCATCGTCGTCGGGAACCTGTTCGAGGAGCAGAAGGTGTTCGACGTCGTCGTGTGGGGAGCTCCTGAGCTTCGCCAGAGCGAGGACCAGGTGCGCGGGCTGCTGATCGAGACGCCAGGCGGGGTGGTGCGCCTCGACCAGGTCGCCGACGTGCGGCTGGTGCCGAACGCGAGCGTGATCCGGCACGAGTCGGTCACCCGGTATGTCGACGTCAGCGCCGGCGTGGCGGGGCGCCCGGTCGACGATGTCCTGCGCGACGCCGGATCGGCGCTGGAGCGGGTCGAGTTCCCGTTCGAGCACCACGCGGAGCTCCTCGGCGGGTACGCGGAGCAGCAGGCCGCGCGCACCCGCGTGCTCGCCGTGGCGCTCGCCGCCGCGATCGGCATCTTCCTGTTGCTCCAGGCGGCGTTCGCGAGCTGGCGGCTCGCGGCACTGTTCTTCGCCGCCCTGCCGATGGCGCTAGTGGGAGGCCTGCTCGCGACGCTGGCCGACGGCGGTGAGGTCACGCTCGGCTCGGTGGCCGGGCTCATCGCCGTCCTCGGGCTGGCCGCCAGCAACGGCGTCGTGCTGATCAGGACGTACCAGCATCTCGAGCGCCACGAAGGCCAACCCTTCGGCTGGGAGCTCGTCGAGCAGGGAACGCGCGAGCGGCTCGGGCCGATCCTCGCGACCGCGCTCGCGCTGGCGGTGCTCCTCATGCCGGTCGTGGTCGCCGGTGACGCGAGCGGGTTCGAGACCGTGCGACCGCTGGCCGTGGCGGTCATGGGCGGCCTGGTCACGTCGACGTTGCTGAACCTCGTCGTCGTGCCCGCCGCGTATCTGTGGTACGGGCGTCGGTTCCAGGACGCGGAGGCGTGGCGCGAGGACGAGGAGCTCCGCGCCATCCACGCCGGGACGCTGGAAAGCCTGGGAGGTCCACGATGACGCGACCGACCGCGAGGCTCTGGATCGTCGCCGCGTTGCTGCTCCCGGCGTGTGGCGGCGCGGTGTCCGACGAGCACGAGATCAACGAGCCGGTGACGATCGAGCACGTCGAAGGATCGGACATCGCTCGCGTCACGTTGACCCAGCGGGCTGCCGAGCGGCTCGGCATCCAGACCGCTGTAGTACAGGCCGACGGCGACTGGGGCGTGGTCCCCAGCGCCGCGGTGTTCGTGCAGCCCGACGGTACGTTCTGGGTGTACACGAGCCCCGAGCCGCTGGTCTTCGTCCGCCACGAGATCGTCGTGGACCACGACGACGGAGCCCGAACCTTCATCACGGCGGGGCCACCTCTGGGGACCCAGGTCGTCACCGTCGGGGTGCCCGAGCTGCTGGGCGCCGAGTACGAGATCGGTCCCTGACGAAGGGCGGGAGGCGCGATGCTTCGCTGGATCGTAGGTTCGAGCCTCAAGTTCCGTTACCTGGTCGTGGCGGTGACCGCGGGCCTGATGTTCTTCGGCGTCGGGGGGCTGGCGGATAGCAGGATCGACGTCTTCCCCGAGTTCGCCCCACCACGAGTGGAGATCCAGACTCCCTCACTCGGGCTGTCGGCGTCCGAGGTCGAGCAGCTAGTGACAATCCCACTGGAGCAGACGCTCAACGGGATCCCCGGGCTCGACACCATCCGCTCCCGCTCGGTCGAGCAGCTGTCGTCGATCGAGCTGATCTTCACGCGGGGGACCGATCTGCTCACCGCGCGCCAGCTGGTGGCGGAGCGCCTCACCGCGATCACTCCTACCCTGCCGACCTGGTCCAGCCCTCCCTTCATGATCCAGCCGCTGTCGGCCACTAGCCGCGTCTTGAAGATCGGGCTCACGTCGACCGACCCCGACCTGGATCTCATGGACCTGTCGATGACGGCCTACTGGAAGATCCGTGCACGCCTGCTGCGGGTTCCCGGCGTCGCGAACGTGCCCATCTGGGGCGAGCGCCTGGAGATGCTGCAGGTCCAGGTCGACCCCAACCGGCTTCGCGAGCACGACGTGACGCTCGACCAGGTCATGACCGTGACGGCGGACGCCCTCGAGGCCGGGCTGCCCCAATACTCGTCGGGGCACTTCATCGGCCGGGGAGGGTGGATCGAGACCGGCGATCAGCGGATCGGCATCCGGCACGTCCTGCCGATCGTGAACGCCGAGGATCTCGCGCAGGTACCGATCACCAACGGCCGCGGCGAAACTCTGCGCCTCGCGGACGTCGCCAACCTGGTCAGGGACCATCAGCCGCTGGCCGGCGACGCCGTCATCAACGACGGCCCAGGCCTCATGCTGATCGTCGAGAAGCTGCCGTGGGCCAACTCGTTGGACGTGACCCGGGGAGTGGAGGAGGCGCTCGCCGAGCTGAAGCCCGGCCTGGAGGGGATCGAGATCGACTCCACGATCTTCCGGCCAGCGACCTTCATCGAGGACTCGATCGACAACCTCAGCACTGCCATCCTCATCGGCGCGCTGCTGATGATCCTGATGCTCGCCGCCTTCCTGTACGAGTGGCGGACCGCGCTGATCAGCGTCGTGGCGATCCCGCTGTCACTGATCGCCGCCGGGTTAGTGTTGGACGCGCGCGGCGCCACGATCAACACGATGATCCTCGCTGGCTTCGTGATCGCGCTCGGCGACATCGTCGACGACGCGATCATCGACATCGAGAACGTCGTGAGGCGGTTACGGCAACATCGGGAGCAGGGGAGTACCGCCTCGACCGCTCGGGTCATCCTGGACGCCTCGCTGGAGGTTCGCAGCGCCATCGTCTACGCGACGCTGATCGAGGTCGCCGCGATCGCGCCGATCTTCATGCTCCAAGGGCTGTCCGGGTCGTTCTTCCGGCCGCTCGCGACCTCGTACGCGCTGGCGCTGCTCGCGTCGATGGTCGTCGCCCTGACGGTCACTCCGGCGATGAGCCTGATCTTCTTCCGCAACGCGAGGTCCCTGCGGCACCGCGAGTCGCCACTCGTCGCCCCGCTCCAGCGGGGCTACTCCTGGCTCCTGTCGCGGATCGTCGGCCGGCCCCGCAAGGCGTACGTCGCGGTCGGGGCCACGACCATGATGGGGTTGGCGGTGCTGCCGCTCCTCGGGCAGTCGCTGCTCCCGTCGTTCAAGGAACGCGACTTCCTGATGCACTGGCTGACCAAGCCCGGCACCGGGCATCTCGAGATGGTCAGGACCACCGAGCGGGTCAACCGCGAGCTCCTGTCGATCCCCGGCGTCCGGAACGCGGGGTCGCACATCGGGCAGGCGCTGCTGATGGACGAGGTGGTCGGCATCGACTTCGGCGAGAACTGGGTCAGCGTCGACCCATCCGTCGACTACGACCAGGCGGTGGCGCGCATCCAAGAGGTCGTCGACGGCTACCCGGGGATCTACCGCGACGTGCTGACCTACCTGAAAGAGCGGATCAGGGAGGTCCTGACGGGCTCAAGCGAGGCGATCACCCTCCGGATCTACGGGCAGGACCTGGACCTGTTGCGGGCGAAGGCGGAGGAGGTCAACGACATCCTCGCCGGCATCCCCGGCGTCGTCGAGAACCACGTCGAGCTGCAGGAGAGCGTGCCGCAGGTGCAGGTTGAGGTCGACCTCGCCGCCGCGCAGCAGTACGGGCTGAAACCCGGCGACGTCCGGCGGGCGGCCGCGTACCTGATCGCGGGCGAAGAGGCCGGCGACATCTTCCGTGACGGGAGGGCCTACGACGTGCAGGTCTGGAGCACGCCCGAGACGCGCCAGAGCCTGACCGACGTCCAGAACCTGCTGCTCGGCACCCCCAGCGGTCAACACGTGCTGTTGAAGGACGTCGCGGACGTGCGCATCGTGCCGACGCCGAACGTGATCCACCACGAGGGACTCTTCCGCAACATCGACGTCGGCGCGAACGTCGACGGGTCGCGTGACCTCGGGTCCGTCGTGGCCGATCTCGAGGAGGGCCTCGCGCGGATCGAGTGGCCGTCGGAGTTCCGCGCCGAGCTGCTCGGGGAGTTCACGGAACGCCAGGCGGCGCAGACACGCCTGCTGGTCTTCTCGATCGCCGCGGCGATCGGGGTCCTCTTGCTCCTCCAGGCGTCGTTCGGGAGCTGGCGGCTGGCGACGCTCACCTTCCTCACCCTGCCCGTCGCCCTGGTCGGCGGCGTGCTCGCCGCCTACCTCGGCGGCGGCGTCATCTCGCTCGGCTCGCTCGTCGGCTTCCTCACCGTCCTGGGGATCGTCGCGCGCAACGGCATCATGCTGGTCAGCCACTACCAGCATCTCGAGCGGTTCGAGGGCATGGCGTTCGGCCCGGAGCTGGTCCTCCGCGGGGCTCGCGAAAGAGTGGTGCCGATCATGATGACCGTCCTCACGACGGGGCTCGCGCTCGTGCCCTTGATCGTCGCCGGCCAGATCCCGGGCCACGAGATCGAGCACCCCATGGCCATCGTCATCCTGGGCGGCCTCGTCACGGCGACCCTGCTCAACCTGTTCGTCGTCCCCTCCCTCTACCTGCGCTTCGGCAAGAGCCGGCGCGACGGCCGCCATTCCACTTTGTGATCGGAGGTGCCAAGTTGTGGTCGTTTCGTATCATATTGGCCGGATTTAGCTTGTTGATGCCGCTCTTGGCTTCGGGATGTGGTGCCGTCACCGCCGCGGACAGCGAGGCGGCCCCCACGGAATCGCTCACGGAGCGATTCGATCCCAACAGCTTCACCAATCCGACCAACATCGACAATCAGTGGTTCCCTCTCAGTCCGGGTACCCAGTTGGTCTGGGAGGGTGAGGCCAACGTCGACGGGGAGCGCATTCCCCGTCGCGTCGTGTTCACCGTCACCGACCTGACTAAGGTCATCGCCGGTGTGCGCACCGTGGTCGGCTATGACCTGGACTACGATGGGGACGAGCTGGTGGAGGCAGAAGTGGCGTTCTGGGCGCAGGACGACGACGGGGCTGTCTGGCACCTGGGTCAGTACCCGGAGGAGTACGAGGAGGGGGTATTCGTCGATGCCCCGGTCTGGATCCATGGCCTGCGAGGCGCGAACGCGGGGATCTCTATGACGGCATCACCGCGGCTGGGGACACCGAGCTACTCTCAGGGCTGGGGACCCGAGGTCGGCTGGAACGACCGTGCGCGGGTGTCCGAGATAGGCCAGCAGACCTGTGTCCCGACCGACTGCTACACCGACGTTCTGGTGATCGACGAGTTCAACGTGGATGAGCCGGATGCGCACCAGCTCAAGTACTACGCGCCTGGCGTGGGCAACGTTCGTGTTGGCTGGGAGGGTGCGGGGGAGCAAGAGCAAGAGACCTTGGAGCTGGTCAGCCATGTGCAGCTCAGCCCGGAAGAGTTGGCGAGGGTTCGAGACGAGGCGCTCGCGCTGGAGAGCCGCGCCTACGAGGTCAGTCAACAGGTGTACGGCCGAACGCCGCCCACGGAACACGCTGGAATCGGGCATTCGCCGTGAAGGCTGAACAGTTTCGCGAAGGGTCTTGATGCGCTTCATTGCGCTGATCGTCCTGGCGTGCCTCTTGCTTGCGGGGTGCGGGAATCCGGACACCGTGATCGATCCCGGTGACGGCGGCGAGTACTCGGTCGCCGTGGGCCCGGCCCGATTCGTGCCGGCCATCGACAATCCGTGGCTACCGTTGCGGCGGGGGAGCCGCTGGACCTACGAGGGCTCCGGCGATCGGCGCAGGCGGATCGAGGTGGTGGTGACCGACGAGACACGCGAGATCGAGGGGATCACGGCGACCGTCGTACGGGAGACCGAGACACTCGATGGTGAGGTGATCGAGGATACGTTCGACTGGTACGCCCAGGATCGGGACGGGAACGTGTGGTATCTGGGGGAGGCCACGAGGGAGTTCAGGGACGGGGAGGTGGTGTCCACCGCCGGGTCGTGGGAAGCCGGAGTCGATGGGGCGCTGCCTGGGATCATCATGCGAGCCGGCCCACGCGTCGGCGACGCCTACCGGCAAGAGTTCTACCCCGGTCAGGCGGAGGACATGGCCGAGGTGGTCCGCACAGGGGCGTCAGGGACGGTGCCGTTCGGCACCTTTGACGGGTTGCTGGTGACGAAGGAGTGGACTCCGTTGGAGCCGAACGTCGTGGAGGAGAAGTACTACGCCGCCGGTGTGGGGTTGGTGCTGGAACAGGCGGTGCGGGGCGGCTCGACGCGGGCCGAGCTGATCAGCTACGAGCCCGGATAGCCGAAGTCTTCTGGCGGGTTGCGAGGCGCGCGCGTTCCGGTCAGATGCAGGGCGCGCGGACAAGCCTGTTGCGGAGGAATCGCGGCGCCGAGTCCGCGTTGTGGCCAGCTAGCGCGAACGCCCGGTTGACCCTCGCGGTCTGCCTGCCCGGCGCGAACGCGGTCTTGGACACCGTGAGCCACGGCTCGTGGCGGCACCCCTGGGCATCACACGCAAGACGGCTGACCGCGATGTCGGTGAGGTCCTCGGTCAGGTACCAGTACGACGAGCCTTGTGAGAGCTCCGCCGCGACCTCGACCTGCTCGTACGGCTTTGGGTCCGGCGGGTCCCGCAAGACCTCGACCCAGCTGCCGCCGAGGTCGTAGAGCTCCGGGCCGTGGTCCAGCGTGGCGGTATACGTCCCGAGCACGATCCATACCATCTGCGAATTCCTGTGGAGGCGGGCGTCACGGGCAGGGCTGACGATACGAGACCGTTGCTGAAAACCCGCTGAGAGCGGCCACTGAGCGCACATTCCCCTCCGGCGCCCGCGTCACTCGGACTTCGCCGTAACGCGCGAGAACGACAGTGATCGATGTGCGAGAACGATAGTGATCGATGTGCGAGAACGATAGTCTGAGGCTCGTGAGATACATCCCCCGACTGGTCGACCCGCTACTCGGGGAGTTGGTGGATGGACTGCCCGCGGTGCTGGTGGTGGGCCCACGCGCCTGCGGCAAGACGACCACGGCTCGCCGGCTCGCGAGCGACATCCTGCGGCTGGACCGACCAGCGGACGCCGAGGTTGTACGGGCGGACCCTGACCTGGCGTTACGGGTCCGGGACACCCCCTTGCTCATCGATGAATGGCAGCTGGTGCCGCAGGTGCTCGGGGCGGTAAAGCGCGCAGTCGACGACGATCCTCGCCCCGCCCGCTTCATCATCACCGGCTCGTCGCAGGCTGACCTCACCGCCGCGGGATGGCCGGCGACGGGACGCGCCGTGCGGCTGGCGATGTGGGGACTGTCCCAGCGTGAGCTTGCCGGCGGCTCGCCGGCGCCGTCCCTCCTGGACCGGATCGCCGACCACTCCGCCGCCGCGCTGCGAGTTCCATCCCAGCCGCCCGACCTTGCCGGTTATGCCGACGCGGCGTTACGCGGCGGCTTTCCCGAGGCAGCGCTGCAGCCCGAGGTACGGCTACGGAGGCGATGGCTGGCCAGCTACACCGACGAGATCGTCGGGCGCGACGGAGCCCTCGCCGACGGTGGCCGAGACCCGGCCCGGCTGCGCCGCTACCTGCAGGCGTGCGCGGCCAACACCGCGGGTGTGCCTGAGCACAAGACGCTCTACGAGGCGGCGCAGATCAACCGTCTCACCGCTGTCGGCTATGACCGGCTCCTCGAGGCGCTCCTCATCGTGGACCTTCTGCCCGCCTGGAGCACGAACCGCCTCGCCCGCCTCAGCAGCGCACCGAAACGCCACCTCGTGGAACCCGCGCTGCTCGGGCCGCTACTCGGCGTCGACGCGAGGGGGATCCTCCGAGACCCCGACCTTCTCGGCCGGCTACTGGACAGCTTCGTCCTCGCCCAGCTCCGGCCAGAGCTGCCCGTGTCGGAGCGCGCACCGCGTCTCTCCCACCTGCGGCAACGCGACGGCAGGCACGAGATCGATCTCGTCGTCGAGTTCGCGGACGGCAAAATCATCGGGATCGAGGTGAAAGCGGCGGCCACCGTTACCCGCTCCGACGCCCGCCATCTCATGTGGCTCCGCGACCAGCTCGGTGAGCGCCTGATATGCGGCCTCGTGCTCCACGCGGGGCCACACCTCTACCCCCTGGATGACAAGATCCACGCCGCCCCCATCTGCTCACTGTGGACATCGTGACTCGGCCTTGGTCTTGCCTTTTGCTTTTTGGGCGCGTTTCCATTCGCGGACGCGTTGGAAGGCCTCGGGGGAGTCGATGTCGGCGACGGAGCGGGGCTCGCAGTCGGCGAAGGGGCCGGCGGCGTCCTCCCAGCCCGGAGGGCGTATGCCGAGGCGCTTGGCGAGGAGGGCGATGAAGATCTGTGCCTTCTCGTGGCCGTAGCCGGGCAGCGCGGTGACGCGGGCGAGCAGCTCCTGCCCAGTCGCCGCGTCCTTCCACACGCGCGCGGCGTGACCGTCGTACCGCTCGACGAGGTGCTGGCACAGCGCGTGGACGCGCTTGGCCATGGCGCCCGGGTAGCGGTGGAGGGCGGGCTTCTGCCTGAACACGGCCTCGAGGTCGTGGGGGTCCATACCGGCGATCGCGGCGGCGTCCAGGCTGCCGATGCGCTCTTGTAGCCGGTAGGGGCCCTTGAACGCCCACTCCATCGGCACCTGCTGGTCGAGCAGCATGCCGATCACGAGCGCGAGCGGGTCCTGGGTGAGCAGCTCGTCCGCGGCGGGGTCACCGGTCAAGGGGATCATGCGCGGCAGCCTACGCGCGTGCGCACCTCATTGCACTACACCGACCAGTCGGTATAGTATGAAGCGCGGTGACCAAGCGTGCCTACCCCAGCGCCCGTGCGAGGATCCTCGACGCGGCAGAGCGCGTGATCCTCCGTAAGGGGATCGGTCGCCTGAGCGTCGAGGCGGTCGCGGCCGAGGCGGAGGTCAGCAAGGGCGGGTTCTTCTACCACTTCAAGAGCAAGGACGACCTGCTCGCGGCCCTGGTCACCCGCCTCGCCGAGACGGTCGCGGCCGGCATGGCCGCCACCGCGGAAGCTGACCCCGAGCCCCACGGCCGCCTGCTCCGCGGCTACGTGCGCTACGCCTTCGGCGCTGGGGAGGACCCGGCGCGGCGTGAACGGCTGCGCGCGCTGGTCCTGGCGCTGATCGCGGCCTCCGCCGACAGCCCCGGCGTCGTCGCCAGCGCGAAGGAGGCCAACGCCGAAGCCTTCGCGGCCGCGGCGGCGGACGGCGTCCCGATCGCGCAGGTGCTGCTGGTGCACCTCGCGCTGGACGGGCTCTGGCTCGGCGAGGGGCTGGGGACCCTCGAGCTGCCCGCGGACTGGCGTGGCGCGCTCGCAGATCTGCTCGTGGAGCTGACGCGAAGGGATATCAGCAATGACTGCTGAGGAGGAGCAATGAGCATCACTACAGACACTGACGTTCTCGTCGTCGGGGCCGGCCCGACCGGGCTCACGCTCGCCTGCCAGCTGCGGCGCCTCGGGGTCGACGTGCGGATCGTGGACCAGAACGCCGCGCCCTCGACGACGTCGAAGGCGATCGGGCTGCAGTACCGCGTCTCCGAGCTCCTCGACTGGATGGGCATCGCCGACCGCTTCTTCGCCGAGGGCGAGACGAGCGCGGCGGTCCACATCTACACCGCCGGCGGCCGGCGGCTGCTCACGCTGCGGCTGGGCGGCATGGAGCACAAGGCCGGCCGCCAGGCCTTCGTGCCCCGCGCGATCATCCTGCCGCAACCCCAGACCGAGGCGATCCTCGAAGGGTTCTTGCGCGAGCTCGGCGGGCACGTCGAGCGCCGCAAGGCGTTCGTCGACTTCGAGCAGGACGCGGAAGGGGTCGTCTCACGCCTGTCCACCGGCGGCACCGCCGGCGAGGCCATCGCGTCGCGCTACCTCGTCAGCTGCGAGGGCGCGCACAGCCAGATCCGCAAGCGGGCCGGGATCGACTTCGCCGGCAAGGCGTACCCCCACGACTTCGTCATGGCCGACGTCGACCTCGACTGGGAGCGCAGCCACGACGACGCGCACGCCTGGTTCCACGCCGACGGCATGCTCGCCGCGATCGCGCTGCCCGCCGGCAAGTGGCGGCTGTTCATCGACGTCAGCGCGAGCGGAGGCGCGCCGCCCGAGGTCACCCTCGACCTGGTGCAGCGGTTGCTCGCGCGGCGGACCGGCGACCACGCGGTCCGCGCGAGCAACCCGACGTGGCTGTCGAACTTCAAGATCTCCTCGCGCGCGGTGGACCGGTTCCGGCAAGGACGGGTGTTCCTGGCGGGTGACGCGGCCCACCTGCACAGCCCGTCGGGCGGCCAGGGCATCACGACCGGGATGCAGGACGCCTACAACCTCGCGTGGAAGCTCGCCATGGTGCTCCGGGACCAGGCGCCGCCCGCGCTGCTCGACACCTACGAGGAGGAGCGCCTGCCGATCGCCCGGCAGGTGATCCGCACGACGGACCGCGTCACCGTGGTCGAGTTCTCGGGCGGCGCCCTTGGCCGGGTCTTCCGCGACCGGGTCGCGCTCCCGCTGCTCGCCACACCCACCGTGCAGCGCTGGCTGGTCACGAAGCTGTCCCAGCTGGACCAGAACTACCGGGGGTCCCGCCTCGCGCGCCACCACGACCGGAGCGGGCCCTTCGCCCGGGCCCGCGTCCGCGCCGGCGACCGGGCACCCGACGTGGTGTTCCGCGATCCCCGTACCGGTGCGCGGACCTCACTGTTCGCGCGCCTCTGGCAAGGGCGCTTTGTCGCGATCATCCGTGGCCGCGACACCACCAGGACGGCCGAGAGGCTCGAGCGGTTAGGTGTCGGCTGCCTCCAGGTCGCGCCGCCGGGCGGGCCGCCCGGCGATCGGCTGGTCGACTGCCACGCCGACCTCGCCCGGCTCTACGGCGCTCGCGGCGAGTTCTGCTACCTCATCCGGCCTGACGGCTACGTCGGCCTGTTCACCCGCCCGATCGACGACCGCGCCCTGGACGCCTACCTCGCGCTGCTCTGGCCGGCCGGCGCCATCGCCGCCCGCTCGCGCGGATCAGTCGGTGACGGGGACGATCGTGAGCTGTTTGCCGGACGCCTCGGCGATGGTCACGAGATCAGCGGGATCAGAGGTGAGCACCTCGTCTCCCGAGACGGCGCTGTCAATGACCGATCCATCGACGACGCCCGCGACCTCGGCGACCGCGAGCAGCTCACCGACACGGCGTGCGGTGGCGGGATCCAGGCTGCGCTCGTCGACTCCGCGAAGCAGGCGAGCCAAGCGCACCTGGCGTGCCCCTGAACGCCAGGCCTGCGCAACCGCTGCGGTCGTCGTTCTCACGGGCACGTGCTCACGCTGGGCGACCTCGAGAAAGGCGATCACCGTGCGGCTTCCGCGTTCGAAGCCGATCAACGCGCCGACGTCGAGGAGGAGCGCCATCAGGCCGCGTGGCCCGCGCCCGGTCGGGTGATCGTTGCCGTTTGGCGCGCCTGTGCCACCAGCCGTGCGGCTTCGTCGGGGCTCATGGGCTCGGTCTGGTGGGCTACCTCGTCGAGCGCGACTCGCAGCAGCCGATTGCGGATGCGGTCCGCGGCGGCGGACGACAGCCAAGCCGAGACCGACAGGCCTTCCTCGGCCGCTGCCTCCCGGACCACTCTCGCCAACTCCACGTCGAACGACACACTGAGCTTGTCCACAGTCATGAGCCAATGCTACCAGCGTCGTCCCGTAGTAAGAACGGCGCGCCAGCCTTCCCGTGTTCGGGACGCTTTATCGTAACCGGGTCGGTCCGGGCCATCTCCAGCGGGAGGGCTGGCCCGCCACCGGCAGGCTCGCGCGGGTCGACATGGTGGGCCTGACGATGCGCGAGATCCTCCACCGGAATCTGGAGCGGACGCCATTGTTGGACCGGCTCGCGCAGGGGGAGTGGAAGGCCTGGAGGCCCCACTCGATTCACCTGACCTGCGCGGCTATGTAGAGCTAGCCCCGTCTTCCGCACATGTGTTCCTTTCGGGATGGCCGGTGGATCGTGGACCATTCAGTTTGCGCGCGTACGCGCCAAAATGGCAGGCCAACAGCCAGCCGAGGAGCCACGGCCCACCTCGGTCCCGGTTTGCGCGCAGGCGCGCAAAACTCTAGGCGCTCCAGCGCCCGCCCGGTGTGGGCCGTGGGCGGGCCAGTGGGACGAGATGCCCCCCGAACTCCGACTTTGGGGGGTATGCTCCCCTAAGTCGGAGTTCGGGGTCTGAGTTTG